>Ga0181519_10000037_pt1 | contig 126601 bp, 105 predicted proteins | sample PEATcosm2014_Bin_26_FD_121102 | JGI IMG/M metagenome (GOLD analysis project Ga0181519, IMG submission 121102) | Peatland microbial communities from MTU Mesocosm Facility, Houghton, MI, USA - PEATcosm2014_Bin02_10_metaG | ecosystem: Environmental > Terrestrial > Soil > Wetlands > Peat | place...
CCGGAAACTGCGTGTTTCGTTGAGCGTTATTCGATGGATTCTGTGCTCATCCCCATTGGAAGATTTTCAGAATAGGGGAAGCGAGAATCCGATTTCGGATGCGCGACACGAAGCCAATGTTCGATCCGATCGTTTATCGAACCGTTCGTCCTCACAGGGCAGGGAAGTCCAAACCTCCTGCGCCTGCGGCGGCACGCCGCGCCGCCTGGGCTTGCGCTGTGCTGGGCGCAGGACTCCTCGTCGATCTGGCATTCGGCCCCGCGCTTGCGGCGCAACAACGCGTTGCGCCGACCCAGCCCGCATCTGCGCAGCAGTCCGCACCGCAATCCGCAGCGCAGCAGCATTTGCCGCCGCGCGTGCTGGCCGCACAGCGTTTTCTGGCGCAACGCGGAGTGGTTCCCGGCCATCGCGCACAAGCCCGCTCGCTCGCTGCCCATCGTCTGAGCGCCGCAACTTCCGCCCGGCCCATGGCAGCTTTGGCGCAGAGCTCCGGCAACACCGCAGCCAGCGCCACCTGGCAGCCACTCGGCCCGAGCGCCGTGCTTACCTCCGCTTTCGGCCTGGTCAGCGGCCGCATTTCCGCCATCGCTCTCGATCCCTCTGACGCGACCGGCAACCACGTCTATATCGGCACCACTGGCGGCGGGGTGTGGAGTTCCAGCAACGCCGGAACGTCCAATCTTTCCAACATTGAGTTTAGCCCGCAAACCGACGCTGTCACGTCTCTCGGAGGAGCCATCGACGCATCCATCAGCATCGGCGCGCTCACCGTGCAACCGGGCGGGACCGGGGTTATTCTCGCCGGCACCGGCGATCCCAACGATGTTCTCGACTCGTACTACGGCGCGGGCATCCTGCGCTCCACGGACGGCGGCAACACGTGGAGCCTGATCCAGGGAACCTCGGATGCGGAAGACGGGCTCAGCGCCCTCGACGTGGTCTTTGCGGGCGAGGGTTTCGCCGGCTTTGCCTGGAGTAGCGCCAACCCGCAACTGGTCGTCGCCGCGGTCACCGATTCTTACGAAGGCGATTTGGTCGATGCCGAAGGCGATCTGGTTGCCGCGAATCTGCCGGGCAGAACCTGCGAGGGTCTCTACTATTCTTCCGATGGCGGGGCCACGTGGCATTTGGCCACCATCACCGACGGCAGCAACGCCGTGGTGCAGTCGCCCATCTATCCGTTGCTCGGGCCCAACGGCGATGCCGCGACATCCGTGGTCTGGAACCCGGTGCGCCAGGTGTTCGTGGCCGCGGTGCGCTATCACGGCTATTACCAGTCCTCCGACGGCATCACCTGGACGCGCCTTGCCGATCAGCCGGGCACGGGGCTCACCAGCGTTCTTTGCCCCACCAACACGCAGTTTCCCGGCGACGTGGCTTGCCCCATCTATCGCGGTGCGCTGGCCGTCAATCCTCAATCAGGCGACACCTTTGCCTGGACCGTCGATTTAGACAATCAGGATCAGGGCCTTTGGCAGGACAAGTGCGCAATCAGTGGCGGCGCCTGCACAAACTCCACCATCACATTTGCGCAACAGTGGAATACCACCGCTCTTGAAACCAGCACCCTTGAGGGAGCGGCCACCATCGCCAACGGCAACTACAATCTTGCGCTGGCCGCGGTTCCATCCAGCCAGGACACGCTGGTGCTGGCCGGAGCCAACGATCTGTGGAAGTGCAGCCTGGCCATGGGCTGCGCGTGGCGCAATACCACCAACTCCACCACCTGCATGAGCGCCCAGGTGGGAGAGTTCCAGCACGCGCTGGCCTGGAACAGCGCGAACCCGCTGGAGATTTTCCTCGGCAACGACAGCGGCCTGTGGCGCTCGACAGACGCCATCGGCGAAACCGGCGCGGCCTGTTCCGCCAGCGACTCCACGCACTTCCAGAACCTGAATGGCAGCCTCGGGTCGCTGGCCGAGGTGGACAGCCTCTCGCCCGTCATCACTTCCTCGTACAACCTGATGGCCGGTCTCGGCGTCAACGGTGTTGCCGGCGTGAAGGGCTCCGCCGTCACCGCGGATTGGCCGCAGATACTCTCCGGCTACGGCGGACCCGTGGCCATCGACCCCATCAACACCTTCAACTGGTACGTGAACGATCAGCCTGGGGTCGCCATTTATCTGTGCTCGCAGTCCGCGCCCTGCACGCCCTCCGCTTTTGGCACAACTCCGGTGGTCGGCGATGCCGATGTGGGAGGCGATGGCGACGCCATGCCCCTGCCCGCGGCATTCCTGGTCGATCCCGTCGACAACACACAGTTGCTTGTGGCGACTTGCCGCGTGTGGCGCGGGCCGGCCAGCCCGGGCTGGACCCTGGCAAACGCCATCAGCCCCATCCTCTCGGGAGGAGCCCCCGCCGCCGCCTGCAATGGCAACGCGCTCATCCGTTCCATCGCCGCCATGCCTGTGGCCTCGGGCGGCGAGATTATTTATGCCGGCATGTACGGCTCTGCCAGCAATGGCACGCTTTTGCCCGGCCACGTCCTGAGCGCCGTCTACAATCCCGCCTCCGGCTCGACGCCCACCTGGAACGATCTCACCCTGAATCCCGTGGTCAACAGTGCGCACGCACTCAATTACTACGGCCTCGACATCTCCAGCATCACCATCGACGCGCACGATACCACGGGCAACACGGTTTACGTCACCGTGGAAGGCATGCCCAATGAGGCAGAAGAAATTGAGACCGTGTACCGCACCACCAACGGGGGTTCTACCTGGACCGACATCTCGTCCAATCTGCCTTACGCGCCCGCCAGCAGCCTGGCGGTCGATCCGCAAAACGCCAACGCGGTCTACGTGGCCACCGATGCCGGCGTCTACTTCACGCCCGAGGTTGCCAACTGCGGGGCATCATCTTCCGATTGCTGGTCGGCCTTCGGCACCGGGCTTCCTGCCGCGCCCGCCGTGGCTCTCAGCGCCGCCCCCGCCTCCGCTTCCACGCACGTGCTGGTGGCGGCAACCTATGGGCGCGGCATCTGGCAAACGCCGCTCTGGACCGCGGGCACGGCCCTCAGCGCAGCGTCCGTCGCTCCCGCCTCGCACACCTTCGCCAACCAGAGCTTCAATTCCACGAGCAATCCCTTCGCCGTTACGGTTCTCAACACCGGCAGCATCGCCCTGCTGCCCACTTCCATTGCCATGACGGGCGATTTTGGTGAAACCGACAACTGCGTGAATCAATCCATCACCCCGGGTTCCAGTTGCACGATTCAAATCACGTTTACGCCGCAGGCCGCGGGCCCGCTTACGGGGCAAATGATTATCTACGCTAACGTGTACGGCGGCCAGCTCAGCGTCGATCTCAACGGCACCGGAACCGCCTCCGGCTCGGTCACTCTCAGCCCGGCCAGCGAGAACTTCGGCCAGATCGAAGAGGGAACAATCTCCGCGGCGCTCACGATTACCGTTGCCAACAGCAGCCTTGCGGCCGTTCCCATCAGCAGCCTTGCCGTGACCGCGCCATTTGTTCTTTCCGGCAATGGCTGCGGCGCCACCAGTCTCGCGGGCAATAGCGATTGCCCGTTGCAGGTGGAATTCGCGCCCACTACGACGGGCGCCTTCAGCGGCCTGCTCACACTCACCGACGGCGGGGGAACGCAAACCGTTCAGTTGAACGGAACTGCCGCGGCTCCGCCCACTGACATCCTCAATCCTCCCGCGCCCGCCTCGCTCGCCTTTGCCGCGACCCCCGAGGGCGAGCTCTCCGCGGCGCAGTCCGTCACCATCACCAACATCGGTGGCATGCCTCTCACCGCCATCGCCGTCTCCGTCAGCGGCCAGTTTCAGCAGACCAACAACTGCGGCGCGCAGTTGGCAGCGGGCGCGGTGTGCACCATCAGCGTGGTATTCGCTCCCACGCAACTGGGCGCGATCAGCGGCACGCTCACGATTTCGGATGCGCTACGGACCCAGACCGTATCCCTGGGCGGTACGGGCGTTGCGCCGCCGGTCCTCAGCGTTACACCCTTGAACCTCACCTTCACCAACACGCAGCCCGGCGTGGCCAGCAAGGCGCAAACCGTCACCATCGGCAACGCCGGCGCTTCGCCTATGGCCAACATCGGTTTTGCGATTACCGGATCGGCAGCCTCAAGCTATTCCGTCTCGTCGACGACCTGCGGTGCGCTTCTGAACAACGGCAGCAACTGCACCGCCCAAATCGTCTTCACTCCCAACGCCACCGGTTCCATTGCAGCCACACTCGTGGTCTCGTCCTCCACCAGCGGTGTCGCAGCGATCTCTGTTCCTCTCAATGGCTCCGGGGTGCTGGCGAGCGGACTGGCCACCAATCCCGCACTGCTCACCTTTGCCGTGGTTGCCGCGGGCCAGTCCAGCAGTTCGCAAACGGTCACCGTTACCAACTCCTCCAGTTACATCATTGGCTCGGTGGCGCTGGCCGCTTCGGCGCCTTTCAACCTTACGCAAAACGGCTGCACCAGCGGCCTGGCCGCAGGCGCCAATTGCACAGCCTCGGTAGCTTTCGCGCCCAACGCGGGCGGCGCTGCCACGGGGTCGCTCACCATCAGCTCCACCGCAGTGGCCACACCGGCCACCGTCGCGCTCTCTGGAACCGGCTTCGATTTCACCGTGTCCATGTCCGGGCCCTCCAGCCAGACCGTGGCCGTCGGCCAGCAGGCTAACTACACGCTCGTCCTCACGCCCACCGGCTCCAGCGGTACCTTCACCTTCGCCTGCGGTACGCTTCCGAGGGACGCGCTCTGCCTCTTCAGCCCCTCAACAGAAACACTGAATTCAGGCGTGCAAGGCAACGTCCTGGTGGAAATTTCCACCAGCAGCACCACAGTGCGTCTCGAAAGGCCGGGAATGGGCAAACCCGGCCTCTGGCGCGTCCTGCCGCTCACGTGCGGCCTGCTGCTTCTGCCATTCGCGATTCGCCGGCGGCGCAAAATTCTTCAGCTCATCGCGCTTTTGGCGGTTCTAGGCATGGGCATCTCCAGTTGCACCAGCTCCGGCGGGGGCACAGGCGGCGGCAGCGGCGGCTCCGGCGGCTCGGGTGGCAGCTCCGGCACGCCTGCCGGAACCTACACGATTCCCGTCACCGTCACCTCTATGGGCATTTCGCAAACTGTCGACGTGGTCCTCACCGTCGACTGATCGCGCGCCCCTGATGTTAGTCTTTCACTCGTCGAAAGTGGGGGATCTGTGCAACACAAGAAATCAAAGCTTCAAAGGGCGACCGTCCTGCGCAACAGAGCAATCTCTATCTCGGATAGAGGCAACCAAAGAAAAGCATTCCGCTGGTTTCTGGCCGCAGCCCGGTTGGGAGACGAGCAGTCCCAGGTGAAGGTCGGATACGACTATGCCTACGGTGTTTCCGGCGGGGCAGATGCCGCTGAAGCGATCAGGTGGTGGAAACGCGCGGATCGTCAGGGCTCCTGGGACGCTGCATTCAATCTTGGAATGTATTTTCGCGATCGCAAGGAGTGGTACAAGGCCTTGTGTTGGTTCGAACGCGCGCACGAACTCGGAGACAAGGACGCGCTGGTAGAAATCGCCAAAATTCATCTCCGCTATCACGGTGATCGGGACGCGGGTCTTCGATGCCTGAAGGCCGCGGCAGCTGAGATGTCGAATCTCACCAAACCTGCCCAATTGGCGGTCAAGCAGTTGTTGAAGAAGCAAAAAGCAGTCTCCAAAGGCGAGGCCCTCTACTTGAGCGCCGAAATTCTCGATGATCGCGGCCGCTTTGCCGAGGCCTATCCACTGCTTTTGAACGCAGCAAAAGTGGGTGATTTGTCCTCGCAGCTGATGCTGGGAAATTATCTCTCCGACGGGCGCAAGGGTGTTCCAAGGAATTCAGATCGAGCGGTTTATTGGTACAAGCGCGTCTTTGCGCAAGGCCACACTTCCGGTGCCTATAACCTGGCCATGCATTACTTTCAATTGGGGGACATTGACGAGGCATTCCGATGGTTCGAGCGCGCGGCAGGAGCAGGCGATTACAGTGCGCACCTGGCTCTTGCCGAAATCTGGCTTCGCGAACGCGGAAGCAAGGCAAAGGCGAAGAAGCACCTAAACGCTCTCTTTGATGGTGGACCCGGGGGAACGAGCGGTCAGGAGTGGGACGAAGCGAGGGCTATGCTCCGCCGACTCGAAATGGAAGATAGAAAAGCGAAATAAGCGCACGCGGCATTTATGTGAGCTGGAGCGGCGCGCAAGCCAGTTGTGCGCAGGCTTGGCGTAATCCCTGAACAGCTATACTTGACCTTCGGGATTTCATTTGCGATCGCCGCCGGCCTTCCCAGCTGCGGCCGGGACGAGAAAGATGAGCGCATGACTGCAAAAGTAACCGTCGCCGATGTGGAGCGCGTCGCCGAGCTGGCGCATCTTGAGCTGACGCCGGAAGAAACCGAGCCCATGCTTCGCGACCTGAACGCGATCCTCGACTACGTGGCCGAGCTGAATCAGCTCGACACCGCGGGTATCGAGCCGCTGGCGCAAGTGGGCGAGCTCGAGAACGCCGCCATTCCCCCGCTGCGTCCCGACCGTCTCGAGCCTTCGCTCAATCGCGCTGCCGTGATGTCGCAGGCGCCTGAAACCGATGGCGCATTCTTCAAGGTGCCGAAGGTGATTGAGCGATAGGGAACCAAGAACAGCTTCTAGCTACTAGCTCCTAGCTTCTAGCTCATCCAGGTCGGTGAGCGGCGTGGGCAGGGCTGAAAGCAGGAATAGGGATACAAAAAGGAACCGCGATTGGCAAGCGACATAAAAGCCACCGAGAGCTACGTTGAGAAGCCGAAGACACTGGCCGCGCTGCGCGAAGAGATTTCTGCCGGACGCACCAAGGCTACGGACCTTGCTGCCAGCTACTACGCTCGCATCAAGGAAAAGAATCCGCGTCTCAATGTCTACCTGAACCTGACCAAAGAACGTGCCCTGGCGCAGGCCGCGCGCGTCGATGATCTGGTGAAGAAAGGCGATCCGCTGCCCGCTCTCGCCGGCATTCCCATGGGCATCAAGGACGTGCTCGTCATGCAGGGCGCGCCTTCGACCGCGGGCTCCAAAATCCTTGAGGGCTATCGGCCGCCTTACGACTGCACCGCGGTGGCAAAGCTCGAAGCCGCGGGCGCGGTGCTCCTGGGCAAGCTCAACTGCGACGAATTCGCCATGGGCTCGTCGAATGAGAATTCGGCCTACGGGCCGGTGCGCAATCCCATCGATACGGAGCGCGTGCCCGGCGGATCGAGCGGCGGCTCGGCTGCGGCGGTGGCGTCGAATCTCGCCGTGGCCACGCTGGGCAGTGATACCGGCGGATCGATTCGCCAACCCGCCAGTTTTTGCGGCGTGGTGGGCGTGCTGCCCACCTACGGGCGCGTTTCGCGCTACGGGCTGATCGCTTTCGCTTCGTCTCTGGACCGCATTGGCCCTTTCGCCGCCAACGTGCGCGACGCTGCGACGCTGCTTGGCGTCATCGCCGGCCACGACCCCATGGACGCCACCAGTTCTTCAGCTCCCGTTGAGGACTATGCCGCCGAAAGCGACAAGCCCGTCAAAGAACCGGGGAAATCCGGTCTGCGCATCGGCGTCCCGGCGGAGTATTTTGCCGAGGGCCTCGATGCGGAAGTGCGCGCCGCCATCGAGAAGGGAATTGCCGCGCTCGAAGCTGCCGGATGCTCGATCAAGCTGGTCTCACTGCCGCATACCAAATACGCGGTCCCGACTTATTACCTGGTCGCCACCGCTGAAGCCAGCGCCAACCTGGCCCGCTTCGACGGCGTGCGCTACGGCTACCGCTCGCCGCGCTCGGCAACGCTCTCTGACATGTACTCGCACTCCCGCGATGAGGGCTTCGGAGCCGAGGTGAAGCGCCGCATTTTTCTCGGCACCTATGCGCTTTCGGCCGGCTACTATGACGCCTACTACCTGAAGGCGCAGCAGGTGCGCCGCATTCTCGCCGAAGAGTTCCTCCGCGCCTTTGCCGAAGTCGACGCCATCGTGACGCCCACCTCGCCCTTTCCGGCATTCAAAATCGGCGAGAAGACCGGCGATCCGCTGGCCATGTACCTCGCCGACATTTACACCGTCACCGCCTCGCTCGCCGGTATCTGCGGCGTTACGGTGCCTTGCGGCGCAACAAAGGCGGGGCTGCCGGTGGGCATGCAGGTGCTGGCGCGGCATTTGGGCGAAAGCACGGCATTCCGCGTGGCGCGGGCGGTGGAAGCCGCAATGAGCTAACTTTGCGCTAGAATCATCGCGCAGCACTTTTCCGCCCCGGCCCGTCGCCGGCGTGGAGTCGCCATTTTTCCCAAGAGCGTGTTTCCAAGAATCCGTCAGAAAGGCAACCGCAGATCCTTCGACTCGTCCCGCTGAAGCGGGACTTCGCTCAGGATGACAATGAGTTGAATGAGCGAGCGCAACGGATTCACGAATGGTCAGGAGAATCGCCGCGATGCACGCTCTGCGGAAATCTGTTCTTATCGCCCTCCTTTTCGCACTGTTCTTTGCGATCGTCCCAGTAGCCTCATCTGCGCCGCGCAAGCACACCGTCGTTCTGGGCGCAGTCAGGAAGGTACTGTATTCCAAAGCCGGCGATCCTTCCGGCGCGGCTGCCGGCGAGGACTCGCTCAAAATTCGCGCTCTGCTCGTCGACGGCGTGCTGAAGGAATGGACCACCGGCGAGGCGCACGATGTGACCGACCGCAGCTTTGTGGTGCGGCGCGTCATCCGCCTCAATGACGCATTGCCCTCGGACAAACCGCCGGAAAAGCCCGCGGCCAATTCGACCGGGCACTGGGTGTGGCAGCGGGGGCCGTGGCTGCTGGTCGATCGCGCGACCGGCCACGTCATCGCGCTGCACCTGCCCGACTACGATTCCGGGGTGAGCCAAGTGAGCTGGTTTCGCGATTACGCGGCCTACTGCGGCGTAACGGCGAGCGGCAAGAGCCTCTATGGGGTGGTGGCGCAGGTAGCCGTGCGTAAGCCGGTACTGGCCAAAAAGCTCGCGGCCTTCGACCCGGAAAATCAGTCGGGCCAGACGGTGTGCACTGCACCCGATTGGCAACGCGAGCCCCTGCGCATCCGTTTTCATCCCACGGGCAAAGACGCCGTCAGCTATGAGATTGTCCCCGGATCGGCGGTGCTGGTGGAAGATTCGGGCGACGAAGAGGAGACTCCGGACCCCGCTGCGGGGAAATAGCGTATGGCAGGGAGCGAGGGAGCGTCCGACTTGGGCGCACCGAGGCGGCGCGTTGCCCGATCGTTTGGCGGCGGTTGCGAATTGTTGCCCGGCGGGCGGTGGTTGGCCCCGCCTGCGTTGCGCTCATCGCATGTTGCGTTGCGGAGAGCCGGAGGCGTCGTATGATTGGGTCCGGCTAGGGCCCCGACGCCGCTCTTCCCTCCACCAGCTCCAAAGCACCCACACCATGAACCAGAGTGCGATTCCCACAGGAATCAGCCAGAGTATTTGCGCATCGAATTCCATTTTCACGGCGACAAACCTTCATTCCGCTTCCCTCATGCCGCGTGGCGCACATAGCTTCTGCGTCTCGGGAAGCCCGATAACTCCAGAGGACGCCCATTTTTGTAAAGAGGGAGTAGCGGAGTTATAAGGGACCTATAAAGAGCCAAATCCGGGGCCGGGTGGCCCCGCCTGTGCGCCCCCTCCTTGACACCGAACCGGCCGCACATTTCTTATCGTTCTAGGCATTCTTTTTAGCAACCAGGCGGGACGAACATGACGGGAACCGCTTTTTGCTCGCTCTGGTGCTTAAAAGTGGAGCTGTGTCGAACAGGAAGCAGGCGGTAGTCGGGTTGCGCGGTGCGTGCAGGCATGAGCATCAAGTCCTGCATGGCGCGGCCAAACCCCTCCACCCATAGTCTGGGCGGTTTAGAGACCGAGGCTAGGGAACCTTTCCCGGAGACAAATCTATTGGTCAGGCGCCGGCATCAATGGCCGGGTGCGCCTGTGCCCAAAGCCGGCCAGGGCCGGCTGCGGAGCAAGTAAAGGACGCAGGTAAAGCATGAAGCTTATGGCAACTTTGGCAACGTGGGCGGCTGCGCCGGCCCCGGGAGCAGGCGGCGGCCTGGGGATGCTGCTCCCCGTTTTGCTGTTTATTCCGCTGCTCTATCTGCTGATGATTCGACCGCAACAGAAGCGGCAAAAGCAGTGGCAGCAGATGCTGGCGGGCATCAAGGCCGGCGACCGCGTGACCACGGCCGGGGGCATTCGTGGCATCATTCTTTCCATCAAGGACGATTCGATCATTCTTCGCGTCGCGCCCGACAACCTGAAATTGGAAATAGCCAAGAGCGCAATCGCCTCGGTCACCACGCAGGACGAGCCATCGGCCTCCTGACAAGAGAATCGAAACCATGAAGAAAAATCTCAAGAACAAAATTGCCCTGATCTTTGCCGTATTGCTGATCTGCCTCTATGGGATCTTCGGGATTCCGTCGGGAGTCAGCGGCAAGGCTTTGCTGGCCGCCATATCGAATCGCATTCATCTGGGCCTCGATCTGCAAGGCGGCGCCCACCTGATCCTTCAGGTTCAGGCACTGGAAGCGGTGAACGCCGAGACCGACAACTCGGTCCAGGAGATCCAGCAGGACCTGAAGAAGGCGAACCTGAGCTTCTCCCAAGTGATCAAGCCCTCGCCTCTGGTTGAGGATCCGGCGACCCACCAGGAAACCGGCAAGCCGGAAGTGATCCGCATCGACGGGACGTCGCAGGCGCAATCCGACGCCATCAGCGCACTGCTTTCGGGCAACAAGTACGCGAGCGAATACGATCTGACCGGCGGCAACGACACGCCTTTCGTTCTGACGATGAAGCCGGTTTTCGAGAACGATCTCGAAAAGAGAACGGATGAAGAGGCGATCGAGACCATTCGCGACCGCGTGGACGCGTTGGGCGTGAGCGAGCCGCTGATTCAGGATTACGGCCTGGGCGCGAACCAGATTCTTGTGGAGCTGCCCGGCGTCAGCGATCTGGACCAGGTGAAGACCGTCATCCGGTCAACCGCTCGCCTAGAGATCCACGCCGTCGACGGCGGCCCGTTTCCGAGCCAGGATGCGGCGCTGCAGAGCGTCAACGGCGCGCTTCCTCCCGACGAAGAAATTCTGGCGACATCCGGTGAGCTGGCCGGCGCCGCGACGACGGAGTACTACATTCTGGACCGGACCTCGATCGTGGCCGGCAGCGACTTTCGCTCGGCGCAGCCAGGCGTGAATTCCAACACCGGGCAAAGAACGGTGAGCTTTACTCTCACCGACGAAGCCGGCGACAAGTTCTGGAACTACACCAGCGCCAATGTGGGCAAGTCCATGGCCGTAATGATGGGCGGGACGGTGCGCGAGGTAGCGGTCATCAAGAGCGCGATCCGCGATCAAGGCGAGATCACAGGAGCTTTCACGCAGAACGAGGTGATGGAACTCTCCAAGCTGTTGCGCACCGGCGCACTGCCGGCCTCGCTCAACTACATTGAGGCCAGCACCGTGGGCGCAACGCTGGGCGCGGACTCCATCCGCGAGGGCGTTACGGCCGCGATTGTCGGCGTGGTCCTGGTGATGGCGTTCATGCTGATTTACTACAAGGGCTCGGGCATCAACGCGGATTTGGCGCTGCTCTTCAACCTGGTCATCCTGCTGGGCATCATGGGCCTCTCCAGCGCCATGTCGAGCGCTTCGGGGGGCGGGGGCCTGACTCTCACGCTGACCCTGCCGGGCATCGCGGGAGTGATTCTGACCATTGGTATGGGCGTGGATTCGAATGTGCTGATCTTCGAGCGCATTCGCGAGGAGATTCGCGCCGGCAAGGCGGCTTCCGCGGCGGTGGACCAGGGCTTTGCCCACGCCTGGGTGACCATCGTCGATACCCACGTTACGACCATCGTTTCAGCGGCCATCCTGTTCCTGTTCGGAACCGGACCGGTGAAGGGATTTGCCACCACACTCACCGTTGGTCTTGCGGCCAACCTTTTCACCGCCGTGTTTGTTTCGCGCGTAATTTTTGAAGCACACTTGAACAAGCTGAAACCCGGCGAGATGGTGTCGATTTAAGAAAGCAGCTTCTAGCTGCTAGCCTCTAGCTTCCAGCTCCTTCGTGGAGAAGCGAAGAGCAAGGCAGACGGAAGAAACGGGCTAGAAGCCAGGGGCTAGAAGCTAGGAGCTAGGAGAAACAGTGGAATTCTTTCGCGGCGTAAATGTGAACTGGCTGGGATACAAGTGGTACTTCCTTGCCTTTTCCATGATTTTTAGTGTGGCCGGCATTGTGAAGATGAGCTGGAACGAGTCGCACATCGGGAGTCCGGTGCCGCTGGGCGTGGATTTTCGCGGCGGCACGCAAGTGGATGTGCAGTTCTCGCATTCCCCAGACATCGCGGCGATTCGCCAGGCAATTGACGCGGCGGGCGTGAAGGACGCGACGGTTGTGCCCTTTGGCCCCGCGGCCAACAACGAGGTGCTGATCAGCCTGCCGGAAGAGACCAACGAGGCGGCGCTCGACACGGGGCGCCAGCAGGTGGAGTCGGCGCTGCAGGCGCACTACAACAACTACTTCAACCCCTCGAGCGGCGTGAAGGTGGATGTGGTGGGCCCCACGGTGGGCCACCAGTTGGAGCGGCAGGCTACGCTGGCCACGCTCTACTCCATGCTCGGCATGCTGATCTATCTCTGGTTCCGTTTCCAGTTGATTTACGGGGTGGCTGCCGTGGTGGCCTGCTTCCACGACACGCTGATCACCGTGGGCGCGTTCGCCCTAACGGGCCGCGAGATTTCGCTCACCGTCATCGCCGCCATTCTGACCCTGGTCGGCTACTCGATGAACGACACCATCGTGGTGTTCGACCGTATCCGCGAGAATCTGCGCCTGAGCCGCCGCGAGCCGCTTCCCGATCTGGTGAACCGCAGCATCAACCAGACTCTGAGCCGGACCGTGCTCACTTCGGGCCTGACTTTTCTCACGGTGCTGGCGCTGTTTATTTTTGGCGGCCAGGTGCTGAACGACTTCTCGTTTGCCTTGGTTGTGGGCATTCTGATCGGAACGTACTCATCGATCGCCGTGGCTGCTCCGATGTTGGTGGCCTGGCAGCAATGGCGGGCCGGCAAAGGGTATGGCGCGTCGCTTCCGGCTGCAAAACGAGCCAAGTGATGAGGATTTAAATGGATGCGGCGTGCATTTTGCCGGCATTCACGGGCAACGGGGCGCAGCTTGAGGGCGTTCCAACATGAGGAACCGCGGGGAACGCCGCAAAGGGGAAGGGGCCAAATGGCGGGAACCGCGGGGAGCGAGGTTTGCACCAGATATGCAGCATCTTTTGCAGCAGAACCTGCACTTCTGGTAAGGTGGTTTCGCTCCTTTGCAAGGAATTTTGAGTACGGGAACAATTCCCCCTCCCACGGTGTCTAAAATAGAAGTAACCAAACCCGATTCCGAGGCTGGCTATGTTTGAAGACTCCACATTTGAATCCGCGAAAAGAATCAAGACCAAGAGTGGTCGCTGGATGCTGGTCACGGGCGGCATCAATGCAGCGGTGCTCCTTCTGTTGATTCTGATTCCACTGATCTATCCCGAGGCGCTGCCAACGATGCTGATGGCTACGCAATTGACGGTGCCGCCGCCTCCACCACCGCCTCCACCGCCACCGCCGCCGGCTGAAGTGCACGTCGTGCACGTGCAGTCGGAGATGATGAACAATCAGCTGACGGCGCCGACGAAGATCCCGCACAACATTCAGATGGTGACCGAGAAGGAAGCACCGCCATCGAGCTTCGGCGTGGCCGGCATGGAAGGCATGGGCGGCAGCGGCAACGGCGTGATGGGCAGCATGTTCGGCAGCGGCAATGCCCCGCAGGTGAAGGTTGCGCCGCCCAAGAAGGTCAACATCTCTGCGGGCGTGGCCGTGGGCATGCTCATTCAGAAGACGCAGCCGGTTTATCCACCGATCGCCAAGGCGGCACGCGTCTCCGGCACGGTGGTGTTGCAGGCTGAGATCTCCAAACAGGGTACGATTGAAAACCTTCGCGTCGTAAGCGGTCCGGCCATGTTGCAGCAGGCCGCCAGGGACGCAGTGATGCAGTGGCGCTACCGGCCTTATCTGCTCAACAACGAGCCGGTCGAGGTGGACACCACGGTCAACGTCATCTTTACCCTGGGTGGGTAACGCAATCTCCGGCTCCCTGCCGCTTTCTGGCAGGGAGCACTGCTTTTGAACCGAATGCGCATTCTTCGAGAGCCGCATTCCCTACGGGATCCGCAGCGGCGGATTCATTGCAGTGCATAAGAATCTCCTTAGGAGGAACGATTCAGTGATTCACGCTCAGCTCGCACATTTCGCTTCGCATATGGTCAACAGCCTGGGATTCCTCCAGGACGAGGGCCAGTCCGTCGGCTTCAGCCCCTGGGAACTCTGGCAGCACATGGCATGGCTGGCCAAAACCGTGGCCATCATCCTGTTCATTGAGTCGGTCTGGTCGTTGGCCGTCATGATCGACCGTTACCTTTACTTCTCCGCTGCCCGCAAGCAGTCGCGCGAATTCGCGCCCAAGGTTGCCGGCGCGTTGAAGGACAGCAAGCTGGAAGAAGCCATCAAGATCGCCGACCGCAACAAGAAGTCGCATCTGGCAGAAGTGGTAACCGCCGGCCTGCAGGAATTCCGCTCGTCCCAGGGTCAGCCGACCGATGAGACCATCGCCAGCGCGGGCCGTGCACTGGAGCGCGCCGAGGCCATCGTTCACGCCAAGCTGAAGAGGGGACTGTCGGTTCTGGCCACCATCGGGGCCACCGCTCCGTTCGTCGGCCTGTTCGGAACGGTCATCGGCATTCTGCACGCGTTCGACGCCATCGCCACCCAGAAGATCGCGGGTATCGGCGCCGTCGCAGGCGGTATTTCCGAGGCTCTCGTGACCACGGCGTTCGGCCTGCTCGTGGCCGTGCCTGCCGTAATGGCGTTCAACTACTTTACCGGGCGAGTCGAGTCATTCGACGTCGAGATGGACAACTCCTCGAGCGAATTGATCGACTACTTTATCAAGCAGAGCCACAAGCGCTAAGAGCGATGCGGCTGCCGGCTCGAGTGCGAATCTCGAGGGCAAATCTGGAGCGTGAATGGTGCCGGGTGGAAGATGTGAAGCTCTTTCGCCCGGCGATTTGACTCCACTGGCAGGCTGCCTGGATTGAAGCTAGGCCCGGGTGCATCCGGGAAGAAAAATTCAGACGTACGGAGTCCCGATTATGGGAGTAGCAGTTCGCGACGAAGGCAAGAAAGTTAATTCCAACATCAATGTGACCCCCATGGTCGACGTGATGCTGGTGCTTCTTATCATCTTCATGGTCATCACGCCCATGTTGCAGAACAAGGTGGAAATCACGCTGGCACAGGTCCAGAATCCCACCAACATGCCGGATGCCGACAAGGAAGACGCGGTGGTAGTCGCTGTGACGCGCGACGGCACAGTGTACCTCGGCCAGAACCGGGTCGATCCTTCCCAGTTGGGCAGCCTGGTGCGCGATAAGCTCGCGGACAAGACCGACAAGACGATCTTTATCCGCGCCGATCAGCGCGCGCAGTTCAAGGCCGTAGAAGACGCGATCGACGACGTGCGCACCGCGGGCGTGGAAACAGTGGACCTGCTGACGCAGAAACGCGAAGGCAATCAGCCCAGCGGCGGGGAATAATCCCGCGCGGCAATGGCCAGTTGAACGATATTGAGGAAACGAGGAGTTTGAGCCATGTCAATGTCTACGGGTGGGGCGGGCGGCAGCATGTCCGAGCCCAACATTACGCCCATGATCGACATTCTGCTGGTGCTTTTGATCATCTTCATGGTCATCGTGCCGGTGACGCCCAAGGGTTTGGAAGCGCTGGTGCCTCAGCCTCCCAAGAATCCCCAGCAGCAGCCGAACCAAGACCGTACCATCGTGGTTCAGGTTCTCTATCGCCCGGGTCAGACCCCGGCGTACAAGATCAACGAGACCGATGTGAACCACTCCGAGTTGTTGTCGAAGCTGCAGGACATCTATGCGAACCGCGCCGAGCGCGTGATGTTCGTCAAGGGCGACGACGATGTGAACTTTTCATATATCGCGGATGTTATCGATATCGGCAGGGCGGCCAACGTGGACCACATCGGGTTGATGACGCCCAAGATTCAGGCCGGCGAGTAGGGCGGCAGTGTTCGGAGACACAAGTTCCGAACGTCGGGAAGAGTAGAATTTTGCTACCTTGGCTGCGGTATCTCCCGCCTGCGACCAGTTGCCGGAATTTCCAGGTGCGGCCTTGAGGGCCCAAGCCTGAAGGAGAAGGATACGAAAATGAGTGGACGCGGACGTTTTTGGGTGCTCGCGGTGATTCTAAGCGGCATGGTGCTTGCCATGAGCGGATGCAACCAGCTTGCCGCCCGTGACCAGTTAAACAAGGGAGTAGAGGCCTTTAAGAACGGACACTACGACGAGGCGGTGGAGCACTTTCAGAAGGCCACGGAACTCGATCCGTCGTTGCCCATGGCGAAGATGTACCTAGGCAAGGCGCTGGAGCAGAGCGTGGTGCCCGGCCTGACGACACCCGACAACCTGAAGACGGCCAATGAGGCGATGGACATCTTCAAGCAGGTTCTCGCGCAGAATCCCAACGACGTGAACAGCATGAAGGAGATCGCGGGCATCTACTTCAGCATCAAGGATCTGGACAATGCGGAAATCTGGCAGAAGAAAGTTCTTGCCTACGATCCCAAGGATCCCGAGGCAGCCTATACCGTCGGCGTGATCGACTGGACGCGGGCGCATGAGAACAAGCTGAAGGCGCTGCAGGCCGCGGGCCTGAACGACGACGGCAAAGGCAACGTGAAGGCGCCCAAGAAGGTGATGGAGCCGCTGGCGCAGGAAAACGCGCCACTGGTCGACGAAGGCCTGAAATACCTCAACATGGCTGTCGACAATCGTCCCAACTACGACGACGCCATGCAGTATCTGAACCTGATCTACCGCAACAAGGCGGACGTGGATTACGGCAACCCGACCGCGGTGGCGCAGGATCTGGCGCAGGCCGAGGATTGGACCCACAAGGCGATGGACATGCGCAAGGCCAACGAAGAGAAGAAGAACGCCGGGCCCGGCGGCATCACCATGGACAACAGCGGCCAGATGCACTAAGCCGCCGCATGCTCTCAAAAGAACACCCAACGGCCTCCGCCCAACGCGGGGGCCGTTTTTCTTTAACCCCCGACTTTTCCTATCCGAGGTGAACGTTGATCCAGCTTGCACGCGCCGCCCGCATCGCATCGACTGCGGCCTATCTCCTGCTCTGCGCCGTCTGCGCGCAGGCACAATCTCCCACCGGCGCGACGCCACATCCCGCCGACCTGCAAACTGTACCAACGCAGGCGGGCTTTACCGCGCACAACGATCGCGAAACGCTCGAGGTCAAGGTTTGCGGCAAGGCGCTCGTCCACGTCACGTCGCGGCCGGTGGAGGCTCCGGCTGCCGCCGAATCTCAACCATGGATGCTGGCGAAGAGCGACGCCTGCCCCGGCGCGGCTTTCCAGTTCAGCCAGGCCAATGGCGTCTCGACCCTCACCACGTCCCGCCTCGCCGTCACGTTGTCGGATCACGACGGCAATCTGACTTTCAAGAATGCCGATGGCGAGACCCTGCTGCGGGAAAGAGGCAATCTTCCGCGCACTTACCTGCCTTCCCAGGCATCGGGCCTTTACCACATCGAGGACCGCTTTAACCCCGACGCCACGGAAGCGTTGTACGGGCTCGGCCAGCACCAGAGCGGCATGTTCAACTATCGCGGCAGCACGGTCGAACTGGGCCAGAACAACACCGACATCGCCATTCCGCTGCTGGTTTCGAGCAAAGGCTACGCCATTTTTTGGAACACCGCGTCTTTCAGCTACATCGACAACCGCTTTCCCCTGGAACTGAACCTGGAGTCGATGGCCGCGCCGCAAATTGACTACTACGTCCTCTACGGCCCGCAGATGGACGCCCTCCTCCATCAATACCGCTCCATGACCGGCCATGCGCCGCTGTTCCCGGAGTGGGCCTACGGCCTGTTCCAATCCAAGGATCGATACAAGACGCAGGCTGAGATCCTCTCCATTGCGGGCGAATATCGCGCCCGGCACATTCCCATGGATGCGATTGTGCAGGACTGGTTCTGGTGGAAGGAAGACGGCAAGGGTGACCCCGTGTTCAACTCCGGCTACACCGATGTGCCTGCCGAGTTGAAGACCCTCCACGACGAGCACGTGCACGCCATGATCTCGGCGTGGGCCATGATGGACCCGACGGCGGAAAACTGGAGGCAGATTGCCGCCAAGGGATTCGATATCCCCGGCGCGCAGGTCTACGACCCGTCGAATCCCGCCGCCGCGGACTTTTTCTGGAATCAGTTTGTGGGCAAGCTCTTTGCCCAGGGGTGGGACGCTTTCTGGCTCGACAGCTCCGAGCCTGAAGAGGCATGGCCGTACGTCGGCGACGCCATCCTGCGCAATAAACAGCTCCACATTGGCCCGGGGTTGGAATACACCAATGCCTTTCCCCTCCTGCACACCGGCGACGTGCAGGAGCGGTGGAAGAAAGCCAATTCAGACAAGCGCGTCTTCCTGCTGACGCGCTCGGCCTTCGCGGGCCAGCAGCGCAACGGCGCCGCGGTATGGTCGGGCGATGTGTACAGCAGCTGGTGGGCGCTGCGCCGCCAGGTGCCTGCGGGGCTTAACTTCGCGCTCTCCGGCTATCCCTACTGGACGACGGATATCGGCGGCTACCATCCACTCGACTATGCGCACACCCTCCCGCCCGGCTATCAGGAGCTCTACGCCCGCTGGTTCGAATACGGGGCCTTTTGCCCTGTCTTCCGCACCCACGGCCATCGCGATGCGAACGAGCTATGGACCTACGACAAGGTCTTTCCCGCACTGCTCGCCGTCGACCGCCTGCGCTACCGGCTGCTGCCCTACGTCTATTCGCTGGCGTGGAAGGTTACGAGCCAGGATTACACCATCCAGCGCCCGCTGGTGATGGATTTTCGCGAAGACCCGGCGACGTGGGACATTGGCGACCAGTTCATGTTCGGGCCGGCGCTGCTGGTGAGCCCAGTGCTGACTGAGGGGGCAACTCAACGCTCGCTCTACCTGCCGGCGGGTGCGCGCTGGTACGACTTCTGGACGGGAAAGCGCGACGAAGGCGGGGCAACGGTTTACGTCGACGCCCCGCTCGCCCGCATTCCGCTCGCGGTCCGCGCGGGATCGATCCTGCCTCTCGGCCCGGCGATCGAATACGCCGGCCAAGCCACGGATCCCATCGAGCTGCGCGTTTATCCCGGGGCTGATGCCGACTTCACGCTCTACGAAGACGAAGGCGACGGTTACGGCTACGAGCACGGCGCGCACGCGACGATTCATTTGCACTGGAATGATGCGGCACGCACGCTCACGCTGGGCGCGCGCCAGGGCAGTTATCCCGGCATGGCTGCCGGGCATACCTTCAACGTGGTGATGGTTTCCGCGGGGCACGGCGTGGGAGGGGACGCGACGGCGTCGCCTGACAAGACGATCCAGTACACCGGCGCGAGCGTCGAGGCGCGGCTCTGAGGGCCGGGAGGCCCTCAGTACCGCCGGTCAGGAGACCGGCGGTACGAACGCCAGACCGAAACGCGCCCTACTCTGTGCCCCTCTTCAGGATTTCCTCGGCGAGGTAGTTGCGCACGCGCGCGTCGTCCTGGAGCGTCTCCAGGTACGCGGTCTGCAACAACTGCTTCTGGTTGTCGTGCAACTGCTGATGAATGGCCTGCTGTACGCGGGGATCGTTCAGCTCGCGCTGGCCGGCCGGCTCGCGCGAAAGCAACCGGTAAATGGCGTAGCCGGCAATCTTGTGGCTCGGGTCATATTCCGGAATCACGTCGGTGAACTGGCCCGGCTTCAGGTTGTTGATTGCGGCGTACACCGCGGGATCGGCCTTGAGTTGCGACTCGCGGGCAAAACCCATGTCGCCGCCATTGGCAGCGGTATTGGGATCCTCGGAAACGCTGGCTGCCACGGTCGCGAAGTCCACGCCGCTCACGAGTTGATTGTGCGCGGCATCGATGCGGCGTTTGGCTTCGGCTTCGCCGCCCGGCTTGCCCGGCATGCTGCCGTTGGGGGGCGTGGGCATGGTGGTGACGACGATCTGCGCCAGGTGGTATTGCGGCTCGATCAGGTCGAAGTCCGCCTTGTGCGCCGCATAAAACGCCGCAATCTGCGCATCGGTGATATTGATCTTGGACTCGATCTCTTTATTGAGGAGCTTGGTTTCCGTCAGATTGCGTCGAATGTCGCGCTTCAGGTCGTCCAGCGACATGTTGCGCTGCTTGAGCAGGTTGTAGAACTGATCCTCGGTGTACGGAGCTTTGATCTCGGTGAGCTTCGCGTTCACATCTTCATCGCTGGCGGTGAGGTTCAGCTTGGCGGCCTGCTGCTGCTCAATCTCGGACAGGATCATCTTCTGCAGGACATTGAGGCGGAGGATGTCCGCCTCCTGATCCGACGGTTTCTGGGGATTGTCTCCCAGCTGGATCTGGTAATTCCGCTCCAGTTCCGCGCGGGCAATCTCCTTGCCATTGACTGTGGCCACCACGTCGGCAGAAGGCGAGCGATGGCATCCGGAAACGGCGAAAAACAGGACGCCGCTCGAGAGCAGAACCGCAGCAAGATGAGAACGCGCGGGAAAACCGAATGAGACTTGCAAGCTGATATCTCCTGGGGGCTTTCGAAAAAGCCCCGGCAATCAAGGATAAATCCACCCACCGGCCCGGGGGTAGCCCATTTCGTGTTCCTCCGGGAAAACCAGAGTCCGCGTGCCCTATTGCGATTCGTCCAGGGCCGCTGCTCCCTGTTGCTCCCACCCCAAGAAACAAAGATCGTTTCTTGGGGACCCCGGGTTGGTCGCATCGGCTTAGCTGTTAAGGCTCCGAGGACGGCGACTCTGGTTTTGCGTTAGCCGCCGCTCTGGCCCGTTGCAGCCGGTGCGGGCGGCGCGGCAGGCGGTTCCTGGCCCACAGAGCGCAGGGCGCGGTCGATGACCATCCAAAGCTGGTCCACGGAAACGGCGCCGCCGTTGACCTTTTCACCGTTCACATAGACTGCGGGGGTGCCATCAATTCCCAGAGCCTCAGCCAGTCTTGCCGAGGCCTTGACCTGCGTCTCGTCCTGCCTGGCCATGCAGGCATCGAGCGCGGTCTCGTCCAGTTTGCTTACTGTGGCTTCCTGCCGAGCAATGCGGTCCAGCGTGGCAAAGCTTTTGACCACGTCGCGCTCGTCGCCGGTCACTTCCTGCCCGTGGGCGTGCAGGTAGTCCACGTAGGTCCAGTACACGGGGCCGCTCTGCGCGGCCAGGCAGTTGGCGTCTACGGCGGCGTGCATGGCCCAGGGATGCAGGTCCGTGAGCGGATCGTCCTTGTAGACGTAGCGCACCAGGTTCTTGTAGTGGTCCATGGTGGCCGGAAACAGCTCCTGGTGCATGCGCGCGCAATAGGGGCATTCCAGATCGTCGAAATTGACCACGGTCACCTTGGCGGCCGGATTGCCGCGGATGGGACGTCCCGCAATGGAAATGGCATCCGCGGGATCCTTCGTCAAGTCCAACGTATCCATGTGCATGAGCCTGGTGCTGTCATTCGAGATGAGAAAGTCGAACTCCTGCGCCTTGCCGTTGTGGATGATGGTGATGGGCAGCGTCTCAAAGCCCGTAAACTGGCTGGGCTTGCGAGCTCCAATGCTCAACGTAACGTCCGCGGGCAGGTCGAACTGCGAGCGAACCATGATCTCGATGCGGTGATTGAGCGCGGGATCGGGCGCAGCCGGCGGCGTGGTTTGTGCTTTACACCCAACAGTCAGGCCAAGCAGGAGCAGTCCCGCCAGGAAACGAGCATTTGCCAAGTTGATTTCTCCTCAGGAAAGGATACCGCAAGGCAGGGGCTAAGGGACTAAGGGACTCGGGACTAAGTGACAGGAAACCCACTGCGGCCTCGAATATCCAGCCTGATAGCGCGAGAGTGCGTGGGCGGACGTGCCGCATTCAGAATCCTCCTTGAGATCGGCGGCCGGTCGAGGTTTGTCACTTCACGGTTCACAGCGATCCGTGACCAATGCACAATTGGCAGTTCCGAACTTCACACGATCAACGATTCTTTTCCAGTCCCTTAGTCCCTGTCTTTAATACGCGGGCGGCAGCATGGGATCGCGGAACACCGAGTTGGCCCGGCGGATGTCGCCCACGGCTCCGAAGTTGGCCAGGGTGAAGCTGTAGAGCCACTGGGTTTCGTCGCGGCTGGTGGAGCCCACGGTGCCCAGTTCGAAACGCCGGTAGCCGAGAGACAGGCCGCAGCAGTTCCAGTTGTAGACGGCCTGCACGCCGCCGTACTGCACCTCGTGCTGCACAAAGTCGTAGCCGCCGTTGACTGCCAGATTGATCCCGCTGCCGCTGGGCTTGCCGATCTCGAGGAAGGGCTGTATCTGCTGGCTTTTGAGCGTAGAGAAAGTGGCGGGAAGGGAGGACGTGGCGCCGTTCGACTCCTGGTCGGCCACGGCATTCAGCAGTGCGTGCCCGATGCCCAGCGTGGTGCGGCCAAAGCTGTAGCCGGCGAACACGTTGTCCGCGGCCAACTGACCGGCGATGGTGTCGTAGGCCAGGTCCCACTGGATGCGCAGGTTGTCGATGGCCTCGAAGCGGATGCGCGAGGTAATCGGCGCAATGTTGCGCGGCGAGGTGAGGAAGGTCGGCGCCATCAGGTCCAAGGTGGCATCAAATACGTTGCGCCGGCCAGGAATGACAGCTCCGCCAAAGTTGGAATCGATGAGGTACTCCTGCGCGATTTCCCAGGTCGCCCACTCGCGCGGGGCAGTGGGGCAGTCGGCGGCTTTCCCGGTATCGTTCGCGGCATCGGGACGGTGGCCGGCATCCTTGTCCCTTGTGCCGCATGGTTTTTCGTCTGCCGGCCGCACATAGAACCGCTGCGTAAGCGAGAATCCGGCCTCGTTCACGTTGCTGGCGATGTCCGCGGTATCGAACAGGAGCACGTTTTGGGCCTTGGTGCCGATTCCACCGACATACCGGTAGTTCAGCTCCGGCTCGATCACGTGACGCAGCTCGCGGTGCAACATGGGAAGCTCGTAATCCTTTTCCAGCGCGGGCGGACGAATGTCGATGGAAGCCTCGAGGTCCGTGCGGTTGAGCGCGCTGTGGCTGATGACGGGCGTGGCGAACTGGCCCGTGAGGCGGGGAGTCTGGCTGATGGTGTAGGCGGTGTCGCGCAGCGCGACTTCAGGCAGGAAGCTCCATCCCGCGCCGGACAAGGGCATGGAAAGATGCGGATAGAAATCTATCCGTCCCACGTTGCGCGAGTGGAAGAAGGGCTCGGAGCGGTTCAGATAGCCCAGCGACGATCCCAGTCCCCAATAGAGCAGCCCACTGCCCAGCGGCCGGTCCAGCACGTCGTATCGCACCAGCGGCAGGCGCAGGATCTTCACCTCGTCGCCGTTGGTGGTGCTGGCAAAGGATTGAAAGCGGTCCAGCCAGATGGAGGGAAGGATTCCCTTGTGATTATGGGTCAGGACCACGTCGCTGGAAACTTCGGAGCTGATGGCCTGCGAGTAATTGTCGTCGAAGACCAGCCGGTAGACGTAGCTCGACAGGTATTCCATGGCGCCGGCCACCCGGGTGTTGGGCGAAAAATCCTTGCGCCCCAGCACGTTCACATCGACACCGCCTTGATTGACCAGTTGGTAGCCGACGGGACCGGCCAGCACGCCTGCCGATTTGGCCGCGGGAGTGGCGAGCGTGTTGCCGATTTCCTCCTCGATGCCGCGGTCGAGCAGAGCGTTCCAGCGGGCAGTGAGATGATCGAGCCCCGGGCCTTTGTAGCGGAAGTCGCCGTTGGGCGCCCAGCCGCGCTTGCTGAAGTATTCCGCGCCCACCACCATATCCATGCTGCGATTGATGGCCCAGTACACCTGCTCGCCCAGCGTGTAGCCGCGAATCGACGACCCGTTGCTGATCACCGGCGTCAGCAGACCGCTCACGCGGCCCGTATCGTTGGCCGGGTGGTGCAGGTAGGGCAGATAAAAGATCGGAATGCCGAGAAACTCGAAAAACGCATTGGAGGTCGAAGCCTTTTCGTCGTCCATGTTGATGGAGTGGGCGATAATCCGCCAGTCGGGGTGGGGCAGCCGGCAGTTGGTGATAGAGCCGTCGACGATGCGGTAGCGGCCCTCGCCGGTCTGGAGCAGCACGCGGCCGGAGAACAGCAGCGGGTTCGGAATGGAATACACCACCGTGTGCCCCATGGCGTGCACGCCCTGCGACCCGTTCACGTTGTAGAAGCGCGCGGTATGCATGTTGAGCCGCATGTCGCCATGCGAGGCGTTGATGAACACGTCATTGGGCCCGCCGGTCACTTGGAGATGGCCGTCGGCTTCGAGCTCGGTGGTTGCCCGGTTATAGGTCGCGCTGTCGGCGCGAATCACGTAATCGCGATAGTGGACGACCACGTCGCCGGTCAGGGTGAGCGTATCGCCGGCCCAGTTCTGGTGTTGCGCCTCCCATTCCACGGGAGTTCCTGTTTCAGGCGCGGGTTCCGACACGGCCTGTGGCACCAGCTCCTGGCTGGGGTCGTTGGGAAGCTCCGTGGCAGAAGACACACCGGGGACCTCCGCGGTGCCCGTCTCGCTTTGCGACGCAGGTGCCACGTTGGTCAACACTTGAGGGGCCTGCGCGCCCAGTTGCAGGTGACAGGCGGCCAGCAGCGTGATACATACTAAGTTACGAGGACGCATCCCTGACTCAAACCGGTGTAAGGGTCAGCATAGCAAAGCCGGCTGCTTAAGATGGGACGCACTCCTCGCGCTCTGGTAACTGCACAAGCCGGATTGACCGCACGGTCACGAGCCCTCTTTCCTGGGCTGGCCCGTCTTTGTCCGCAAGCCTCTTTCCTTGATGTTTGAATCACGTCTGCGTTGTTCCGATTTCGGGCTGCGGCGCGGACACCATCATGCGCGCGGGCCGGAAACACGGTGCGCCGCAGCTGGAGGGATACAAGAGCATTGAGCACATCATTACATTCTGCTGTTCTCTTCCCCGAGTGGAAGCAGGAAGTCAATCGCCGCGTAGCCGCGCACCAGAGCCGCAAGACGTCCTCAGAAGGCGAGACCGCCGCGCCCGTTGAAAACCGGCCCGCGCGTGGCAGCCGGGCTGCCCAGGCCGCAGCGAGGGTGGCCGCGCGCTACGCCAATGCACCCAGCTACAACGAAATGCTCACCCGCGAGGCGCGCGCCGCGGTGCATGCCGCCGAGGCCGCCTCAAAAGCCGCACAGCAGGCGCATGCCGCCTTTCAGTACGTTCTGGATGGCCTTGAAGCTGCCACCTCGGCTGAGCCTGCCTGGGAGCCCGAGCCCATCCCCGAGCGCCGCGGCAAGCCCGTGGTGGTTCCACCACCGCAAAAGCTGCCGCAGCGGCCCCCCGTCCAGACCGAGACGGCGATTGCCCCGGCGTGGGAACTGGAAACCGACGCGCAACCAGATGAAGCCGAATCCTACGACGGTCCGCCTCGCTATGATCGCCCGGCGATTATGGAGGCACACACCGGCGAGCCCGGCGAATTGGTTCAGCCCATTTATGCCAACCTGATCGAGTTCCCGCGGGAGATGATCGCAACCCGCAGGGCGCGTCCGCGGCGCGCGGAAGGCCCGTTGGCTGAGGCGGAATCCGCGCCGCAATTGAGCATCTTTGAGGTTGACCCGGCGGCCATCTCGATCGAGCCCGCGCCGGCTACCACAGACTCCGCGGCAGCGCCGGCATGGATGCGCCCCGAGTGGTCGGACATGACCTTGCAGGCTTTGCCGGCCTCCGTGAGTGCCGGCGCGCAGCTTCTCACCGTGGACCTGGAAGCGCAGCCTGGGGAGCAGATTGTCGATCAGCTCCTCGAAGAGCCCGCGCCGAGGACTGCGCCGGCGATCGAAATCGAGCCCGCGTCAATGAGCCGGCGCCTGCTGGCTACCGTAGTCGACAGCACGTTGATCGCCGGCGCGCTGGTGACCGCTGCCATGCTGGCTGCGCAAAACGTCAGCGAATTGCCGGGCGTGCGCGTGGTGGAGTTGGGCGCCGCGGTCGCGCTGCTAGCGATCGGCGTCGCCTATCACGCATGCTTCATGACCCTGGCCCGGGCTACTCCGGGCATGAAGTACGCCGGCATTGAGCTCAACACGTTTTCGGGTCACACCACCACCCGCGGGCAACGCTGCGGGCGCATGCTGGCACTGCTTCTGTCGGTTTTGCCGCTCGGCCTGGGCGTGCTGTGGGCGCTGTTCGACGACGGCAATCTCACCTGGCACGATCGGCTGTCGAAGACGTATCTGCGGAAGCGGTAAGAGGAGAGGGAACAGGGAACAGAGAACAGGGGACAGAGGTAGGCGGCGCGGAAGTTTCAGCGACGCTATTTGACGCGATAGCTATAGAGCAGCGCGTCTCCGAGATCCTGGTGAATGCCTAGATCCTCCAGGCCTTTTTTCGCGCTGTCCGGCAAGGCCTTGCCGGCCTCAAACACAATCGGTTCGCCGTTCCATGCTCCCACCAGCATTTCTGAAACGAAACGGTAGACGGGGGTTGCCTTGGGAACCGAAACAAAGATCACATCCCCGGTGTGCCAGTCGGCGCTGGGGCCGCCGCGCGCTACCGGCAGCAGATCGTGTACCTGCAGATTGACGTGAAACTGCACCGCCGCGCCGTGGCTCACGACTCGATACTCGACGGTGGTTGCGTCGCGGAGGATCAGATCAGTCCGGTCCAGTGCGTCACAGCCGTGTTGCTGCGGCGCGGTCTCGTCGCATTCCTGGCGTGGTACGTCAAAGGCCTCAATCGTGTACTGCTGCGGCGCTGTCAGATACCCTTTCGTCTCGGCGGGTGCGAGCCTGGTGCCAGCCGTTACGGCAATTGCCGGCGGCGGATTCAGCCAATGCGTCGTTGCCGTTGGCTCGAGGGTGGTAATTACCAGTGAATAGCTGCCCACCTTGGGCTGCGGCTTCGCGTCGGTTCCATTCGTGCCGCTGGCGGGCCCGTTCGGGGTCGGAGCGGCCGCATTCGGGGTCGGGGCGGCCTGCTGTCCCCAGAGGTTTTCTATGCCCGGCACAGCCCCTGCAATCGCGATCACCAGCACCGCGATGAGCCGACATCCGCGCATGACACACCTTCCTGTCAGGCCGAATCATAGCAACGCGGCTTTACACTTTTCCCTTCAAGCATGGCTGTCTCGCATTCTTCGTTCCCAAACCAGGAAGGTTCTCCCATTCTGGCCGGAATCGATTTGGCAGACGCCAACCTCGAGCCGACGGAGCAAAGAGCGAGTGGTCGTGGGTAATCTCGGATTGGTGCGGGTCTGGAGACCGGCGCTACTACTCCCTTTCCCTACTGCTGCTTTACCGCCCGCAATGCACTGGCGCCCGCGCCGATGAGCGCGGTTTCGTCGTCGGGGGGCAGGATTTCCAGGGAAAAACTCTGCAAGGGACTCATGCGGACCATGGTTTCGAGATGGCTGCGCAAGAGCGGCAGCTCGAGGAAGCCGACATTCTTTCCGGTGAAGTAAAAGCGCCCCGGCCCTGCCAGGTGAATGAACGAAGCCGTGGCGGCAGCCAATGCGCGGTGCCACAGGTCCACAAATTTGCGGCAGCGCATGTCGCCATTTTGGGCGTTGGCAAAGACCTCTTCGGGCTCGAGGTCGAGAAAGCGCATGCGCATGGCGCGATAGCCTACGATGCCTTCGAGATGCCCGCTGCCGCCGCATCCGCAGTAACGCTCTTTGGGATCGAGCGTCACCGTGATATGGCCGCCCTCCCACACGCCCTCGGCGTGCGGCCAGCGCCCGTACCCAATGCCGTTTCCGATGGTCCACACGCGGGTCAGCTTGTCGAGCCGGTTGTGCGTGGCAGCCACGCCCGCGGCGATGGCGTCCGCGTCATTGGCGATATGCACCGGGGCCGCGATGCCACGCTCCGCGAGCGCCGCGGTGAGCTGCTCCGCCAGCCGCACGCCCTTCATCTGCGGCAGATTGGGGGATTCCTCGACGACGCCGGAGCGCACGAACCCGGGAACGGCTACGCCGATCGCGTGCACCGCTCCGGCTTTGCCGCCCGCCAGGCTTGCTATTTGTCCGGCGAGGATGTCGATCAATTCGCTGTGAGGAATCGCCTCGAGCGCTTCCACCGGATCCGGGTCGGCGGGGTAGCGCAGCACTCTGCCGGCCAGCCGCAGCTCTTCCAGCCTTGCCGCCGCGATGTGGTCTGTGATGACGACGCCGATGGCCGTAGTCATAACACCCTCCAGTGACCACTAATCACTAATCACTAACCACTGACAACTGACAACTGAGAACTGACAACTGACAACTGACAACTGACAACTGACAACTGAAACCTACTCCGTCTGATACCGGTGCAACCGCCCCAGCCCATTGAACGCGGCCACTTTGTAACACTCCGCCAGCGTCGGGTAGTTGAAGACAGTGTCGATGAAATAGTCCATCGTGCCGTCGAGCGTCATTACTGCTTGGCCAATGTGCACCAGCTCGCTGGCGTCCTCGCCGATAATGTGCACGCCCAGCACCTTGCGCGTGTCGCGATGGAAGATCAGCTTGAGCCGCCCCGTAGTGTCGCCGCGAATTTGCCCGCGCGCCACCTCGCGGTAATAGGCCATGCCCACTTCGTAGGGAACGTCTTCGCCCGTCAACTGCTCCTCGGTCTTGCCGATGAAACTGATCTCGGGGATCGTATAAATGCCGTACGGGTAAAAGCTGGGATTGGAATACGCTGCATGGTCGTTGAAGGCGTGCGATGCGGCGATGCGCCCCTGCTCCATGGACACCGAGGCCAGCGAGGGAAAGCCCACCACGTCGCCCGCCGCATAAATGTGCTCCACCCGGGTCTGGTAGTGCTCGTTGACGGCGATGCGGCCGCGCGGGTCGGCTTCGAGGCCGGCGGCAGCCAGGTTCAGATCGTCTACGTTTCCCTGACGGCCCACGGCATACAGCAGCGCGTCGCCGGAAACCTTCTTTTTGCTCTGAAGGTTGGCCACGACCGTGCCCGGCGTGGGTTCCTCCACGCTTTCCACTTCCTCGCCCAGGCGCATGGTGACGCGCATGTCGCGCAGGTGGTAGCTGAGCGCCTCGATAATCTCCTGATCGGCAAACTCGAGCAGGCGGCTGCGCTTTTCGATCAGCGTGACGCGCACGCCCAGCACGGCGAACATGCAGGCGTATTCCACGCCCACCACGCCGCCGCCCACCACAATCAACGAGCGGGGCAGGCACTCCAGGCCCAGAATCTGGTCGCTGTTGACGATGGACTTGCCGTTGACCGGCACTTTGTCGGACACGGCCGGCTTGGTGCCTACGGCAACGATAATCCGGTCGGCCTCGAGGGTGGCATCGGTCTGTACGCCTTCCACCCGCACCTGGTGGGGATCGATGAAACGGGCAATGCCGTGCACCACGTCGATGCCGTTGCGGGAGAGTTGTGCTTCGGTCACGTCGACTTCCGTTTTAATGACCGCCTGCACCCGGAAGGCCAGGTCCGCCATGGAGATTTTTTCCTTGACCCGGTAATTCACGCCGTAGACAGAGCGGTAGTTGTAGCCGGAGAGGTGCAGCACCGCCTCGCGCATGGTTTTGGAAGGGATGGTGCCGGTGTTGATGCATACGCCGCCCACCACCTGCCGGGCCTCCACCACGGCCACGCGCTTGCCGATCTTGGCAGCGGCCACCGCGGCCCTTTGGCCCGCGGGCCCGGAACCGATCACGATCAGGTCGTACTTTACCGCGCTCATGCCTATTTCTCTCCTGGATTGGATGCAGGCCCTGGGATGGCGTGCGCGCCGCCACGCCGGTTGCATTTCCAGAATAACTGTACACGCGGTAAGCGGCGGGGAATGCGTAAAGGAAATGAAAAGAGAGCGAAGCGCCAGGGCGCGGCGGAGGGCATTTCAGGAGCAGGCGGGCAGCCCCGGCAAGCGATTTGGGTGATACATGCCGGGGCCGCAGATCTGGGCGCCCGCCTGGCTTGGTGCAGCGGCTACGCGTGCGCGGCGCGCACCGTGGGTTGCGCCGCCGCCCGCACTCCTCCCGAGAATTTTCCGCCGCTCTGGGTCTCCTCATCCAGCCGGAACTGCCGGATGATGCCATCCAGTTCGGCAGCCAGGGAGGACAGGTTCTTCAGCGCCTCCACAGCCTCCTCGGACGAATGGGTATTTTCCAGCGCCAGTTGGGAAATCTGGCCCGCGGCCTCTGAAATCTCGCCCGCCGCCGAGGTCTGTTCCGTAGCTGCCGTGGCGATCATTTCAATCTGCTGTTCCACCTGTTTTGAAGTCGCAATCGTCGCTTCAAGGCTCTCCCGGGCCTTCGACGTTTCATTCATGCCGCTTTCGACGGCGGTCCGGCTTTCCGACATCACCTGCAGGGTGTCCCGTGTCTCCTCCTGGATGCTGCGGATGGTTCCCGCAATTTCCTCGGTGGCGCTCTTGGTACGCTCGGCGAGGCGCCGCACCTCGCCGGCTACGACGGCAAAGCCGCGTCCGTGCTCTCCGGCGCGCGCCGCTTCGATGGCCGCATTCAGAGCAAGCAAGTTGGTCTGCTCGCTGATCTCCTGAATCACGTTCACCACTTTGCCAATCTCCTCGGAGCGGTGGGCCAGCGACGTCATCTTGTCTCCGACGGTTCGGGTGGCGGCTGCGATCTTCTCCATGGTCGCCGCTGCCGCCTGCATCACCGCCCCGCCGCGTTCCGCCGTCTCCGCCGACTCGCGGCTTGAGCTTGCCGCGTTCTCCGCGTTGTGGCTGATCTCGCCGATGGTCGCCGTCATTTCCTGCGCAGCGGCGGCAATCTGGTTGGTCTTGCTCGACTCGGTGCGCGCATTGCCCGCACTCTGCACCGCCTGGGCGCTGATCTCCGTGGTCGCCGCGGAAAGCATCTCCGCGCCGCGGGCTACCGATTGCACCACCGAGCGGATTACCGCAACCGAATCGTTCAGCGCCACGCCTAACTGGCCGAGCTCATCGGTCCCAGTCACTTGCACGTTGGCCGTCAGATCCTTCCTGGCGAGCCGCTGCGCCAGCGCAGTTGCCCGGCCGATACGTGGCGCCGTTACCCGCGTCAAGGCCATGCCCGTCAGAGCGCTTAACAGCATGATCAACAGCGTGACTGCGACGTTTACCCACGTGGCGTTGAGGCTCGATGCGGTCGCGCTCTCTGATTCCTCCGTGGCGATTTTGGCGTGCAGCCGCACGCCGTTATCCGTCGCACTCACGGCGTCATTCATCCAGCCCATCATGGCGTCGGACGAAAGCTGGTCCAGAGCATCGCCGGTTTTGCCGGCGGCCAGCAGCGCGATCGCGCGGTCGCTGGCGTCCTGATACTGCTTGATGGCGGTCATGAAGGCCTGGTAGTAATTCCGCTCGTCGGGTGAGACCAGCGGCTCCATCTCTTGCAGCGCTTCACGGTAGTCGGCAATCGCCTTTTGCCGCCGCGCGGTGTGATCTGCCGTGCATGCCGGCGTCTGGCACAGCATCAGTTCCAGATCCTCCCGCCGCTCCACGCTTACCCCGTTCCGGATATCGCCAATGTGGATCAGCGACGGAAGATGCTTCCCGCTGACCTCGGCGCTCTTTTGCGCGATTCCGCGGAAGGTGATAAAAGTGTAGATTCCCAGGACGAGGCACATAACGCACACCACGCCGAACGCGTACGCGAATTTGCGAGAGAGGGGCAGGTTTCTAGCCCAGGACATGGCGCATCCTTTCCAAGTGAACTCATTCGTCCTATCGGCGGAATGCGCCCCGTCTTGAATGCCAATCCGCCGCCCGAACGTCCATCTTGCGTCCCCATCGTCCGCCGCACGGCGCGCGCTTGCCTGATGCTTCAGGAAATCGATATGCTTGGTGCCATTCCCGGTTTCAGCCTGGGAAACTTCCCGGAATGAGGCTGCCAGTGCTCATGCTTCGATCCACGAACCCCCGCAGAATCGCCGTCATGGCTGTGGCGTTGATGTTCTGTGCCGCGTGCCGGCTGCCCGCGCAAACGGCTCCCGCGCCCCCTCCGCCTCCGCGCCCTGCACCCACGCCCGAGCAACTGGCCATGCAGGCGGCTTCAGAAAAAGATCATCAGCGCATGATGGACCTGCTCGGCGTCAAGGAGCTTCGCCCCGGCGCGAGCGGCAACGCCAACGGCCCCAACCCCGCCAATTACGACGAGTCCAAAGCCAACATCTACCCCAACCTGCCCGATCCGCTGCTTTTGAACGACGGCAAGCGCGTCACCTCCGCGAAGGTCTGGTGGAAGCAGCGCCGTCCGCAAATCGTCGAGCTCTTCGACCGCGAAATTCTGGGCCGCGTTCCCGCGCACTTGCCTGCCGTGACGTGGCAGGTCGTGAGCACCACGCAGGAAAAAAACGGCGACATTCCGGTGGTCACCAAGACCCTCGTCGGGCATGTAGACAACGCCCGCGATCCGCAGATCAAGGTTGACATCGATCTAACCGTAACCACGCCGGCCAACGCCAAGGGCCCGGTTCCGGTGATGATGGAGCTCGCCTTCAGCCGGCAGTTTCTTGCTTCCATCGCGCGCATGTTTCCCGAGATGGCTCCGGGCGCACAGGCCAGCGCGGGACCGACGTGGCAACAGCAGCTTTTGGCGCGCGGCTGGGGCTACGCCGAATATATTCCCACCAGCGTTCAGCCCGACAACGGGGCGGGACTGACGCAGGGCATTATTGGTTTGGCGAATCACGGCCAGCCGCGCTCGCGCGATGACTGGGGCGCATTGCGCGCCTGGGCATGGGGCGCCAGCCGCGCCCTCGACTACCTTGAAACCGACCCAGCAGTGGATGCGCGCCAGGTGGGCATCACAGGGCACTCGCGCTACGGCAAGGCCGCGCTCGTGGCCATGGCGTACGACCCGCGCTTTGCCATCGGCTACATCAGTTCTTCCGGCGAGGCCGGCGCGAAACTCTACCGCCATCACTTCGGCGAAGAGATCGGCAACATCGCCGGCGCGGGCGAGTACCACTGGATGGACGGCAACTTCCTGAAGTACGACGGGCCGCTAACGGTCGCCGATCTTCCCGTTGACGCGCACGAGCTGATCGCGCTCTGCGCACCGCGCCCCGTGTTTATCGGCGGCGGCGCGACAAAGGGCGACGGCTGGGCCGATGCCCAGGGCAGTTTCCTCGCCGCCGTGGCCGCCGGGCCGGTGTATACGCTGCTGGGCAAGAAAGATCTGGGAACGAGCGTGTTCCCGCCCATCGAAACCGCGCTTATCTCAGGCGATTTGGGTTTCCGCCAGCACTCCGGCGGCCACACACCTGCGCCCAACTGGCCTACGTTCATCGATTTCGCCAGCCGCTATTTGCACGCGCCGGCGGCAAAGTCGCCATAATCGGCGGAGCTATGGCGCGGGCGGTCAGCAGGCCTAAAGCGGCTTCGACATCACGATGCAATGGCATGCCATTCCCGGCCGCAGCGGCCGCGAGGGCTTGAACTCTTCGGTCCCGGTCTCCACGTAGCCAAGGCGCCGATAGAGCGGCGGCAATTCCGAACGCAAGCTCAGCACGGTGATATCCACGGCTTCACATCCCTGATGGCGAAAACGATTCTCCGCCGCTTCCACCATGCGACGGCCCAGGCCTTTGCCCTGCCGCGCGGGATCCACTGCCAGCATGCCCAGGTAGCCGCGCTTGCCGCGCCGCTCAAGGTATATCGAGGCCAGCAGACGGCCGTCGCCCTCCTCGGCCATCAGAATGCAGCCCTTGACCATCATGGCCGCAAGCCGGCGATGATCGGTGCGAGTGCCCTCGAGAAATGTTTCCACGGAAAATGCGGCATTGATGAGCCGGATCAAGCGCGGCCGGTCGATGGCCGCGGCCACGCGAAAGCGAATCTTGTCCTCCGCCGCGTCTCTTCGGTCCGCCGTCATGCTTTCATTATTGCGGATGCGCCTGCGCCCACGTCTTGTACGCGTTCAGCACGGCAAGGCCTTCGGTGTTGTACCACGAGTAGCCGTTGCGCCGCTCCAGGCTCAGGTCGTTCACGTCGTCGTGGATGGTCTTGTCGCGATCGCCGAAGATCGGTTTGTCCGTTCCGATCTGGTAGTAGCGCGACCAGATGGGACCGGCGCCCGCGACGGCCACCAGCTTGCGGCCGCCGTGGCTTTGGCGATCGGCCATGAAGTTCCCGCTGCCGTAGCGGAACCCGAAGATCTCCACCTTCACGAACCACGCGCACGCGGCGTGCACCGCGGCAACTTCAGCGGGCGTCGGATTGGGCAAGCTCATGAAGAACTCGACCACGGGGAAGCTCTCGTCGCTGGTGAGCGAAGGCATCTCGTAGTTGCGCGCCGAGGCAGGTTCCAGCGTGAGCGCATCGTACTGCTGCGCCCACGCGGTCTTCACGCCGTTTTCTACGATCTGCAATTTCAACAGGCAGTCGATGCCGCGTTGCGCGGCCGGTCCTGCGCGCTTGACCATCGCGGCCGACAGAAACTTGTAATCCGCCGCGCCCTCCGCCACATCGTTCAGAATCTCCACGGCATGGGTCATGGCGTCGTCGTTGATGGTGATGGTGTCGTGGTAAGTGCCTTCGAGCGGCCACACCTGCGGCCAGCCGCCGTTGGGATACTCGGAATTGAGCAGGTACTCGACGCCGCGCTCGACCGATGCGCAAATGGGCGCCGCGTCGGCATCGCGATGCGCGGCCAAGAGCGCCGTCGCGACCCGCGCCAGGAAGCGGATTTGCAGCCACGTGGAATCGTTGTCGAGCGTGGCGATGTAGTGCCAGCCGGGATCGACCGGCTTGTCGAAATCGGACATGTCGGGGAAGCGGTTCTCGTTGTCGGCGTCGTAGAGGTCGCCCGGTGCGCGGGGCCTGGTCACCATGTCGATGTTCTTGCTCCAGCCGCCGTCCGCCACCTGCCAGGTGACGATGTTGTGGGCAGCTTTGAGCGCTTCGTCGCTGGCCCACCACTCCGCCGGATGGTCGGCACGCAGGCCACGCCCGCCAAACCCCAAAGCTGCATGTTTCGGGCTCGTGTTGCCCGCGGCTTTTTGCTCGTCGGCCAGGGTTTGCTTGTCGATGGCCTTCTGTTTTTCCGACCGCTCTAGATATTCGAGCCACGCCTTCTGCTGTTTTTTGGGCAAGGCCGCGATGCGCTCGCGATTCACGGGCTTGGCGATCACGTTCATGCCAATTACCTTGGCGGAGGAAGTGGAGGGAAGGCTCAGGGCAGCGAACGAGGCCAGGAGCAGAAAGAACAGGGACCGGCGATGGGAACGCATGGTCTGGTTTCTATCCCAGCGCAACTGCCCTTGTCAACGGATGGTCTGACCACCGGCCAGGAGGAAGCGATCAAAATTCCTGGCCCGCTTCGGCTGGGGGCAGAACGTCGTCTTCGCGCGCGGCCCAGACGTAGAGGGTGGGCAGCAGGAAGATGCTGATCATCAGGTTGGCCAGAAGGCCGCCCACAATCACAATCGCGAAGGGCCGCTGCGAATCGGATCCGATGGCATGCGAAACCGCGGCGGGAAGCAGTCCGAGCGTGGCCACAAGCATGGTCATCATGATGGGGCGCAGGCGAAGGACTGCGCCTGCGACGGCCGCCTCTGCAATGGGATTGCCGCGCGCCCGGAGTTGATTGATGAACTCGATCATGATGACGCCCACCTGCACGGAGACTCCGAAAAGCGCGAGGAAGCCAACCGCCGAAGAGACGGAAAAATTGGTGTGCGTGAGGAACAGCGCCAACGGGCCGCCGATGGACGCCATGACTACGCTGATCAGGATTAGGATGGCCCACTTGAAGGAACGGAACATGGTGTAGAGAATGCCGAAAATCACCATGATCGTGAGGGGGACGATGATGGCCATGCGCTGGTCGGCGCGTTTCTGACTGGCGTATTCGCCCGCCCACTCCAGATGGTAGCCGCTGGGCAGGCGGACGTTGTGCTGCACGCGGGCGATGGCTTCATCGACCGTCGATCCCAGATCGCGCCCGCGCACGGAGTATTTGATCGCGATATAACGCTGACCGCCCTCGCGATAGATCTCTTCCGCGCCGTCGTCGGTGGTGACGTGCGTAAGTTGCGCCAGTGATACGCGCTCGCCCGACGGAGCCAGCAGGCGGACATTCTCAATGGCTTCGCGGTTATTGCGATAGGCCTGCTGGTAGCGCAACGTGACGTCGAAGCGCGCCTCGCCCTGTTGTACCTGCGTGAGCGCGCTGGAGCCGACGGCGGTCTGGATTGCGTCCTGGATGTCGTTCACGTTGATGCCAAAGCGCGCCGCGGCCTCGCGGTCGATTTGCAGATTAAGATTCGGTTGACCGATGACGCGAAAGATGCCCAGGTCCTCGATTCCCGCCACGGTCGACATTTGCGCCCGAATCTGCTCGGCCACGCGCTCCAGTTCGCGAAGGTCGGAGCCGTAGAGCTTTACGGCTAACTCCCCCTTCACGCCCGAGACCGCCTCCTCCATGTTGTCCGAGATGGGCTGCGAGTAGTTCCAGATCACGCCAGGGAATTGCGAAAGCTCATGGTCCATGGAGGCGATCAGCCGTTCTTTATCCTCGTGGAAGATGGGACGCCATTGGTCCTTCGGCTTCAGGTCGACAAAGTATTCGGTGTCGAAGAAGCCGGTGGTGTCAGTGCCATCGTCGGGTCTTCCCGTCTGGCTGACCACTTGCGTGACCTCGGGGAACGACGCCATGACGATGCGTGCCTTGTTGGTGAAGTCGATGGAGGCCGTAGGTCCTTCACTGGGCGACAATGTACCGCGCACCCAGATGGAGCCTTCGTCCAGGTGGGGCAGGAACTCCGAACCGATGGGCCCGCCCACGGTGAGATAGACGGCCACCGCGAAAAGCGCCGCGGAGATTGCGACGGTCCGGTAGCGATGCTCGATGGCGGACCGGACCCCGGAACGATAATGTTCGGTGAGCCAGTGCATGAGCGGATTGTGCCAATCCCTGGCTCCCTTGCTGAAGAGAAAACTGGCCATCACCGGCGCGGCGACGATGGAGAACACCAGGGCGCCGAAGAGGGCGAAGGTGACCGTCCACGCCATGGGCTTGAAGAGCCTTCCCTCCACTGCCTGCAGCGTGAAGATGGGCAGATATGCAGTGATGACAATGGCGCGCGCAAAGAACACCGGCCGCTGCACCTCGTGCGCCGCATCCTGAATCTTCGCGGCGGGCGGACGCCGGTCGCCGCTTTGGGCCAGATGGCGGATGATGTTTTCAATCATCACCACGGAGCCGTCCACGAGCATGCCGAAGTCCAGCGCGCCGAGGGAAAGCAGGTTCGCCGGGATATGGCTCAAGTCAAGGCAGATGGCGGCGAACATCAGGGCAAAGGGGATGGTGAGGGAAACGATGATGGCGCCGCGAATGTTGCCTAGAAACAGGAACAGGATGATGGCCACCAGGATCATGCCCGCGCTCAGGTTGCGCTCCACCGTGGACACGGTGTACTTCACAAGATCCGACCGGTCGAGGAAGGGAACCACCTTGACGCCGCTGGGCAGAATGCCGTGGTTCAGCTTGTCGACTTCCTCGTGAATGCCTTTCAGGACCGGGTCGGCGTCGTCGCCCTTTTGCAGCAGCACAATGCCTTCCACCGTGTCGGGATTGTCCTCGACTTTGCGGTCATCGAAGACCTTCTTGCCGTCGACCAACGTGTAGGGTTTCCAGGATTTCCCGATCTGGCCGAGGCGGATCTTCGCGCCCTGCGCCACCGTGGCGATGTCTTTGATGCGCACGGGCGCGCCGTTCTGCGTCTTCACGACCGTCTGTTCAATGTCGTGCACGCTGGTGTAGAGGCCCAGCCCTTGCACATTGACCTGCTGCTGGCCTTCCTCAATAAAGCTGCCGCCGCCGTTGTTATTGTTGGCCGCGATCTGCTGTTCCACCTGGCTGATGCTGAGGCCGTAGGCAACCAGCTTGTCCGGGTCGAGCGCGATCTGGTACTCCTTGGTGGGCCCGCCGAAGCTGGAAACATCCACGACTCCGGGCACGCTCTTGAAGGATTTTTCCAAGGACCAGTCTTCGATGGCCTTGCGCTCCATCACGTCGTAAGCGGGATTGGTGCTCTCCACCGTGTACCAGAAGATCTGGCCCACCGGGCTCCAGTCCGTGCCCATCTGCGGAACCAGGTTGGCGGGAAGATTCACCTGGCCCAGCCGCTCCATGACGTGCTCGCGGTTCACGTCGCTGGTGGTGCCGTCGTCGAAGATCAGCATGATGCTGGAGAGGCCGGCCAGCGTGGTGGAGCGCAGATGCGCGAGACGGGGAATGCCTGCCATCTGGATTTCGACGGGAACCGTGACCTGGCGCTCGATTTCCTCGGCCGAGCGGCCCGGCCACTGCGTGATGATCTGGACGTAGTTGTTGGCGACATCGGGGTAGGCCTCAACCGGTAGGGCGCGGAAGGAGATGACGCCCCAGGCGGTGAGGACAACGACGCCGCCAAGCACGAGCCATCGGCTCCGGAGAGCAAAATCGACAATCGCTCGAATCACGCGCAGCTCCCGATGCCGAGCGGCTCTCCCACGGTTGGAAGTCCGCTTGAATCAAAAATAATTCTTAAAAATGCAATGATACTCCGGCTCGTGAGCGGTTGTCGGTGAGCCACCAGGACACTTGAGGAATTGTTCGGTTCGGCCGCCGCGCCCGCGCCGCAGCCTGCGGCGGCGAATTGGCAAGGCAAGGTTTTGTGCGGAGAGTTGAATGCGCGAAAAGCCAATGCGGGTCATTCGGCTCGTCCGCCTGCGGCAGACTCACTCAGGAGGACCGAATTTGGGTGGGGTTCGTGCGATCCCACCCTTTTCCGCAGAGAGCGCGGAAAGGGATGGGGCACGGGGCAGAAGGGGTTGGGCACGGGATTCAATCTGCGACGAGCACGGGGCTGACTTCCGAGCTACCCTATTTCTGATCCCTGTTCCCTGACCCCTGTTCCCTGCTTTAGGCTCATACCATGGAATTCAGAGTCCTTGACCTCGAGCGCGAACCGATCCAGTTCGACCTGAAACTTGCCCCCGGCGCGGTGGACTACGGGGATGAAGGCACGCAAGTGGGCGATCTGGCCACTTCCGGCAGCGCCGAGGTGATTCACGAGCACCGCGGGCCCAAAGATATCGTCGCGGATATTCGCCTGAGGGGCCGCTTCGCCGGCAATTTTCAGGTTCCCTGCGCGCGCTGCATCGAACCCGTCGAAATCCCGCTCACAGCCGAGTTTGACCTCATTTTCCGGCCCCTGGGCGCCGATGCCGACGTTCCCGAACGGTCCATTACGGCGTCGGAGACGGAAATCGGTTATTATCAAGGAGACAGTCTGTTGCTTGAAGATGTGCTGCGCGAGCAGGTGCTTTTGTCCCTGCCGGTCAGAACGCTGTGCAAGCCCGACTGCAAGGGACTTTGCCCGCGCTGCGGAGCAAATCGCAACCTTCAGCCCTGCTCCTGCGATGAGGGACCGAGTGACCCCCGCTGGGAGGCGTTGACGGATTTGCGCAGCCGGATCAAGTCCTGAAAAAGCAGCCTTTAGCTTTTAGCTTCTAGCTTTTAGCTCATCCCTGCGTGTGCGAAAGTTCTTGCCTGCCATGGAGTGAGATGGAAGCGAATGGCTGAAAGCCGAGGCCATTTTTGAACGGACCCTGCCTGGTGAAACCAAGAGGCAACGGTCAGTCAGAGGAAATAGATCATGCCGAATCCGAAAAGGCGCCATTCCACGCGCCGCACCGCTCTCCGCCGCTCTCACGATTTTCTTACTGCGGTGGGGGTTTCTGAATGCCCCAACTGCCACGAAAAGAAGCTGCCCCATCAAGCCTGTCCCAAGTGCGGAGCCTACAAGGGCCGCTCTGTGCTGGATGTAAAAGAAGCCAAGTAGCTTAAAATTCAAATGCTTACCGACATCGTGCTGGACGCGGTTGGTTCCGATAAGGCTCCCGAGCCGGAGATTCGCGGAGCCATCCTCGCCTGTCGTGCGCTGCCCGTGCGCGTGCATCTGGTAGGGCCCGAAGCCGAACTTCGCGATCTGCTCGACGAGCACCTCGAAAACGAGGACCTGCCCATTGTCGTCCACCACGCCTCAGAGCGCATCGGAATGGACGAGAAAGCCGCTCACGCCGTGCGCGCCAAGCGCGACAGCTCCATGCGTGTCGGCCTGAAGCTGGTGCGCGAGGGCAAGGCCGCGGGCTTTGTAACGGCCGGCAACACCGGCGCGGCAATGGCAACTGCAAAAATGGTGCTGGGTGCGTTGCCCGGCGTCGACCGTCCGGCTCTGGCCACTCCCATGCCCACCTCAAAAGGCAACCCATGCGTGCTTCTCGACGTGGGCGCCAATGTGGATTGCAAAGCGCAGAACCTGGAGCAATTTGCCGTGATGGGCGAAATGTATGCCCGGAGCGTGCTCAAAATCGCCAAGCCCCGCGTGGGCCTGCTCTCCATCGGCGAAGAGGAGTCCAAGGGCAACGAGCTCACCCGCGAGGCGCTGCCGCTGCTCAAAGCCCTGCCCATCAATTTCATCGGCAACGTGGAAGGCCGCGACATTTTCAATGGCAATGCCGACGTGATCGTCTGCGACGGCTTTGTGGGTAACGTGGCGCTCAAGACCAGCGAAGGTATCGGCCGCTTTGTGCGCGATGTGCTGCGGACATCGCTGAATAAAACCGTCACGGCGCAGGTGGGCGCGCTTCTATCGCGCCGCGCCTTCAACGACTTTCGCCGCCGCCTCGACCCCTCAGAATACGGCGGCGCGCCGCTGCTGGGCGTGCGCGGCGTCTGCATCATCGGCCACGGCTCCTCGAACGACGTCGCCATCTACAATGGCATCCGCGTGGCGCATGAGTTCTCGCGCTCCGGCGCCAACGAGCGCATGGCGCAGGCATTTGCCGGCCGGCCCGGGACCCGCCTCGATCATGGCAAAGGCCCCGACGCAACGATACAGTGATCAGTGGTCAGAGATCAGAGATCAAAGCCATTCGTGGTGAACATGGCTGCTCTACCCATGGCGCAATCCGGATTTGACGCAAATGCGCTCGCTCAGCTCGCGTGCCCGGCTTGCCACGAAGATCTGCATGCGGAAGAGTCGCGCCTGGTCTGCGGCGCTTGTGGACGCAGATACCCCATCGTGGACGGCATTCCCGCGCTCATCGTGGAGCGGGCTGAGACCGAGGCAGCGCGGGAAATGTAGCAGCGTCTAGCCGCTGAAATCCGACACCTGACACCGGTTCAGTGCTGGCCGTGCCGATAATCCCAGTATGCTTTCTGATCCGCTTTGCTGCGCTTGTTGAAGTCCATGTGGCTGCGGTGCGTGTCGTGTTCCCATTGCGTGTAGTAGGGCTCTTCAGCGGCCCAAACGTGATGGTCGTGGTAGTAGGGGTCGTACACGTCCACGCGGGCAGCGCAGCCGGCAGACAGCGCCGGCGCAGCCAAAGCTGCTGCCAACAGGATTGGAGCGAAGCGCCCGAACCACGAATTCCCAGCCGATCCTCTGCGTCTCATCATGCGCCTCCTTCTTATTGTTGTTTCACCCGGCGATGCCAGCAGACCCTGAGCATCCTGACGATAGATGCGCGGCGAGGGACGTACGGTTGCTCCTCTTCCTGAAAGAGACGGCCGGGGCGCGACGCTCGATTAGTTGCGGCGGTAAAAGGGCAGCACAATCAACACGGCCAGGCCAATGGCCACGGCCAGCGCCAGCGCAATCAGGCTATAGAGAAGCACGAGGTTCGGGCCTCGCGAGGGTTCGTCGCCGCCCGCGTCCTTTGGGCCGGCCTCGGGGCTATTCATATTTGAGGGCATCCACGGGATCCATTTGCGCCGCGCGTGTGGCGGGAACGGTGCCGAAAACCACGCCCACAATGGTTGCCGCCGCCAGCGCAATCAGCACGGAAAGCCACGAAATGGGAAATTGGTAGTCCGTGAAGAAGCGGATGGAAAGCGGTATGGCGAGGCCGACAATGCTGCCGACGATTCCCCCGGTGAGCGATATGAGCACAGCTTCAGTGAGGAATTGCAGTTTGATTTCGCGATACGTGGCCCCCATCGCCTTGCGGATGCCGATTTCGCGGATGCGCGAGCGCACGGTGGCCAGCATGATGTTCATAATGCCCACGCCGCCCACGGCCAGCGTTACCGAAGCCACCAGCACCAGCATTACCGTCAACGCATTCATAATCTTGGCCGCCGTCACCAGCAGGTCAGTGAGCATATACGGCTTGTAAACCGAATTCTTGCGGTGGCGCTGGCTGATCACGCGAATAATCTCTTTTGCGGCGTCGTTCACCTCGTCCATGCTCTGCATGGAAAAGTAGATCTGGTTCACGCGATCGGTTCCGGTAAAGTAGCGCGCCACCGTATAAGGCACCAGGATGGTTTCATCGGTGATCTCCGACATGCCGAAGTCGTCGACGCTCTCCTTGAAGACGCCGACGATGGTGAAGGGAATGCCGAGAATCTGGAAGGTGCGGCCGACGGCGGCGTCCGAGCTACCGTATCGCTCCTGCGCAAAGTACAGGCTCACTACGGCGACTTTGGTGTGCATGGTATCGTCGGTGTCGTCGAAGAAGCGGCCGTCGGTCACAATCAGATTGCGGATGAACTGGTACTGGGAATTCACGCCCAGCACCACCGTGTCTTTCTGGATGCCGCCGGGAAAGCTGACGCGGTTGTGCATCTCCAGCACCGGCGAGGAGTACATGATGCCGGGCACCTGCTGGTCCACGGCTTTCTCGTCTTCCTGCGTCAGGTAATCGGTATAACGGGCGCGCTCTGCCGGGGTTGCGCCTCCACCCGCATATTCCACCTCCACCTGGTTGGTGCCGATTTTCTGCAGCAGCGCGAGGACGTACTGGCTGCCGGTGAGTCCGATGGTCACAACCAGAATCACCGACGCCGTGCCGATGACCATGCCCAGAGCGGTGAGCGCGAAGCGCGTCTTGCTGGCGCGGAAGCTGTCCGCGGCAAGCTTCAGAATCTCGCTCATCATCATGGTTTGGCGCGCGCTCAGCAGCGTCTGTTGAAACGCGGTGCGTCTGGCCTGATCCCGGGTTTGTTCGCTGACCGGATTCATGGATTCCTTCTCAACAAGATGCGCAGGAGGGCCTTTGGGCTTCTGAATTGACGGCGCAAGGCCTCTCGGCGCCCGGCCGGCCACTCCTTTTGATAGCTTACGCGCCAGGCCGCGAGCAGGAAACCCGCCTGGGTCCGCTTATGCCGGCCGCACCGCGTTTCACTCCAGCTCTACGGCTTCGGCGCCGGGCTTGAAGGGCACTTGAGCGCATCCACGCGCGACCAATTGGACACTTCGAGCGGCGTGCCCTGCATGCAAGCCGTCATCATGTCGCGCGGAACGCCCGTGAATTCGATTCCCGTGCCGGCCTCGGGCTTGGTCCCCTTGAAGAAGAGGTTGTACAGAACGCCGGTCTTCACGTCCTTCACCACCAGGCAACTGGCCTCTACGCCGGCCGCCACGCAGCCTTGCCCTGTTACGGGCTTGGGCTCCTGCGCCGCGGCTGCCGCCGAAGCCAAAATTCCCAGCAACGCGATTACAGCCAACATTGCTCGTTTCATCGCATCCTCCCGTTCATTCGCTGAGGCTTCATGATTTCGTAATCGCCTTCCCCTCGATGCGGGTCTGGAGACCCGCACCACAGCCGGTCTGGAGACCGGCGTCACCTTCGAGCGCACGCCATAGCGCCGCCAGCGCTTCAACCGGCACCGCTTCGGCGCGAGCCTGCGGGGCGATGCCGGCGCATTCGAGGGCAGCCGCCGCAACTGCTGGACCAACGCCCGCGGCGCGCAGATTATTGTTGAGCGTCTTGCGCTTTTGCGCAAAGGCCTGGCGAAGGAAGCGCAAAAAACCATCCTCGTCGACGCCCAACTCCGCGAAGCGCGGCGCAAACCTCCAGCGAAAGACGGTGGAATGGACCTTTGGCGGCGGCGAAAAGGCCGAGGGCGGCAGCGTGAACAGCTGCTCAGCCGGCCCGTACATCTGTACCGTGACCGAAAGCAGCCCGAAATCCCGCGAGCCCGGCGCAGCCGTCACGCGCTCCGCAACCTCGCGCTGCACCATCAGCACGGCCACATCCAGTGCTGCGTGGCTCGCGGCCAACTTGAGCAGAATCGGCGAGGTGATGTAATACGGCAGGTTGCCCACCACGCGCAGCGGTCCCCCGGCTTCGGCTGCCGCCGCCGCAAAATCGAACTGCAACACATCCTGCTTGACGACGGTCACGCGCTCCGAATTAAATTGTCCGCGCAATCTCGCGGCCAGTTCGCGATCGAACTCAATCGCCAGCACGCGCCCGGCGCGCGCCGCCAGTGCTCCGGTGAGCGCGCCGCGGCCGGGGCCAATCTCGACAATCGTGCGTCCGGCAAGATCGCCCAGACCGCCCACGATGCGCTCGACGGCCTGCGCGTCTTCGAGAAAGTTTTGTCCGAGCTTGGGTTTTTGCGGCATCTGCTAACCCGATGGTAGACGAGCGGAGCGACGCGCACCATGCTCAGGTTGGAGCGGCGTTGCTGCATACACATAAAATGTGACATACTTACACATCGAGAGGATGACCTATGCGCACCAACATCGACATCGACGACAAGCTCATGATGGAGGCGATGAAAGCCGGCAATTCCACGACCAAGAAGGCCACAGTCGAATCCGCACTCCGGCAGATGGTTCAACTCAAAAAACAGGAAGGAATTCGCAAACTGTTCGGAAGAGTGCAATGGGACGGCGATCTGAGCGCGATGCGCCAAAGCCGCGTCTTGGAGTGGGAGGAAGACCGGAAAGCCGCCGGGCAACGGAAAGCTGTCTCCAGTGAAGGTTCCAAGCGGCGCACCGCGGCGGCGCGATGAGAAAGACGTGCGCATATGGTCATTGTCGATAGCTCCGTTTGGATTGACGCTCTTTGGGGAACTGCAAATCGTCAGTCCATCTGGCTCGGCGACGCGCTTGGGCGCGAGCAAATCGGTATCACAAGCCTGATCCTTGCCGAAGTATTGCAGGGCGTGCGCACCGACAGGCAGTTCCGGGAATGCCGGCGAAGGCTTCTCACATTGCCGGTTTTCGAGGCGCTTACGGTAGACTTGGCGGTTGCTGCCGCAAAGAACTACCGGCATCTGCGCAATCGGGGAGTTACGGTGCGAAAGGCCGTCGATTGCATCATCGCGACGTTTTGCATTGAATCCGGGTATCAGCTACTGCACCGTGACCGCGACTACGACGCCTTTGAAAGACATCTTGGCCTGCAAGTGATCCATCCGCCCGCTATTCCGCCGCAAGCGGCCGGTTTCAACTTTTGATTCTCCGCGGGGTAACATCCGAGGTCGATTTGTTGATCGATTCCCACGCTCATCTGGACAGTCCGCGCTACGCTGACGATCGCGAAGCCATGCTCGGCCGCGCATGGGAAGCCGGTGTAGGCGCGGTGCTCTCTATCGGCATCGGCGAGGGCCCGGCGGAGATGCATCAGGCGCTCGATCTCTGCCGCCAGTGCAACGGCCGGCCCGGCCTGCCGCGTCTTTATGCGAGCGCGGGCATCTACCCGCACAGCACTGTCGAAGCCGACGAGAAGGCTCTCGCCAAGCTGGACGCGCTTCTGGCCGAGCCCGAAGTCATTGCCTGCGGCGAGATCGGCCTGGACTACTACCACGAGGGCGCGCCCCGCGACGTGCAGCGGCAGGGTCTGATCCGCCAGCTTGAAATCGCCGCGGCGCGACGGCGGCCCATTCTCATCCATTGCCGCGGGACCAATGAATCGACGGATGCCTGGGACGATCTTTTTTCGGTTTTGGACGAGCATTGGGCGAAGACCGGGCTGGGCGGCATCATGCACTGCTTCGGGGCTGGCTGGGAGCAGGCTCGGCGCTCGCTCGACATGGGATTTCTGGTTTCCTTTGCGGGCAATCTTACCTACCCCAAGGCGCAGCCACTGCGCGATGTGGCCGCGCGCATTCCGCTGGACGGAGTGCTTGTCGAAACCGACGCGCCCTGGCTCGCGCCTGCACCCCTGCGCGGCCAGCGCAACGAACCTGCTTTTGTGGCCCAGACCGCCCGCATTCTGGCCGGGCTGCTGAACATCTCCGAGGCTGAGATAGCTGTCGCGACCACGAAAAACTTCAACCGGCTTTTTCAGCTTCGCCCAGACGTGGGACACTGATAAAGGCACAGCCGGCAACGGCGCTTTCCGGGGTTTGAGGATAGAAACATGGCTCAAGACAATTCATTCGACATCGTCAGCAAAGTGGACATTCAGGAGGCTCGCAACGCCATCGACCAGGCCATCAAGGAGATTCGGCAGCGCTTCGACCTCAAGGACAGCCACTCCGAGGTGACCCTCGAGGGCAACGACAGCATCCAGCTGGCCTCGGTCAACGAATACAAGCTGGAAGCGGTGAAGGACATCCTTTGCCAGAAGCTGGTGAAACGCGGCGTCTCGCTCAAGAACCTCAGCTACGGCAAAGTTGAGCCGGCCGCCGGTCAGAGCGTGCGCCAGAAGATCAGCCTGCAGCAGGGCATTCCCGTGGAAAAGGCCAAAGAGATCGTGCGCCTTGTGAAAGATTCGAAAAAGAAGGCGCAAGTCAGCATCCAGGGCGACTCGGTGCGAATCTCAAGTAAGGACCGCGATGAGCTGCAGGCCATTATCGCCCTGCTGCGCGGCAGAGATATGGGCCTGGAGCTGCAGTTCACCAACTACCGGACGAATTGATGAGTTCGGCTTTCTGCGCTTTTGCAAACGGCGCGAAAGCATGGGGCACGGATTGCCGGGCGAGCTACGAGTCGCGCTTTCTTCTCGAAATGTTCTAGAATCGGAGAGCTTTGAGCACACTGACCATAGCCGCGGCGAGAGAGGTCTTCGAGCTTCTGCGCGAAGATCTGGTTGCGGTAGAGCAGGAGCTGGGCCGCGACGCGGCGTCCAGCGTCAGCACCATCACGGAGATTGCGGAGTATCTGCGCGAGGGCGGCGGCAAGCGCATCCGGCCTTCGCTGCTTCTGCTGGCGGCGCACCTGCTCGGCTACTCGGGCCACGGCGCCATCCGGCTGGGTGCGGTGGTGGAGATGCTGCACACGGCCACTCTGGTCCACGACGACATTATCGACGGCGCCGACACACGGCGCGGGCGGCCCTCTGCCAACACCACCTGGGGCAACGAAAAATGCGTGCTGGCCGGCGACTGGCTCTACATGCAGGCCTTCAAGGTGGCGCTGGAAGAGCGCAACCTGCGCGTTCTCGACCTGCTCATCGGCCTGACACAGCAGATGGTCGAGGGCGAACTGCTACAGATTCAAAAACTCGGCAAATCCGTTTCTGAGGCCGAGTACTACGACCTCATTTTCCGCAAGACGGCGTGCCTTTTCTCCGTTTCCATGCGCCTGGGCGCGGTGCTGGCCGGCGCTCCTGAGGCGGAGGAGACGCGCCTGGCCACATTCGGTCGCGCCGTGGGACTCGCCTTCCAGATCGTCGACGACGTTCTCGACCTGACGGCCACGGAAGAAGTGCTGGGTAAGCCCGTGGCCAGCGATTTGCGCGAAGGCAAGGCCACGCTGGCCGTGATTCACTCCGCCGACCACGGCACCGCAGCCGATCGCAAGGCCATCCGTCGCGTTCTGGACGACCGCAGCTTTGAAAACGTCAGCCGCCAGCAGATCAAGGAGATCCTGGTGCGCAACGGGTCTGTCGAATATGCCATGGCTGCCGCCGATCGCTACGCCGAGCAGTCGCGCCAGGCGCTGGCGCCGCTCGCCGAGTCCGAATACAAGCGCGCTCTGCTGTGGGTTCCGGATTTCGTGGTGGCGCGGGAGAAGTGAAAGAACAGAGAACAGAGAACAGAGAACAGAGAGCAGGGAACAGCTACTAGCTAATTCATCCCATGAGAAAAAACTCCCCATCGCACTGGAAAGCGGTCGATCGCTACTTCGGCGATCTCTTCGCTGCGCACGACGAGCATCTGGACGCCGCGCTCAAGCGAAATCGCGCGGCCCGGCTTCCCGCCATCGACGTCTCCCCGCTGCAGGGCAAGTTTCTGCACGTGCTGGTGAAGATGACTCAGGCAAAGCGCGTGCTTGAGATCGGTTTGCTCGGCGGCTACTCCACGATCTGGATGGCGCGCGCATTGCCCAAAGGCGGCCGCATCGTCTCGCTGGAATTCAGTCCAAAACATGCTGACGTCGCGCGCGCCAATCTGCGCTGCGCCGGCCTGCTGCGCCGCGTCGAAATCCGCGTTGGGCCGGCGCTTGAAAGCCTGCCTCAACTAAAGGCCGAAGGCGCGGGTCCGTTCGACCTGATTTTTATCGACGCCGACAAAGGAAACAATCCGCACTATCTCGAATGGGCGGTCAAGCTCTCGCGGCCCGGCACAGTAATTGTGGTGGATAACGTGGCGCGCCACGGCACGGTGATTGAAGCCAAGAGCGCCGCGCCCGATATCCGCGGCACGCGACGGTGTCTCGAGAGGATGGCCGCGCATCCGCGCCTGAGCGCCGTCGCCCTGCAAACCGTCGGCGTCAAAGGGCTCGACGGCTTCGCCATGGCCGTTGTCCTGCGCTGAACGGCGCAAATTCGCGTCCACGCCGGCAATTTCGGCGTAGAATTCTGTGCAACATGAATCAGCGGATTAAGAAGATACGCCAGCTCCTGAACGAGCTTGAAGCGGAACCCAACGCGCTTGCGTCCGGCGAGCGCGACTTCTCCGCGCTGGAACTCTGCGCCATCATCCAGCAGATTGTGGACGATCTGCAGCCGCTGCTTACGCCCTACGATGCGGCGTTCTACTGGTTCCTCTTCCGCCACTCCATCGCCAAGGACGGGGATCCGCATTTGCGCGTGAGCACGCGCCACTTGCGCACGGCTGTTGTGAAGTCTTCTTACTCTCAGGCCGAAGAGAATCCGGTTTCGCTGGGCAAGGTGCAGGACACGCTGCGCGCCCTTGAGGCGATCGGCGCTATTGGCAAAGAGGATGAGCCCAACCGCGATGGCACGCTCTACCGGGTTCTTATTCCTGAAGAGATTGAAGCCTGCCGGAAATACCGCGCGGAGCGAATGGCCAGCGAGCAGCAGCTCAAATTTCCGTCTTCTGGAATTGAGATCGGATAGCAACGGGCGGGATGCTCGCGGCATACCATCCCAGGGTCAATTAGCGTTAGCTCTCTGTCATCAACTGGCGCAGGGCCTCGGCGTAGCGCGCGGGCAGCGGTTTGCGCTTGAGCTGGTCGTCGCAGACCACGTGCACTGTCTCACCTTCCGCAAGAAGCATGTTCTCGCCGCCCTCGTGCGCCTTGCGGAGAATGCGGTAGGAAAATTTGATCACCGTGCCGCGCAGCATTGCGGGCCGGGTCTCGATGAGGATTTCATCGTCGTAGCGCGCCGGGGAGCGATAGCGGCAACGCGCTTCGATCACCGGCAGAATGCAGCCGTGATCGGTTTCGAGGCGGCTGTAGGCGAGGCCCAGCGAGCGCAGCAGCTCCACGCGGCCCAACTCAAACCAGACCAGGTAGTTGGCATAGTAGACGATGCCCATCTGGTCGGTTTCGGCGTAGCGGACGCGGGCTTGGGTGGTTACGGGCATGGGTTCCAGTGGTCAGTGATCAGTTGTCAGTTGTCAGTGAACGAGTGAAGAAAGTGAAAGAAGTGAACGAGTGAAGACAGTGAAAAAAGTGAAGCAGTGAATGAGTCGCCGCTGATCACTGACAACTGACCACTGACAACTATCGTTACGGCTTGATGTGCGCGAACAGTCCCAGCCGGCTGACGTCGTTAAAGAGGACGAAGGCAAAAAAGGCCATCAGCACCACGAAGGCCGCGGTGTAGATGCGCTCCTTGATGACGATGCTGATGTCGTGGCGCAACATGCTCTCAATCAGCAGCAGCAGAATCATGCCGCCGTCGAGAATGGGGAAGGGCATGAGATTGAGAATGCCCAACTGCAAGCTGATCTCGCTGGCCAGATAGAATTTCGGCTGCCAGCCGTCCATCTGCGCGGCCTGGCCTGCGACCTTCGCGATGCCAACCGGGCCCATAAGCTGCGAGACAGAAAGCCGGTGCGTAAACAGCCGGTCCAGCACTTCGGCCACAACGATGGAGTTGTTCTTGAAGAAGACGAAGGACTTTTTCGATGCCGCCAGGAACGGCAGAGGGTCGTCACGAATGGGAGGTGGCACATAGGTAAAGCCCAGCTTCCATGAGCCATCCGTGTCCCCGGGCGTCGCCGTCAATTGCAACGCGGCGCCGTTGCGTTCGACTTCCATCAGCAGGGGCTTGCCCTGTTCCCATTGCATATAGGCAAGCAAGGTATTGACGGAATGGAAGGCGTGTCCGTCGACGGCTACAATCTGGTCGCCGTCTCGCAGACCCGCCAGCGCGGCCGGCTGGCCCGGCTGCACCTGAGCCACCTGGATGGGGCCCGGCAGGTACTGCGGCTGCATGCCGGTGTCGCCGATGTCAAAGTCTTCAGCCTTGGCCGCCAGGGGCACATGGAGCGACAGATTGAGGGATTGGCCGCCGCGGTCCACGACCACGGGAACATACTGGCCGGGGCTCAGCTTAATCTGCTCGTAGACCTGCGGTTCCCAGGTCGGGTTGTTGATGCCGCCGAAGCTGCGAATGAGATCGCCGGTCTGGATGCCTGCCTCGGCCGCGGCCGAGCCGGGAGTCACCCACTCGACGACGGTGTTCTTCACGGTAACCGATGGCACCTCGTTGATGAAGGCGTAATAGACGAACATGAGAAACAGGGTGAGCAGAAGATTGACGGTGGGGCCGGCGAGGCCGATGAGCATACGCTGCCAGCGAGGTTTCGAAGTGAGGGCCGCGGGATCGGTGGCAATTTCGTCGGCCGACTCTTCGGTCGCGTTCTCGCCTGTCATTTTGACAAAGCCGCCCAGCGGGAGCAGGCAAACCTTATAGTCGGTATCACCGTACTTGAAGCCGAAGAGCCGCGGTCCGAATCCGAAGGAGAAGGCTTCGACGCGTACTCCGAATAGCTTGGCCACAATGAAATGGCCCAGTTCGTGCAGAACCACGATCACGCCCACGAGGACGATGAATGCAGCGGCAGAAATCAGAAACTGATGCATAGGTGGAGGAATTCCTTCGGCAAAGCGCGGCCTAAGTCTCTGACCGTGCGAATTCGTACTTTGAGGTTCCTGCTATCCCACCCTTTCCGCAAAGAACGCGGAAAGGATGGGGCACGGAACATGGTGCAAAGTCCGACAGTCAGAGGCCTACCGGCCTGCGTTCAATCGGGTTACGTCAGGTTCGCTCGGGCCCGTTCCCGCGCTTCCCGGTCTGCGGCAAGCACCTCGGCAATGGTCGAGGGGTGCGCCTCCGGGGTGGCGGCGAGGACTTTTTCAATTGTACGCGGGATGCCGGTAAAGGGAATACGACGTTCGAGGAACGCGGCAACCGCTATTTCGTCAGCCGCATTCAGGGCAATGCAGTGCGTTCCCCCCATTTCCGCGGCCTCAAAGGCCAGGCGCAGGCAAGGGAAGCGGTCAAAGTCGGGCTGCTCGAAGTCAAGATGCTTGAGGGTGGCCAGGTCGAAGGTGAGCGTCGAAGGGGGCCGCTCCGGCCACGCCAGCGCGTACAGGATGGGCAGCCGCATGTCGGTGACCGAGATCTGGGCCAGAATCGAACCGTCGACAAACTCCACCAGGGAGTGCACGGTCGATTGCGGATGAATGGTGACTCGCACCTGTCTGGGCGCGACGTCAAAGAGCCGGCAAGCTTCGATCACTTCCAGCCCCTTATTGAGCATGGTGGCCGAATCGACGGTGATGCGGCGGCCCATGACCCATGTGGGATGTTTGAGCGCCTGCTCGGGCGTGATGCCCGCAAATTGCTCGAGCGGAAGCTGGCGGAAAGGCCCGCCTGAGGCCGTGAGCCAGATGGTCTTGACTTCGTTATGCGCGCCCACGCGCAGGCACTGGTGTACCGCGTTGTGCTCGCTGTCGATGGGCAGGATGGGCACCTTGCGCTGGCGCGCCGCGGCGGTGAGGATTTCGCCCGCGGCCACCATGCACTCTTTGTTGGCCAGGCCTATGGGCTTGGCGGCGAGGATGGCCGCATGCGTGGCCTCGAGGCCCGCCACGCCCACAATCGCGGAGACGACAAAGTCGGCTTCGGGCAGAGTGGAGCAGGCAATGGTGCCCTCAGTGCCGTGGGCAATCTCGATGCCGGTGATGCCGGCCTGGCGCAATCGCGCGGCCAGTTGCCCGGCGAGTTCTTCGGTGGCCAGCGAAATCAGGCGCGGCCGCCAGCGCATGGCCTGGCGAAAGGCCTCGTCGACGTTGCGGCCTGCCGCCAGCGCAGCGACGGAATAGCGCTCAGGAAACTGCTCGACAATGGAGAGGGTGCTCTGTCCGATGGAACCCGTGGAACCGAGAATGGCAAGTCGTTTCAAAAAACAGCTCCTAGCCTCTAGCTTCTAGCCTCTAGCCTCTAGCTCTCCCCACAAAGGGGCGAGCGTTTGTGGATTCCAAAGGCATCTTCCTCTATTATTCATCGGCCGCGTCACTGCGGTACCGCCATGCAGCGGCAGTTTCGAAGACCAAGCTAGAAGCTAGGAGCTGCTTTTCAGAACCTCTGGTGCAGCACCTGGGCGTACCACAGCACCGGGGCAGCGAGCAGCAGAGCGTCGATTCTGTCCAATACACCGCCATGACCCGGCAGCAGATCGCCAGAGTCCTTGACTCCCGCCGAACGCTTGAGCGCCGACTCGGCCAGATCGCCCACCTGCCCGGCCAGATTGACCACTGCGGCCAGCACCAGCCAGTACCACATCTCTTCGGGATAGGTAAGAATGGCCGACGGGCAAACCCGCTCCAACCAACTGAAGACGACGCTGTCCGGCGGCTTTTGTTGCAGGGTCGCCAAGCCCACCAGCGCCGCGGCGATCAGCATGCTTCCGGCCACGGAAGCGATGGCGCCCTCCCAGCTTTTGCCGGGACTCAGCTTGGGCGCCAGCTTGTGGCGGCCCCAGGCGCGGCCCACATAGTAGGCCGAAGTGTCGCCGGCCCACACCACGAAAAGCAGAAACAGCAACACCGAGGAGGAGCCGTAGGGCGGCTCGCGCAGGGCAGGCAGGGCAATCAACGTGAGGCCGGTATAGAGCAGGCAGAAGATGGATGCGGAAGCGTCGGCAATCACTTCATCCACCGGCTTGAAGAAGGTGCAATAGACCAGCAGGCCGAGGCCCAGAATGCCGAAGATGGCCAATAGGTGATCGGAGTCGGGCCACTGGAAGTTGGAGGCAAACAGCGCCAGCAGCGCAACCAGCGTGGCAATCCGCGGCGGATTGGCTCCGCAGCGCTTAGTGAGGCCCAGATATTCCCAGCCGGCCAGCGCGGCCACTCCGGCCACGAAGAGCGAAAACAGCCATTGCCACTGCGGCCCGAGGAATATCAGAACCAGAACGAGCGGAATCAGAATGAGTGCTGTAATGACCCTTTTCATCCAGGGTTGAGAATACACCGCCGGGGCGGGGCGCGCCGCACCGCGAGGGCTCAGTGAGCGCCTTTCGCCTGGAGCAGTTGCACCATGTCGGTATGCTGCCGGGAGGTCGCGATCATCAAGGATGTATCCCCAGCGTCATCTTTGGCATCGATGTTTGCGCCATGCGCCAGCAGCAGGGCGGCAACGTCCATGGAGTCGTCATAGGCCGCGTTCATCAGCGGCGTCATGCCGCGGTCGTCGACATCATTGACGTTGGCGCCTTTCTCGATCAGCAGTGCCGCAGGCGGAACCGCGCCTTCGGTGGCTGCGTGCATCAGCGCCGTGTCCCCGGTATTGTCCCTGGCCCCAATCTCCGCGCCGTGCGCCAGCAGCAGGCTTAAGCCGTCGGTCGTGCTGTGGGTTGCCGCAGCCATCAGCGCCGTGTAACCGTCGTCCATTTGGGCGTTGACGTTGGCGCCCTTATCCAGAAGCAGACTCACAAGGTCGGTAAGGCCGTTGGCGGCAGCTATGATCAGCGGCGTCTCTCCGTCGCGGTCCGCCGCGTCGATGTTGGCGTCCTTCTCGAGCAGCAGCTTCACAACGTCGATGCGGTCTGCTTCGGCAGCCTCGAACAGCGCCGTGGCGCCGGTAACGTTTTTGGCTTCGATGTTGGCGCCCTTGGCCAGCAGCAGTGCCACAATGCCGGCATAACCCCGGTCGGCAGCCGTGCTCAGCGCGGTGTCACCGCCCGAGTCTGTGGCTTTGAAGTCGGCGCCCCCGGCAAGCAGCAGTGTCACCACGTCAAGCTGGCCCAGGTTGGCGGCGTTGATCAGCGCCGTCCTGCCGGCCAGATCCTCACCATCGATGTCGGCGCCTTTGGCCAGCAACAGCTTCACCAAGTCGAGGTTGCCGGCATTGGCCGCCTCTGTGAGGGCGGTCGAGCCATAAAAGCCCATGGCATCAATGTTCGCGCCCTGGGCGAGCAGTTGCTGCACTGCAGCCGTGTCGCCGTTTTTGGCAGCTGTCACCAACTGATCGTCGAGGCTGCCCTGAGCGGCGGTCTGGCCCGCGGCTCGAGAAACGAGCGAAAACAGAATCAAGGGAAACAGGATGCCGAGCAGGACCTTCTTCATCGCGTTCTCCCGGAGAAGAGATTGATGCGCAGGCGCACTACGGTCCGGCGCACGCTTCCATGCTGCATTGCGTGATTTTTCTGCCGATCACAATAGCCTTGCGGAGAGGAAAAGGCAAATGCTCCATAGCGGAGAGGAGAATCTGCCGGATGGGGATTTTGTGAAATCTGGAAGGGGTAAAAGCGAACACGGACGGCCGAAGAGGCTCTCGTGTGATTTCCCTGAAGTTCTTTGCACAAAAGAGGAAGAACAACCGCAGGTCCTTCGACTCCGTTTGCCACAAAAGCGCGGCAAACTACGCTCAGGATGACAGCTGGTTTATGCCGCGAACTTTAGAGATGCCCCTCAGCTCACCGCAATTTTCATCTGCTCGGGATCTTCTTCCACCTCGCCGCAAGATTCGCCGATGCCGCCGTAGCGGCGCTCGCGACGCTGGAAATCGGCGATGGCTTCCAGCAGGTGAATGCCGCGGAAGTCGGGCCAGTAGCGCTCGGTGACGAAGATTTCGGTGTAGGCAATCTGCCACAGAAGGAAGTTGGAGACGCGCAGCTCGCCGGAAGTGCGGATGAGCAAATCCGGATCGGGCATGTGCGCAGTGTAGAGATGGCGGTGAATGTCCTCTTCGGTGATGTGCTCGGGGTTGAGGTGCTTGTGTTTCACTTCCGCCGCAAGCTGGCGGAAGGCGTCTACCAGTTCCGAGCGCGCCCCATAGTTCAGGGCCAGGGTGAGCGAGGTGCCGGTGTTGCGCGCGGTGGCCTCTTCCGCGGCGCGCATGCGTTCCTGCACGTCGTCGGGCAGGTCGCGCGTGCGCCCGATGTAGCGCAGGCGGATGTTGTTCTTCACCATGCGCTCGACATTGTCGTCGAGGTAAGTTTTGAGCAGGCGCATGAGGAAGCTGATCTCGGCGCGCGGCCGGCGCAGGCTGTTCTCAAGAGAGAAGGCGTAGAGCGTGAGCCAGGGCAAGCCGATGCGGGCGGCGGTTTCCATGACGAACTGCACGGTCTTGGCACCCTGCGTGTGGCCCACAAAGCGCTTCAGCGACCGGCGGCCGGCCCAGCGGCCGTTGCCGTCCATGATGATGGCGACATGTTGAGGGAGGCGCTCCGGTTTGAGCGTCGCATAGATGGCGCGTTCTTCAGGGGTCAGCTCGTCGATACGGGTCGGAGGTCGTGTCATGGGGGTGCGTGTCACGGGAGATGAATGCAAGGACTCGCCTCTGGGTTCTAGACCGGTTCCAGAATTCACATGCCTTGTCGAGGGCATGCAAGGTGGCATTTTCCTTAGGAAAACGCCACTGAGCTGCAGCGGTTCCGGCGTAGAGCAATTCTGGAACCTATGTAACGCGGGCGCCGAAGTACGTCCCGAAGTGGCGCCGACGGAGTTCACGCGGGATGTGGAGGTGAGGCCGGCTATCGCATGAACGAGCTTCCGGCCGGGACCACTACACATTCGGCCGGGTCCGGGGAGTCACAATCTTGACCGTAGCACAAGCGCCGACGTGCTGCAAAGAAGGGAGCAAGGGAGCGAGGGGCAAAGGAGCAGTGCGAGTGTAAGTGTGAGTGCGAGTGGACCATGTGCACCGGTCGCTGACCACTCACACTTGCCTGTTCCCTGCCTCTACGCGGTGCGCCGGCGTCCTGACGCCGTGTCCCGAACCGCGCTGAAAAAGAGCGTCCGATGCAGCGAGTCCAGATGCGGCAGCAGCGGAGCAATCTCGGCCAGGAAAGGATCGCTCAGGATCGCCTCTACCTCCTCGTCGCGGCGGCTGCGGGCGTCGCGCACGAGTTGACGCACTTCCACGCCCAGGGCGACGGCGAGCCGCTCCAACGATCCCAGGGTCGGAATCGCCTTGCCGTTTTCGATTTTTGAAATGTAGGTGCGTGGCACCTGCATCCGTCCCGCCAGTTGGCGCTGGCTCAGGTGGCGCGCCCGGCGCAACTCCCGCACCTGTCCTGCCACTTGCGAACCGGCGTCGGTACAGTCGGGCGCAGGATGGCTTGTCACCAGTTGTGGGGCGAGTGGTGCGGGTTCCTCAAAATCGAGAGGTTTGTGGCACCGTCTGCAAAGGGAGTTGCTGGTTCGATACTGCATTAACCTGCAGTACTCACACCGCACCACTTCGCGTGTTTCCACGCAGATCAGAGAAGTAGCCATTGGCCTTGTGCGGAGCGCCAGAGCAAGCGTCCCGGCAATGCGCGATGCACTGCGATTGGTGCTACTGTCAACGAAGTGAACCATAATTGTCAAGTAGAAACTTAGGGACAAACCGAAGAAACCCGGGGCAGACCCTAGAAATCCCGACGATTGGCGAACCATAATGATCAACAGGAGAGTTTGATGGTGAACCCGGCGTACGGACGTGAGCAGGCGTGGGCCCTGCTGACCGAGTGGACGCAGAGCGAGAGCCTGCGCAAGCACGCGCTGGCCGTAGAGGCCTGCGTGGCGGCCTGCGGCGATCAGGAAGCCGGCCGGCTGGGACTTACGGGCGACGATCGCGCCGCTCTCATCCAGCTATACTCCACCACCGCCCTGCTTCACGACTTCGACTATGAACGCCATCCCACGGCTGAGGAGCATCCCTTTGTGGGCGTGCGCGAACTGGAGCGGCTGGGCTGGCCGGAGGAGATGCGCACGGCGATTCTGGGCCACGCTCAATACTCCGGCGTTCCACGCATCTCGCATTTGGCTAAAGCGCTGTTCGCCTGCGATGAGCTGGCCGGCTTTCTCACCGCCTGCGCCCTCGTCAAGCCCACCAGGGCCATCGCCGACGTGGAAACCGCCAGCGTGAAAAAGAAGATGAAAGACAAGGCCTTTGCGCGCGGCGTACATCGCGAGGACATTGTGCAGGGAGCCACGGAGCTGGGCGTCGATCTCGACGCTCACATTGGATTCTGCATTGAGGCCATGAGAGCGCGCGCGGGGGAATTGGGACTGTAGTGACTTTTGGTCATTCAACGAGGCTAGAATATGCCACATCTTGCGGGTTGGCGTGGCCCTCGAACGCGGACTCTAACACCCTCTAAAAAATAAATAGTGATTGTTTTCTGCTGGGAACGCGCTTGCCCTTTCGGGACAAAGGCCGAAACCCTCCGAGGTAACCCAGGCCGTCCAAAGTAACCCAAATCGGTAATGCATTCAACCTTCCTAAAAACCCAATCTCTGTTGCCCGGAGCCCGATTGGCATGGACACTAGATCAATCACCCTTTAGTTGTAGATCGGTGCCTTTGGTCATGCTTGAGAACCCACAATACGCGGCGGAATACTCGGGATATTCGCTGATGCCGGTGGTGCCTTGCTTTGTCGCCACCGAAGTCGAGCGGCAGCAATTGGCCCAGCTCCTTGCGGCCTTCTACCGGCGCCTGCGGTTCGAACGGCAGATGCGGAGCCTGCGGAGTTTGATCAGCCTGTGGCCGGTTTTTCTGGGCGTGGTGTTGGGCGCTTACGCGCCTGCGCTGCGGGATCTTGCCGCCAACTCCGCGCCCTGGGCCGTGAGCCTCCTGTTTCCGTTTTCTGCTCTGGTGGGCGAGCGCGGGCTGCATTTCAGTTGGGGCGCCGCGCATGCGCTTGCGCAGTTCCTGCTCTACGCGCAGTTTCCTCTGGAAGGCCTGATAGCCCGCGTCGTCCTCAAGCACCGCGTGGGCCTGTTCAAGGTCTTCGGGCGGGTTGCCTTCCTGCACGCTTTCGCCGTGCTTTATCTGCTGCTGGCCTCGGGGTCGCTCAGTCAGTTCCTAATGAACTGATCCAACTTCCATTCCCGCCGGAGTCCTGCGCAGATTCCAGGCGCTTGCGCCGCGCCGCTATCTGCGCGGCTCCCGGTTGTAGCGATAGATCCAGCACTCCAGAGTGCCGCCCCCGCTCAGCTCCACGGCCTGCTGCACGCGGACGAATTCGCTGGTCTCCGGATCTTCAGGATCGTAGCCCTCGTACTCGTCGAGCTGGTGCAAGATGCCGGGATCCTCCGGCAACTCCAAAACCGTACCCCTGATCCTGTTCTTCGATCGGGGATCGGGAACGACGCCGGGGTAGCCGTGCAACTCATAGATCTCGCCATAGACGAAACCCTGGCCCACAGGCCGCAGCTTTGCCGCCGCCTGTGCGACTTCCTCAGGCGCAAAGCCGGGCTGCAACGATCCGTAGGCAAAGAGATATTCGGGCATAGCGAGTGTGAGTGTGATACGAGTGTGAGTGTGAAAACTCGGCACACTCGCACTTCACACTCACACTATTCCCTTGCTGTCTTACGCAGTTCGGCAACAATTTCCGCGGCCGCCACGCGCGCCTTGGCCTCCTGGTCGGGCGGGAAGCTGATGGCGCCTACGCGCGCATGCCCGCCTCCGCCATAGCGCTCGCACACTTGCGCCAGGTTCACCATCTTCGCCGGGTCGGCCTTGGTCCACGGGTTCGATCCCACGGCTACCTTGGTGCGAAAACTCGATTTCGACAGGCCGATCGAGTAGGTGGCGTTGGGATGGAGGTAGTAGGGGATGAACTTGTTGAAACCCTCCAGCGGATGATCGGTGATGTCGAAGAAGATCGTCCCGTCGCGTTCTTCGGCGCGGCTGCGAATCAGTTCCAGGGCCTGCTGGTGCCGCTCGAGCAGCGGCGGCAGCAGCGGCGCGACGAAGGGCTGTTCAAGAATTTTCGCGAGCGGCAATTCGGTGAGCAACGGAATGAGCCGGGGGATGAAGGCGGGGTCCGGCGCGGATTCGATGATAAGGGTCAGCTTCATGGCCGGCGCCGCCATCTCCACCGCTGATTCGGGGCTTTCGTATTTTGCGCCGTCCACGATGTCGGCCCAGTGGATGAGGTCAGCGACGGGCGCGGTATTGAAGCCGAAGCGCGTGGAGGCAATATGCGCAATGAAACTCGTGCAGGAAACGTAGGTGGGATCGAAAAACTTGTGCGCCGCGCAAACCGGGTCGCGCTTGCAGGCCAGGAAATGCTCGTGATCCTGCGGCGTCAGGAATGCCGACTGGTGATGATCGAACCACCAGGTGATGCGCGGCGAGGGGGAGTATTTGAAGTCGACGATGGCATTTTCGTCGCCCGTGAATTCGCTTTCATCGAACAGGGCCCCGGAGCGGTGCACCAGCCCGTGGTACTCGTAGCCGGCATCGTGTGTGACGCACTCGCGATGAAAGCGCGTGAACAACGAGGCTGAACAAGCTCCGTCAAAACATTTGTCGTGGTAGAAGACGCGAACTTGCAAAGCCTGAGGCCCTCCTGGGCGGGAAGCTGAGAAAAAAAGCGGAACTGTTAAGAATCAAGGGACAGGCCCGTTGTGTCAAGTAAGGCGGGTCCCTGCTCTTGCGGTGGTGCAAGTCACACAGTGTGCTGTGGCCTATCGGTTACCCTCAAATGGACCTTTTCGCATGACTACGGCCGCCGCGCAAGCCCGCTACCCGCTCACCCAGGGTGTCAACCCATGGCTGGTCACGCTCTCGGTTATGCTGCCCACCTTTATGGAGGTGCTGGACACCGCCATCGCTTCGGTGGCGCTGCCCTACATCGCCGGCTCGCTCTCGGCCTCCAACTCCGAGGCCACCTGGGTGCTCACCAGTTACCTGGTCGCAAACGCCGTCATCCTGCCCGCGTCGAATTGGTTTGCGCGACGTTTTGGCCGCAAGCGCTTCCTGCTGACATGCGTCATTCTCTTCACCATCGCGTCGTTCTTCTGCGGAGCGGCGCCGTCGCTGGCCGTCATTCTTGTGGCGCGCGTTTTGCAGGGTGCGGGCGGCGGCGCATTGCAGCCGCTGTCACAATCCATCCTGCTGGAGAGCTTTCCCATCGAAAAGCGTTCCATGTCCATGGCCGCTTATGGCCTCGGCATTGTGGTGGCGCCGGTTCTCGGCCCCACGCTGGGCGGCTGGCTCACCGATACATGGAGCTGGCGCTACGCTTTTTACATCAACATTCCCGTAGGCATCCTAGCCGTGATCATGATCAGCCGCTTCGTTCATGATCCGCCCTACATCAAGAACGCCAAGGTGGGCGCCTTCGACAACATCGGCTTCGGCCTGCTGGTGGTGTGGACCGGCTGCCTGCAGATCGTTCTCGACAAGGGCCAGGAGGACGACTGGTTCAGCGCCATCTGGGTGCGCTGGGCCGTAACCGCGCTGGTGGTTGCGCTCATTTTGTGGATATGGCACTCCTGGGCCCATCCCAAGGGCCTGGTGGATCTGCATATCCTGAAAGATCGCAACTTCCGCACGGGCTGCTTCATGATCGCGCTGCTGGGCATGTGCATTTACATCACTATCGCCATTCTGCCGCTCTACTACCAGGAGATTCTCGGTTACACGGCATTCACCGCCGGCCTGGTGGTGGGACCGCGCGGCATCGGTTCGTTCATCGGTTCGCCCATGGTGGGATTTCTCGGTTCGCGCATCGACAACCGCAAGCTGCTCTGCGCCGGCTTTCTGGGCTTTGCCGTCTGCTCGTTCATCTTCGGCACGGTCAATCTTTCCATCGGCCCCTACACGCTGCTGATTCCCATTACTCTCACCGGCTTCGCTCTCAGCTTCGTCTTCGTTCCGCTGGCCACCATGTCCACGCGCACTATTCCCCCTCAGGAGATGGGCAACGCCACCGGTCTCTTCAACATGCTGCGCAACATTGGCGGGTCCATCGGAATTGCGATGGCCACCACCGCCATCATTCGGCGCGCCGATTTGCACCAGACCGATCTCAGCGCCAACCTGCCGCCTTCGAGCGCCGTGCTGCAACAGAAATCCGCGATGATCGCTCAGTATCTTGGCCATCGCATGGGCCCGCCGGGCGCGCGCCCGGGTTCCTTCGGCCTCATCTACCGCCTCATGGAGCAGCAAGCCGCCATGCTGGCTTACGTCGATGTCTTCCGTTGGACCGCCGTGCTGGCCGTGATCTGCGCTTGCGCTGCGTGGCTGTTCAAAAAGCCGGCGAAGCACGTGACGCCGCCTCCGGGCGTGCACTGAGAGTCCCTGGGCGTCCGATCCAGCGATGAGCCTGACTTGACCGTCCGGGCCGCTGCTAGTTTGCTTCTGGAGCCTTCCGCCGCTCGGCCCAGCTACGCGCCGCGTCGCCAGCCATCGGGCGGGAGATGAAATACCCCTGCGCCAGATCGCAGCCCAACCCGTTCAGGTAGTCCAGTGTCTTGCTGTCTTCCACGCCTTCCGCAGTCACCTGCAAACCCAGGCTGTGCCCGAGATCGACGATCGACCTGATGACCGTCCGCGCCTCGCGCGATTGCTGCGCATGCATCACAAACGACTTGTCCACTTTGATCTCTGAGAACGGCAGCCGCACCAGTTGAACCATCGACGAATACCCTGTCCCAAAGTCGTCGATTGACAGTTGAAACCCCTTCACGCGGAAGCGGGTCATCAGGTCCAGTGACAGCGTCGGGTCCACCATCGCGCTGGTCTCGGTCAGTTCCAGCACCACGCGTTCTGGCGCAACACGATACTGGCAGCAAAGATCCAAAAGATTGTCGGCCATGTGAATATCCACCAGGCTCTTTGCCGAGATATTCAACGACAATTTCAATTCCGACTGCGGAAACGACTGAGAGAACCAATCCAGGCTCTGTACTGAAACCTCGAATGTCAGGGCATCGATCAGCCCCACCGTTTCGATTACCGGAATGAAAGAATCGGGCATCAAAATGCCTCGATCCGGATGCTTCCACCGAGCCAGCGCCTCAAACCCGGCCAGCGCGCCGCCCTTGCATTCGATCTTTGGCTGGTAGGCCAGCATAAACTCATGCCGGTTGAGTGCTCCTTGCAGATCAGCCTTCGTAATTTCAAATGCATAAGGGTGCGCGCCGGGCCCCTGCGCCAGCGCCTTGCGGTCCTGTTCGCTTCCTTCGCCTACGAGCGCACGCAAGGCATCCCTAGAAATCGGCTTTGAGATCGCGCCCGCTATACTCAACCCGTGCTCGGTCGCGGAGCGCTGCGCCGCGTCCAGCACCCTGGTCCCTACTCCGCTGGAGATCACAATCCGCGCCGCGCACTTGCGCTCGGCAAGCAGCCGCATGATCTCCACGCCGTCCAGATCCGGCATGGCCAGATCGATCGTGATGATCTCAGGGCGCATCTGGTCCAAGCGTTGGAAAAATTCGGCCGGGCGAGTCACAAACTCCGCCTCGAAGCCAAGGCTTTCCGCGATCCACAAAATGGTTTGAGCGACCGCGGCGTCATCGTCCAGGATGAGCATGCGCCTAGCTGTCATTTCGCCGTCCTTCGCGAAGTGGAGGTCAGCTCCTTCTCAGCACCCTCCGGATTCTTCTTGCCAGCTCCAGCCGTGTATAGGGCTTGTTCAGAAATTCCACACCTCTCAACGGCAATCCTTCGTGAATTTGCGCGTTCTCCGCATATCCCGAGCAATACAGCACCTTGAGCGTGGGCCTCAGCCTGCACGCTACCTGCGCCAGCTCATGCCCGCTCATCCCGCCCGGCATCACCATATCCGTAAACAGCAGATCAATCTCCGCGTGATCGCGAAGCACCGTCAAGGCGCCTGCGCCGTTCGCGGCCTCCAGAACCCGGTAGCCGAGAAACTCCAACTGAGCCTTTGCAAACTCGCGCACTTCGTCGTTGTCTTCGGCTACCAGAATTACCTCTGAGCCGTGAAGTCCGGCGGATGCTTCTGGATACTGTTCCGGCACTTCGCTTGAATCGTCGGCTACGGGCAGGTAGAGCTTTACGGACGTGCCGTGTCCCGGTTCTGAGTAGATCTTTACATGGCCCTTGGATTGTTTAACAAACCCGTACACCATGCTCAGCCCCAGTCCCGAACCTTTGCCGACGTCCTTGGTGGTAAAGAACGGATCGAATACCCGGTCCATGATCTCCGGGCTGATTCCATGTCCCGAATCGGAGACTGCCAGAAGAATGTACTCCCCGGGCTGCGCGTCGGGGTTCTCGGCCGCATAGCCGGCATCCAGAGCTGTCCTGCACGTTTCGATGGTCAGTTTTCCTCCGGCTGGCATCGCATCGCGAGCGTTCAGGCAGAGGTTGAGTAGCGCGCTTTCAAGCTGGCCAGGGTCTGCAACTGCCACGCAATCCTCGCCGCCGCGAGCCACTTCCAGATCAATCTCGGCACTGAGTGTCCGGCGCAGAAGACCCTCCATCTCCATGAGCAGGCGATTCACATTCACCGGCGCCGGTTGCAGCGTCTGCCGCCGCGCAAAAGCCAGCATCCGGTGGGTAAGTTCCGCCCCGCGCCTGGCCGCACCCAAAATCATCTCCGCCATCTTGCTCATGCGCGTGTTCTCTTTTGCATCCTGGCTGATAAACTCCGCGCAGCCCAGAATCACGGTCAGCAGGTTATTGAAGTCGTGAGCGATCCCGCCGCTCAACTGGCCAACCGCCTCCATCTTCTGCGCCTGCCGGAATTGCTCCTCCAGTTGCCGCCGCTCCGTGATGTCACGGAAGGTCCAGATCCTGCCGTAATACCTATTGGCCTTGTCCTTCACAGGCGACGAGTACCGCTCCAGGATCTTGCCGCCCTGCAACTCAATCTCATCCCGGCTCACCTCCTCGGGATGGGAGTTCAGATAGTCGACTTTCTCCAGAAACTGATCGGGGTTCTTCATTAATGTCGAAACGAATTGTCGCTGCTGGGCATCATCGGGGTTCCCGGCGATTTCCGGGGGAATCTTCATCAGGTCGTTCAACCTCTGGTTCTGGAGAATCTTTTTTCCTGCCCCGTCCACCACCAACACGCCGTCCAGCGCTGAATCCACCTGCGCTTCAAAGAGGGCGGTCCGGCGAAGCAATTCCTCGTCCGCCTTCCGTCGATCCTCATCGTGGCGATTCACTTCCAGCGCGAAACTGATGTCCATCGCCAGCTCATCCAGCAGCTTGATTTCCTCCTCGTCGAAAAACGCCAAGTCGTTCGCATAAATGCTGAAGACTCCCACCGTCTTGCCTTCGCACCGCAGTGGGAACACCGCCAGCGACCGGTACCCGAGCTGCAATGCGTAATCTTTCCAAGGCCGGTAGAGTTCGTGTTCGATATCGTTGCAGATCTCGCGCTCGCCGCTATGGAAGCACAGGGCCGCGGGTCCGGTAGCCGTTCCTGTACCTCCCAGATCAATTTTCACCCGATCCAAATACCCGCCGACCGTACCGCTGGATGCCACCGGCTTCAGCACATGTGTTTCGGGATCGGCCATCCCGATCCACGCCATCCGGAATTCTCCCTTGTCCACCGCAATCCGGCACGCGGCTTCCAGCATAGCCTGCGAGTCTTTCTCGCGAACGATCGTCTGGTTGATGTCGCTCAAAACACTGTAGACCCGGCCGAGTTGGCGGACATGCGCCTCCGCTTTTCTTCGCTCCTCTTCGCGAAGATTCACTTCCAGTGCGAAGGAGATATCCATCGCCGCCTCGTCCAGAACCGCCAACTCGTCTTGTGTAAAGAATCCCGGCTCGCTGGCATAGAGATTGAAGACGCCAACAACATTGCCGTCTACCGTGAGCGGAAAGCCTCCCGACGACCCGTAGCCACGCTGCAATGCCGCGTCTCGCCAGGGAAGGTAGTGCGGATCGTGCTGGATATCGTTGCAGATCGCGTGCTTCCCATTAAGGATGCTCTGCGCCGCAGGCCCGCCGATCGTGGTCGGATCGTCCAGTTCGATCCACAGGTGGTCCAGATAGCCGTCCACCATGCCGCTGGATGCAATAGGCTTCAACGCCTGCGTCGGGGAATCGATCATCCCGATCCACGCCATCCGGAACTTGCCTGTGCCCACGGCAATCCGGCACGCAGCTTCCAGCATCGCCTGGGAGTCCTTGACGCGAACGATCGTCTGGTTGATGTCGCTTAGTACTCCAAGAGCACGGTTGAGTTGCTCGATATGCTTCTCCGCCTGCTTGCGCTCAGTGATGTCATGCAGCACTCCGATCAGGTTGGTGCAAGCGCCCTTGGCGTTGAAAACAGGAGCAATGGACACGTCCGCATGCTTTTCTCCGGCAGGATAGACCGAAGTCTCCTCCCAGGAAACGGTCTGTCCCTTCCTTACTGCCTCTGCATACTTTTCCAGAACAAAGCTGCTGGCCGGCTCGGGAATTACCTCCGTCGTGAGTTTCCCAATCACCTGCTCAATTCCCAGCCCTGTAGCGCGAAGAAAGGCAGGATTAACCGAAATGAAGCGGAAATTATTCCCCGGCTCGACGGCCAGATAGAACACCACGTCGCTCATGTTCCGATACATGAGCGAGAGCTCGCGCTCGCTTTCGAACAGCTTCTGCTGGGAAATCTTCTGTTCCGTGACGTCGCGCGCCACCACCACCGCCCCCATAATCGAGCCGTCGCTTGCGCGCAGCGGACTGAAGCTGTAGCTTCCAACCCACTTTTCGCCCGTATCTTTGCAGCGCAGGTTGAACTCGACATTCGTGGCCGTCTCCCCGCGGAGCGCTCTTGAAGCAGACCAATTTTCCACCGGCACCGGGGTCCCATCAGGCAAAAAAACTTCAAACTGCCGGGCAAAGTCAGCGAGATCCCTCGGGCACTCGGCCCTGTTTGGGAACCTGTGAAATGCCACAAACGCATCGTTGAAATCAAGGATGTGATCGCTGGTGTCGGAGATGAACACGGCATCTGCCATGCTCGCCAGCGCTACCTCCAGCTTCTCCTTGGTCAACCACAGCGCCTTTTCCACTTTGTAATCGGCAATCAACCGCTGGCCTCGCCGGTAGTGCTCGGCCACTAGGCTCATGAAAACGCCCATCGCGGCGAACAGAACCAGCGAAACGCTATCGGAGAGCCTCGCAACTGCAAAATGCCCGACGGGCGGCAAAATCAGATAGTCCGTTCCCACCGCCACCAGGGCGATGGCTATCACTCCCGGCCAAAGGCCGCACAGGAGCGCGACAACCATGATTGCGGGATAGAACGTAATAAACGTGGGCATCTCAAGGCCGAGGCCCTGAACCAGAACCCATCGCAGCAGGAACGACGCGGCGACCACAAGGATCGCCGTCGAATAACGAGCGAAAGGTCGATCAAGGACGCCTTTGGGGACTGCCGGCAAGGACCCACCTACTGAGTTGGGAGAATACTCGCTTCTAACGTTGCCTGGCGATTAAATTCGTTCTGGAAAAACATGCAAGTGATTTGCGTCACATATGAGCGGCGCGGCTGTTCCCTTATCACCCAGTTCCGCCGCCGGGGGGTGCACTGACCAGCCTCCCGGCTCCGCCAAAAATCATGCGATCTCAACTCGCCCCGCTCACTCTTTACACCGATGGGCTTCTTGAAGCGCGAAGCCAGAACGGAGATCTTTATAGCTTCGCCCGGCTCAAAACGCTGTTCGCCGGGCGCCCCACCGCCGAACAAGCCGCCGAAGCCGCCGTCAACTTTGGCCAGGACGACGATATTACGGTGCTGACGCTGACGCGCGTGGCCGTAATCGCGTGAGCAAATTGCGATGGATGCTTCGTTGGGGCCGCCCGGTCGCGTGGTACGCCGGGCTCATCACCCTCTATTCCGCGAGCGGCACAAACTTTTTCAGCTTCTCGTCGTACTCCTCGATGCGCCCCGTCAGGATGTCGTAGTACCAGCCATGCACGGTGAGCCGGCCCTCTGCCACGGCCCTCGCCACCGGCGGCTGTGCATGCAGGTTCATCAACTGCGCCACCACGTTGCCGCGGATCAGCGACGCCAGTTCCGCGCTGTCGCCGTCGGCCGGATTCAACGGCTGCCTGTAGGCGAACGCCGCCTCCACGTGATCGAGCCAGCGCCGTGCCTTGGGCAGGTTGGCTAGGCTCTTGCGGTCGAGCGCCGCCTTCAACGCTCCGCAATCGGAGTGGCCGCACACAATCGCGTGCCGCACCTTCAGCACCTCCACCGAGTACTCGATGGTCGCTGTCACGCCATCCACATCCTGGCTGGTAATAGGTACGATATTCCCGATGTTGCGCGAGATAAATAAATCCCCCGGCTCGGTGCCCAGAACCAGATCGGGCACAATGCGCGAGTCGGCGCAGGTAATAAACAGCCATGCCGGCGTCTGGCCCTCCGACAGCAAATGGAAATGGCTCTTCTTCGCCGGAAACACCTCGGCGAGAAACCGTTTGTGGCCTTCAATCAACTTTTGCATCTTCGTCCAATCGCTCCATTCGGAGGTTTGTACCGCCGGTCTCCTGACCGGCTGTACTGAGGGCCCCCTGGCCCTCAGAGATCTCGCCGGACCTCGAATTCTGCGTAGTCGCGCATTTGTGAGAAACACGCTCTAGCCCAGCCTACCGCATGACCTCAGGGTGCTTCTCGCCGCCGCATTCCGTGCGGCTATCCTGTTGGAGAGGAAAAACACTCTCATGCCACGCCATCATTCGTACGTGCGTCCCGCGCTTCTCTCGTTGCTGCTTTTGGTGGCTGCTGCCAGCCACGCCCCCGCCCAAACCGTCGATACCATCGATCCCACGCTGCGCGGCCAGGTGGATCGCATCGCTACTCAGGTGCTTGAAGCCACGGGCGTGCCCTCGGCCTCTGTCGCCGTGGTGCAGCACGGCAAGCTCGTTTACACCCATGCCTACGGGAGTGCACGCGTCGCCACGGCAACGTCTGCGGCCGTTCCCGCCACGCCGGAGATGCGCTACTCCATCGGATCGATTTCCAAACAATTTACGGCCACGGCGATTCTGCTCCTCCAGGAACAAGGCAAGCTCTCGCTCGATGATCCCGTGGGCAAATACATTCCCGGCCTCACGCGCGGCAATGACGTGACCATTCGCGAAATCCTCTCGCACACCTCCGGCTACCAGGACTACTGGCCCGAGGACTATGTGATGACGACAATGAAAGGCCCCGAGACCGCACAGCAGATTATCGATACCTGGGGCAAGAAGCCGCTCGACTTCGAGCCCGGCACGCAGTGGCAGTATTCCAACACCAACTTCGTCATCGCCGGCCGCGTCGTGGAAGTGGTCTCTGGCGAGTACTACTGGGACTTCCTGAGCGAGCATATCTTTCGCCCTCTGGGCATGAAGTCGGTCTGGAATTCCGACGCCATCAAGCTCACCGAGGTGGACGCTACGCCGTATGTTCGGAACGCGCTCGGCCCCTTGCGCGTCGCGCCCAAGGAGGGGATTGGCTGGATGTTCGCGGCGGGCGAGCTGGCCATGACCCCGCACGATCTGGCGCTGTGGGATCAAAGCCTGCTTGCGCGATCGATTCTGAAGCCGGAAAGCTACCAGCAAATGTTTACTGAAGTGAAGCTGAAGAACGGCGAAGGCACGCACTACGGTCTCGGCGTGGACGTGCGCCAGCGCAACGGCCATCGTTCCATCGAGCACTCCGGTGAGGTCTCCGGTTTCGTCTCGGACAACGAGGTGCTGATCGACGACGGCGCGGCCGTGGTTGTGCTCACCAATCAGATGGCTGTGAACGCCGCGGGCACGATCGCGCGGTTGACCGCGCCGCTCGTGGCCGGCTATCCGCTCACAGCGCCCGAGCAGCAGGCGCTCGACATCTATCACGGCCTGGAACAGGGCCGCATTGACCGCTCGCTACTCGCGCCCAACTTGAGCGACTACTTCACAGCCGAAGCCGTCGCCGACTTTCAGTCGAGCCTGGCGCCGCTCGGCGAGCCGCTGAGTCTGCGCCAAACCAGCAGCGAACTCCGCGGCGGCATGACCTTCCGCGTCTTCGAAATCGTTTACCCCGGCCGCCGCCTCGAGCTGACCACCTACACGTATCCCGACGGCAAGCTCGAGCAATATCTCATCGCTCCCTCCGAGTAAAAAGAAAGGCGGGGATGCCTATGCGCACGATCGAAACGCCGAACGCCGGGGCGCGCTCGCCGGACGATTCGCCGAGCCGGGCGCACCGCGTCGCGTTTTCGTTTGCCATTTCGTGCATCAGCCGTTTCATGATTCTCCGCGACCACGCTCTCGGCTGGACGAAACGCGGCCGCGTCGCCGTGGGCATCCATGAGCGTGCTTCGCGCCACGCGGTTTCCAGTGCAGCCCACCTTCTTGATGCAGTTTTTGTCGAACCGGCCCGCACTCCCGCCCGGGCCGCGGTTCTGCTTTGTCATGGAATTGGCGAAACCGTGGAGCAGTGGTTCGGTGTGCAGCAGGTTCTTGCCTCCCGCGGCGTCGCCTCGCTGGTTTTTGATTACTCGGGCTACGGCAAAAGCGCCGGCAGGCCGCATTGGGAGCAGTTCGAACTGGACGCGATCGCCGCCTTCGCCGCGCTTGAAAAGCTGATGCCGGAACTGCCTGTGTCGGTGCTCGGCTTCTCGCTGGGTACCGGTGTGGCCACGGCGGTTTTACGGCGGACCGGTGCTCATCGCTTGATTCTTTGCGAGGCCTTTACCTCTTTTCGCGGCGCTGCCGTCTCCATCGGGATCCCTCGTGCGCTTGCCCGTTACGTCCCGCCCATCTGGCGCGCGCAACCGGCGCTCGCGCAGTGCAGACGGCCGGTCCTCATTGTCCACGGGGAGAAAGACCGGCTTTTTCCTATCGCGATGGCGCGCGAACTGGCGGGCTGGTGCGAACCGCGGGCGGAGGTTGTCGTGGTGGCCAACACGTCGCACAATCAGCCCTTCCGCAAGCCGCACCTTGCTTACTGGGGCCCGATCATCGAGTGGCTCTGCAGATAGTTGCCTGGCGCGCGGTTTATGACCCGCCCCGCTCCGATTCCGCGTCGTCGCGTCATCCTCGGTCGAGCCGGTCTTCCTGGTCTTTGCGCTCTTCTTCTTCGCGTCGCTTTTTCTGCTCCTCGCGCTCCTCGCGTCCGTCCGCCATAATCCAGTCCTCGGCTTTAGTCTAACGACGCCGATCCGGCCGGCGGACTTGTCCAAAGGGGCTGCCGTCCGCAGGACCCGATAAACTAGATGCAGACCATGTTTGAGAATCTATCCGACAAACTCCAGCGTGTCTTCAAGAGCCTTCGCGGGCAGGGCACGCTCACTGAAGAAAACATTGCCGAAGCCCTGCGCGAAATCCGCGTGGCTCTGCTCGAGGCCGACGTCAACCTCAATGTCGTCGGCGACCTGATCGAACATATCCGCGAGAAGGCCGTTGGGGCCGAAGTGCTCACCGCGCTCTCGCCTTCCGAGCAGGTGGTCAAGATCGTGCGCGACGAGCTGGTCGACATGCTTGGCAAGGACACCGCGCGCTTCAATTTTGCTTCGCGCCCGCCCACGGTCATTTTGATGGCCGGTTTGCAAGGCTCGGGCAAAACCACCACCAGCGGCAAGCTGGCCGCGTGGCTCAAGAAGGGTGGTCACCGGCCCATGCTGGTTTCGGTCGACGTCTACCGCCCCGCAGCGCGCGAGCAACTCAAAGTCGTCGCCATGCAGGTCGAGGCGCGTCTCTACGAAGGCGATCAGAGGGGCGAGCCCGCCGGATCGGCGCTGGTCGAACGGCTGGCAAAGGAAGCGCGCCGCGAAGCCGTCATCATGGGCTGCGACACGCTCATCGTCGACACCGCCGGCCGCTTGCACGTGGACCAGGAACTGATGGCCGAGATGGAGAGCCTGAAAAAACTTCTCGCGCCGCAGGAGATTCTCTTCGTCGCCGACGCCATGACCGGCCAGGACGCGGTCAACTCGGCGCAGGATTTTCACGCGCGGCTGGGACTGACGGGCGTGGTGCTCACCAAGATGGACGGCGACGCCCGCGGCGGCGCGGCGCTCTCGATCCGCCACGTCACCGGTCAGCCCATCAAGTTCATCGGCGTGGGCGAGAAGCCGGACGCCTTCGAGCCGTTCCATCCCGATCGCATCGTGGGCCGCATCCTGGGCATGGGCGACATGCTCTCGCTCATCGAGAAAGCCGAATCCACACTCGACCGCAAAAAGAGCGAGGAGTTCGCCAAGAAGGCCCTGCTCGGCGATGGCTTTTCGCTCGAGGACTTCCGCGATCAGTTGCGCCAGATCAAGAAGCTCGGGTCGATGGAGAGCATTTTGAAGATGCTGCCCTCAGTCGGACCCTTCGCCGGCATGCAGCAGGCCGCGGGGCAGGTTGACGAGAAGCAATTCGTGCGCCTCGAGGCCATCATCAACTCCATGACGCCCCGCGAGCGGCGCAACCACGAGATCATTTCCGGCACGCGCCGCAAGCGCATCGCGGCGGGCAGCGGGACGAGCGTGCAGGAGGTGAATCAGCTGCTGCGCCAGTACGCGCAGATGGCCAAGATGTTCAAGCAAGTGGGCAAAATGGGCATGGCCAAGAGCATGATGCGTGGCGGCATGGCGGGGATGGGCGGCAAGCAGCGGTTCGGAAGGTAAGCAACCTCATGACCCCGCTCCAGGACCAACTCGACGAGATCACTTCCAACACGCGGCGGCTGGTGCAGGCCGAGCGCATGGCCATCAACGAGCGCGCAGTCCGCGAACTCTTCGAGTCGCGCATCGAGGAAAAAATCCTGCCCGTGGGCGCCACGGCTCCCGAGTTCACGCTGAACGACGCCTCCGGCCGGCCCGTGCGCTCGGCCGACCTGCTGGCCCTCGGGCCACTCGTGCTCAACTTCTTCCGCGGCCGCTGGTGCCCCTATTGCATCACGGAAATCGAGGCGTGGCGCGACCTTTACCCACGGCTGCGCGAGGCCGGAGTGCTCGTGGCCGCCATCAGCCCGGAGACCGAGCGCCAGAGCGACTTCATGGTGGGCCAACACGGGCTTCCGTTTCCCGTGCTTGCGGACCCGGGCTGCACCGTCGCGGCGCAATTCGGTCTCGCGTACACCATTCCGGACTACCACCGCGACTACTACCGGTCGATTCTGGTTAATATTCCATTCGTGAACGGCGACAACTCCTGGCGGCTCATCCTTCCGGCGACCTACGTTCTCAGCCCTGCCGGGCACGTCGTCCACGCCCAGGCCCACGCCGACTTCCGCGTCCGCCCCGAGCCGGAAGAGGCGCTGGCCGCGGCCCTGGACGCCATTGGCAAATAAGGGCTTATTCACCAGCGGCCCTCCTCCTTGCGACCCCGCCCAGCCCCGAAGACCCGCCCTAAAATCTGCATCCTCCTTATATCTATCGCATCATATAAGTTGACAGTAAGGGACTCAATCTGGCATTCTAACCAGGCTAGAATTTGTCCAAAGGCAGGAATCACATGGCTAAAATCATCGGAATCGATCTCGGAACCACTAATTCGTGCGTCGCCGTCATGGAAGGCGGCGAGCCAAAAGTCATTGCAAATGAAGAGGGTGCGCGAACTACCCCCTCGATCGTCGCGTTTACCAAGAGCGGCGAGCGCCTGGTGGGCCAGGTGGCCAAGCGCCAGGCCATCACCAACCCCGAAAACACTATTTTCTCCATCAAGCGCTTCATGGGCCGCCGCTACAACGAAGTGTCGGACGAAATGAAGATGGTGCCGTTCAAGGTCATCCAGCAGGGCGACCACGTAGGCGTCATCGCCCAGGGCAAGGAGTACACCCCGCCCGAGATTTCGGCCATGATCCTGCAGAAGTTGAAGAAGAGCGCCGAAGCCTACCTGGGCGAGAGCGTCGCGGAAGCCGTGATCACGGTTCCGGCGTATTTTAACGACGCGCAGCGCCAGGCCACGAAGGACGCAGGCAAGATTGCCGGTCTTGACGTGAAGCGCATCGTGAACGAGCCCACGGCGGCCGCGTTGGCCTACGGGCTCGACAAGAAGAAGGACGAGACCATCGCCGTGTACGACTTTGGCGGCGGCACCTTCGACATTTCGATTCTGGAAGTGGGCGAGGGCGTAATTGAGGTCAAGTCGACCAATGGCGACACGCACCTGGGCGGCGACAACCTCGACCAGCGCATCGTGGACTGGCTTGTGGCCGAATTCAAGCAGGAGCACGGCCTCGACCTGACCTCGAAGGGCAACGAGATGGCCCTGCAGCGCCTGAAAGACGCCGCGGAAAAGGCCAAGATCGAGCTCTCGACCACGGTCGAGACGGAGATCAATTTGCCGTTTATTACCGCCGACGCCTCGGGCCCCAAGCACCTGGTGCGCAAGCTTACCCGCGCCAAGCTGGAGCAGTTGGTGGAAGACCTGATCGATCGCTCGATTGAGCCCTGCAAGAAGGCGATTGCCGATGCCGGCGTTTCCTTGAGCCAGATCGACGAAGTGGTTCTGGTGGGCGGACAAACGCGCATGCCCAAGATTCAGGAGCTTGTGAAAAAGCTGTTCGGCCGCGAGCCGAATCACGGCGTGAACCCCGATGAGGTGGTTGCCGTGGGCGCGGCTGTGCAGGCGGGCGTGCTGTCGGGCGACGTCAAGGATCTGCTGTTGCTCGACGTGACGCCGCTGACCCTGTCTATCGAGACCCTGGGCGGCGTGGCCACGACCATGATTCCGCGCAACACCACGATACCGACCAAGAAGACGGAGACTTTCTCGACGGCGGCCGACAGCCAGACCGAAGTCGAAGTGCACGTGCTTCAGGGCGAACGGCCCATGGCGGCGCAGAATCGTACCCTGGGCAAGTTCAAGCTGGGCGGCATCATGCCGGCTCCGCGCGGCGTGCCTCAGATCGAGGTCACATTCGACATCGATGCCAACGGCATCCTCAACGTGACGGCGAAGGACAACGCCACGGGCAAGGACACGCGCATCACCATCACCTCGAGCTCGGGTCTCTCGAAAGAGGAAGTCGAGAAGATGGCTAGGGAAGCCGATGCCCACGCGAGTGAGGATAAGGAGCAGCGCGAGCAGATCGAAGCCCGCAACGCTCTCGACTCGATGGTCTACAACATCGAAAAGATGCTGAAGGAGAGCGGCGAAAAGGTCCAGGCCGCCGATAAGACCGACGTGGAAGCGGCGCTGGCCGATGCCAAGAAAGTCCTCGCAGAAGGCTCGCCGTCGACTTCGGAGCTGAAGTCCGCGAATGATCGGCTGACGCAAGCCAGCCACAAACTGGCCGAGGCGATGTACAAGGCGACTGCGGCTGCGCCGGGCAGCCCTTCAGACGGTAGCACCGGCCAACCAGCCGGCGGCGAAGCCAAGAAGGACGAAGGCGTGATCGACGCCGAGTACGTGGATGTGGACGACAAGAAGTAGGACTGGCCGTCCTGGCGGACCCGCGCTACGCGCGGAAAAACTTCGGGGTGGGTGACTTCAAGTCGCCCACCCCGCACCATTTTCCTACTTCGGTTTCTGATCGGGCTGAGGCGGCTCTCGGTATTGCATGAGTTGGCGTCTTTCGTTCTCCGTGTTACGATAAACGTTAAGCGTGATCCAGTCCTTCGCCGATAACGAAACTAAGGCAGTCTTCCTGACCGGGACCAGCCGGCGATGGAGCAGCATCGCGCGGGTCGCGGCCCGGAGATTGCAGGCGCTGGACTACGCAAGCGCCATCGAAGACCTGAGGAACCCTCCCGGCAACCGCCTGGAAAAGCTGAAGGGTGACAGAAAAGGCCAATGGAGCATCCGGATCAACGACCGGTTCCGGATATGCTTCCGCTGGGATGGCAAAGACGCCTGGGAGGTCGAGATTGTTAATTATCACTAAGGAGATTCGTCCATGACTATTCCCCGTAAACCCGACGAACGAGGCGTCGCCATCCATCCAGGCGAGTTTTTGCGTGAGGATTTTCTTGCTCCGCTAGGACTTTCGGCCAATGCTTTGGCCCTCGCCTTGCGTGTGCCGGTTACGCGCATCTCCGAGATTGTGAGGGAACGCCGAGGGATCACCGCGGAAACAGCGTTGCGGCTGGCTCGCTACTTTGGCACCACCCCGGATTTCTGGATGAAAATGCAGATGTCGTACGACCTGGCGCTGGCCCATCGGGAATCCATGGCGCGGATCGAAGTTGAGATCTTCCCTGCGCCGCGCACCGAAAAGGCAGGAACGAAGGCGAGGCGGGTTGCGTAGGAACTGCGCGGGAACTGCCGCGTCTGACCCAGGGCAAATGAAACCGCCGGCGAGACGGTTGAATCAAAAGGATTGAGCGACTAACGAGTTAAAGAATATGGCCACCACGACCAACAAAGACTATTACGCCAGGCTCGGCGTCAAGAAGACGGCCACGGCGGATGAGATCCGCAAGGCTTTCAGGAAAGCTGCGCGCAAATACCATCCTGACGTGAACCCCGGCGACAAGAAGGCGGAGGAGAAGTTCAAAGAAATCTCCGAGGCCAACGACATTTTGAGCGACGAGAAGAAGCGCAAGATTTACGACCAGGTGGGTTTCTACTCCGACCAGATCGATCCCGCGCAGGCGGAGGCCTACGGACGCCAGCAGCGCGAGGGCAGCCGGCCGCCCGTGGACTTCGGCGGCTTCGACTTCAACGGTTTCTCGGGCGGCGTTCCGGGTCAGCAGGGCGAGGGCGGCGGAGGTTTTGGCAGCTTCAAAGACATCTTCTCCGGCATTTTTTCGGGCGCGCAGCAAGCCCACGCGCCGCGCGGTCCGCAACCCGGCACCGATCTCGAATACCAGGCCACGGTCGACTTCTGGACGGCGATTCGCGGCGGCCAGGCGCGCATCCAGATCAATCGCCAGGAAGCTTGCCCCACTTGCCACGGGCAGGCGCACACCGGCGGCGCTATGACCTGCCCCGAATGCCACGGCGCAGGACAGGTGACGCAGATGGGCGGACGTATGAAGTTCAACATTACCTGCCCGCGCTGCAACGGAACGGGAAAAACCTCGAACGACTGCGCCACCTGCCACGGCGAGGGCACTGTCACGCGCTCGGAGACGGTGGAGTTCCGCATCAAGGCGGGCACGCGCGACGGCCAGCGCATCCGCCTGCAGGGCAAGGGCAATGCCGGCGCGAATGGCGGCCCTCCCGGCGACTTATTTTTGATTGTGCGCACCGGCCCGAACCCGGTGTTTACGCGCCAGGGCGACGACATTCTGCTCACTGTGCCGGTCACGGTGGCCGAAGCCTCTCTGGGCGCAAAAGTCGAAGTGCCGACGATCGACGGCCGCGCGCAGTTGAAGATTCCGCCGGGCACGCAGAGCGGGCAAAAGCTGCGCATGCGGGAGCGCGGCGTGGAGAACGCGCAGCAGCCCGGCCAGCGCGGCGATGAGATTGTGACCGTGACCGTCGTGGTGCCGCACCTGAACGACGAGCGCAGCCGCGAGATCATGCGCGAGCTCGGCAAACTCAACCCGCAGGACCCGCGCAAGGAGCTGTTCGACAAACTTTAGGGAGCGAGGGAGCAAGAACGCACGCGGTGACAAGCATGGGCCTGCACAAAGATCGGCTAAGCTGATTTGGAAAAGAACTATGGCGACGAAACGCAAATCCAAAGGCGCGTACATGATCTCGGCGGTGGCCGAGATGTATGAGATTCACCCGCAGACCCTGCGCCTCTACGAGCGCGAAGGGCTGCTGAAGCCGTCGCGCACCGAGGGCAACACCCGCCTCTACACCGACGAGGACCTGGAGCGCCTGGAATTTATCCTCAACCTCGCCCGCGACCTCGGCGTGAACATCGCCGGCATCGGCATCATCCTGCAGATGCGCGAGCGCATGGAAGAGATGAACCGCCAGATGCAGAACTTCGTCGAATACGTGCGCAACGAGATGCTGTCCCGGTTTCAAGCTGCCACACCCGGCTCGGCAAGCGCCATCGTGCCCATCCGCAAGACGCAGGTAATCAAGCCGGTTGCCCCGGCCCGCACAGTCAACTCCCGCAAGCCGTAGCGTCATTTAGCCAGTAGCCGGGTACTGCTCTCGCGGCGGTGGTCGGCTTGCAAGAAACCGTTCCTCAGGGGCTAAAGCCCCCGCACTTTTTTGCGGCGTTTGCGGCGCGGCTGAACAGGCTGTTACGAAACTCAAAATCGAGGCCACATTTTGGGTGCGATCATCTTGCCGAACCCAACATCTTGTGGTGAATTTTGAAATTCCTCGAGTTTCGTAACAGCCTGTGAAGCCGCGCCCTGATACAAGACACCGCAAGGCTTAGGGAGATCGCACCCCCTGCTCAGCACGCCCAAGCTGAAGGCCAGCAGCCCATAGCCAGTAGTCAATAGCCAGTGGTCAATAGCCAGTAGCTAAAGACTAAAAGCTGAATGCGGAAAGCGGTTTTTCTCGGTCCCTTGCTTCCTTGCGCCCTCGCTCCCTTATCCTTAAACGAGCATGTCCTACGCACTTCTCGGCCTCGCCGTCTTTGGCCTCATCACTTCCGCGGTCTTTGCCGGCATTGTGCTGTGGTCCGTTCCCGGCACCCTGCGCGAGCGCCGATTTGCGCTGGCCCAACTCGCTGCCCGGCCCGGCTTCACGCCTCCGCTCACGCTCCTCAAGCCGTTGCACGGAGCGGACCCAGGCCTCGAATCCTATCTCGAGACCTTCTTCACGCAGGATTACCCCGCATACGAAATCCTTTTTTGCGCCCGCACTGCGACGGACGCGGGTCTGGAAACCGCGCGCCGTGTGGCCGCCCGGCATCCGCACATCCCCGTGCAATTCTTCTGGACCGATGGAAAGCCCGACTACATCAACGCCAAAGTCGCCTCCATGGAGCTGATGGAGACCCGCGCCGCGCACGACATCGTCGTCATCAGCGACAGCGACGTGCGCGTGACGCCGGACTATCTCCGCTCCGTGGCGCTCCCTTTCGCGGACGAGCGCGTCGGAGGCATGTGCTGCCTGTATCGCGGTGTTGCTGCCGAAGGCGGATTGTGGGCTCGGCTTGAAGCCGTTGGCATGTCGGTTGAAATGTCTTCGGGCGTGCTCGCCGCGCGCACCATGGAAGGGATGCAGTTTACGCTAGGCCCCACCATGGCCTTTCGCCGCGAAACCATCCGTCGCATGGGCGGCTTCAAGGTTTCGGCCGACTACTGCGCCGACGATTTCATCCTCGGCAACGAGACCCACAAGCTGGGCCAGGACGTGGTCCTCAGCCACCACGTCATCGATCACATGGTTCTGCATTCGGGGCTGGCCGGCTCGCTCAAGCACCAGGTCCGCTGGATGAAGTCCACGCGCTTCTCGCGCCCCAAGGGCCACTTCGGCACTGCGCTCACCTTCAGCCTGCCTTTCGGGCTGCTCGCGCTCGCCGCCTGCGCCTGGCTCGGCCGTCCGGTGTGGGGCCTCGCGCTCCTCGCTTTTGCTCTTGCCACGCGTCTTGCGGTTTCCATCGCCGTCGGGTGTCTCGTGGTGCGCGACCCCAGTTGGTTTGGCCTGCTGATTCTATATCCCATCCGCGATTTGATGGGTTTTTGCTTCTGGGCCGCGAGCTACGCGGGACGCCGCATTCTGTGGCGCGGCCGCGTCTTCGAACTCCTGCCGGGCGGCAAAATGCGCGCTGCCGGCTGATAAGCTGGCAGCATGATTCGGCCCCACCCGGCAAGACAGCGATTTGCGCGCAGGTGCACATGCCTCGGGAACTGAGCGTCAACACCAGGGCTCGCCACGACGGCCTGCAGATGCTCGTGGTCGGCTGCCTGCTTTTTATCGGCATCGGCGTACTTCAGGAGACCACCAATCCCCTCGCCATGACCGACTTCCAGGAGACATGGAACGGCGCGCGTTGCCTTGTGCTCGATTTCGATCCCTATCAGCCCGATCAAATGTGGTCCGTGTTCATGCAGCAGGCGCCGCATCTTCCCGCCGGCCCCGCCGTCGCCCACACCCTGCGTCTGATCGTCTCGCTCAGCACCAACCTGCCGACGACTCTGCTTCTGGTGGTTCCGCTCGCGCTTCTGCCGTGGAAAATCGCCGTCGTGCTCTGGATGGCGATTCTTTCCGCCTGCTTTATCCTCGCCTGTTGCTGTGTGTGGAGCGTGAACGCTGAGATTGCCCCGCGCTTCAGCGGCGCGTTGATATTTCTGCTCGCGGTTAATAGCGGATTGTTGCTCGCCACCGGCAACATGGCGGCGCTCTCCGTGGGGCTTGCGGCCATTGCGGTCTGCTGTTTTGTCCGCGATCGATTCGTGCTGTTGGGCATCTTCCTGCTCGCCGTTAGCCTCTTCATCAAGCCTCACGATGCCGGCCCCATTTGGCTCTACTTTCTTCTTGCCGGCGGTGTGCAGCGCAAGCGCGCCCTGCAAACGCTGGTGCTCTCCCTGGCGATGGCCGCGCTTGCGGTCTTATGGATCTACCATGTCGCGCCGCACTGGGCGCAGGAGTACCACGCCAACATTCTCACCGCCATGTCTCCCGGCGGCCGCGATTATCCAGGGCCCAACACCGCCGGCGGCCGCGGCATGGGCATGATCGTCAGTCTGCAAGCCGGCTTGAGCCTCCTGCGCGACGATCCCGGCTTTTACAATCCGATCGCCTACCTTATTTGCGGCGTCCTGATCCTTACCTGGTGCGTCAAGACGTGGCGGGTGGGCTATGCGCCGCGACTGGCGTGGTTCGCACTGGCTTCCATCTCGGCTCTCGCCCTGTTGCCCCTCTATCACCGCACCTACGATGCGCGACTTCTCCTGCTCACCATTCCCGCCGCCGCCATGCTCTGGAGACAGCGCGGCTGGCGCGGCTGGACGGCGCTTTGGCTTACCATCGCAGCCTTCGTGCTCACGGGCGATCTTTTCTGGATCGTCCTCTTCCAGACCACGCACTACTCCGGGCTGTCCGTCACATTGGCGATGATTCCGGCGCCGCTCATCCTGCTGGCTCTGGGCGTTTTCTATCTGTATGTGTATATCCGGCAACCCCAGGAAGCTGCGGGCCAGGAACCGTGAATCGTGGACAGCAGCTACTGTCCGCTGCTTGCTGAACCCTGCCTCCTGATTTATTCCAGCGGCCGGTCCGTCCACAGCGTCTTGTCGGCGATGGTCTGGACCTCAATGAGCCTTCCATTCAGCGCGGACTTCACTTTGTCTCTGTCCGGATCCTCGGCGAAGATCCACTTGCGCGGGCCTGTGCCCCAGATCGCCTGGAGCTGGGCATCGCTCAAGAAAATATCCGGCGCATCGGGGTAGCAGGAGCCCCACAGCAACTGCGCGCCCTCGCCGTGCTTGCCGCAGCGCGGCAGCACCAGCAACGCCGGCCGCCACTGGAAAAAGTTGTGCGTGTAGAAGATAACGCTGGAGCCGGACGACTCCTCGCCATAAATGATGAAGGTGTCGCTGGGCGAGCCTTTGGCCATGATCGTGTCCGCCACCTGCTTCGAGCTGAGCATGGGCGCGAAGCGGGCGAAGGCTATGTGGGCGGCGATGAGGAAGACGGTGAAGGTGAAGCCTACACTGATGGTCGCGGCCAGGTGTTTCTTTTTGAGGCGCAGCACCCAGCCCGCGGCGGGGCCGATGAGCAGGGCTGCGCCGGCAAGTGCGGCGGGCAGGCGCAGCGCGGCGAAGGATGCGCCGGTGAGGTCGAAGAGGTGGGACAAGGAGAGGGTATAGTCGCCCACGCCGCGATGCGCCAGCAGGGTTCCGATGTCGGGATTGTAGGGCAGTTGACGGGACACCCAGAGTCCCCAGCCGAGGACGATTGCGGAGAGCGCACCGACGACGGCGAAGAGGGCCTGCGCGCCGGCGAGCCATGCGGCGGAAAGCAGGGAGCCGGAGTCCGGTGGAGCGCCATTGGTGGCGCGATTTTCTTCAATGCCGGCCACCACGGCGGCGATGAGGATGAACAGCGGCGGCCACACCGGAAAGGTGTAGTACTCCTGGTTGGTGGAAATGGAAAAGAAGAGCAAGGTCCAGGCGGAGAACAGGCTCAGCAGCCAGATGGTCCGTGCGCGAAACTTCACCCGCAGCACTTGTGTGGCCACGTCTTCGCGCATGGCGTGATCCAGGTAGAAGTCCACCGTGTCGCCGGCGTCGTGGCGCAGATGCCGCATCCAGGTGCGTCGCGTCTTCCATGCCACGGCCACGGCGGCGGGCAGGAACAGGCTCCAGGGGAAGAGCCAGACCAGGTGCGCCAGCCAGTACCAGATGCCGGGCATCTTGTTGTAGTCGTGCGGGTAGCGCAGGCCGAGGAAGCGCAGCACGTGCTCGTTGACGAAGTAGAAATAGAAGAACCCATGCACGTTTCCGATCGTGGGATGATTGCCCACCGGGTGTCCCTGGTCGGGATTGGCGAGACCGCACAAGATGTGCCAGGGCGCCGCAATAGCCAGGAAGAGCAGAAAACCGGAGACGGGCTTCAACTGCTTCCAGCGTCGCCACTGCCCGGTGAGCAGCAGGTAGGGAATGGCTGCTCCAAAGAAAAACACCGGCGCAATCAGGCCCTTGGTGAGCAGCGCCAGCGCCACGCAGGCCCACATCCAGTAGAAGCGCAGCGGGCGATCATCCTCGAGGCCGGTGATGAGCGCGTAGAGGGCGACAAGCAGAAAAAGGCTGAGCTCGGCCTCGGGAATGATGAAGCGGGTAAAAAGAAACGGACCAATGGAGGTGAGCACGCCGAGACCTGCATAGAGTCCGGCGCGCTCGCCCCAGGCGCGGCGGGCCCACAGCCACGAGAGCCAAGCGAGGCCGAGCATGGCCAGCGTGTTGGGCAGGTGAGTGGCGAACGTGTTTTGGCCGAAGATCTTGTAACTTGCCGCGACCGCCCAGAAGGGCAGCGGGGGTTTCTCGATGTGGCGGATGCCGTCGATCATCGGGGTGATCAGGTTGCCGGTTTCGGCCATATGCTGAGCAATCTGGGCGTGGCCGGCGTCGGCGTCGTCGAGGAGCGGGGGCGAAAAGAGCGAAGCAAACTGCACAGCGGCAAAAATGGCCGTCAGCAGCACCCACACAGCCAGCGTGGACGGGGCTTGTGGAGGGCGATGGTATGAATGCGTATCGTTGGTCAATGTTGAATAGGCCATCGTATTCATGTTAGCAGCCGCGTTTGTGGACGGTTTGAGGACAGTAGCGCCGGTCTCCAGACCGGGGCCCCCGAGAAACGGTCTTTGTTTCCTGGGGTGGTAGACCGGCGGTACAAGTTCTCGCCGCGTGTGAGAAACGCGGGCTCACGAACGGCAACGATCTACGCATTCGCGGGCTGTCGAGGCTGGTGGGCGGCCGGCGATTCAATCTCTGCGCTCTCCGAAGGGAGCCCGCGCCATTTGAGAATCGCAAAGCAGCCGAGGATCGTAAGCAATGGATCGAGCGGGCGCAAATGGTATGGCTCCGGATGGGCAAAGTAGTACGTGAGGGGAAACAGAAACATGACACCGCCGTAGCGAATGGCGTCGAACTTGTTCCGTCGCCACGCCAGAACCAATCCCGCAATCGCGAGCAGGGTCAGGCTGGTGGCAAAAGGTATGTTCGCCGGGTCCATCGGCTCCAGAGCCAGATAGTCGCGATTGAAACTCCAGTAGCCGGTCCATAGGTAGACCGCTCGCCGCACGCACATCCATGCGTACCAACCAGGGTGGTCATGGATATACGCGCTGGCCAGCCGCGCCTTGTTGTCCATGTAGGCCACTTCGCCCATCCGGTTATACTCCGCCAGCTCGTTTTGGTTATGCATCGGGCTCAGGTCATAACTTGACCAGTGAAGATTGTGCCCGTTGTTTCCCAACCATAACTCCAGACCCATGTTTCCGCGCATGGGAATGAAGCGGTGAAAGACCATGGCGTCGCGAATCATCCAGGGGGAGATGACGGCGGCGAGAGTGAGCGATGCTACCACTCCCGGCAGCAGCCATGGCTTGCCCAGGCGCGCCAATCGCCAGGCTGCGAGCGCCAGCAAAAACGGAATCACGACAAGAATGGACGACTCGGTAAGTCCCGCAAACCCGGCCAGGACGCCAAATCCGGCCCACAGTCCGAGCCGCGGAGACTGCTCCAGATCTTGCGCCAAATAGAGCAGCCAGCACAGCGAAAGCAACAGCAGGTGCGTGGACCACGCCCAAGCCGCGGAGAAGTAGATCCCGTAAGGGAAAAAGACCCACGCCCACGCTGCCCATCGCCCCACTCGCTCGCCAAAGCTCCGCCGCGCCAGCAGGTAGATCGGAATGCATGCCATTGCGTTGATCAGACAGTCGAAGACATGAATGGCGAGAATCGCATGCGCGGTGTGAACCCCGAAGACAAGGAAAAATGCCGCCACAATCAGCGGGTATACCGGGGGTAGGCTGGCTGAGGGTTGGCCGGAATCAAATGAGCTGCCGAAACCTCGTCCCGCCACCAGCGACCGCGCCACATTGCCCTGGTCCCAGGTGTGAATATGGTCGGCAGCCATCAGGTCTTCGAAACTTGGGAGTGAAACTACGGCCAGGCGAAGCGCCAGCGCCACCAGAACCATCAGGATCATCCGCCGGCGAGAGGCGGACCTATCTTCCTTTTGGTTGTATGAGGCCGCCGGATTCATGATTTGATTTTACATTTGTAGTAGACGACTATTTTTGTCGCTCGATCCGCACGGAGGGCCTGCCACGTCCGGCGAAGCGTGAAAGTCCCTGCCCTCATTTGCGCGACGAAGCATTAAGATGCACGCAGGAGAACTCTTTTGCCCGTTTGGAAGATCTTTCTTATCGCGTTCAGCGTGCTCCTGCCGCTGATCAACCCGCTCGGGTCCGCCCTGGTCTTTCTGGGGCTGGTCGGCGACGCGCCGCCCAAGGTCCTGCGCTCGCTGGCACTCCGCATTGCGCGGAATAACATCATCTTTCTTGGCGTTTTCGAGGTACTGGGCGCGGCTATCCTCAATTTCTTCGGCCTCTCATTGCCCATCGTGGAACTGTCCGGCGGCCTGGTGGTTGCGGCCATGGGTTGGGGCGTTTTGAACGAGAGAAGCGCCGGCGCCGATTTTCGCAACAAGGAGGAAGAGACCGGCCCAAGCGGCGCACCCGATACGCGGCGCTTCGAAGACCGCGCCTTCTACCCGCTCACTTTTCCCATTACCTCAGGGCCGGGAACGCTGGTTGGTCTGCTGACCGTCACCGCGCACATTTCGAGTAAGGATCTCCCCCGCAACATTCTGGCGCACCTTGGGGTGTTTCTAGCCATCGTTGTTCTCAGCGTGATTTGTTATTTCTGCTACGCCTACGCCCCCAGGATCACCAAGAAAATCCCGCCCTCCACGGCCCATGGAATCCTGCGCGTAATCGCATTTATTCTGCTCTGCATCGGCATCCAGATCGCGTGGAACGGTCTGTCCGCGCTGCTTGTGACCATCATCAAACCGTAACCGCGTGGCGCGTTGCCGCCGTGCAGTGCGCAAGAACCGGAGCACCGGGGCGTCCCCAGTGCCGGGCCTGACGGCAAGAGCCGACGAAATTCTGCTGGGAATCTGGAGCTTCGTGATAGAGTGAGGAGCGAGTCCGCAACGCGCAGAAAACCCTATCACTTGGAGCCACGAGGAGATCGACGCGAAGAGGCTGCTTCCTCCGACCGAAGAGACGTTACCCAGGTGTTTTTCTCTCTTGCGCGCAGGCGAACTCTCAAGCATAAGGGATGGTCATGAGTACATCGCTCCCTGTCCGACCCACCGCATCCGGCTCCTTCGAGATGACGGATCGGGAATGGAACAAGCTGGTCAACCTGATTCTGGAGGGCTCCGTCATTCCGGTGCTGGGGCCGGAACTGCTGGTAGTGCCGGAGAACGGCGAGCCGACGCGCCTTTACGATATGTGGGCCGGCGCGCTGGCGGCGCAGACCAAGATTGCCCGCCCCGAAGGCGCGCGCCGCTGGACAATCTACGACGTTGCCAACCAGCTGAGTCAGATCGAGTATGCGAACGACGTGGCATACGACATCGACGAAGTGGTGCGCTTGCGCTCCTGGCCCATCCCGGACTCCCTTAAAAATCTCGCGCGGATTCAGGACTTCTCGCTCTACATCTCCACCACGGTCGACCACCTGATGTTCCAGGCGTTGACGGAGGCACGGCAAGGACGCAAGGTGGAGCCGATCAAGTTCACGCCGCGAGGCGTCAAGAACATGATCGACCGGTCCAGCAGTTTTTATCAGGAGAAGCTCCCCAGCGTGTACTACCTTTTCGGGGCGAGCAGCCCCACGGATGGAACCTTCGCCAAGACGGAAGACGACCTGATCGAGTACAGTTGGTCGCTGCTCGATCCGCAAGAAGCGCCCCAGAACCTGTACGACCACCTGCAGAAAAAAACGGTACTTCTTCTTGGCTGCAGCCTGCCCGACTGGCTGGGCCGATTCTTCATTCACGCGATCAATGGCCGCCGCAATCAGGAAATCCTCAACATGTACTACGTGAGCCCGAACTGCGAACCCGGGCTGGCCGAGTACCTGGATCGGCGCAAAGCCAAGGTCGTCACCTCGATTTCTCCGGTGGATTTCGCCGCAGAGCTCTACACGCGGTGGCAGGCGCGCCGCCAGCAGAATCCCCCTGACATACCGGACAGCCCCGCCTCCACCGCCGAGTTCAAGACGGGCGCCGTGTTTCTGAGCTATGCCAGCGAGGACCGCGCCAAGGTGCGCGCCATCCGCGACCAGCTCGAAGCCCACAATATCGACACCTGGATGGACGAGAGGGAACTTCCCGCCGAACCAGGGAACGTATACCAGGAGACGATCCGCGAGAACATCTACAAAGCTGCCTTTTTTGTGCCCATCATTTCACGGACCCTGGAAATTGCGGGATCGAGTCCACGGTTCGTGTGGAGGGAATGGCGGATGGCCGAGGACGCGTCGATGAACCGGCGCAAGGAAGACCTCTACCTGCAGCCGCTGGTCATCGACGACACGCCGTCGGGCGCGAAGTTTGTGGGGTCTCCTTACCGCGACCTGCAGTGGACGCGCCTGAGCGAGGGACGCGTTCCGCCGGAGTTCATCGAGACGCTGAGCCAGGGAATCCGCAATTTCCGGAGGGCTCTGCGATGAGCACGCCGGCGATTCCTCTCACACAGGCACAGAACCCCTGGCCGGGACTCTTCTGGTACACGGAAGAGCAGGCGCACCTGTTCTTCGGGCGCCAGGCAGAGATCGAGGAACTGCTGCGGCTCATCCAGCGCGAGACGCTGACAATTCTGTTCGGGCGCTCCGGACTGGGAAAGACGTCGCTGATGCGAGCCGGCGTGTTTCCCCGGCTGCGCCAGGAGGGATGTTTTCCCGTGGTTCTGCGGCTCGACTATTCGCCGCAGGCCGCGAGTCCCGTGGAGCAGGTCAAGGCGCTCACCGAGGCGGCCGCGCGCGCCGGCGGAATCGATATTGAAAGCGCCCAGAGTGCTGCGCAACCCGAGACGCTGTGGGAGTATTTCCACCGCGTGCGTTTCTGGGGCCCGCGCAATGACAGGTTGACTCCGGTGCTGGTCTTCGACCAGTTTGAAGAGATCTTCACTCTGGGCAGCCGGCGGCAGGAGGAAGCGGACATCCTGGAGCAACTGGCGGACCTGGCGGAGAATCGCATTCCCGCGGCGGTGCAGAAAAGGGCGGAGGTATCCGGCGAAAGGCAGTCGGTCGAGGCGGGAACGCCCATCTACAAAATCGTGCTCTCGCTACGCGAGGATTTCGTGTGGCGGCTCGATACGCTGCGGCCCATCCTTCCTGCCATTATGCGCAACCGCTTCGCGCTGGGCCCGCTCGATGCGGCGCGCGGTCTCGAGATCATCCGCAACGCCGGAAAAGAGTGGGTCACGGATGAAGTTGCGCAGGACATCATCGCGGCCGTGATCAGCAGCCGGCAGGGCGAGGGCGCCGGCAGCGCCGGGGAAGAGGTCGAGCCGGCCTATCTGAACGTGATGTGCAACGAGCTCTTCGAGCGCATGGTGGCCACGGGACAAACCCACATCACACGCGAACTGGTGGCCGCGGAGAAAGGCGGCATCCTGGAGTCGTTGTACGCGCGCAGCATGAGCGGACTCGACGATTCCGTGCGCCTGTTCGTGGAGGAGCGCCTGGTGACGCCGGCGGGATTCCGCGCCACCTTGCCCGTGGAGGAAGCGCGGCGCGAACACATCACCGATGCCGACCTGCAGAAGCTGGTGGACCGGCGGCTTTTGCGTTTTGAGGACCGGCTGGGCACGCGGCACGTGGAGCTGGCGCACGACCTGCTGACCGGCCTAGTGGAGAAAAGCCGCAAACTGCGCGAACAGGCGCGCCTGCAACACAAGCTACGGCAAGTAAGACTGAGGGCGGCCATTTGGGCAACGTTGGCGCTGGCGGTGATTGCGGGAGTGGCATTCTATTGGTTTGCCTATGTGCATCCGAGTACTTCCTACTACGCGGGGTTCATGCGGCGGTACGGCTCGTATGAGTTAACCGGGCGCTTATCCAAGAGCGAGATTACGCACCGCGCGGAGTCGCTTCGGGTGACGCGCAAAGGCTTTTGGGGAGAAATGCAGGCCGTTGAAGCGATCAACGGCTATGGGAATCCCATCATGGATTCGCAGCTGGACAGCTCGCTTTTCTTTCCCACCAACGGCATGAACGGGCAATTCTGCCGGCTGGAATTTACGTACGACGAAAAGGGGCAGGCCGTCCACGAAGTCGCGCTCGACATGCAGGGACTCGTGGTGTATGCGCTCAACTACGCCCCCGCGCAGGCTGAACCCTTGCGCAACGTCCGGCACGGCCTGGTGGTAGCGGCGAACAGAGTCACCGTCATCTCCAGCTTCGAGATTCAGTACGACGCGGATGGATACGTGAATGAGATTCGGTATTCGTCCGGAGGCGGGACGCGGATGACATTTGGAGCGAAGATCATCGACCAGACGAACACCACACTGGGCGTTGTCGAGCAGCGGTTTCTGGGCCCGGCAGGAGGACCCGTCCCGGCAAATGGAAGTTTCGTCGGCAAGAGCTATACCCGCGATGCGCGGGGCGAACTGCTGCAAACAACCTTCCAGGATGCCAGCGGGAATCCCGTGCCGTCCCCTGACGGAATCCCACCGATTGTGCGCTGGCAAAACGACAATTGGGGGAATCAGACAGCAGAGAGCTATTTTGACGCAACCAACAAGCCCGTCGTCTGGGAAGCCGGAGGCTTTCAGAAAGACGCCTTCACGCTTGACGATCACGGCTCCGTGACGGAGGAGCGCTTCTCCGGTCCGGATGGGCAGCCAGTCGCTCAGAAAGGAACCGGCTGCTACGCGTACGTCTATGAGCGCGACCAGAACGGCAACGCCACGATGAAGGGCTGCCTGGATGCGCAGGGCGCAGCGATGAATCAACTGGATGCCGGGTACCAGAAGATCGCGTTTCAATACGATTCCTCCGGGCGCACCGTGGGAAACCTGTATTACGATCGCGACGGCAAGGCGGTCGCGGACAAGCGCTCCATCGGCCACGATCATCCCGAGGGCTGCTACGGCTGGCTCTGGGGCTACGATGCGGATTTCGATCGCACCACTTTGGTCTGCCTGGACGCGAGCGGCAAGGCAGACTCCGACCAGCTTCACGATCTCGCGCACGATTTCCACGAAAACACCTTCGATTTCGCGCTGGCGTTCCAATTGGATCAGCAACTGGTGGCACAGGACCCGACACCGGTCTATCGGCTGGACCTGGTAGAGGCCGCACTGACAGCGGATCAATTCAGCGCGTGCCTGACGCAGGCCGCAACCATTCAGGATTCCGATCTGAACCCATCCCAGATCATCGTTCGCGATGCGATCATGACTGCGTGCCAGTACGCGAGCGGCAATAAATCGGCGGCGCGGGCGAGCGCTACATCGCTCGCCGGCCGCGTGAATCAAATGTCGGCGGGGATATGGGATTTTCCCGGCACGCGCCACTACATCCAGACCTCAAGCCATTTCCAGGCCGGAAGCGAAGCCTGGGACCAGCTCTTCCTGAGTCTGCAAAAGGGCGATGGAAAAGACGCAGCCAGCGCGTTGAACCAGCTGCAGCCGATATTGAAAGACTGACGCGCCGCCCGCCCGCTGAACCCTGACACCCGAACACTGCCGCCTGCCCCCTCGTGTATCTTGGCGATGGGTCGAATCTTTTTCCCGAATCGCGTCAGAAGAAATGCCGACATTTGCCGCCGTCGATATCGGTTCCAACTCCTGCAGGTTGAAGATCGCCAGGGTGCAGGCGCACCGGCGCGGAGCTTGAGATCTGGTCGTTGCGCAAGGAGGCCGGCTACTTTCGCGAGGTCTTCGGCCGCGAACTCTTCGTCACGCTGGCGTAAAGGGCGCGGGCCGAGCGCGGATCCATCAGCAACTGTAGCCGCGGCGGATGGTGGTTCATGTCCACGCGGGCGATCGACGCCTTTCTCATGCGCACCGCGGCCCCGCCGTTGCCGGTGATCAGGCGCCCCAGAAACTGGAAGAGGTTGGGATTGTGCCCCACCACGAGAAGACCCTCGCGGTCGGCATATTTGGCTAAAAGTCTTTGGAAATCCGCGTAACTCCCGTTCAATCCCAGCGCGGGGCTGATCTCGACCTTGGATTCGTAGCCCAGTTCCGTGCCCACCAGTTGCGCGGTCTGCAGAGCGCGCTTCAGGGGGCTGGAAACGATCACGTCGATGGGCGCTTTGAGGGCGCCCAGCACGCGCGCCATCAGCATGCACTGCTCCTTTCCCTCCTTGATCAGCCCTCGCTTGGCGTCAAGAACGGGATTGTCGCGAATGGCTCCGGCATTCGCATGGCGCATGAGATAGAGAATCATGGGGATTGAACCGGCGGGGACCTGAGGACGTGCCGTGCTCCTTGAGATCCGATTTTAACAGAATTGTAACAATTCGCGCGCGCCGCACGCCGGCGCTCTGAGCGCACGCCTGAAGACGAGGTCTTCAACTCGCGGTCCAGAGTTCGGCGACAAGCAGGCCGCGCAGAAAGCTGCGGCGCTGGCGCAGAGTGAAGCCGGCGGCGCGCATGGCACGGGCGTAATCGGGCAGATTGCGGATAGCGAGACCGGTAAGCAGCCCGAAGGCGCGATAGAGCAGCCAGACCACGGGCCGCGCCACCCATCGGCCGAATGATCCCTGAGGGATTGCGAATTCTGACACGATCCAGGAGCCCGAAGGCGATAGTGCTTCGCGCAGTTTATTCGCGAGACTGCGCACTTCGTCCACACTGAGGCAATCGAGGAAGAAGTGCGTTGCGACCAGATCGTAGGGCGGGTTCGCCGGCTGCCAGGTGCGCGCGTCGGCATAATCAACGTGAACGCGCGTGGCGTTACGCCCGGCGTGGCGAAGGAGTTCGCGCAGCATGGCGGCGCTCGCGTCGACGGCATCGATTTCAATTTCAGGGTTGGCGCGGAGCAGTTGCGCCGTGAAGCGGCCGTCGCCGTCACCCAGGACGGCGGCGCGCCGGCATCCGGCGAGATCGCCGAGAAATGCCGAACGGCAGCGCTGGAGCCATGGGCCGAATGTAACAAGCTCCATCCAGCAATAGAAGCGCGCCAGGCCGTTGAAGTTCGGCGGCACTCCGTGCTTTTGGGTTTTGGACGAGAGCATTGCAGAGGGAGGGGAGCTCATTTGAGAGCCCAGTCGAAGGCAAGGAGCGCGAGCGGCGTGAGCAGGACAAGATCCGCCGCGGCGCGTAAGGCGAGCGGCGTCATATGAGCACGCCTGCGGTCGAGCAACGCCAGCAGCAACGCACTGGCAGCCCCGGCGGCAAGCAAAGCAGCAGGACGCGGATTCGCCAACGCGCCCACAGCCGCAAAAAGAAAGCCTCCGCATGCGAGCAGAACGCCGGCATAAAAAGTTGCCGGTGGATGCGGGTGTCCAACGCCGAGAAAGTCCTTCGCGTTGCCAGATTGCGCTGGCCAGAGCTCATCCGTTGACTCCCAGCGCGCGATGCAACTGCAATTGAGCCATGCCAGAGCGGCGAAGGCTACGGCGGGAATCCAGAAGACCCAAATCGTGGAACCCGGCGCAGCGACGGCGTGGGGCCGATGCCACGCAGGCAGCACGCACCCCGCGGTAAACAGCACGCCCACCAGAAACTCCTTGCCGGGAAAGGAGCGCGGCCACGGGAGCCGGAATTGCCATGCACTGCGGCCCGAGTGCACGCTGGAGAAATAAGCCAAAGCGGCGGCAGCCAATACCGAGTCTCGCGCGCGGGCCAGGGGCGGCATGAAGGCGAGGATGATTCCCGCGGCGGCGCAAGCCGCGGCAATGGCCATGGGCAGAAGCGCGCGCCGGTAACGCCAATGAAACCGGTGGCGCTCGCGCAAGGTGTGGGGCGCAGGCGCGCGCAGCCCGGCAAGCGCATCGAGCAGGCGATCGCATACATATACCGACCAGGTGGCAAGCGCCAGCAGGACTGGAACCCACAGCGGGAGGCGCACGCGTCCCGCCCATGCGAAAGCCAGCGACCAGACAACGGCCACCGTGGGCGCATCGAGACTGGCTAAGTGCCAAAAGGCCAGCGCGCCTGGAGCGCTGAAGATGCGGTGTGCGCTCGCGATGCGGTCCCGAGCGCGGTCCTGCGCCGATGATGGAGCGAAGGGAAGCGGCACGCCTTCAATTTTAGGGGAAATCGGGGAGCGAGCGGTGCGCCTGCGATACGCAGGCCGGCGAGGAAGCGTGGCGCGAAGCCGTTGGACAATCGGCGGCGATGCGCTAAACTGGGCGCGCCTGCGACTCTTCCCTGTATCCCGCCCCGACCGCAGCCGCAAGTTTCAGGAGGCAAACATGATGGCGGCAAAGCAGTCGATTCAGGTCGGCGCATTGCGCGAAGATGAGCTTGAGGAGGCGGGCCGCATCGTGCGCCTGGCCTTCGGCACGTTTCTCTCGCTCCCCAACCCGATGGACTTTATGGGTGACCGGGATTTTGTTACGCCGCGCTGGCACGCGCACAACACCAGACTGCTGGCGGCACGCGAGAACGGAAAACTTGTGGGATCGAACATGGCCACACGGTGGGGAACATTTGCCTTCTTCGGGCCGCTCACCGTTTTGCCTGAGTACTGGAACCGCGGCGTCGCGCAGCAACTGCTGTCGGCCACGATGAAGACTTTTGACCGGTGGGGCGTGCGCCACAGCGCCTTGTTTACGTTTCCGCATAGCCCCCGGCACGTGGGCCTCTACCAGAAATTCGGCTATTGGCCCGGCTCGCTGACGGCGCTCATGAAGCGCGCGCCTGCGCCGCCCGCGTGGGCGATTGCCGAGGGCTCTAAAGTGCCCGTGCTGCTGTCGTCGCTTGCGAAAAAAGAGCAGGAACAGGCCATCGCGGCATGCGCGAAGCTGGCCAACACGCTGGAGCGCGGTCTGGACCTGGGCGAGGAGATGCGCGCCGTGATGGCGCATCGCATCGGCGAGGTGGTCCTGATCGAAGGCCGCCGCGCGCTGGACGCGTTTGCCGTGTGCATGCACGGAGCGGGATCGGAAGGCGGCGAGAAGACTTGTTATGTAAAATTCGCGGCGGCGCGCAGCGGCGAGCGGTTCGAGCGCCTGCTGGATGCCATCGATGCGCTTGCGCTGGCGCAGGGCAGTGAAGTGGAGGCGGGCGTGAGCATGGCATGCAAAGACGCGTTTGAGCGCATGCGTGCGCGCGGCTATCGCACAGTGACCATGGGCGTCGCCATGCAAAGGCCGCACGGAGACGGATTCAATCGCGCCGCAGCATATGTATTGAGCGACTGGCGCTGAGAGCTAATCAGCAGCGGTCGCGGCCCTGTCTGCGGGTTTTGCGCGCGGTCCGGCGGCGGGCGCGGGAATCGCTTCCAGATCGGTCTTTCCTTCAGCCAGGCGAATGAGAAAATCCTGGGATGAAAAGGGCGGCGCGTCTTTCATCACTTTGCTGGCGCGCAGGAAGTTGCCATCGGGCTGCTGGATGCGCGCCTTGACTGTGTCGGCCATGTAGGCGGGCAAGATCTCATTGTGGATGCGCGTCATAACGGCCGGGTCGCGCACCGGGAAGACCACCTCACAGCGCTCGAACAGGTTGCGCGGCATCCAGTCTGCCGAGCCGAGATAGATTTCGGCATCGCCGCCGTTGGCGAAGTGGAAGATGCGCGAGTGCTCCAGGAAGCGGCCCACGATGGAGCGCACGCGTATGCGTTCCGACAGGCCTTTCACGCCGGGCCGCAGGATGGAGAGGCCGCGAATGATGAGGTCGATCTCGACTCCGGCTTGCGAGGCCTGGTAGAGCGCCTGGATGATCGAGGGCTCGAGCAGGGCGTTCATCTTGGCCACAATGTGCGCGGGGCGCCCGGCCTGCGCGTGTTCCTGCTCGCGGCGGATGAGGCGCAGAAAACTCTCCGCCATGGTGAGCGGCGCCACCAGGAGCGGCGAGTAATCGTCCAACTCGGCGTGCGCGGTGAGGTAGTTGAACACCATGTGCACGCGCTCGGCGATTTGCGGATCGCTGGTGAGCAGGCTCAGGTCAGTGTAGAAGCGCGCGGTGTCGGGGTTGTAGTTGCCGGTGCCGAGATGGCAGTAACGGCGGGTGACGCCATCTTCGTCGTGGCGCACCAGCATGGCCAGCTTGCAATGGGTCTTCAGGCCCACCACGCCGTGGAAGATCTGCACCCCCGCGTCTTCCATGCTGCGCGCCCAGCGGATGTTCGAAGCCTCGTCGAAGCGCGCCATCAGCTCCACAACCACCGTGGCTTCCTTGCTGGCTCCGGCTTCGGTCAGCGACTGGAACATCGGCGAGTCGTGGCTGGTGCGGTAGAGCGTCTGCTTCATGGTCACGACAGCCGGATCCTGCGCGCCCTGCTGAATGAACTCGACGATCGGATCGTAGGAGTCGTAAGGGTGGTGGAGCAGAATGTCGCGGTGGCGCAGCTCATCAAAAATTCCGGTAGATTTGCGGCTGAGCAGGAGCGGTTTGGGCGTGAAGGGTTGGAACTTGAGGTCGGGCCGCTGGATGTCGCCGTAGAGAAACATGAGGCGCGAGAGATTCAAGAGGCCCTCGCCGCGGAAGACCTGATCCACGTCGAGCTCGAAGTTCACGCGCAGCCGCTCCACAATCTCGGTATCGGCGTTGCTTTCAATCTCCAGGCGCACCGCGTCGCCCTTGCGGCGGTTGTGCAACTCCACGCGGATGGTCTCGAGCAGCGAGCGCGCTTCTTCCTCCTCGAAGTAAAGGTTGGAATTGCGCGTTACGCGGAAAGACGTGGAGGCAAGCACCTCGAAGCCGCGATACATGCCCCCAAAATGCTGTTCGATCAGGTCCTGCAACAGCAGGTAGTCGTGGTGCCCGTGGTTCGAGGGCAGGCGGACAAAGCGCGGCAGAGCGCGCGGCACCGTGACCACACCCAGCACCTGCGGACCTGAACTGCGGCGCTTGGCGCGCAGCAGCAGGGCCAGGCAGAGCGCTTTGTTGAGCACGCGCGGAAATGGATGCGCGGGGTCGATGGAGATGGGCGTCAGCAGCGGATCGACTTCACGTTGGAAATAGCCGCGGGCAAAGTCGGTGGCGTCCTGGCTCAGCTCGTCCCAGGTGAGCAGCCGGATGCCCTGCTTGCGCAGCTCCGGCGCCAGTTGCTTGTTCCAGCAGTGGTACTGCGCGGCAACAAAGCTGTGGATCTCGGCGGTGAGGATGGAGAGGGACTCGGCGGGGCGCAGGCCGTCGTAGCCGGGCTCGCGGTAGCCGTCCTCAATGCGCTGCAACAGGCCGGCCTGGCGGATTTCAACGTATTCGTCGAGGTTGGAGCCGGTAATGGCCAGGAATTTAACGCGCTCGAGGAGGGGATTGGTTGGATCTTCAGCCTCTTCGAGCACACGCCGGTTGAACTGCATCCAGGAGTGGTCCCGGCCGTTAAATAGCTCTGTTTTCTTGGTCCTTCTGGCCATACGCCCGTCTCATGAGCCGTGTTGGAAAGTCTATCGCGTTTGCGCGCCCTCTTGCACCTTCGGCGAATCCCGAAGAAGGTCCAACTTCCGCAAATGGCACGCTGCCATGCGGCCAAGCGGATGGTTGCCGGAACCGGAGGAGGGGAATCTGCCCGCGAAACCATGGTGACAGGCGCCGTCTGGCCCCGATGTTAAACGGAGGAAAAAACTCAATTCCGGGAGAAGGGTCCGGGCGGAATTTGATAGTCTTGCGACCGTGAGGAAACCATGAATCCTGTCGATCGCCGCGCCGTTTTGCGTTCCACCGGAGCCGCCGCAGCAGCCGTTGCGCTTCGCCGCAGTCTTTTCGCATTTCCCGGCGGTCTTGGTGCGCAGGTCCGCTCGTCCGGCGCGAGCGTAGCCAGTTTTGGAGCGACTGCCACAACCGCCTATGGCAAAGTCAGCGGCCAGGTCGAAGACGGCATCAACGTCTTCCGCAGCATTCCCTACGGCGCAGATACCGCGCCGGTGCGTTTCCAGGCGCCGCTGCCGCCCACTCCCTGGACCGGCGAAAAATCCTGCGACGCCTTCACGACACGCGCGCCGCAACTGATGGCGTTGCGCGCGAATACCGCGCCCAGCCTCGGACCGGCAGGCGTGACGCCGCCGGGAGCCGTCTTGCGCATCGCGCCCGAAGCCGGCGTCGAGAGCGAGGATTGCCTGCATCTCAACGTCTATACCCCCGCGCTTCGTGACCATCGCAAGCGCCCGGTGCTGGTCTATTTTCACGGCGGCGCATATAACAACGGTTCGGTGAATAGCCCGCTCTACGACGGCAAACGGCTCTGTCATCGCGGCGACGTGGTGGTGGTCACGGTCAATCACCGGCTCAACGCATTCGGGTTTCTCTATCTCGGTGCCATCGATTCAAAACAGTATCCCGATTCCGGCAATGTCGGCATGCTCGACCTGGTGCTGGCGCTCAAGTGGGTGCGCCAAAACATTGCCGAGTTCGGCGGCGACCCTTCCAGGGTTTTGATCTTTGGACAATCTGGAGGCGGGGCCAAATGCGCCACGCTGATGGCCATGCCCGCCGGCCACGGGCTCTTTGACCGCGTGATGACCATGAGCGGCCAGCAGGTGAAAGGGGCGTCGATTGAGATCGCGTCCCAGCGGACCGACTTCATGCTGGGCAGGCTCGGCGTGACGCGGGCCAATCTCGCGGACCTGAAGACCATGCCGTGGCAGAGGATACAGGCCGCGGCCATCGCCACCAGCGCTGACTGGCTGCCGGTGGTCGACGGCGTCGTGCTTTCGCGCGATCCCTTCACGCCGGATGCGCCGCCGCTTTCAGAAAACGTGCCCATGATCCTCGGCAACGTGCACGACGAAACCGCCGTGCCCGTACGCGGAACGCTCACCTGGAACGATGCGCCGGCCGTGCTTCGGGGCGCCGTCGCCATTTACCTCGGCCCGTACACCGCCGAAGAGGTCATCGCGAAATACCGGACGATTTATCCTGAAAAATCTCCCATCGATATTGTGATTGCGGCGGCCACAGCCTTTCGCGCGTGGCCGGGGCAGGTGCTGGAAGCGGAGCGGCGCGCGCGCAATCCCAAGAGCCAGCCGCACACCTGGGTGTATCAAATGAACTGGCATCGCAACGCACCCGGCGCACGCGCCATGCACACCATCGACATTCCCTTCATGTTCGACAATCTCGCTGCCGCGCCGGGACAAATCGGAACCTCGCCCGAAGAACTGGCGGCCGCGCAGCCGCTGGCCGACACCATGTCGGGCATGCTCGTTCACTACGCCGCAACCGGCAATCCCAACCATCCCGGTCTGCCAACGTGGCCCGCATACGGCCTGAAAGAGCGCAACACGATGATCTGGGAGAGTGCGCCGCACGTTGAGGCGGATCCGCGTGGCGAAGAACGCCGTTATGCCGCCGGCTCGCCCTATCGGCAGCCGGGCACGTATTGAGGGGCCCGGATCTCCGGCCCGCGGCGGCAGGGCTCCGGGTCGCAAGCCAAACGAAACACCAATTGGATACACTAGATTTAAGAACCGCGCCGCGACCGTGAAGCATCTAGTAAGGAAACACCATTGTTGGGCGACCGCAGCCGTTGTTCTTGGGTAAGGTTCAAATTGCCAAAGCATTCCATCCTAAGCAGAATCCGTCCCTGGGCCGCCGGCTTCTTGCTGAGCATTGCGCTCTCGGCGTTCAGTGGCCTGGCCGCGCAAACCGCGCCCATTCCGCCTTCGCCCACGCCCGGGCCGCCCTCGGCCGCGAGCTTTCAGGGCAGCGTTCCCAAGGGTCAGGCATCGGCGCAGCCCATCGATCTTTCACTTGATGACGCCATGCAACGCGGATTGCAGACGAACCTCGGCATCATTTTGAGCGGCACGCAAACCGCAGGCGCGCGCGCCCAGCGTTTGAGCCAGTTGCAAACTCTGCTGCCCTCGGTGGATTTCAACGCCAGGGAAGCGGAGGCGGAAACCGATCTGCCTGCCGAGGGCTTGCGCATTCCGGGCTTTCCCAAGATCATCGGGCCTTTCGCCTATACCGATCTGCGCGCCTCAATGACATGGTCGCTGGTGAATGTGCAATCGCTGCGCAACTATCTGGCCGCGCGCCACAATTTTGCCGCCGCCCAGTTGTCCGCAGAAGACGCGCGCGACCTGGTCGTGCTCACGGTGGGCAACGCCTATCTGCTGGTGTTGGCCGACGAGACCGAAGTGAGCAGTGTCGAGGCACAGGTAGCCACGGCGAAGGTTTCGCTCGATCAGGCCGTGGCCAATCACCAGGCCGGCACCGCTCCGCTGCTCGACGAACTGCGCGCGCGCGTGGATTATCAGTCGCTGGAGCAGCAGTTGATCGCGGCCCAGAACGCTCTGGAAAAAGATAAGCTGGCGCTCAAGCGCACCATCGGTCTACCTCTTGACCAGAGTTTCAATTTGACCGACAAAGCGCCTTACGCGCCCTTCGACGGGCTCGACGCGGATGCGCTGATCAAGCAGGCCAAAGAGAATCGCAAGGATCTTGCGGCGTTGGTGGAAGTTGCCGCGGCTGCAGCCGACCAGCGCAAAGCGGCAACGGCGGCGCGGCTGCCCACCGTGGAGGCCGACGCCGACTACGGCGACATCGGTGCTACGCTGGGCCACTCGCACGGCACCGTCGACGCCACGGGCACCTTAAGCGTGCCGGTCTTTGCGGAATTTGCGCTGCGCGGCCAGGCCGAGCAGGCGCAGGCCGAATTGGATACCGCGCAGGCGCAACTGAGCGACAAGCAGGCGCAGGTTGACGCCGATGTGCGCGACGCCCTGCTCGATATCGGCTCGGCGCAACAGCAAGTCCAGGTGGCGCAGTCCAGCATGGAGCTGGCCAATGAAGCTCTCAAAGAAGCGCAGGAACGTTACGCCAACGGCGTAAGCGACAACCTGGCCGTGAGCCAGGCACAACAGTCCGTGGCCCAGGCCGACAGCGCATATGTGGTCAGCCTTTACCAGCACAACGTGGCCAAGCTGAGCCTGGCGCGCGCGCTGGGCGCCGGGCAGGATTACAAGAAATACGTAGGAGGGAAGTGAAGTGGCGGACCCAACCCCAGTACCGGAACCAAATGAATCGGCCGCAGAGACAGAAATCGAAGCGCCGCCGTCCCGACGCAGGGGCATACTGATCGTCGCCATCGTGGTGGTGGTGCTCATCGCTCTCGGCGTGTGGTGGCACTCCACCTACAGCGAGGACACGGACGACGCGCAGGTGGAAGGCCATCTTATCCAGGTCAGTGCGCGCATCAACGGTCAAGTGCTCAAGGTGGATGTGGAAGAGAACCAGGTGGTGAAGGCCGGCGACACGATCGCCGAGCTGGACCCGCGCGACTACGAAGTCGCAGTGGAGAACGCCGAAGCCGCGCTGGCCAGCGCCCAGGCCAACGCCGCGGCGGCCAATGTGAACGTGCCGATTACCACCATCAACACCGGCAGTAACCTGACCTCGGCAAACGCTGACGTAAGCGGCTCCCAGGCCAGCGTGGCGCAGGCGCAAAAGCAGTTGGAAGCTGCGCACGCGCGCGTGGCCCAGGCCCAGGCCAACTGCACCAAAGCGCAGTTGGACCTGGAGCGCTACAGGCCGCTTGTCGAGAAGGACGTAATCAGCAAACAGCAGTACGACGCGGCCGTGGACGCGGCCGACGCCAACAAGGCCGCGCTGGCCGACGCGCTAGCCAATGAACAGGCTGCCGCTGACGCGGTGAACGTGGCTCTCGACAAGGAGCGGCAGGCGCAAGCCATGCAGAAGTATGCGGAGACTGCTCCGAAACAGGTGGAAGCGCAGAATGCCCGCGCCAAACAAGCCGATGCGCAGGTGGAGCAGGCGCAGGCCCAGCTCGATGAGGCCAAGCTCAATCTGAGCTATTGCAAAATCGTGGCGCCGGCCGACGGCATCATCACGCGCAAGAGCGTCGAGATCGACCAGAACGTTTCCGCGGGACAGAATCTGCTCACCCTGGTTTCGCTTCAGGATCTCTGGATCACGGCGAACTTCAAGGAAACCCAGCTCAAGCACATGCATGCCGGCCAGCCAGTGAAGATTAACGTGGATGCGACGGGCAAGGAATACAGCGGCCGCGTGACGCAAATTGGCGGAGCCACCGGCTCGGTGCTGTCGCTGTTTCCGCCGGAGAATGCCACAGGCAACTACGTGAAGGTGGTGCAGCGCCTGCCGGTGCGCATCGATTTCACCGATCTGGCCAACGAAGACCCGCAGCACCAGTTGCGTCCGGGCCTATCGGTCGAGCCCAAGGTGACGGTGAAGTAGCGCCAGGTCAGTGACCGCATGAATTCGTACCCGAGGACTTGGTGCTATTCCACCCTTTCGCCCCAGGAAACGGGCGAAAGGATGGGGCACGGAAGATTCTTCTTCAGACGGTCAGAGCGCTAGTAGTGCACGGTGGTCAGATCCCACAAACGGGTGGTATTGTCGGCGCTGCCTGAGGCGAGCACTGTGCCGTCCGGATTGAAAGCCACCGACGTAACCGACGCGGAGTGGCCCTGCAAGGTGGTCAGAACCGCGCCTGAAGCCGCACTCCACAATTTCACCGTGGTATCGTCGCTGCCTGAGGCGAGCGTGCGGCCATCCGGGCTGAAAGCCACGGAGCGCACTGCGTCGGTGTGCCCGTGCAGCGTGCGCTGGGTCGCTCCCGTGCTCGGATCCCAAAGGATGATCGTCATGTCGTCGCTGGCCGAGGCGAGCGTGTGCCCGTCGGGACTGAAAGCCACCGCGTTCACCGCGCGCGTATGCCCCTTGAGCGTGCGCAGCAATTTGCCGGTTGACGCATCCCAAAGGTCGATCGTGTTATCGGCGCTGCCCGAGGCCACCATTTGGCCGTCGGGACTGAAGGCCACGCTGCGCACATCGCCCGTGTGGCCCGTGAGGATGTTCGTGGTTTTGCCGGTCGCCACACTCCACAGCCGCACCGTTTTGTCGCCGCTGCCTGAGGCCACGGCATGGCCGTCGGGACTGAACGCTACGGCGAGCACCGGGCCAGTGTGGCCGTCCATCGTGTCCAGAATCTGGCTGTTGGCGATGCTCCACAGCTGCACGTTCTTGTCCCAGTCGGCGGCCGCGAGCGTGTGGTCGTCGGAGGAGAGCGCAATCGCATTCACGTGATCCGAGAACGAGCTCAACGCTTTGTCCGTCGACGTCTTCCACAACTGGATGGTGTTGTCTTTGCTCGCTGTGACCAGAATTTGTCCGTCGGCGCTGAAGGCGACGGAAACAATCGGCTGCGATTGCGCAGTCAGGGTGACTACCTTGACCTTGGGCTGATAGAAGCGCATGCCGGCGTACGCGCCGCCGCCCAGCAACAACAGAACCACAACCCAGATCCACAACTTGCTGCCCTTGGCGCGCGGCTCCTCTGCCGCAACAGCCGCGCCCGATGTTGTCGCCCGAGCCTGCGTGGTCCGCCCCTGCATCGTCCGGCCTTGCATTGTCCGTGTGGGCCGGCTCATGGTCTGGTACGACCCGCTCGTCTGGCTCGTCGCCGTGGTGCGCCCAGTGCTGGTGCCCGTCGTCGCATGGGGGCCCGAGGTGCCGGCAATGGGCCCGGAGGGGGCGCTCGCTGCCTGTGTAGCGCTGCCGCCCGTAGTCTGCGGCGGCGGAACGCTCGGAGCGGCAAAAGACTGGCTCATGCCCTGTCCGGTGCCCGGGCGTTGCGTGGTCGCCTTCGGCGGTTCGTAGAAGATGGTCGCTGCCTCGGCCGTAGTCCGCGCTGGAGCCGCCGCGGCATCGTACGTAATCGCCGAAAGCAGTGAGAGCAACTCGGCCACGTCACGCGGCCGCTCATTCACATCCTTGGCCAGCGTGCGGAGCACCAGCGCATCCAGCCCCTTCCATAGCGCCAAATCGGGGCGCAGCGAACTGGGCGCAGGAGCCGGCGTATTCATGTGTTTCTGCGCCCACTCGTGATAGTTCTCCGCATCGAAAGCGGTGCGCCCGGTCAGCATCTCGAAGAGCACGCCGCCGAGCGCATAGAGGTCGGTGCGGCCGTCGAGTTCGGCGGCGCGCATCCCCATCCACTGTTCCGGCGCAGCGTAGGACATGGTCAGCAGCATCGAGCCGGTCCGGGTTTGATTGCCGGTCTCTTTTGTCGCTACGATGCCAAAATCCACAATCTTAGGAACCCATGCGGCGCCATCCCGCGCCATCAGGATGTTTTCTGGCTTGATGTCGCGATGCACCACGCCCTTGGAGTGCGCCGCGCCCAACCCCTCCGCGATGCCGCGCATGATTTCGAGCGCCAGGCGAACGTCGAAGGGCTTCGGGGCCGTCTTCATAAAGTCGCGTAGCGTGGGGCCGTCGACGAATTCCATTGAAAAGAAGAGCGAGCCGTCCTCGGCGCGCTCCGGGTCGCCGCAATCCACCACATTGCGGTTGCGCAGCGAACGCAACGTCCGCACCTCGCGCAGGAACCGGCCCGTGAAGCTCTCGTCTTCGCTCAAATCCTGCGAGAGAAACTTCAAGGCACGTGGCTCGTCCAGCAGCGTATGCGTGGCCAGATACACCGATCCCATGCCGCCCTTGCCGAGTTTTTTCTGGATCAGGTAGGTGTCGCGAATCATCATGCCCGGCTTGAGATCGCGAATCTCGCTGAGCAGGCCGCCATGCGTAGGGCAGGTCGTAACGCTGTCGTGGAATCCGGTCGTGCAATGAGGACAGATTTTCATGGGTGTCCGAGTTTAGCCTGGATGCAGCAGGGAACCGCACGCAGGCGCAATAGGGTAAGAGCATTCTTGCAGACGCGCTCTGGGTCGCGCAACGGAAAATCCTTTGTTTGCAAACGGAAGCCGCGGCGCTCAATCCGCAGGTTGCCCCACCCTGAACGCGAGAACCGCGTTGAGGGCGGGATAGAACGATCCTCGACCTGAGCCGCTCAAAAAGCGCCGCTATGGCCGCCTTCCACCATGTAGAGTGAATGCAGAACCGCCATGAAAGACTCTATCTACGTTTCCAAAGAAAACTACCTGAAGGCCGTCCTTGAGGCGGAGGCCGAGGGCCGCCAGGTGATTCCGGCCACGCTGGCGCACTGGCTTGAGGTCTCAGCTCCGGCCGTGACCATGGCGCTCAAGCGGCTGAAGCGCGACGGCCTCGTGGAGGTGGGTGCGGACGGCATCGTGCGCCTGACCGCGACGGGACGCGAAACGGCCTATCGCACGGCCCTGCGCCATCACCTCATCGAACGCATGCTCAGTGAGGTCTTCGGCATGGGTTGGCACGAGATTCACGAGGAGGCGGAGCGCCTGGAGCACGCGGTTTCGCCGGCCTTCGAGGCCAAGCTGAAAGAAAAGCTGGGCGAGGGCGGGGCGTGCCCGCATGGCAATGCCGTGCTGCCCGTGAATCCGGCCGAGCGCAAGCGCAAGGGCGAGATTCAGCTCTCCCAGGCGGCCGAGGGCAAACGCTACGCGGTGATCAGCCTGCAGGAGCGCGATCCCAGGCTGCTCGAGTTTCTTCACGCCTCCGGCATCGGGCCCGGAAAAAGCCTGAAAGTGGTCCGCCAGAATTACGATCAAACCGTTTTGATTGAATTGCCTACGGGAAGTTCCATCCTCGGCCGCCCGGCTGCGGAAGCGGTGTGGCTCAAGACGGAAAAGCAGGGAGCAGGGGTCAAGGAATAGGGAAGTCAGGGAGCCGGAAATGTAGATAAAACAAAGATAAAGTTTAAGAGTAAGTAAAAATAAAAAATACTGTTAACCATGATTAATATTGTGTGGCATACTAAGGTTGAGAAATCCGTACGGTCCCAACTCTTAGGCTCATGTCCACAGAAGTCGTAACCCGAACCGTACTCACCGAGCCCTCGCTGCCCGAGGTCCATTCGAGCGTGCACATCTCGCGCTCGCCCATCTTCTGGCGCCGCCTGCTGGGCTTTATGGGGCCGGGGTTCCTCATCTCCGTGGGCTACATGGATCCCGGCAACTGGGCGACCGACATCGCCGGCGGCGCGCAGTTCGGCTACACGCTGCTGTTCGTCATCATGCTCTCGAACCTGATCGCGATCTTGCTGCAGAGCCTTTCGCTCAAGCTGGGCGTGGCCACCGAACGTGATCTGGCGCAGCTTTGCCGCGAGAGCTACGGGCCGAAAACGAGCTTTGCGCTTTGGGCGATGGCTGAGATTGCCATTGCCGCCTGCGACCTGGCCGAAGTCATCGGGTCGGCCATCGCGCTCGAGCTGCTCTTCCACATTCCGCTCCTTTACGGCACGCTCATCACCGGGCTGGACGTGCTGCTGATTCTCATGCTGCAGCGCTGGGGATTCCGCTACGTTGAAGCGCTGGTGATTGCGCTCATCGGCACCATCATCGTGCTCTTCGGCGTGCAGATGTTCCTGTCGCGGCCGGACTACTGGCTGGCCTTGCACGGGCTTGTCATTCCGTCGCCGTCGATCGTGACCAATCCCGCCATGCTTTACATCGCGATCGGCATTCTGGGCGCGACGGTGATGCCGCACAATCTGTATCTGCATTCGTCCATCGTGCAGAGCCGGCGTTACGAGCGCACGCCCAAAGGCAAGCGTGAGGCCATCCATCTGGCCAACATCGACTCGGCGGCGGCGCTTTGCATCGCCCTGTTCGTGAACGCGGCCATTCTCATCGTGGCCGCGGCAGTGTTTTTTCGCAGCGGGCACTTCGAAGTCGCGGCCATCCAGGACGCCTACAAAATGCTGAGTCCCCTGGTGGGCGCGGGCGCGGCCAGCACCCTCTTCGCCATCGCGCTGCTGGCCAGCGGGCAGAACTCCGCGATTACCGGAACCCTTGCCGGCCAGGTGGTGATGGAGGGATTCATTCACATCCGCCTGTCGCCGTGGCTGCGCCGCCTGATTACCCGTTCCCTGGCCATCATTCCCACCATCTTCGTCGTGGCTTTCATGGGTGAGCGGGGAACCGAGAAGCTGCTCATCCTGAGCCAGGTGATTCTTTCCTTCCAACTGAGCTTCGCCGTGGTGCCGCTGGTGATCTTCACCGGCGACTGCAAGCGCATGGGCGAATTCGTCAACGGCCGCTGGCTGCAGGTGCTGGCGTGGATTACCGCCGTGGTGATCGCCGGCCTTAATGTGTGGCTGCTGGTGGAGACGGCGCTGGGGCGCTGATTCTTCTTCCTTTTCCCCGACTTTCCCGGAGGTCCGATGCATCAGCGCAAAACAAGCGGGCATTTTTCCCTCCTTATCCTGTTGTTAATCATGGTTAACTCGCGCGGCCTTGGCGCGCAGAGCGGCACATCCAGCGCGATTTCGGGGACGATCACCGATGCCAGCGGCGCGGCGCTGCCGCATGCAAAGGTGTCTGCGATCGAGGTCGATACCCAGGCCATTCGCAGGGTAGAAAGCGACGCTAACGGACGCTTTCTCTTCTCGCAGGTGAATCCGGGCAGGTATACGGTGACCGTGTGGGCGGAGGGATTTCGACCACAGACCTCGCAGCCCATCGCCGTCGAAGTAGGCCGCACCACCGCTCTGAATTTCACTCTGACCGTATCTGCCGCTACACAGACGATCGAAGTCACGGCACAGCAAACGTTGCTCACTCTTGAGAATCCCAACACCACCACCACCATCGAATCCAAGACGATCTCCAACCTGCCCAACGCCGGCTCGGACCTCACCTTCATCGCCCAGTTTGCTCCCGGCGCGCTGATGAACACCGCCGGCTCCTCCAACGACAACAAAGCCCCGGGCGGCTATGGCAATGTCGAATACAATGGCCTTCCCGCCACTTCAAATGGCTACATTCTCGACGGCTACGACAGCAACGATCCGTGGCTTGGGCTGAACATCGGCCTGTCAACCAATCTCGTGATCGGTCTCGACGCGATTGATCAGGCGACGGTGAACACCAACTCCTACTCCGTCGACCAGGGCCGCTATGGCGCCTCGCAGGTGAACTACTTCACCAAATCCGGAACCAACAAGTTTCACGGCGACGCCTACGAGCAGTGGGACGGATCGCTCTTCAGCGCCGAAGACTACTTCCTCCACGCCAACGACACGCCGGGAAACATCACTCCCAAGCCGCGCTCCAATGTGAACCACTTCGGCTTCAGCGTGGGCGGACCCATCCGAAAAGACAAACTCTTCTTCTTTACCGCCTATGAGGGCGTCCGCATCGCGCTTCCCATCGTGGTGACTCAGGTCGTCGTGCCATCGCCCGCGTACCAACAGTATGTTTTGAGTCAGTTGCCGCTCGGGGGCGGAAATTACCCCAACACCACAACCTGCATGCCAGGACAGACCCCCAATGACCCCATCACGGGAGCGTGTCTGCCTGCTGAGTCTGCAGAGGTGGGCTTCTATAAGAACATGTTCGGCCTGTACGGCAACACCGCCGGAACACCCGTCCAAGTCAGCTCCTGCCCCCTCGACGCCAGCGGCGCGCCGCTCGCGGGGACGCAGAGCAGCGGCAATCTCTTCAACGGCGCGGGCTGCGCCAACCAGCGTCAGGAGTCGCTTGAGAACGGCGACCACGAAAACCTCGAGGTGTTCAAGATCGATCAGATCATCAACGCCGCCAACACCGTCTGGTACCGCTTCCAACAGGACACTGGCCTCCAGGCCGCCTGGACCGATCCCATTAACCTCATTTTCAACTCCTATTCTCCGCAGCCCCAGCGCACACTGGTCGCCGGCTATACGCACATCTTCCGGCCCACGCTCGTCAACCAGTTCAACCCCGGAGCGAGCTGGTACGGCAGCATCTTTGCTCCCAACAACTACTCCCAGGTCCTGCAGACCTTGCCCATCGTGCTCGCCGCGGGAACGAACGATGCGCCCTTCACCACCATCGGGGGCGTCAACAATACCGAACCCCAAGGCCGTAACGTCACACAATGGCAAATCAACGACAACCTCGACTGGATTCGCGGCAAGCAGGAATACCGCTTCGGCATCAACACGCGCCGCGTCGACACCAGCGACTACGATCTGGGTGAGGGCAGCGTGCCGGCGGCCGTTTATAACGATCTGGCCGAGTTCACCTACGGCGCGGCCTACACAGAGAGCCAGACCTTCCCCATTTCGTTCAAAGAGCGGGTAGCCGTGGGCAATCTCGACCTGTACGCGATGGATACATACAAGCCGGCGCCAAAAGCCACTTTCATCGCCGGCGTAAGAGCGACCTGGAACACCGATCCCGTCAACCAGCAGCACCTCTTCGCGCGCCCCGCGGGCTCGTTTCTCGATTTTTCGCATGGCGTCAACCAGCCGCTCAACCAGGTCATTCAAACCGGCGTGCGCACCCTCTTTCCCTCCACACCCCTCCTTGTCTGGCAGCCCCGCGTCTCTCTGGCCTATCAATTGACCCACGGCACCGTGATGCACGCCGGCTTCGGCGTCTTCAGCGACATCATTCCCGCTCAGATTGCCGATCTTGCCGCCACAAACGCCCCCTACGCGCCCACGTTTGTCGGAGGTATCGGCGGTCAGGTGGGCGGCCTTGCCATAGCGCCTGGCGTGGCCAACAGCGCAGCCGACGCAGCCGTCGCAGCCAACCGGCAGTTTCAGTCGCTCTTCAGCGCCGGTGGGCCGCCTTGCGCGGGAATCGCCCCCGGCGCGCCAACGTGTCCTCTCGCGGTGAGCCTCAATACCTTCCCCACGGGCACGCTCAAAACGCCGTATTACTACCAGTACAACCTCGGCATCGAGCAGAAGCTGAATGCGCAGGGCGCCGTCCGCATCGGTTATGTCGGCACACGCGGCCTGCATGAACCGTTCCAGATGGGATTGAATGGCTACCAGAACGTCGGCCCCGGATATTTTGCGCCCTACCCTTACCAGCAACCACCCGACCCGCGCTTCGGCAGCGTTAACGAGTTTCGCACCGACGCCAGCAGCAACTACTCCGGCCTCCAGGCCAGCCTCTCAGAGCAGTTCCACTCCCTGACGCTCAACGCAAACTACACGCTGAGTCATTGCCTCGACGAAATCTCCAACGGCGGCCTGCTCCCCTTTTCCACGCAGGGCATTCTCACCCCGTTGCCCGGCGAGCTAAGAAGCCAATACAGCAACTGCGACTACGATGTCCGCCACAACCTCACTGCCTACGGTATCTACCAGATTCCTTTTGCATCGAAGCATTCTCTCTTGCGCGCGCTTTTCCGCAACTGGTCGTTCTCTGAAACCGCCTTCCTTCACTCTGGCCTTCCATTCTCCGTCCTCAGCCAGCCTTACACGGCCAACGGCAATGGCGCATTCCAAGCCAATGGACCGCAGTTCGCCCGGCGTGTTCCCGGCCAGCCTGTGTACCAAAAAACCCCGGCTGCCAGCACAGCTGCGGGAACCCTCCAGTGGCTCAACCCCGACGCGTTTACCTCCGTCGTCGATCCCACCACCGGCGGATGCACCGGCGGCGATTCGCTCGCCAACTGCCAGTTTGGCGACGCCGGCCGCAATACTGTGCGCGGTCCTCACTTCGTTGGCTCCGACGTCTACTTTTCGCGCAGGTTCCCCATCCGGGAACAGAGATCGATGCGCTTCGACGTGCAGATGTTCAATGCCTTCAACCATCCAAACTTCGCACTGCCCAGCAATGTGCAGGCCGGGGTTCCGGGTACATACATCCCGCCGAAATTCGGCACACTTGAAAGCACCGTCTCACCGCCTACAGGATTGCTGGGCGTCGGCCTGGGCGGCGACAGCTCGCCGCGTATGATCGCCTTTCAAGGAAGAATCGAGTTCTGACAGTGCGGGTGCGGTGCGCCTACCGGGTTTCCATTCCCGGAAGCTAACTGAAATTGCACCTTCTCTCGTTCTCTGTGCGCAACTTTTGTTGCAGCGCCGCGCCTCTCGTGTTTCAATGACTGTGATCTCCGCGCACGATCCCCCAGCCGAATGAAACGATCGCGTGCCTATTGCTATGAGTGATGCGGATCAAAACGAACCTAATCAGGGATCAGCAGCCGGTGGCCAGTCAGCAGGCACCGGCGAAGAACCCCCCGTCTCCAAATTTGAATTTGTGCCGATTTCCGAGAAGGCAAACCAGAAGGAGCTATACTCGTTCCGCGAAACCATGGCGCCTCCGCCGGCGGAAACGGGTCCCAAGCGGCAAAAGAAGAGCCTTCCGATTCCCATTGCCCAGATTCTCCTCGTGGTGGCGGCGTTGGCGTTCGTCGTAGTCATTATCCTTGCTGTTCCGTCTGTGCTGCGGCCCAAGCCGCCCGTTCCCTACATCGATCTGGGAAGCCAGAGGTTCGATCCTGCCGGCCTCAGCGGCCGCCTCATCGCCCGCTGGGAGACGAGCGGCTCCTACCAGCTCTTCCTCGATCCCATCGATCAGGAGCGAGTGGGCAGCTTTGCGGCCGTGGCTCAGGATCCGCCCCGTCAGCTCTCGGTAACGCTTCGTTTTCTGGATGCTGCCGGCCTGGTGGCTTGCCAGAAGCAGATTCTCTTGTCCCACGCGCCGGGCGCGAATTCCGCTTCGCCACTCAGCCCGCAGCAGACCCAGACCGGCGACACCGTGCAGAATATGACGGGCAAGGACGGGCAAATTGGAGAGATCGATCTGACGGGCCCGCTGCCCTGTCCGGCGACAGCCTATGCCACATTCAAGAGCTGGGATTTCTTCACCGATTTTCCCACCCTTGCCGAGCAGGACGAATGGTTGCGGCACGAGAGAACACTGAACGCAAATGGTCATGCAGGGAATGGCGAAGTTTTCCCGCAGACGCAGCACCTGCCTGCCGCGATTGAGGGCGACGATGTGATCGTTGGCGACAACCCGTCGCGCGGCACGGTCGAAACCGGTGGCGGACGGGTTTTCTTTCTGGGCGTAGCCGGCATGCACAACCGATCGGCCGAGTGGCAAGTCTTTCCCGCCCCTATTCATTTCCGCTGCGACAAGAGCGGCTCCTGCGTCCTCACCCGCTCCGGCTCTCACGTGTCGCTGCAGGCGCGACTGCTCAGATGAAAGAGTGTGAGTGTGGAGTGTGAGTGTGCCGGACAGCCACACTCACACGGCACAATCGCAATCGCACTTCACACTCACGCTCGCACTCGCACTGCGTTACCATGAATGCGATGCACGTTCTTTCCGCCGCCGAGATGCAGGCCTGCGACCGCGCCACCACGGAGCAGTACCGAATTCCGTCGATCGATCTGATGCGCAATGCGGCGGCGGCCGTGGCCAGTTTTGCGCGGGAGCAATTCCCGCTGGCGCAGCGCGTCACAGTGCTCTGCGGAACCGGCAATAACGGCGGCGACGGCATGATGGCGGCGCGGCGGCTCTCCGAGGCCGGCCTTGAAGCGATCACTCTGCTGCTGGGCGCGCCGGAACACCTGAAGGGCGACGCCGCCGTCGCGTGGAGCGAGCTGACCCAGCCGATGCGCGGCCGGGTTCACGTGGTAACGAACGTCCAGGAGTTGGCTGCGCACAACGATACGCTGGCAGCAGACCTGATTTTGGATGCCGTGCTGGGCACGGGATTCAAGCCGCCGCTGAAGGGCATGGCGCTGGCGGCGCTCGAGTGGCTCGAGAACTGCCGCGCGCCAATTCTTGCCGTCGACTTGCCCTCCGGCTGGCCCGCCGATGAAATCGGCGCAACCCCTTCCAACGCTGTGTTTCGCGCCGATGCTGTCATCACCTTTACCGCGCCTAAGCCGGCGCATGTCTTCGGGCAGCTCAGCCGCCGCTGGGATCAACCGGTGGTGGTCGCGCCCATCGGCTCGCCGGATGGGGTGATTCGTTCCGAGCTCAAACTCGACTGGGCGGGCTCGTCGCTGGCCCTTGTGCAGGGTGTGCGCGCGGCCGCGGCCAACAAGGGCAACTTCGGCCACGTGCTCGTGGTGGGCGGAAGCTTTGGTTCGGCGGGAGGCAAGGCCGGAGCGCCGGCCATGGTGGCTCTGGCTGCGCTGCGCGTGGGTGCGGGCCTCGTGACCGCAGCCGTTCCCGCGCCCGCGTTGCCGGTAGTGTCGTCGTTTGCACCGGAGTTGATGACCTGGCCGCTCAAGACAACAGATGCCGGCCAGATTGCGGCCGCGAATCTCGATCCCGATCGGGTGGCCGCGCTGACCGCCGGGAAAACCGTCCTCGCCATCGGGCCGGGAATGCGGCAGAGCGCGGAAACGGCGAAATTCACCATGGGACTGTTGTCGGCCACAAAGATGCCTGCCGTCATCGACGCCGATGCGCTGAATATTCTGGCCTCCGATACATCGCAACTGGCAAAGCTTGCGCAGGGGCGCACGCTGGTACTCACGCCGCATCCCGGCGAGATGGCACGCCTCGTGGGTTCCAGCGTTGCCAAAGTCCAGGCCAACCGGCTGGAGACAGCGCGCAGCTTTGCCGAGCGCATGGGCGTCACGCTGGTGCTCAAAGGCGCGCGCACCCTCATCGCGCATCCCGATGGCCGCGTGGCCGTGAATACCAGCGGCAATCCCGGCATGGCCAAGGGCGGCAGCGGCGACGTGCTCACCGGGCTCATCGCCGGGTTGCTGGCGCAGTTTCCCGATGATCCCGCGCGCGCCGTGGAAGCGGCGGTTTATTTGCACGGGCTGGCCGCGGATTTGGCGGTGCGCGAGGCCGATGAGCACACGCTGCTGGCTACCGATTCCCTGGCGACTCTGGCGCGGGCGTACCAATCGCGGCTGCATGGTTTTGAAGTGGGCGGTAAAAACGGGTATGTTTGGTTGCAGGGGCATTGCATGCAGCAGACTAAAGACGCATGCAGCAGGCCAACGCCGCGTGCGGCGGGATAAAAGCGTGTGCAGTGGAATCGAAGCGCATCCAGCAGTCGAATGCGCCGGTGACGGTTCCCGACGAGGTCAAGAGATGAGCAATGCCGCAGTGGCCGCGGAAGGCAGAATGTACGAGTTCACCACGCACAGTGGCGCGGACACCATCGCCGTGGGCCGCAAACTGGCCGAATTGCTCAAGCCGCCGCAATTGCTGCTGTTGCGCGGCGATCTTGGCACCGGCAAGACCACGCTGGTCAAAGGCATTGCCCAGGCTCTCGATGCTGCCGACCCCGACGAAGTCACCAGCCCCACGTTCACTTTGATTCATGAGTTCGACGGCGTGCGCCAGGGCAAGCCGATCAAGCTCTATCACCTCGATGTCTACCGCCTGGAAGGCGAGCGCCAGTTGGAGACGCTCGGCCTCGACGATCTGCTTTCGGCCGATGCGCTGGTGGTAGTGGAGTGGGGCGAAAAGTTCAAGAGCATTCGCAAGCGCGCCACCGGCGAGATCTTGATCACCTCCGAGGGCGGCGACGCGCGCAAGATCACGGTGACGCTGAAGGAATAGCCAGTCGGCAAGTCAGCGAGTCAGCAAGTCAGCGGGGGACAGCAGATCCATTGAACTTTGCCTGATGCGCGAACCGCTCCCTTCTCTTTCCTGCACATGGCCTGATACAAGTTCATCAGGGCAACCATGAACCGCATCCCTTTCAACGAAGTTCAGGCAACCCTTGCTGCCGTTCTGCGCCCGCTCGGCTTCACCGCCGATCGCGCCCAGACCTGCGCGCGCCTTTTTGCCGAAACTACGCGCGACGGCGTGTATACGCACGGTATCAATCGCTTTTCGCGTTTTGTGGCCGCCATTGGCAACGGCTGCGTCGATCCTGCGGGCGAGGCCGCGGTCACGGCGCAGTGCGGCGCGCTGGAGCGCTGGGACGGGCACAAAGGCCCCGGTAATCTGAATGCGCTGGCTGCCATGGAGCGCGCCATCACGCTAGGCCGGGAACACGGCGTGGGCTGCGTTGCCATGGGTAACACCAATCACTGGATGCGCGGTGGTACCTACGGCTGGCAGGCGGCGGAGGCTGGCATGATCGGCATCTGCTGGACCAACACCATGCCCAACCAGCCGCCCTGGGGCGGAGTCGAGCCGGTCATCGGCAACAATCCTCTCGTGATCGCCGTGCCGCGCGCCGCTGGGCCGGTAGTGCTCGACATGGCCATGTCGCAGTTCTCCTATGGCGCGCTCGAGAGCTATCGCAAGCGCGGCGAGATGCTGCCCGTCGACGGCGGCTTCGATTCTGATGGCAACCTCACCCGCGATCCCGGCGCCGTGGAGGAATCGCGGCGGCTATTACCGACCGGGTACTGGAAGGGATCGGGCCTGGCCGTGGTGCTGGACATGGTCGCCGCCATGATGGCGCTGGGCCGCGCCACGCATGAAATCGCTCCCGACCCGCTGCGCGAAGCCGGTGTTTCGCAGATGTTTTTGGCTCTGAATCCCGCGGCCTTTGGGCCGGCAGAACAGGCGGAGCGGATCGCCGACGGCATTGTTGCGTCCCTCGACAACTCCCGGCCCGCCGCGTCAAATTCCAAAGTCCGCTATCCCGGCGAGCAAACTCTGCACATCCGCGAGGAAAACCTGCGCCTGGGGCTGCCTGTCGAGCCCGCCGTATGGGCTGAGATTCTCGCCTTCCAACAGTAACCTGCTCTTACGGAAAATGCTGTCTAGTGCCGCAAGATAACTGTAAACTTGTTAAGTTACGGGGTTGTATCGATGCCCGTCTTTGCAATGACCGGCAAAGAGTGGCCGAATACCCCGATCAAAACAGATTTCCCGCCGATATAAAGTGCGAGCGGGAACGGGAACTAACGGAAAGTTGTACCGCGGTATGGACTACGGGACGTTCTTTTTTACCAACATTGCCTCGGTCACCGTGTTCACGGTGTGCATTGGCGTTCTCGCGTGGTATAACCGCCGCGCCACGGGAATGTGGTGGTTCGCTGGCTCGCAAGTTGTTGGATTAGCGAAGCTCATCCTGCAGGGGTTGGAAGGCAAGGCCCCGGCGATCTGGACCAGCATGACTGCCAACGAGTTGTATCTGGTTTCGATGGCCATGCAATGGATGGGTCTGTATTGGTTTGTCGTGCGCAAGCCGTTGCGCTATCGACGACTCTGGATTCCCATCGGCTTGGTTTTGGCGGCGTACACCTTTACCTACCTGTTCAGAATCTCCTACACCGGCAATGTGATCAATCTTCCCTTCGTGGCGTTGTGCGGCTTTTCGGCATGGACCTTGTGGAAACACCGCAACGGACCGTTTACCGTGGTAGCGCGCGTGAGTGCGGTGGTGGTCAGCGGGCAGATGTGCGTGGCCGGGTACCGCGCCATTCTGACCAACATGAGTTATGCGCAGCCATGGAAGACTGTAGACGCCCACAGCGACCCGCGCTGGCTCTACTCGCTGGCCGCGGCTGCGTTTCTGGCCGCCTGCGTGGCCATGTGCGAAATGTGGTTCCTGGTGACCGAGTTGCAGGGAGAACTTGCCCAGCGGGCGCGTACTGACCCCCTGACGGGCGCATTGAATCGCCGCTCCATGGAAGAAATCGCGCTGCGCGAGACCGCGCGCAGTCAACGCTACGGCAATGCGCTCAGCATGATCATGGTCGACATCGACAACTTCAAGCACCTGAACGATACCCGCGGGCACGCCGCGGGCGACTGCGCTTTGCAACTCCTGGTGCGTCGGCTGCTCTGCCTGCTGCGCCAGCAGGACTCGCTGGCGCGCATGGGCGGTGAGGAGTTTGCGATCCTGTTGCCCGATACCACATGCGAGGCGGCGCTCGTCACCGCCGAGCGAGTGAGGCGGATGGTGGAAGAGCTCGAAGTGCCCTTCGAAACCGATTCGGTCAGAATGACGGTCTGCGCCGGAGTGGCGCAACTCGATGTTGCGCTCGGCTGGGAGGAAATGATGCGGCGTGCGGATTCCGCCATGTACGAGGCCAAGCGGCGCGGTCGCAACCTCGTTTCCGCGCGTTCTGAGCCCGTTCTATACTCCGGCAGCAATCCGGGCGGCGCCAAGATTGACAAATTGGGCCTTTTGCCCATCGTCTGAAGCATGCCTTTACGGGCAGGCGAGGTCCTCACGTGCCGATCCAGCTCCGCTCACCCCGCTGGTTTCCGATCAATACCCCATGATGTTGTAGCCGCAATCCACGTACAGCGTTTCGCCGGTAACCGCGCTGGCCAGATTGCTGGCCAGGTAAAGCGCCGTCCCGCCCACCTCGCTCTGGTCCACGTTGCGGCGCAGCGGCGCCCGCTCGGCGTGCGACTTGAGCATGTCGCCCAGTGCGCCGACGCCGCGTGCGGCCAGGGTCTTAATGGGCCCGGCCGAAATGGCGTTGACGCGGATGTTCCTCGGCCCCAGCTCGTACGCCAGGTAGCGCACGGCAGACTCCAGCGAGGCCTTGGCCAGCGCCATCACGTTGTAGTGCGGCACCACTTTTTCGGCGGCGTAATAGCTGAGGGTGATGATGCTGCCGCCTTCCGTCATCAACGGCACGGCTCCGCGGCTCACAGCAATCAGCGAATAGACGCTCACGTCATGCGCGATGCGAAAGCCTTCGCGGCTGGTGTTGATGAACTCGCCCTTCAGCTCCTCGGCGGGAGCGTAGGCAATGGCGTGCACCAGGATGTCGATCTTCGCGTATTTTTCCTTGAGCGCCGCGAACAGGGTCGCGATCTCCTGGTCGTTGGACACGTCGCACTGGAAACCGCTGGCGCTGCCGAGCTCGTTGATCAGGTCCTCGGCCTCGGCGCGCATGCGCTCGTTCTGGTAACAGATGGCCAGGGTGGCCCCGGCTTCGTGGAGTTTTTGGGCGATGCCCCAGGCAATCGAGCGCTTATTGGCCAGCCCGAAGACCACGGCTGTCTTGCCCGCCAGGTTAATCATGCGTAGATCGTTCCTCCGAGTATCTAGTCCAAAGGGGAAAACGGCGGAGCTGCGCGCCGCAATTCTCAGAATACCAGAGTGATTTTCGTCGGTTGCCCATCCTTTCCGTGTCCGCGGAGGCGGGTGCGGAAAGGGCCGAAGGGTCTATTGCTCCTTTTCCGGACGGAGAAGGGTCGGCAGCCGTTACCCGCCGAGATCGACCAATTCCACATGTCCCACGGGCCACGCCAGGAATCGCGAACCGAGGCGCTCGAATTTCTCCACGGAATCGGTGGCGAAGCAACGTACCTCGGTCGGTGCAGTTGGGCCCGTAGCCGCCGGGGCAGCGCGCCCGTTCAACAGCTCGACCGCGGCCTGCGCCGCCGCTTCGGCCGAATCGATTACTTTCACTCCCGGGCGCACCGCGCGTTCGATCAGCGGCCGCAGCAGCGGGTAGTGGGTGCAGCCGAGAACCAGCGTGTCGGGACTGAGACCGTGGGCCGCAGCTTCGGACCGCAGTTCGTTCAGATAGATCTCGATGATCTCGGCGGTCACGGGATGGTCCGTCCATCCTTCCTCGACCAGCGGCACCAGCAGCGGGCAGGCCTTCTCGAGGGCCCGCAATCCCCGCGCCTGACACGCCGCCGCGTAGGCATGGCTGTGCACCGTGGCTTCCGTGGCAATTACCAGTACGTCGCCGGTGATGGAGGCCTGGCGTGCGGCGATGGCGCCCGGCTCGATCACGCCCAGCACGGGAACCGGCACGGCATCCTGAATGGCGTCGAGGGCCAGGGCGCTGGCTGTGTTGCAGGCGATCACCAGGAACTCCGCGCCCTGCTCACGCACCAGGAATTGCGCGCTCTCGGCCGCGTAGCGCGCAATGGTGCGCCGCGATTTTGAGCCGTAGGGCAACCGCGCCGTGTCGCCGAGAAACGCGTAACGCGCGCGCGGCATGCGGTCAATCAGCGCGCGCAGCACCGTCAATCCGCCGAAGCCGGAATCGAAGACGCCAATGGTGGGAGTTGTGGTTCTTAGCTGTTGCACTCTATTGTCATTCTCCGTTTTCACGCAAGTAGCCATTGATCGTATCTTTTTCGGGAGGCACGGAGCATCCACCTGGGCGTTGATACAGGCAGTGGCCTTGCCAGCAGCGCAGCCTGTGGAAGCTGCCTGCGAAATCGCGATCGTTTGCAGTGGTGAAGAAGTTATTGAAGTACGCAGAGCGGCGATCCAAGTCCTGCGGGGAGTCTAATGGAACTACTGGCACATTGCGATGCAAATAAACCTCACCTCCACTTTCGTACCATGGAATCTGAAGCAATCCGAGGCCGCAAACGTTGGAATCCTGGCTCAGGAAAATATAGGCAGGCCGGATCCATTCCGTAGACTTTATCTGCTTTCCGTAATGGCGTTGGCCGGCAAACGCCGCAAAGGCGAACAAAAGCGCAAGAAATCCGGTCCCTACCCAGATCTCAAGGCGCGCCGGGGTCGATCGCTTGATCCGCTTACTCAACATCGTGGCGTAATCTGCAGCACCGATTGCAGCAAGAGTCAGGAAGATGGGAAGGGTGGGATAGATGAAACGGAGTTCCTTGTGGCCAATGAAGGAAGAAGACAAAAAAACGCTCAGTACAATCGCGGCCAGAAAAGGAGAGCGGCGTGCCCCCTGCCACAACAGAAGAACTGCAGGCCCGAGCAACAGGAGCAGGCCCTTCAAGTAGTAATACCAGGGAGATGTTCCATACCCGCTGGCCTTATGTTCGAGGATATTTACTCGAAAATACTCGAAGTAGGAATAGAACGGAAGCTTTTGTGTAAACAGATCAGCGAGTCCAAAAACCAAAAAGGAAAGCAAGAAGCCCGCAACAATGGTAGAGGCACCCTGCCGCCTGCGCACATAACAAAACCAAAGGCAGGCGATACAGGCAGCAGGAAGCAACTGTATGCGTAAGCCTATTGCGGCGCCTAGAAGCAGACCGGCGAAAAAGAGCTTCCACTTTTGCTTCGGAAACTCCGAGAAGTAGCCAAAGTACAAACCCGGAAGTAGAAAACTTGTGGCGACCACCTCGGAGAAGGATTGTGAGGCCATTACTAACATCCAGAAATGTATTCCAATGGCGCTGGCTGCAATGATGCCGGCGCACTCTCCCGCAATGCGCTTTGCCCAGGCGTAGCCAAACCAAACGCTTGTCAAGGAAAGAAGAGAGAGGACCACACCAGTGGCGTATAAGTAGCCTGACGAGCCGGGTCCCATCCATGCCGTGAGGCGCATCAGAATGGCTTCCATGGCGGGGAGCACCCAGGACCGGACTCCCTCACGCCACTCCCATGTTACGACTCCGTATCCGAATGCGAGCCGATGCGCAGGTTCCAGAACTTGATAGGTAGCATCGGGATAAAACACCAGGGGAAATTTGAGGAAAACAAACATCCGAAAGCCGAAAACAAATAGCCAGAAGGCGCACCAGAAAAGAAGATATCTTCTGCTGGGCGTTTTCAGGTTTAGAGCCCCCAATGTCACGGCTGAACTCCCTCGGTTGGAACCGTATCGGCGGCAAGATAAGTGCGCGTCAGGTCGGCGTGTCCGGCCAGTGTCGCGCGGGTCTGGCCGTCGACCAGAAATCGTACTTCGCTCACGCGCGGCAGGTTGGCGTTCAGAGTGGCGCAGACGGAACGAATGGTCAGCGTTTCCGTCTCCAGTCCGGAGGGATGTCCGGCCGCAAACGCGCTGGTCAGACTCACCACGGCAAGCTGCGGCGCCGTAGGCGAGGCTTTTCCACTGTCCTCCGCGATGGGCACAAGAAACACTTGTGCGATGGCGTTGGCCCCGCCGGGAACGGGATGCGCGGCATCGGGTGCAGCATACAGGTCGAACAGCTTGCCCAGCACCGCCCGCGCCCGCGCTTGGGGATTCTGCGGCAAAGGCAAGGTCAGAATCCGTGGCGCGATGGAATTGTCGGCATCGTTGGCCACCATCAGTGTGGCTTGTTCGGTAGGAGCCACCAGCGGCGCCTGCGTAGGCGCTGCATCCTCGCCGCGCAGCAGGCGCTCGTGCGCGCGCCGCAACTGGTTCCATAGCACCGCGCCCATGATGACCGAGGCCAGCAGCAGGATGATGAACAGTACGGTTTGGTGGCGGGGGATCACGGCCGTGGTTCTCCGAACTGCCCGCCATCCGCGCGCCACTCCACCAATGCCGCCGCCAGCGCATCGGCAACCTGCGCCTCGAACGCGGCATCGTCCGCGCTCGCCGCGTCAGTTGGTTGTTGCGGCGCAATTTCAACCGCGACGGCTGGGCAGGCCATGCTGTCGATCGCGGGCAGCGCGGTGCGGCCGAGAGTCACCGTGATGCCGGCATGGGTGAGCGCCGAATGCAACACCCCGGCCAGCGCCATGCTTCGCGTGATCCATGCGGATTGCGCGGTCCTCCATGGTACGAAGTGTGCGTCCGCCGCGGAGGGAAGGGAAGAAAGGAACAGGTGCACGGCAGGTCCGTCCTTGGAGTTGATCAACGCCGCGTGCAGATTCAGGCAGGCCGCGGCATTGGCGCGGTTGGCGATCTCGGCGCGGCGCTCCGCGTCCACGTCCGCGCCCGACTCGCGCGTCGTGACCACGGCAATGCCGCGGGCCACGAGCAGCGAGCGCAGTTTCACGCTGAGCGCTAAAGTCAAGTCCTTTTCCGCCTGGTTGCCGAGCCGCGCGCCAGGGTCGTCGCCGCCGTGGGCTGCGTCCAGCACGACCACGAATTTGGCTGCGGGCGGAGCCTGCGCCGGGGCCGGGAAGAACGGGAATAGGAGGCATGCAAAGAGTGTGAGGAGGGCGGCAAGCGATCCGGGAAGACTGCGGCGATGGTGCTTTCCTGCCATGTTTGCGCCTGTCGTGCGCGGCTGGTCATCGAATCTTACGCCGGGCTCCGCGATCTCCCCGACGTGATTCTCACCGCAATGCATAAATCGTCAAGCCGCTCAGCAGCTTGGGGAAGAAGTCGGTGGATTTCTGGGGCATCACCTCGCTCGCAAAGGCCACTTCGCGCAATTGCTCCATGGTTACGGGGTTGGTCAGGAACGCCACGTCCGCCTGGCCCTTGCGCACCTGCTCGACGGCTTCGCCCGCGTCGCGCAAATAGCGCAGATTCGTCTGCTCGCGCACTTTTTCGGCATCCAGTCCCAGCAGACGGTCGAGAACGATGGAATGCAACTGCGTCAGGTCGAGCTGCCGTTGCCGTTCGGGCACATCGGCGAGCGCCTTTGCCATTTGTTCCGATTTCGCCCGCAGCAAAAAGTCGCCTTGTCGCGTGGCGGCCACAAAAGCCGTGCCGGCCTGGCCGGTCAGCGTGTCCATATAGCGTTGCGCATCGCCCGGCGTCAGCGTCTCCACGGTAAAGAACTCTTCGGCTTTGGTCAGAAATGACGCGGGATCGAATCCTGCAAGACTGTGCACGACGCGATGCGTGGGCAAAATCACCAGGCCATCCGAATCCATGTTCACGAAGGTCATCATCACGGCCGCTTCCGGATAGGCCGGCTGCGGCAGGCCGGTGCCGCTCAATTCAGCTTGTGCCGTCGCGTTTCCGTGCTCCTTCGCATAATTGAGCGCGGTTTCATAGCGGTGGTGCCCGTCGGCGATGATCAGCTTCTTGTCGTCCATGGCCGTGGTCAGCAGCCGGATGGTGGCGGGATGATTCACGCGCCACAGCCGGTGCAGCACGCCGTACTCATCGGTCGCCTCGGCGTCGGCCGCGCCATTGCCGTCGTAAAGATTTTTCTCCACGCTGCCGGAGGGGTCGGAGTAGAGCATGAAAATCTGCCCGAAATGCGCCTGCGTGGCCTTCAGCAGGTTCAACCGGTCGCTTTTGGGCTTGGAAAGCGTCTGCTCGTGCCGGAAGACCACTTTTTCCGAGTAATCGTGCAGCTTGCCCAGTGCGATAAACCCGCGCCGTTCCTTCACGAGTTCGGTTCCGGGAACCTGGAAACGCTGCGCGTAGGCAAACACGCAGGGGTCGTGTTCCTGAGTCAAAATGCCCTGCTCACGCCAGGCGCGAAAATCCCGCGCCGCGCGGCTATAGACGTTTTCGCCCTTCTCTGCGTCAAACAGTTCAGGCAGTCCAAGAATGATCCGGACCAGGTTATATGGACTGCGCTGGTAATAGGCCTGTTGCATGGCCGGCGAGATCTTGTCGTAGGGCTGCGTGACCACGTCGGCTAAACGGACCGCGGAGGGATTGTAGCGCCAGGCGCGAAAAGGATAGATGCGAGCCATGAGGAAGGTCGAGCTCCGCCGTTGAAAAGGGTGAATTTGTGCCCCGCCAAGCCGTTCCCGGCAGTGGAGATAGGGGCGTTCAGGCTTGATTGTATCCCAGCGTCCTGAGGGTTCCGATGCGCTCCAAAAGTCCGGATTGCGCCGATACCGGCATGCGGGAGCGGGATGGATTCTGCCGTCGCACCGGAGATGTCTGAAGCGTGGTACTATCGCGTTCGACCCCCTTGGAGCCGCAGGATGACGCTTCCCCAAAAGCGCGTTAGCCACAACGGGGACGGCAACCGTTCCCGGGTTTGCCGCCGCGTGGGTTTCTGTTTGCTGTCCGCGGTGTTGTGCGTGGCCCTGACCTACGCCCAGGAAGATCAGCTCAACAAGGTCCACGTCGAACCGCCAGCCAGCTCCACTGCTCCCACCACCGAGCCCAAAGGCGCTGAAGCAGGCCCCGAATCCGGGCCCGCCGCGCTGCGCATTCACCCCGGATCGTTCATTCGCATGAATGTCGATCTGGTGCTGGTTCCCATTACCGTCACCGATCCGTTGAACCGCCTGGTCACGGGGCTCGAAAAAGAGGACTTCCAGATCTACGAGAACAACGGCGAGCAGCACATTACGAGTTTTGCCTGCGAAGACGCGCCGGTCTCCATCGGCATCATCTTCGACCTCTCTGGTTCCATGACCTCCAAGCTGATTCGCGCCCGGGAAGCCATCCTGCAGTTCATTAAAACCGCCAATCCGCAGGATGAGTTCTTCGTCATCGGATTCAACGACCGGCCGGAGCTGATTGAGGACTTCACCAGCTCTGTCGAAGAGATCCAGGCGGCGCTGGCCAACAAGCACGCGGAGCGTCGCACCGCGCTGCTGGACGCCATTTATTACGGCTTGGCCAAGATGAAGGACGCGCACCACGAGCGCAAGGCGCTGCTGGTGGTTTCCGATGGCGGCGACAACCGCTCGCGCTACACCGAAGGCGAGGTGCGGGCGCAGGTGCGCGAGGCCGACGTGGAGATCTATTCCATCGGCATCTTCGATCCCGACGCGCCCACCCCCGAGGAGCGCACCGGGCCGCAGTTGCTCGACGACATCAGCTCCGCTACCGGCGGGCGCATGTTCCGCGTGGACGACGTGGACGAGATGAGCGACATTGCCGAGAAGATCTCCAACGAACTGCGCAACCAGTACGTAATCGGCTACAAGCCCAGGGATCTGACCCGCGACGGCAAGTGGCGTAAAGTGAAAGTGAAGGTGAATCCTCCACCAGGACTGCCTCCGCTCACCGTTTATGCTCGTACCGGGTACTATGCGCCACTGCAATAAGGCGATTTTCGCCGCTCTCTTCATCGCATCGGGGCTTCTGCTCCCCGCCCAGCAGGCTCATGCTCCGGCAGGCACGCCCCCGGCCGCGCAGTCGCCGGTGCTCACGCGGGATACCGATCCCGTCCGCTCGCCCGACACCACGCCCCCGGTGCCGGCTACCGGAACCATCAGCAAGGAAGGCGGAGGCTACCTGCTGCACACCGACGTCGAAGAAGTGGTGCTCAACGCCACTGTGCTCGACGGCATGCAGTTGGTTGAAAACCTGACCAAAGACGATTTCCAGGTCTACGAGGACGGGGTCAAGCAGAACATCATCAGCTTTCAGCACACCGATCTGCCCGTCTCCATGGGACTGGTGATCGATAATTCTGGGTCGATGTACATGAAGCGGCCCTCGGTCAACAAGGCCGCGCTCGATTTGATCGAGGCATCGAATCCGCAGGACGAGGCCTTCGTAGTCGACTTTTCCGACGAGGCCTTCATCGACTGCGATTTCACCTCCGACATCAAGAAACTGCGCGACGGGCTGTCGCACATCGATTCCCGCGGCGGCACGGCGCTCTTCGACGCCGTGGTGGCATCGGCCGACGAACTGGCCGGCAAGGCCAAGCGGCCCAAACAGGTGCTGATCGTAATCACCGACGGCGAAGACAACGCCTCCAGCCTGACTCGAGAGCAGACCATTTACCGCGTGCAGCAGCTCTCCGGTCCTGTCATCTACACCATTGGGCTGCTCTTCGGCCCAGAGATGACTCGCGCCGAGGTGCGCAACGCGCGCCGCACGCTCGAGCTGCTCTCCCAGGAGACCGGCGGCATGGCGTTCTTCCCCAAGTCCATCGATCAGGTCGATCAGATCGCCGCCGAGGTGGCGCGCGACATTCGCAGCCAGTACACGATCGGCTACCACTCCACCAAGCCCACCTCGGTCCCGGGATTCCGCAAGGTGGACCTGACGGCCGAATCCAAGAGCGGGGGCAAGCTCACGGTGCGCACTCGCACCGGCTACTTCCCCACGCCGCGTCCGGTGAGCCAGGCAACGGCATCAGCAAAGTAGAAGACCCATGGACGATCAGACAGAACGCGCCGCGCAACTGGAGCAACTGGCGCATCTGAAGGCGATGGGCGAAAAAGCCTATGACGATATGTATGAGGCCCATTCCTCGAGCGGCGCGACGGCCTTCTACAGCGATGCCAAGGAGTGCTATTACGACGCCATTGGGCTGGCCCGGCGATTGGGGCTCGAGGAGGAGACCGCGGCGCTCGAAAAGCGGCTGGCGCACATCAAAGCGGTGTTCAGGAGCCAATTCACGTAGGAACATTCTTCTTGCTGCACTTCCCCAACGGGCGGCCATCCTGAGCCCCACTCAAGCCGGTCATCCTGAGCGATGTCGCCGCAGCGAGCGAGTCGAGGGACCTGTATTTGCTCCGTCCCAACATCGGCTCACCGCGATAGGCCAGCAGCTAACTTCATGTCCCAGTCGCAATCTAATTGTTTTAACTGCATTTGACAGCGCGCAAATCGCCGCTGGCAGAAAACCGCTGGGCTGCTTCAAGGTTCGCCGCGATAAGCTAGAAGCCAGGAGCTAGCAGCTAGCAGCTAAGATCATGTCCCCATACAAGTACTCGACCCTTGCCGTCCATGCCGGGCAGCACCCTGACCCGCTGACGGGCGCGGTGAACGTGCCCGTGTACCTATCCTCGACCTTTGAACTCACCGGCATCGGCAGCGATCGCGGCTGGGACTACTCGCGCGCGGGCAACCCCACCCGCGACCGGCTGGAGACGGCGTTGGCCGCGCTCGAAGGCGGGACGAGCGGTCATGCGTTTACGACCGGCATGGCGGCCATCTCCGCGCTGGTGGCCATGCTGCGTGCGGGCGACCACATTGTCTGCTCGAGGGACGTCTACGCCGGCACCGTCCGCTTATTCGAGCAAATTGTTTCGGGCTACGGCATCGAGATCGAGTATGTCGACACCAGCGACCTCGCCGCCGTGGAGGCGGCCATGAAGCCGAATACCAAACTCGTGCATATCGAAACGCCGAGCAATCCGCTGATGGTGCTCACCGACATCGCTGGCGTGAGCAAGATCGCCCACGCGCATGGCGCGGAAGTGAGCGTCGACAACACGTTTCTGTCGCCGGCGTTGCAGAGCCCGCTCGCCCTGGGCGCAGACATCGTGATGCACTCGACAACGAAATACCTGAACGGCCACTCCGATGGCCTGGGCGGCGCGCTCATCGGCTCCAAGCCCGAGCACAAGGACCGTTTTCTGCTCGTCCAGAAAGCTGCCGGCGGCGTGATGTCGCCCTTTGAGTGCTTCCTGGTGCTGCGCGGCATCAAGACCTTGCCGCTGCGCATTCGCCAGCACGAGGAGAACGGCCGCGCGGTGGCGGAGTTCCTTTCCACGCATCCCAAGGTGAGCAAGCTCGCCTATCCGGGCCTCAAGAGCCATCCGCAATACGATTTGGCCGTCAAGCAGCAGAAAGGCTTCGGCTCCATGATGAGCTTCGAACTCAAATCACGCGCGGAAGCGGCGCGGTTCCTCACGGCGATCAAAATCTTCCTCAACGCCGAGTCGCTGGGCGGCGTGGAATCGTTGGCGTCGCACTCGGCCACCACCACGCACGGCTCGGTGAGCGAGGAAGTGCGCCGGAAGATGGGCATCAACGAGGGCCGCATCCGCCTGTCGATCGGGATTGAAGACAAGGAAGACCTGATCGCCGATCTCGACCAGGCGCTGGCGGCAGTGTGACGAGACATCATGCCTGATTTTCCGCTCCTGCTCGCAATCGACACCTGCGGCCCGTCGGGCTCGGTAGCGCTGGGGCGGATTCCCGGCCGCGATCTGGAGATTCTCGGACAGACAGAGCTTGCCGGACGCACCTATTCGGCAACGTTAATCTCGGCGATCGCCGGTCTCCTGGGCAGCGCTGGCCTCCAGCTTGGGCTGCTCGATGGCATCGTCGTCGTGAACGGCCCCGGAAGCTTTACCGGCGCCCGGGTGGGCGTGAGCGCCGCAAAGGGCCTTGCCCAAGGCGCGGGAATCCCCGTGGTGGCGATTTCGCGGCTCGAAATTCTTTCGCGTAAATCCGGTGTACCCTCGGCAGCCCTCGATGCGCATCGCGGCGAAGTGTTTCTGCGCCTCGAAGGTACGGGCGCGGCGCCGGTCGAGATTTTGGCCGGTCCCGGGGAGCTCGCCGCCGTCCATCCCACCCCCACTCGAGTCGCCGTATGCGACGAAAGTGCCGCGGCCCTGTTGGCTCGGGTCTGGCCACAAGCGCAACTTGTCACCACGCCTCCGCCTCTCGCCTCTGACGCGCTTCGTCCCGGCGAGGCGCTTCTCATCGCTGGCGCCGTCGTCGATCTGGCGCTGCTCGACGGTCACTACCTGCGCCGCTCTGATGCCGAGATCTTCGGCGCCGACGTCGCCGCCCAGGCTGCCCGGGCGGAATCGAAGGGCGCATGAAGCTCGAGATTGCGATCCGGCACATGACCGCCAGCGACCTCGATCGCGTGCTGGCCATCGCGGAAAACCTTCCGCAAGCGCCGCATTGGGCGAAGGCGGCCTATTTGAACGCCATCAACCCGGAATCCGCGCCGCGCCGCATCGCCCTGGTGGCCGCAAGTTCCCAGTCCGGCTCCATTGTCGGCTTTGCCGTCGCCAGCTTCCTGCCGCCGCAGGCTGAGTTGGAAATCATCGCCGTCGCCCAGGAGAGCCAGCGGCTCGGTCTTGGCAAAAGTCTTTTTCAAGCGCTGGTCGCCGAATTCAACGCCGCGGGCGTGGGCGAGCTTGTGCTTGAAGTGCGCGCCTCGAACCGGCCAGCGCTGGCTTTTTACCGGGCCCTCGGCTTCGCCCAAACCGGCCTCCGGCCCGGCTATTATGCAGATCCTATGGAAGATGCAGTCCTTATGGCCCTCCAGCTTTCTGGGAATCTTTTATGAGCGCCGGTCCATTCGGCCTGGCTCCGCCTGCACCGCCAACGCCGCTATTTCCGCCGTCGCCCTTTCTGAAATCCACAGGCTCCCATTACCATCAGTGCTTTTCGCGCTTGCGGATTCCACCATTGCGGCGATATATGTAAATGTTCTAACAAAAATGGCGGTTTCAGCAGATCGTCCAAACTGACTCGCCATTGGGGGTGCTTGATGGACGAAATACAGGTTTCCACGCTGGGCGATGAGCTTGATCGTCTGCACGCCGAACATCGCCGCTACGCTCAGCGTTTGGAAGAATTGCTTCAAAAGCCCTACCTCACCGAAGACGAACAGCTCGAGGAAGTGCGACTCAAGAAACTCAAGCTGCACGCCAAGGATCTGATCTTCGCAATCGAGCGGCGTATACCGGCCGTGGCCTAGATCGCAAGGTAGATCGCAAACTCAAGGGCTTTTGACGGTCAATTGCCCATTGCAACGCCCCGGGGCGTTACCTTGTGCAGTGTGTGCCCGTTGAGCGCCTTGCCCGCGCAACCGTTGCCCGGAAGCACCGTATAATCGTTGGGGACAATGGTTCGTGACGGTTACATTTACGCGCTCAGCTTATTGGCCGTGGCTGCGGCGATTACGTGGCTTACAGGCGCCTGGGCCTGGGGCGTCGCCCCGGTACTCCTGGCGGCATTCTTCCTGTGGTTTTTCCGCGATCCTCATCGCACCATCCCTGCCGGCAAAGGTCTGATTGTTTCTCCGGGTGACGGCCTGGTCACCGAAACTGCATCCATCACCACCACGGAAGGCGCTCTGCAGCGCGTCAGTATTTTCTTGAGCGTTATTGATGTGCACGTCAACCGTGCCCCCATCGGTGGCACGGTGAGCCGCGTCCACTATCAGAAGGGCCGTTTCCTCAACGCCATGAACCCGGCTTCGGCCGAGCGCAACGAGCAAAACGCCGTCACGTTGCGCGGCC
>Ga0181519_10000041_pt1 | contig 118233 bp, 104 predicted proteins | sample PEATcosm2014_Bin_26_FD_121102 | JGI IMG/M metagenome (GOLD analysis project Ga0181519, IMG submission 121102) | Peatland microbial communities from MTU Mesocosm Facility, Houghton, MI, USA - PEATcosm2014_Bin02_10_metaG | ecosystem: Environmental > Terrestrial > Soil > Wetlands > Peat | place...
ATTGGAAGTGGCACATGTACGACACCGTCAAGGGGTCGGACTGGCTGGGCGACCAGGATGCCATCGAATATATGTGCCGCAACGCCATCCCGGCGGTGATCGAGCTCGAACATTTCGGCGTTCCGTTCTCGCGCACGCCGGACGGCAAGATCTATCAGCGCCCGTTCGGCGGCCATACGACCGAGTTCGGCAAGCCCGGCGCCGCCATGGCCAAGCGCGCCTGCGCCGCGGCCGACCGCACCGGCCATGCCATGATCCACACGCTCTATCAGCAGAGCCTGCGCCACAATGCCGAATTCTTCGTCGAGTATTTCGCGCTCGATCTGCTGATCGACGATGACGGCGCCTGCCGCGGCGTACTCGCCTGGGATCTGCAGGAAGGCACTTTGCACCGGTTCCGTGCGCATTCGGTCATCCTGGCGACCGGCGGCTATGGCCGCGCCTATTTCTCGTGCACCTCGGCCCATACCTGCACCGGCGACGGCGGCGCCATGGTGCTGCGCGCGGGGTTGCCGCTCCAGGACATGGAATTCGTGCAATTCCACCCGACCGGCATCTACGGTGCCGGCTGCCTGATCACCGAGGGCGCGCGCGGCGAGGGCGGCTATCTCACCAATTCCGAAGGCGAGCGCTTCATGGAGCGCTACGCACCTTCGGCCAAGGATCTGGCGTCGCGCGACGTGGTCAGCCGCTCGATGACCTTGGAAATCCGCGAAGGCCGCGGCTGCGGGCCGGAGAAGGACCATATCCTGCTGCATCTGGAGCATCTCGACCCCAAGGTGCTGCATGAACGCCTGCCCGGCATCTCGGAAACCGCCAAGATCTTCTGCGATGTCGACGTGACCAAGCAGCCGATCCCGGTGCTGCCGACCGTGCATTACAATATGGGCGGCATTCCGACCAATTATCACGGCGAGGCGCTGCGCCCGACCAAGGAAAATCCGGACCAGATCGTGCCCGGCCTGATGGCGGTCGGCGAGGCGGCCTGCGTCTCGGTCCACGGCGCCAACCGGCTCGGTACCAACTCGCTGCTCGACCTCGTCGTGTTCGGCCGCGCCGCGGCGCTCCGTGCGGCTGAGGTGATCAAGCCGAACACGCCGCACAAGCCGTGGAAAGAGGCGCTCGAAGCGCCCTCGCTCGCGCGCTTCGACCGGATCCGCAACGCCGGCGGCAAGACCAAGGCGGCTTCGATCCGCCTCGACATGCAGCGCACCATGCAGAACCACTGCGCCGTGTTCCGCACCGACGAAGTGCTGCAGGAAGGCGTCGCCAAGATCCACCAGATCGTGGCCGGCGCCGAGGATCTGTCGGTCAGCGATCGCTCGATGGTCTGGAATTCCGATCTGGTCGAGGCGCTCGAACTCGACAATCTCCTGGCCCAGGCCGTGGCGACGTTGCATTCGGCCGCCAACCGCAAGGAAAGCCGCGGCGCCCACGCCCATGAGAATTTCCCGGACCGCAACGATCATGAGTGGATGAAACATACGGTCGCCTGGGTCGATGCCGACAAGAAGAACGTCACGATCGACTACCGGCCGGTGCATCTCAATACCATGACCGACGAGGTCGAGACCTTCCCGCCCAAGGCGCGCGTCTACTGAACCCTTAATTGGCATCGGCGCCCCAGGCGCCACGGAGGTTTTCATGGCTGAATTCACGCTTCCCGCCAATTCCCGGGTCAAGGAAGGCCGCGTGTTCAAGGCCGCGCAAGGCGCCGGGCGTCTGCGCAATTTCAAGATCTATCGCTGGAACCCGGATGACGGCCAGAACCCGCATATCGACACCTACGAGGTCGATCTCGATGCCTGCGGGCCGATGGTCCTGGACGCGCTGATCAAGATCAAGAACGAGATCGACACGACCGTCACCTTCCGCCGCTCCTGTCGCGAAGGCATTTGCGGCTCCTGCGCCATGAATATCGACGGCACCAACACGCTGGCCTGCCTGAAGCCGATCGACGAGGTGCGGGGCGATGTGCGGATCTACCCGCTGCCGCATATGCCGGTGGTGAAGGATCTGGTGCCCGACCTGACGCATATCTACGCCCAATACGCCTCGATCAAGCCGTGGCTGCAGGCCGATTCCGCGCCGCCGCCCGATCGCGAACGCCGGCAATCCGAGGCCGAACGCGAGAAGCTCGAGGGCCTGTGGGAATGCATCCTGTGCTTCTGCTGCTCGACGTCGTGCCCGAGCTATTGGTGGAACGGCGAGCGCTACCTCGGGCCGGCGATCCTGCTGCAGGCCTATCGCTGGATCGCCGACAGCCGTGACGAAGCGACCGGCGAAAGACTCGATGCGCTGGAAGACCCGTTCCGGCTCTATCGCTGCCACACCATCATGAACTGCACCCGGACCTGCCCGAAGGGGCTGAACCCGGCCAAGGCGATCGGCGAGATCAAGAAGCTGATGGTAACGCGCAAGGTGGCGTAAAGGCGGCGACGGGGCGCCCCTCAGCGCAGATTGAGCCGCGAGATCGAGCCGTCGCTGTCGATCTCGCGGATCGCATCGGCGAAGAGGCCGGCGATCGAGATCCGGCGGATTTTCGCACACGCCCGGCTCGCCTCGTCGGCGGCGATCGAATCGGTGGCGACCAGCGCTTCGAGCCGCGAGGCCGCAATGCGATCGACGGCGCCCGGCGACAGCACGGCGTGAGTCACATAAGCGGCGACCGAAAGCGCCCCGGCATCGAGCAATGCCGCCGCGGCGTTGCAAAGCGTCCCGGCTGAATCGGCCAGATCGTCGACGATGATGCAATGCCGCGCGGCGACGTCGCCGATGATGTTCATAACCTCGGACACGCCGGCCTTGGGCCGCCGCTTGTCGATGATGGCGAGGTCTTCGCCGCGGCTGCCATTGCTCAACCGGCCGAGCAGGCGCCGGGCGCGGACCACGCCACCGACATCGGGCGAGACGATGGTAACGCTGTCCAGCTTGCCGTTCCAATGCCGCCGGACATCGGCGGCGAAAAGCGGTGCCGCTTCCAGATGGTCGACCGGGATATCGAAGAAGCCCTGGATCTGGCCGGCATGAAGGTCGAGGGTCAGCACCCGGTCGATACCGGACGCAACCAGCATATTGGCCACCAGCTTCGCTGAGATCGGTGTCCGCGGGCCGCTCTTGCGGTCCTGCCGGGCATAGCCGAAATACGGCATCACTGCCGTGATGCGCCGGGCCGAGCCGCGCTTCAAGGTATCGGCGACGATCAGCAGCTCCATCAGCCGATCTGCAGCAGGGGCCGAGGTCGGCTGGATGATATAGACGTCCTCGCCACGAACGTTTTCATGGATTTCGACGTGCTGTTCCTGATCGGCAAAGCGCCGGATCGTCACCGCGACCGGGGCGAGGCCGAGCGCCTGGGCGACGGCGTCGCCCAACGCCGGGTTGCCATTGCCGATAAGGACCTTCATGAAAGTCGCCTCAACGTGCCGAGAGAAGAGCCGATGCTGGTGCTCCGTATAACACCGCCGCCCGGCCTTGGCAGCCCGCGCTGTAGCAATTTCTTCATGCAGTGACGCTTTCGTGACACGCTGGCGCCGCGCCCGCACTCAACATCCTTCTTCATTAGAGAACAGAATTGCCGGCGCTCAACTGGAGACCAGAATCTTGTAGAAGAAATGCGTCGTCTCCAGCGCACCCGTCGTCGACAGCGCATAATTCGGGATCAGCCCGGCGCTTTCAAAGCCGACACTGCGGTATAGCCATTCGGCCGGGCCCTCGGCGACCGTGTCGAGCAGCAGCAAGGTTCGACGGCACCGCCGCGCTTCGGCCTCGATCTCCTGCATCAGCGCCCGTGCGATGCCGAGCCGGCGACGGTCCGGGTGCACCATCACCTTGGCGACCTCCGCACGGTGCCGGCCATTGGGCTGTGCGGCCAGGACGAGCTGAGCGGTGCCGGCAATTTCACCCTGCCAGCGCGCCACGATCAGCCGCCTTGCGCCGGATCGGAAATCCGGCAGCAGACCGTTCCAGAATGCTTCCGACTCGTCGATCGCGAACGGCAGGACGAAGCCGATGCTCGCGCCGCCGAGGACGCATGCCTGCATCATCGCCGCCAAGGCGGGCAGCGCCGCGGCGACCGCATCGGGGCTGAGCGCTTCGACCTGAAGCGGGGCGGCGGTTTCGGGTTCCGTCATGGCGTCAGACCCGGCCGCGCAAGCCATGCAGGGTCAACAACGCGGCCGTGAACAGCAGAATGGCGCCCGCCTGATGCGCGGCGGCGAGCGGAATCGGCACGACGAACAGCAGCGTGGCGATGCCGAGCGCGACCTGCAGCGTGGCGGCGACCAGCAGCAGATCGAGCGGCAACCGCACGCGCTGCGGCAGCACTCGCCGCCGGAGCCCGGCCCAGAGCGCGACCGCGGCGCTCAGCGTGGCCACCGCCAGACAGCGATGGTCGAATTGCACGGCGGCGATATTTTCGAATGGATTCAGCCAGACGGGCGCCAGCGCGAAATAGCCGTCCGGGATCAGCTTGCCGTCCATGAGGGGGAAGGTGTTGTAGGTCAGCCCGGCCTTCAAGCCGGCCATGAACCCGCCGGCCAGGATCGTCACAAAGACAAGTGCCACCAGCGCGCGGGCAGCCAGACGCCAGCGCGGGGGTAGCGCGGGCTGGCCCGATCCGATCGCCGGGAAGCGCTCGGCCGCAAGCCACACGACATAGCCGTAAATCAGCACCGCCAAACCCAAATGGGCGGTCAAGCGGTACTGGCTGACGCTGGTGCGGACCGAGAGGCCGCTTTCGACCATGTACCAGCCGAGGGCGCCCTGCAGGGCCACGAGCACTGGGACGGCGAAATAGCGTCCGATCTCGCCACGCCTTATCCGGCCGGTCGCAATGAAAGCGACGAGCGGCAGAAACGCCACCAACCCGATCAGCCGCGCCCAGAGGCGATGCAGATATTCCCAGAAGAAGATCTGCTTGAACTCGGCGAGCGTGATGCCGTAATGCACCTGCGAATATTCTGGAATTTGTTTGTAGCGGTCGAATTCGGCCTGCCACGCCGCGTCGCCGAGCGGCGGCAATACACCGTCGACCGGCCGCCACTCGGTGATCGACAGGCCGGACTCAGTCAATCTCGTAACTCCGCCGATAACCACCAGCGCGAAGATCATGATTGCCGTGGCGATCAGCCAGGCGGCGATCAGCCGATCGCCGGAAGCGCCTGCGACGCCGGACCGGGAAGCGCCGACTCGCGGCGGCGAAGTTGGCGCGAATGCGTCAGGCACGATGCCCCTCGAGGAAGTCGGACCGCCCCATAAGTTTAGACCGGGGCGTCGACGTTGCAAGCGGATTTCCGGACCGCCAAGACATGCGCGGCGCCGGTGCTTCGCACGTTTTGGTCGGCCGCGATACCACGCGTGCAGAGGAATGCAGCCACCCACGCCGCAAGCACCCGGGCTTCGGCGCATATGGACGATTCGACCGATCGTCGAGATCGGTTCAGCTACTCTGCGTCTGCGGAGTGTGGACATCGCTCCGACGGGACAGGATTGTCGCCCTCGCGACCCGACGATCGGCAATTGCCGTTCTGACATTCCGCATGCCCTTGCGCTCATCCTCGAACCATTGTTGTAACGATCGCAGCGTGCCAAGAATTGCGTGCCAGGTATTCAAGGCCCTGCCCGATCAATCCATTACCGCCGGCCATCGGCGTGCGCAGCGGCAATGAGCATAAGTTTCACTTGGCAAGTCGGCACAATAGCCGCACATATTATCCGGCCGACTCAACCAGCGGCAGGGAATCCGGGTATGAGCGAAGACACGGCCGTCGATGCCGCCGAAACGCCGCCGCTGGGCCGCGGCTTCATGCTGTGGCAGATCACCAATGGCTGGCAGCGGGCGATCCGAGCGGCGCTGGCGCCGATCGGGCTGACCTATGTCCAGCTCGTGCTTCTGGCGGGGCTCCAGGATCGCATCGCCGCCGGGGCGAGCGTCAGCCAAGCCGGGCTCGCGCAGGCCCTGGGTGCGGACGTCATGATGACATCGCAGGTCCTGCGCGCGCTGGAAGCGGCTGGACTGGTACGGCGCGACCGCGATCCGCGCGACACGCGTGCCCGCACTCTCGCCCTGACCGAAGACGGCCAAGCCAAACTGAGCGCGGCGCTGCCGGTGCTGGAAGCCGTCGATACGGATTTCTTCCGCGTCCTCGGCCATAAGGAGGACCGGTTCGCGAAGTCTCTGCGCAAACTGTGGCGCAAGCGCCGCCTCGACGGCATGCCTGGGGCAGAGAAGACGGAAGGGGAACCGCCTAAGACTTTGGCCAAGCCGCGCAAGGCGCGCGCCGCGGCCGAGCCGAGCGCGCGCCGGGGCGCGGCGGGCAACAAGTCGCCGGGCAAGCGCCCGGCCAAGCTGGAAGCCGCAGGAAGTTAAGCGCGCCTAATTTAGACCGTGGTAAACCGGGCACGGGCGCCGCGTTCGATTGCGACAGCCACCAACCGGTCGATCATGAGACGCTGGCTCAGCAGCTCAAGGATGCGCAGCTCCTCCTGCGTCGCCTCGCCGTCGGCGGCAACGACATCGCAAGCCAGCGCATAGGCGGTTTCCCACAGGCGCTTCGGGAGTGCTTCCTTGATCGATTGCAGGCCGCGTTCCAGCCCATCGTCGCGGCCCAGCAGCTCGGCGCTTGCCTCGAGCGTCGCCTCGAAGCGCTGCCGGTCATAGTCCCGGAACACCGGCAGATGATTGACGATGTCGCCGATGATCTGCATTTCCGCGTCGGTCATATCCGCATCGGCGGCCGCGACCAGAAACATGGTCTGGATCAGGGCGGCGTGGTGGTCGATCATGCTGTCCTCGTTTGAAGAGTGCTCCGCGCCGCACTATAGCGAATCCGGTGGCGCCAGGAAGCGGCGCGTCTCGGCAATTGCTTCGGCAAGGCCGACGCGCCGAAGTTCCACGCCGTCCGGAAAGGCGCCGGCCAACCGCGACGGCATCATCGGGTCGAGCAGCACGAAGACGCCGGTGTCGCCGGCACGGCGGATCAACCGCCCGAAGGCCTGGCGCAGCTTTAGCCGGACCAGCCGGTCGTCATAGAGCTTGCCGCCGAACGCGGCGCGGCGGGCGCGGTGCAGGATGTCGGGCCGCGGCCAGGGCACGCGGTCGAACGCGATCAGCCGGAGCGAGCGGCCGGGCACGTCGACCCCGTCGCGCACGGCATCGGTGCCGAGCAGGCAGGCATCCGTCTCGGAACGGAAAATGTCGATCAGCGTGCCGACATCGATGCCGTCGATGTGCTGGGCCAGCAGCGGCAACCCGGCCGCGTCGAGCGGGCCGGCGATCCGCTCGTGCACGGCTTTCAGCCGCGAGATCGCTGTAAACAGCCCGAGCCCGCCGCCGCCGGCCGCCAGGAACAGCTCGCGATACGCCGCGGCCACATGATCGAGATCATCCTTGCGCACGTCGGTCACCACGAAAGCGCGGGTCTGGGCGGCGTAGTCGAAAGGCGAGGGAACGCGCGCGCGCAACGGCGGGGTCGGCAAATGGGCCGCACCCGTGCGCGCTTCAGCGGCAAGCCAGCCGGTTTCAGCATTCTCCCCGATATCGGTCAGGGTCGCCGACGTGATGACGACGCCATGCGCCGGCTCCAGCACCGCTTTCGCGAATGGTATCGTCGGATCGATCCAGTGACGGTGCAGCCCGACATCGACGTCGCGCCCCTCCGACCGACCGATCGAGAACCAATCGACCATGCCGTCGGGCGTAGCGCGCCCCAGATCGGCGAGCATGCCGCGCCAGGCGCCGACGGGCAGCAATACGCGGCGCTCGAGGCTGCGGATCATGGCCTCAATTCGTTGTCGCTGCGCCGTTTCGAGTTCTCCCGCCTCGGCATCGAGCTCATGGGCGAGGAAGGCGCAGAGCCGCCGGACGGGCGCGTCGATCGCGGCCAGCGCCCGGTCGGCTGAGGCGGCCGCCTCCGGCAGCGCATCGAGCAGCGGGTGGCGGTCGGTTTCGATATCATAGACCGAATCCGTATTGGCCGCGCGCGCCAGGACTTGGCGCCGCACGAGCGCCAGGAATGCTTCGATCGAGTGGCGCGGCGCGCCTTCGGCCACGCGCTGCGCCCAGCCTTCCCCGGGCAGGACGGCGGCAGCGACCAGCAGCGCCTGCAGATCCTCGACCGCGGTTTCGCTATCTGCGACGAGGTCCTCGATCCGGCGCCGCAGGCCGCGCGCGCGCCCCGCCCCGTCCTCGGCGCCGACCAGCCAGCGCCGCAGCTCGGACGTGGCGAGGCCGGAAAGATGCGCGGCGAAGGCGCTGTCGGCGGCATCGAAGACGTGATGGCCTTCGTCGAACACGTAGTGCATCGGCAGATAGGCGTCGTCGAGCCCGCCGAGCGCCGCTTGCACCATGACCAGCGCGTGATTGGCAACCACGATCCGGGCGCGCCGCGCGCGCCGTACGCTGTGCTCGATGAAACATTTCGTGTAATGCGGGCATGCCGAATAGACGCATTCGCCGCGCCGGTCGGCGAGACCCAAGGTTTGCCCGCGGCCGAGCAGATCGACGAGCCACCCAGGCAGGTCGCCGCCGACGAGCGCGCCGTCCTTGGTCGCCAGCGCCCAGCGCGCCATGATGCCGAGACCGACCATGGCGCCGGACCGGCCGGCGGCGGCGCGCGCTGCGTCCTCGAAATTCAGGAGGCAGAGGAAGTTCTCGCGTCCCTTGCGCAATACGACATTCGCCGCCTTTACCTCCGGATCGGGATAGAGCCGGTCGAGTTCGCTGTCGATCTGCGCCTGCAGGTTCCGGGTATAGGTCGAAACCCAGACCGGCCCGCCATTGCGTTCGGCCCAAAGGCTAGCGGGCGCCAGATACCCCAGGGTCTTGCCGACGCCCGTACCGGCTTCCGCCAGCACGACATTGGGGACCAGCGGCGCCTGGCGCGGTGCGAAGCCGGCCGAAACGGCCGACGCAAAATCCGCCTGCTGCGGCCGGGCCTCGGCCGTCCCGGACCCATCTTCCGCGCCGCGTCGCGAGGCGGCACGGACCAGTTCGGCCAGGCGCGCACGGGCTTCCTGCGGTTCGACCGGGAAATGCGTCGGCGGATCGACCGGTCCGGCTTCCGACCATTCCGGCAGGCGAGTCCAGATGTCGAGCCCGGCCAGGCCGCGCGGCCGCCCGGAGACCGGCAATCCCAGAGCAGCCAGAACCGATGGGCCCCAGGCCCAGCCGTCTTGCGCCATTTGCCGCGCCAGATCTTGAACCGCTGCTCCCGCTTGCCGGTGCAGGCGGCCAAGCAGAACCGGCACGGCGTCGACGAGGGCCATCGCCTGGTCTTCGAGCGAGGTCGGCGATGCCATACCGAGCGCCGCAACCAGGCCGCGCGGCGTTGGCAGACAGAACTGCCCGGGCAGCGCAAAGGCGAAGAGTTCGAGCAGGTCGAAACAACCCCAATCCCGCAGACTCAGCCGGCGCGCGGCAGCGCGCGCGTGCACCAGGAGCGGCGCTTCGCTGCGCAGACGGCGCGCCGTCTCTGCCAATGTCAGATTTTCGATCTCGCCTTCTATCGACACCCAGACCGACTGACGCGCGCCCAGCACCAAAACCGGTGCTTCGGGTGGTGCGATAGCGGGGCGAAGTTGCGGCGTCACGGACATGATGGGCCAGAGTATACCGGCACCGCACGGCCGCAACGGTGCAGAAATCACGTTACCTCGGCCGGTAAACCCGGTACATGGTGGTAACGGGCCGGAACTGTCGAGCCCGGCTCCCTTCGGCGGAGCGCCGCGCGCCGGGTGCTCGTCGTCCTCACAACCGATGGTAACCTCCTGTCCGACCCTAGCGACTCCAGCCTGTTCAAGCGCTTCGCCGGTCTCAGCTTCACCCTGGGATTGCTGATCGGCGCCGGTTTCCTGCTCTACCGGTCACTGAAGGATGTCGAGCTGTGGAAGCTTTGGCGGGAGCTGCATGAATTCCCGCCTTCGGCGATCGCGACGGCGATCGGCCTCACCGCGGTCAGCCATCTGGCCCTGGCCAGCTATGATTACATCGGCGTCCGCTACATCAAGCGCCGGATCGCCTATTGGCGCGTGGCGCTCGCCGCCTTCACCGCCTATTCGATCAGCCATTCCCTCGGGTTTCCGGCAGTCACCGGCGGTACGGTCCGCTATCGCTTCTATTCGCGCTGGGGCTGCGGCGCCGTCGAAGTCGCGCAGATCATGGCCATGGCCGGCATCACGCTGATCCTCGGCATGTTCTCCATCGGCGGCATCGCCATGCTGCTCGACGGCGCCCGGGTCAAGGCTTGGACCGGGCTACCGAGCGACGGCATCAATGCGCTCGGCGTCATTTTCCTCGGGATCGTCGGCGCCTATGCGGTCATGGGCTTCTTTCGACGGGCACCGATCCATCTCCTCGGCTATCAGCTCGACATCCCCAGCCCGCGCTTTGCGGCAATCCAGATCGCCATTTCGGGCATCGATTGGCTGGTGGTCGCCAGCGTGCTCTATGTTTTGTTGCCGCCCAACGACGTGTTCACCTTTCCGACGTTTCTGGGCGTCTTCGTCCTGGCCTATCTCCTGGGCACCCTATCCAACGTGCCGGGCGGGCTTGGCGTGTTCGAGAGCGTCATCCTGATCGCCATGCGCCAGTCAACAGTGCCGACCGAAACCGTGGTCAGCTCGCTGCTGGTCTATCGCGGCGTCTATCACCTGTTGCCGTTGGCGATCGGCGGCTCGATTTTCCTGTTGAGCGAACTGCGGCACTCAACGGCGGTGAAAGGCGCGGCCACAGTCAAGCCGGAGCACCGGATCGTCGGGACGCGGCAATAGGATCGGATTGATTTCGCGGAGGCCTGACTGGCCGGTGGTTCGAGCCTGCCGCGTCCGGTTCGTTACTCTTCCGGCAGCTCCGCATCGCGCTCGCCCAGTCGCGACGACAGATCGGCGAGGCGCGACAACAGCGCTGCCGGTCCGATCGGCTTGGTCAGGTAATCGTCCATGCCGGCCGCCATGCATTCCTCCTTGGCGCCGACCATGGCATGTGCCGTCAAAGCGATGACGCGGATGCTGCATTTCGGCGGCGGCAGCGCGCGGATCTGCCGCGTCGCCTGTGTGCCGTCAAGCACCGGCATATGCATATCCATCAACACGGCATCATAGGTGCCGGTGCGAACCGCGTCGACCGCGATGGCGCCGTTCGCCGCGACATCGACATGGTGTCCGGCCGACAGAAGAACCGCGCGGACGAGCTTCTGGTTGACCGCATTGTCCTCGGCAAGCAATACGCGGAGCGGGCGCGTCGGCCCGGACCTTGCGTCCGACGCAGCTTCGGAGAGCGCCCCTCCGGAGGCCGATGGCGCCAGCGGCACATCGAACCAGAACTCGCTCCCCTCGCCCGGCTTGCTGCTGACGCCGATCTGGCCGCCCATCAATTCGACGAGTTGCCGGGAGATCGCGAGGCCCAGCCCGGAACCGCCGAACCGGCGTGTAACCGAGGAATCGGCCTGGGTGAATTTCTGAAAGAGCTGTGCACAGGTCTCTTCGGTCATGCCGATGCCGGTATCGGCCACCTGCACGCGCAGCGACGGCCGATCCGCCGGCCCCGAGATGGCCGCCGATAGGGCGACTCTGCCCTGCTCGGTAAACTTTACGGCATTGGCGAGCAGGTTAAGGAGCACTTGGCGCAGCCGCGTCGGATCGCCACGGAAGCGGCCGCGGCTGGCCGGATCGGCGTGGGTGACGACCGCGACCCCCTTCTCGGCCGCACGCGGCGCCAGCAGGCACACCACCCCATCGATCAAATCGCCCAGATCGAAATCGATCATCTCAAGCTCGATCTTGCCGGCTTCGAGCTTGGAAATGTCGAGGATGTCGTTGATGACGGCGAGCAGCGCATCGCCGCTTTCCCGCACCGCCTCGGCATAGCTCTTCTGCTCGCGGTTCAGCGGCGTGCGCAACAGCATCCCGGCCATGCCGATGATGCCGTTCATCGGGGTGCGGATCTCATGGCTCATATTGGCCAGGAAGTCCGATTTGGCCCGGTTGGCGAGTTCCGCCGCCTCCTTGCTACGCCGCATCGCCTCCTCTTGGCGCCGACGTTCGGTGATGTCGCGGCCGACCCACAACACGACATCGCGGTCCTCGAATCGAATCACTTGCGCCGACGCCTCGATCTCAAGCAGCGTGCCGTCGGCCCGGTTCATCGTCATCGTATGGATCCGGCCGGGTTCGGCCAGCAATCGACCGACCATCAGGGCACGCTGCTCGGGATTGCCGCCCCAGATCCCGGCTTCGATCGATTTCTTGCCGATCAGGTCCTCACGCCTGGCGCCGTAGAGTTCGAGAACGGCCTCGTTGACGTCGATGAAGCGCCCATCGTCCCGAGTCGTGATCGTCATCGCGTCCGGGCTCGACTGAAAGACCGTGGTGAACAGTTTCTCCGTGCGGGCCCGCGCCTCTTCGGCCCGGCGACGGGTCGTGACATCGGTCAGCCAGGCCAGTGTGGCTCTCTCGCCGTTCCAATCGAACGGCGATGCCACGCACTCGACCCAGATGATCGAACCATCGGTCCGGCGCATGCGAAATTCGAAGCGGGCAGGCGGTGCGCCGTCCGCGGGGGGCTCGGCACGGAGCGCCGCGACGATCGGCTGATCGTCCGGGTGGACGAAACCGCCCGGCACGGATCCGGCCACGAGCATTTCCGCGTACGACTTGAACCCGAGCAGTTTGAGAAATCCGCCATTGCAGTATTGCAACCGGCCGCCATTGGTGGTGATCGTGATGCCGTGCCCGGCGCCCTCGACAATCTGGGCGAGTTGCGCCTCCGAACAGCGCGCTTCGGCCAGATCGTCGATGCTTATCGACAATGCCAGCGCATCGCCCAGCCGGCGCAGCGTAAACAGCCGAACGGAAACCCATTGCCGATCGGCACGGCGCAAACGAAGGGGCACCTGCGCCCGCAACGTGCCATCGGCGCCCGGACGGGAGAGTGCGGCCGAGACTCTCTCGTAGTCACCAGGATGCACAATTTCGCTGAACGGCATGCCGATCGGCAGCTCAGCCGCGAGCCGGAACTCACGCTCACCTTGCCCATGAGCCTGTTCGAGGTGGCCCGCCGCATCCAGCTGCAACTCGATCGCAAGCGGCGGAACGGTCGATAGATCAGCCGGGTCGGGTCGCGGCACGGGAACAGCTCCGTAAAGTCTTGAGAGTCTTCGCTCGCCGGAACCGCCAGCGCGCCATGCTCCCCGCGCTCGGGCGGTTATTCAAGTCCAAACCACCAGCCGGCATCACGTCGGCGCCGCCGCCGCAAAACCTTCGTACGCCGATCATTGTCCCCCGGTAAAGGCGAAATCCCAATACAATTCACGCGCGCGACGGCAAATCCGTCCGGACTCGAACCGCCTCTGGTCGAGCTGCGTCACTGCCTGCACCTTACCGAAATTTCCAGTGGCGAAGATCTCGTCCGCTGCGAAGAGTTCAGTCGGCGCAATGATCCGTTCGATCACCTCGATGCCGGCGCGGCGCAACAGCTTGATGACGCGCTGCCGCGTGATGCCGTTGAGGAAACTTCCGTTGGGTAGCGGCGTATGGGCCACGCCATCCTTCCCGAGAAACAAATTGGCCGTCGCGAATTCCGCGACGTGGCCGAGGAGATCGAGCATCACGGCGTTCTCGAAGCCGCGTCGTCTGGCTTCGGCGATCGCGCGCCCGCTGTTGGGATAGAGGCACGCCGCCTTAGCATCGGTCGGCGCACATTCGGAGGACGGGCGACGGAACGGCGACAGGGTTGCGGAAATGCCGCCGTCCGGCGGCATGGCCAGATCATAGACCGTCAAGGCAAAACGCGTCGACCGGGGATCGCCGCCGATGAATCCAGTCTCAGCCCAGAACATCGGCCGAATGTAAAGCGCCGCGCCGGACGGGAAATGACCGATGCCTTCGCGCGCGATCTCTTCGATCTCGCCGCCGGTCAGCATAGGTCCCAGCCCCAGATTGAGCGCGGATTGTACTGCGCGGGCGCAATGCCGGTCGAGATCGGGGGTCATTCCGTCAAAGGCGCGCGCGCCATCGAAAACCAGAGAAGACTGCCACATGGCATGGCTCATCGGGCCGAGAATTGGCGGATTGCCGGCCAGCCATTTGCCTTCGATGTAAGTCCACGACGCCATGGCTCATTCGCTCCATGAGGGTCGGCAAGCGGTGATTTACGGCACCTTCGACGACGCCGTCCGGAAATCATAGGCAGGGTTTTGCGCGCGACGGAAGAGGCCATCGGCAGGTGGAAGGAGGTGCTTCGGACTTGCGCGTTCAAGGACCGGTTCCGAGCGTGCCGGGAATGCGCCGCCGCCGGCCCGACGCCCGCGTTCCGTCGGCAGAGCGGCGCGAAACGCGGCCGCTCAACGACAGGCGAGGCGGCCGGATGTGTGACCCGCGCCGGTCCGGGTTGCACCGCCGCTGCAGCGGGCGTAACCTCGCCAGTCCCATGGCGCCCGGACTTCATGATTGCCGGATCGGATGACTGACGGCTTCCTCTATCATATCTGCCGGCTCGACGAATGGCAGGCGGCCGCTGCGAGCGGCCTCTACCCAGGCTCGTCGCAGGATCGGGCCGACGGGTTCATCCATTTCTCGACTTGCGGCCAGATCGTCGAGAGCGCGGCGCGGCATCGCGCCGGACAGGAGGGGCTGGTGCTGCTCGCGGTCGACCCTGTGGCGCTCGGCCCTGCGCTCAAATGGGAACCGTCGCGGCGCGGCGAGTTGTTCCCGCATCTCTATGACAGCTTGCCGGCCAGCGCCGTCGTCTGGGTCCGGCCGCTGCCGCTCGGCCCGGACGGCGTCCATGTCTTCCCGGCGCTGGATTGAGGCCGCCGACGCGATGGTCCCGCTGGGCACCCTGGTTCTCCCGCTGCTTCGATGCCTGCCGCCCGAGCGCGCGCATGATTTGACGATCCGGGCGCTCGCGGCCGGGGCTGCGCCGCGCCATGCCACGCCGGACGATCCGATTCTGGCGGTCAGGCTGTGGGATCGGGAATTCCCCAATCCGGTCGGGCTGGCCGCCGGATTCGACAAAAACGCGGAAGCGCCCGATGCGATGCTGCGCTGGGGCTTCGGCTTCGTCGAGATCGGCACGGTCACGCCGCGGCCGCAGGACGGCAACCCCAGGCCCCGGCTGTTCCGCTTGCCGCGCGATCAGGCGGTGATCAACCGGATGGGGTTCAACAATCAGGGGCTGGACGTGGTCGGAGCGCGGCTGGCGCGGCGCCGGCGCGTCGGCACGGTCGGCGTCAATCTGGGAAAGAACCGCGACAGCGCCGATGCCGCCGCCGATTATTGCCGCGGCGTCGCGGCGCTCGGTCCCTTTGCCGACTATCTCGTCATCAATATCTCGTCGCCGAATACGCCGGGCTTGCGCGATTTGCAGCGGCGCAGCGAGGCCGCCGTGCTGATCGCCGCCGTGATGCGGGCGCGTAACGCGCTCCCGGGACGCCATCCGCCGGCGCTGCTCAAGATCGCGCCCGATTTGACGCGGCAGGAAGTGGAAGACCTGGCCGAGGTCGCGCTGACATCGGCGATCGACGGGGTGATCGTCTGCAACACGACCACCGCTCGGCCGGCCGAGCTCAAGAGCGCCGACGCGCCCGAGCCCGGCGGCTTGTCCGGGGTACCGTTGTTCGAACCGTCGACCCGTCTGCTTGCCGAAATGTATCGGCTGACGCGCGGCACCGTACCGCTCGTCGGCGTCGGCGGGATCGCATCGGGCGCCGACGCCTATGCCAAGATCCGCGCCGGCGCATCGCTGGTCCAGCTCTATACCGCGCTCGTCTACCAGGGTCCGGCGCTGGTCGGCCGGATCAAACAGGAACTGGCCGCCCTGCTTCGGCGCGATGGTTTTTCCTCCGTCAGAGAAGCGGTCGGGAGCGGCAACCGGCTGGTGCCGTCCGGCCTCGACCGGCAGGGAGCATGACGAGACGCCATGGCGCATGACGATGACGATAGGCCGCTCCACCGCAAGCCGCCGGCGAAAGATCTGACCCCGCTCTCGGTAGCCGAACTCGGCGAATATATCGCCGGACTCGAGGCCGAAATTACGCGCGCAAAAGCCGCCGTCGCGGCCAAGCAGAGCCACCGCGCCGGGGCCGACGGCCTATTCAAACGATGAGCATGGCGATCCGGGCGCTCGGTCCCGCCGATTGGGCGCTGTTTCGCTCGATTCGGCTCGAAGCTTTGGCGCAAACCCCTGAGGCCTTCGGCAGCAGCTTAACGGCCGAAGCGGCGCAGCCGCCGGAATTCTTCGCCGGGCGCTTGGCCGGATCGACAGTATTCGGCGGCTTCGAAGGCGAGGCGTTGCAGGGCATTGCCGGGTTTCGACAGAATGACGGACCGAAAGAACGGCACAAGGCTATGTTGTGGGGCATGTATGTCCGTCCGGCGTCGCGCGGCGGCGGCTTGGCCCGGGACTTGGTCGCCGCCGTGCTGGCTCATGCGCGCGGCCGGGTCGAGCTGGTCCAACTGACCGTCGTGGCCGGCAACGAACCGGCCCTGCGGCTCTATACCGCCGCCGGGTTTGCCGAATACGGACGCGAACACCGTTCACTGAAGCAGGACGGTCAGTACTTTGACGAGATACTGATGGCGGTCGACATAGCCTGAAGGCACCGCCCGGCGCTTCGGCAAGCGCTGGTTCGGCCTCTCGCGAAAGAAACTCACTCACGGCCTGCGTCCAAACCCGCCGGCACCGCGTAATCAGCGGCGAGAGGCGATGGTCGCCTGTCCGATATATCGTGAGGAGAGTACGAAATGCACAAAATCAAGTGCTTGGTCGGCATCACCGGGTTCGCCTTGGCGTTCGGCGCGAACGCCTTCGCGGCTGTCGACCCGATGGTGGGCGGCGCACCGATGTATGATTCCAAGGATATCGTCGACAATGCCGTGAACTCGAAGGAGCACACGACGCTGGTCGCGGCGGTAAAGGCGGCGGGGCTGGTCGATACGTTGAAGAGCGCCGGGCCGTTCACCGTTTTCGCGCCGGTCAACGCAGCGTTCGGCGCATTGCCGGCCGGCACGGTCGATACGCTCCTGAAGCCGGAGAATAAGGACAAGCTTGCCAAGGTCCTGACCTACCACGTCGTCCCCGGCAAGCTCGACAGCAAGACCCTCGACCGGCAGATCACGGAAGGCGGCGGCAAGGCGACGCTGACCACCGTCGAAGGCGAGACCCTCACCGTGACCGGAAACGGCCAGACGCTGACCGTCACGGACAATAGCGGCGACGCAGCACATGTCACGATCGCCGATGTCTACCAGAAGAACGGCGTGATCATGGTCGTCGACAAGGTTCTGCTGCCGAAGTAACCGAATGCGGAGGAGCCGGACGCACGACCGCGCCGGCTCCCCGGGCGATCATGGCGCGCTGCGCTTCGCCATGATCACGGAAAGAAACGCCTCGACCGCGCGGTCGAGGCGCATCGACTGATCGCCGATCGCGCCGGCCCCGGTGACGACCTCGCCGACTGCCGTTTTGGTCCGATCCGCCGCGGCGACGACCCGGCCGATCGCGTCCTGGACCTTGGCCGCCCCGCTCGTCGCTTCGCGGACATTGTGCGAGATGCCGCGCGTGGCCTCGCCCTGTTGCTCGACGGCTGAGGCAATGACCGACGAGATGTTGTTGATATCCTTAATTGTGGCGCCAATCAGCTGGATCGCCGCAACGGTATCGGCGGTGGCGGACTGGATCGCCTTGACCTGGCCGGTGATGTCGTCGGTCGCCTGCGCCGTCTGGCTCGCGAGGCTCTTCACTTCGGAAGCCACGACGGCGAAACCCTTGCCCGCCTCGCCGGCGCGCGCAGCCTCGATCGTCGCGTTCAAGGCCAGGAGATTGGTCTGGCTGGCGATGTCGCTGATCAGGCGCACCACCTCGCCGATGCGCTGGGCCGCAGTCGACAGGCTTTCGATCGTGGTATCGGTGCGTTGCGCCTCGGCGGCGCCGCGCATCGCCAGCTGCACCGATTCCGAGATCTGACCGGCGATCTTGCCGATCGAGTCGGATAGCTGATCGGTGGCGCCGGCCACCGCATTGACATTGCTGGTCGCCAGCACCGACGCCTCATCGACGACCCCGGCCAACTGCCGCGTCTCCCCGGCCAGTGCCGCCATCGAGCTGGCCGCATCCTGTAGTTTGCCCGTAGCGTCGGAGAGGCCGCCCACGACGCCCTGTACATCGCGCTTGAGTGCGATACCGAGCTCGCCGCGCTCGGCTGCGGCCCGGCTCTCGATGCCGGCGACATGGTGTGTCAGCGTGAAGTCCAGCTCCAGCAGGATGACCTGGTTGAGCGCGGTCACCGCCGCGACCTGCCGCTCCGGCTTCCGGCGATGATGCTGCAGCGCCAGGGTGACGAGCTGGTTGAGGATGATCGTGAAACCCTGGACATAATCGTTGCGGGCGATGCCGAGCCGTGCGTGCTCTACTTGAAGTTCGCCGATCAGCGCCAGATAGCGCGCCGACAGATCGCCGGTCAGCAGCAGCCGATAATGCTCCTCCTGCACGGCCATGATCCGCGCCATCGTCGCTGCATCGCTCACGCCGGCATTCGCGTAGGCCGCACGCAATATACCGTCGATCTTCGGCCGCAGCACTGGATAGAGCTGTTCAAGCTCCCGCCGGGCGGGCGCGCCAAGTGTGGCGAATTTTGCTCGAAAATCAGGGGCTTCGGCGGGAGCAGACAAGTCGGGTCTCCTGGTCGGGGCAGTAACCGCGTCTAAGTTGCATGATAGACTGAAATTCTTATCATCCGGTTTCCTCACAGGGCGAAGCCGCTGATCGATGCCGCCGATTTGGCGAAGAGATCTTTCGCGTTCCTCCGCATCCAGTTCGGGAGCAGCGCCGTATGGGACGCGGAGGAGGGCACCTGACCCGGAAATCCTCCGCGCCGGCGCGACATGCGCCGGACGCAAAGCGCAACCGGAGGACTTCATGACCGGAACCATCGAATACCCTGACCTCGCCAGCCCGTCGGCGACGGCTTCGGCCGCCTTCCGCCTCGGCCGGTTCGCCTTGCTCGCTGCGACCGGCCTCTCGTCTGTCTTGCTGAGTCCGGGCTGCGCCCAAGCGTCGAGCCATCGCGAGGCGCCGGGCATTACCGCGACACCGAAGCTCGACGGCACTGATTTCTATATGTTCACGAGCTACGAATCCGGCCGCGCGGCATTCACCACGCTGATCGCCGATTATCTGCCGCTGCAGGATCCGAACGGCGGGCCGAATTACTTCCAGCTCGAACAGAATGGCATCTATGAGATCCATATCGACAACAATGGCGACGGCGCCGAAGACCTCACCTATCAATTCCAGTTCCAGAACACGCAGAACGACATTTTCCTCAACGTCGGCGGCGTTCCGGTCACAATCCCGCTGATCCAGGCCGGCCGGATCGGCGTCGGCGGCAACCCCGCGGATACGGGTAATCTGAACGTGACCGAGACTTTCACGGTCTCGGAAATCTTCGGTCCGCGCCGGACCGGCGAGAAATTGAAGATCACCAATGCCGCAACCGGTTCCGATGTCTTCACCAAGCCGGTCGACAATATCGGCTTCAAGACCTTGCCCGACTATGCCGAATACGCCGCGAATTTCGTCTATTCGATTAATATCCCGGGCTGCGCCACGCCGGGCCGCCTGTTCGTCGGACAGCGCAAGGACCCCTTCGTCGTCAGCCTGGGCGGGACATTCGATCTGCTGAACTTCAGCGGCGACAACCGGACCTTGCTGATCGGCGAAGCGAACAACAATGCCAGCCGCGACGACCTCGCCGACAAGAACGTGACCGCCCTGGAAATGGAAGTACCGACCGCCTGCCTGGTCAATCAGACCACCAAGGACCCGGTGATCGGCGGCTGGACAACGGCAAGCAGCACCGCCGGCGGGTCGCCGGTCCAAGTCTCGCGGCTGAGCGCGCCGCTGGTGAATGAGCTGGTCATCGGTCTCAGCTCGAAGGATGCGTTCAACGCGAGCGAACCCAAGGACGACGTCGCCAACGGCTTCGGTCCGTTCGTCACCAACCCGACCTTGCCGGCGCTGATCGAGATCGTCGCCGGCGGGCCGCAAGCCGGCATCGTGGCACCGACCCTGATCCCGCGCACCGACCTCGTGGCGGCGTTCCTGACCGGGATAAAGGGCCTGAACCAGCCTGAAAACGTCGTACCGGCTGAAATGATGCGGCTCAACACCTCGATCCCGGCCACCCCTGCGGCAACGCAGAATCGCCTCGGCGTCATCGCCGGGGACAATGCCGGCTTCCCGAACGGCCGGCGTCCGGGCGACGACGTGGTCGATATCGAGCTCCGCGCGGCGATGGGCCGCTTGATCACGCTCGGCCTGTTCGGCCAACCGAGCCAGGCGCCGTCGGGTGCGATCGACTTCACCGATGGCGCCATCGTCGCGGCGAATTTTTTCGATACGGCGTTTCCATATCTGAGGACGCCGATCGCCGGCTCGCCCGGCAAGGCCCAGCCGAGCCAGCCGCTGCCGGCCAATCCCGTGCTGCCGGGCGTCAACCCGGTCGCGGCCACCATCCCGTGATGCCGCTCAGATCGGCAACGATCGGACGCGGCGCCGATTCCGGCAGGAGCCCCCCCTCCTGCCGGATCGGCACCCACTTCCGGTCCGGCCTGGCACTGGCAGCGCTGCTGCTGCCGCTTGCCGCCACCGCCGCCCCCTATCGGCCGACCGATGACGCGCAAATCGTCGAGCATCTGCCCAGCGCCGGCAACGCAGCTGTGCGAGAGCTCCGCCGATTGCACGACACGCTGCGCCGCACGCCGGACAATCTGCCCCTGGCGCTGATCGTCGCGACGCGCGACATCGACGCCGGCCGCGCCGAAGCCGATCCGCGCTTCAACGGCTATGCCGAAGCAGCGCTGGCGCCCTGGCTCGATTTGCCGAAACCGCCGGCGCCGGTGCTGCTGCTGCGCGCCACCCTGCGCCAGAGCCGGCACGAATTTCCGGCGGCGCTCGATGACCTCGATCAGGTGATCGCCGCCGAGCCGCGGAATGCCCAGGCCTGGCTTACCCGTGCCGTCATCCTCGAGGTTCAGGGCGAGTCCGAACTGGCCGGCCAAGCGTGCGCCCGCCTGCGCGACCTCGTCGACCCGTTCATTTTCACCATCTGCGATGCGAATGCCCGCTCCTCCGGCACTGAGGCGCGCGCGGCTTATGAGATGCTGTCCCGCTCACTCGACGGGCCGGGCGCAGCGTCAAGCAAATCGCTGCAGCTCTGGGCCTTGACGCTGCTCGGCGAGGCCGCGGCGCGGCTGGGCGATGCCGAGGCGGCCGAACGGCATTTCCGCCGCGCCTTGGTGCTCGGTATCGACGATACCTATCTGCTCGGCGCCTACGCCGATTTCCTGCTCGACCAAAATCGGCCGGAGGCCGTGCTGACCCTGCTCGCCGGCAAGAACCGCATCGATCCGCTGATGCTGCGCCTGGTCCTCGCCGAAGCGGCGCTCGGCAGCCCGGATCTGGAGCGGGGCCGCGCCGATCTTGCCGAGCGCTTCGCCGCCGTCCGGATGCGCGGCGACCGGGCACATCTGCGCGAGGAAGCGCGCTTTACCTTGGCGTTACTAAATCGGCCGGACGCGGCACTCGACCTGGCGGTGGCGAATTGGGCCGTACAGCGGGAGCCGTGGGACGCGCGGCTGTTGCTCGAAGCCGCCCTGGCCGCAAACCGCCCGGATGCAGCGCGCCCGGCGCTGGCCGCACTCGCCACGACGCTTCCCCAAGATGTGTATCTGCGCCCGCTCGCCGCACGCCTGGAAGGACTCGCAAGATGACCCGCGCTCTTGCCATGCTCGCCGCGATCCTGCTGGCCCTGGTGACCCCGGGAACTGCACAAGCACATAAATCGAGCGACAGCTACCTCACGCTGCATGCCGACGGAGCGCGCCTCATCGGCCAATGGGACATCGCCTTGCGCGATCTCGATTACGCTATCGGCCTCGACGGCAATGATGACGGCATTATCACCTGGGGCGAATTCCGCGCCCGTCAGGATGCCGTAGCCGCCTATGCGCTGGCGCATCTCGAACTTCACACTGCCGGCCAGAGCTGCACTCTGCATATGACAGATCAGTTGCTCGATGATCATAGCGACGGCGCCTATGCGATACTGCGATTCGACGCCGTGTGCCCCGCCTCCTTGCGACAGCTGACCGTCGACTACGACCTGCTGTTCGCGTTCGATCCGCAACATCGCGGATTGCTCCGCGTCGAAGCGGATGGCGATACGAGGACCGCCGTCCTCGGTCCGGCCCAGCGTCGCTGGTCGATGGCAGCACCCGAAACCGCCATCTGGCGCGTCTTCGTGGATTATCTGACCCTCGGCGTCTGGCACATCTGGACCGGCTACGACCACATCTTGTTCCTCGCCGCCTTGCTGCTGCCGGCGGTGCTGAAATCGACGGGCGGGCGATGGGTCGCGGTCGCCACCTTGCGGGAGGCCGCGAAAGAGGTCCTGAAAGTGGTCACCGCCTTTACGCTCGCGCATTCTCTGACGCTGAGTCTGGCGGTGCTGGGGCTGATCGCCGTGCCCTCGCGCCTCGTCGAATCCGCGATTGCCGCCTCGGTGGTGGCAGCCGCGGTCAACAACCTCTATCCGATCGTCGAAAAGCGGCTGTGGCTGGTCGCGTTCGGCTTCGGGCTGGTGCATGGGCTGGGATTCGCGAATGTCCTGGCCGAGCTGGGTCTGCCCAGCGGCGCCCTGGTGGCGGCGTTGTTCAGCTTCAATCTCGGCGTCGAGATCGGACAACTCGCCATCGTGTCCGCGTTCCTGCCGGCGGCTTATCTGATTCGGCGGCACTGGCTCTACCCACGATTGGTGCTCGGCGCCGGATCGCTGGTCATTGCCGTCCTGGCGTCGGTGTGGCTCGCCGAACGCAGCCTCGATATCCGGATCATCTCATGACCGCCATCCGCGCCGGCCGCCAGGGGCAATGTGCAGCTTGCCTCGGCGGCCGCTTCACACCATGATGGCGCGCAACAGCAGCCTCCACAATTGGCGCGTCCAGGGTTTGCGTTCTACGCGAGTTCCAGGCCGGCCGGTCCCGCCCAGCGGGCGACATCGACAAGAGGGTTGGGTGCTCGACTCCAAATCATCGGCGGCTTTGGACGATTTGCTGGTGCGCTGTGCCGCCGGCGATCGTGCGGCGTTTCGCCGGGTCTACGATTTGCAGGCGCCGAAACTGTATGCAATCGCCTTGCGCATCACGCGGCAATCCAGTCTCGCGACTGACGCCGTGCAGGAAACTTTTCTGCAGGTCTGGCAGAATGCGCGGCATTTCGATCCGAAACGCGGCCGGGCCGAGGCCTGGCTGGTCGGTCTCGTGCGGTATCGCGCCCTTGACCTGATCCGCCGCGCGGGGCGCGAAGTGTTGGGTGCGGAGGTACCGGAACAGGTTGACCAAGCCCCTGATCCGCTCGAACAGACGGCTCTGGCCTTCGAGAGCGAGGCCTTGCAGCGCTGTCTGGCACAACTCGATCCGGAACGCCGCCGCATGATCGAACTCGCCTTCGTCGACGGCTACTCCCACAGCGAGCTTTCGACGCGCCTCGGGGTGCCGCTCGGCACGGTAAAGTCTTGGATCCGACGCGGTTTGGAGGCACTCAAGCGGTGCTTTGACGAATGACCAACCCGCCAAACCCGCCCCTGCCCGGCGAACCGCCGATGGATGATTTCGACATGCGCGCCGCCGAATTCGTGCTCGGCACGCTGGATGACGAGGAACGCCGCGCGATTGAGGCGGCGCGCCTGGCCGACCCGGACCTCGCCGCCGCCATCGCCTATTGGGAAGAGCGCCTCGCGCCGCTGGCCGACACGGTCGCGCCGCTGGAGCCGCCCCCCGACCTGTGGAACCGGATCGAAGCGCAATTGCCGCCCGTCAAGCTGGCGCTGACCAGTCGAGAAACCGCGCCGCACCGCCTCGCCCAGACGGTCGCCTTTTGGCGGGGAACGACGATCGCGGCGCTCGCGCTGGCCGCCGGACTGGCCGGCCTCCTGCTGTTTACGCCAAGGTCCGATCTTGGCGCGGAGAGCTATGCCGCCGCCATTGTCGATCAACAAGGCCTGGTTCCGGCCTGGTTCGCCGAAACCCGTGCGGACGGGTCGATCGTGGTCACGCCGCTCGCCAAGATCGACCGACCGAGCAACAAGGACCTCGAACTCTGGGCCTTGGCGGCCGGTGCGGCGAAGCCGGTTTCACTGGGCGTACTGCCGGCTGCTGGCCGGTATATTGTGCCAAGCGGCAAGCTCGGCGACCGCAATCACTTGAAATTGCTGGTGACGCTCGAACAAGCCGGCGGTTCGCCGAATGGCGAGCCGACCAGCGCGCCGATCTATGGCGGCGAGCTGGTCGCCACGAATTAATCGCCCACACCGCAGCGATTTCGTCTCGACAAGACTTCGCCTCTGCGATCTTATGGCGGCGAGAGGTTCCGGACGGGCCACGCTCGCCGGATTAAAAGGGAACACGGAAAGGCCGCCAGAGCCCGATCCGTGGCTGCCCCCGCAACTGTGAGCGGCGAGTCCGCGCTCCACGACGCCACTGGGCAACCGGGAAGGCCGAGCGCACGGGACGACGACCCGCAAGCCAGGAGACCTGCCTCTCATTCCACTAACCGGCTGCGGCGGGCGGCGGGACCGGCATTCGGCCTGTCCGCATCCACCGAGCCTCGATCCCCGTACGGGTGTGTATTCGGGGTGGGAGAGCGGATCGATGGTCTCGTCGTTTCATGCCGCGCGTTGGCTCGGTCTGCTTGCGAGCGCGTACTTTGTATCGTTCGCAGCGGCAGCGGCCGACGCGCCCGCCATACAGACCGCCGCCGAGACGGAAAACATCACGGTCACGGCATCGCGCGAAAACCTGATCAGCGTCGCCGAAACCGCGAGCCAGGGTTCGGTCACCGAGGAAGAGCTGACATTGCGGCCGGTCTATCGCGTCGGCCAACTGCTCGAAAGCGTGCCCGGCCTGGTCGTTACTGTCCATTCCGGCGAGGCCAAGGCCGATCAATACCTGCTGCGCGGGGTCAATCTCGACCATGGCATCGATTTCGCCAATTTCATCGACGAGATGCCGGTAAACCGGCCGAGCAATGCGCATGGCCAGGGTTATTCCGATTTGAATTTCGTCATTCCGCAATTGCTGAGCGGCGTGGACTATACCAAAGGGCCGTATTTCGCTGAACTCGGCGATTTCGGCTCGGTCGGGGCGGAACATATGCGGCTGCTCGACGACCTGCCGGATCAGCTTCAGATCAGTGCCGGCACTCTGGGGGATGACGAGCTGTTCGGCGGTGGTACCCTCCACTTCGACGACGGCAGTCGCCTGCTCGGCGCCGCCGATCTCAGCCGGACCGACGGGCCCTACACGCATCCCGACAATTTCCGGAAGATCGCGCTTGCCACGCGCTACAGCGACGGGACTGAGGCCGACGGCTACAGCCTGACCGCCCTGTATTACAAGGGCCAGGGTCGTCTCGCCACCGACCAGCCGCTCCGCGCCATCCAAGACGGGATGATCGGCTTGTACGGCACGCTCGATCCGACCGACGGCGCGCAATCGGAGCGTTGGAGCCTGTCCGGCCATTACGCCGTTACCGGCGACGAGTGGTCGCTGCGGACCAATCTCTACGCCATACACAGCACCCAGGTACTGTTCAACGATTTCACGCATTTCCTGAACGACTCGGTGAATGGCGACCAGGAGGAGCAGGACGAAACCCGCGATACTTTCGGCGGTACCGTCGCCTATACCCGCTCGACGGATCTGGGCGACATTCCTTCCGACACGACCATCGGCCTGCAGGAACGCTATGACGACGAATATGTCGACCGCCGCCATACGCGCCGGCGTGTCGTGCTCGATTATTGCAATGACGGTTTCGGCAATTTCTCGGTCGGTGATTTCGCCTGCACCGCCGACCGCGTGAAGATCGACGACACGGCGCCATACCTGTCGAATACGACTCATTGGCAGGACTGGCTGCGCACGACGATCGGCGTGCGCGAGGATTATGCCGCTGCGTCCGATCGCAGCCTGCTGACCGGCTTCTCCGGATCGGCCAAGGAGTTCCTGTTCCAGCCGAAAGGGAACATCACCTTCGGCCCGTGGTACGACACCGAATTCTATGTCAGTGCCGGCAAGGGCTTTCATTCGGACGATATTCGCGGCGTCCTCGGCACCGTGCCCTTGCAAGGCACCCAACTCGCCATCGGGCCGGTCCCGCTGCTCGCACGGACCTATGGCGAGGAGTTCGGCATCCGCAATGCCACCATCCCCGGCCTGCAGATCCAGCTCGCGCTGTTCCGCCAGGATTTCGGGTCCGAGGAGATCTACGATCAGGATGCCGGCATGGATCAGGCAACGGCGCCGAGCCGGCGCCAGGGGTTCGAACTTTCCGCCCAATACCATCCGTTTCACTGGCTCGAACTCAACGCCGATATCGCCGAGACCAAGGCGCGGTTCTTCGCGAACGATAATTCGCTGCGAACCCTCTTCCAGATCACCGGCGGCACGTATATCGAGAATGCGCCGAAGAACACCGTCTCGCTCGGCGCGCTGGTCGATGCCGATCCATGGTTCGGCGGCGTCGAAGAACGCGTCCTCGGCGGCTATCCGCTCCTCAACGGGCCGAGCAGCCCAAGCGGCGCCGGCTATGCCGAAACCAACCTCGATATCGGCTACAAAGTGACCCCTCACCTGAAGGCTCAGCTCTCGCTCTTCAACCTGTTCAACGAACATGCCTTCGCTTCGGAATTCTTCTACGCTACCGACATTACGCCGCAGGAGGTGGCAAAATTCGGGACCGCGGGGGTGAGCGACTTTCAAGTGCACCCGCTTGAGCCACTATCCGCCCGACTGACCCTCACCTATGTCTTTTGATCTGCCTCCCGCAAGCTCATTGGCAGACGAGAATGCCGACGATTTCTCTCCCAGCCCGAGCTGCATAATATTCCCGCCGATTAATCATGGCGGCGGCATCTCGCCGCCGCCGCGGAACCGGCGCAGCCTTTGTGCGTTCTCTTCGTACTTCCGCTCGGCCGCGGCTTTTTCATCGGATAGCGGCCGAACAGCGTGACGAGGACCCGCAAAGGGAGATATGAAGATGAACGGAACCTACCGCATGACCGCCGCTGCCGCGACGGCACTGGTGCTTCTCGCAGCGCCGCTCGCGCACGCCGCAACGGACGAGCAGAACCTCGTCGATCGCGCCCGCATTACGCTCGACGATGTCAAGCGCGACAAGGAATTCGGCAATACGCGCGAATTGCTGAAGCGTGCGCAGGCGGTGCTGATCGTGCCATCCCTCTTGAAGGGAGGCTTCTTCGTCGGCGGCGAAGGCGGCACCGGCGTGCTGCTGACCCGGCGGCCGGACGACAGTTGGAGCTATCCGGCCTTCTATACAATGGCTTCGGCTTCGTTCGGCCTGCAGATCGGCGCGCAGGAATCCGAACTGGTCCTGATCGCGCTCACCGACAAGGCCAAGCGCGCCTTCATGCAGGACGAATTCAAGATCGGCGGCGAAGCGGGGCTCGCTGTCGTGACACTGGGCGCTTCGGCCGAGGCCGCGACGACCGCGAATCTGAATGCCGATATCGTTGTCTGGGCGTCGTCGACCGGCGCCTATGCCGGCTTGACGCTCAACGGCTCCGTGATCAAGCCCCGCGACACCTATAACACGGATTATTACGGCAAGCCGTCATCGCCGCAGATGATCACGACCGATGCCGTCAGCAACCGCGCTGCCGACCCGCTGCGCGCGACGCTCAGGTCGCTCGGCTAAAACCTACTGCGCCGGCCATGAGGTGGATTCGAAGCGGCGAAATGCCGCTTCGAGCCGCCATTGCTCACGCGCCTTGTCATTTGCCGCCAGAAAATCGCGGCAGGCCGGCGAAGCCGGCGCTTCGGCTCCAAGTTCGGCCTGGCAGTCCGGTGACTCGGCGCGCTGCTTCCCACTCAGGAAGCTGAACGCCAACGCGTTGCGCGCCAGATTCTTCAGATCGCCATAACCGAGCGCGAACTCGGCGGCCGCGCGTTGATATTCGTGCGTGAGATCGATCCGAGCGACCCCGGCATCGTCGGTCGACAGCGCCAGCGGGACGCCGAAGCGGCGATAGAGCGGCAGGGGATGTTCGGCGCCGCGGACACCCAGGATGACGTCGTTACTGGTCAGGTTGATCTCGACCAGCACCTGGCGGTCATGCATTTCACTCAGCAGCGAGAGGGCATCGTCCTCCGACGCGACGTCCACGCCGTGGCCGATACGGCGGGCGCCGGCGACTTCCACCGCTTGGCGGATGTGGAAGGCGAGGTCCTCTGGCGGCACCAGTCCGGGCACGAGTTCGCCCGCATGGAGCGACACATTGACCGTCTGGCCGTGCTGGGTCAGATACCCGACGATCCGCATCTGCTTGGCATAATCGGTCAGGCTGCGCAGATCGTCCTCCGGCGCGACCAGATTCAATCCGACGATCCGGCTATCCGCTGCGGTGAGTTCGCCGGCGAGCGCGACCTGAGCGAAGATCTCCTCAGGCGGCGCGGTGCGCGTCACCTGCGCGATGTATCGGATCGTGACGGTACAGCCGGGATCGGCCGTTGCGGTACCGCAGCGCAGGAGGCCGCGCATCCGCGCTTCCGCCGCATCAAGCTGCTGCCGCGCCGCTACGGCAATGGCCGGCATTCCCGCTGCATCGAGCTTTGCCCGCAAGCCCTGAAAATCCTCGCTCCAGCCGATTTTCCGCGCGAGCGCTCTCGCATCTCCCATGCCCGGCGAAAGCATCAGCTCGACATAATAGGTGTTCTCGCGCGCGAGTCGTGCCGCCACTTCGGCCAGCATATCGCCGGTCCGTCCGGGTTTGGTGTTGAAGCGCGCGAACGCCTGGAAGAATCGGTCATGCCCGGAGATCGGCTTGGGCGCCACGCCGCGCATCGACAGCCCGTCGATCATCGCGCCATATTCCACCGAGTTCGCGGCCAGGCTCGCCGCCGGCGGCTTGCCATGCGCGGCATCACAAGGCGGATCGACGAGACGCGGCACGGAGAGATCGGCGCAAGCACCGTCCTCGGCCGCCCAGCGCAGGTAGCTTTCGGCATAGATAGCGCCGGACAGGTGGTTATGAAGATCGCCGCCCTTCGGCATCCGGGCCAGGAATGCAAGGCGCTCGGCGCTGTCGGGCGCCAGGCCGGCGAAATACTGCGCCGTACGGAGTTCCGCATCGTCGCCATGCGGTGCCGGCACGACCGCTTCAGCGGCACAGCCGGCGAGACCCGATGCGAGCACGAGAGCAAGCGCGGCGCGGCCCCGGCGGTTGCGCTCGGCGAGTGCAGAGAATGGGAACATGGAAGGGCTCTGCTTTATTGAGTTGGCCGGTCAGGCCTTCAACCAGAGAGCATCTTTCAGCGCGTCGATCAAGGCTTTGTGCGCGATCAGCTCGCTTTCTGAGGCGGCATGTACGCGGGCCGGCCGTGCAGTCCGGCGGGCCGGATCGATCGGACCGTCGGCCGTCGCCGGTCCGGCGGCGAGGCCCAGAACCGGCTGCTTTCCCCCCATCAGCTCCAAATACACTTTGGCCAGCAGGCGTGTATCGATCAGTGCACCGTGCTTGGTGCGTTCGGAGAGATCGATGCCGAAGCGCCGGCACAGCGCATCGAGGCTGGCGGGCGCGCCCGGGAATTTGCGGCGTGCGAGCTGCAGCGTATCGACCACCTCGCAGGCGAGGCGCGGCCGCCCGCAGCGCTTCAATTCGGCTTGCAGGAACCGGACATCGAAATCCGCATTATGGGCGACCAACCGAGCATCCTGCATGAACTCGATGAAGCGGCCGGCCGTTTCGGCGAAGACCGGCTTGCCGCTGAGGAATTCCGAGGTCAGGCCGTGGATGGCCAGGGCGTCTTCCGGCATGTCGCGCTCGGGATTGCAATGGAAGTGCAGCTCCCGGCCGCTCGGCAGGAGATTGACGAGTTCGACGCAGGCGACCTCGACGACGCGATGGCCGTCAGCGGGATCGAGACCGGTGGTTTCCGTATCGAGGACGATTTCGCGCATTTGCGTAAACGGCTCCGGTGCCATGGCGAGACTGGATCAGATTGAGGAAAATGAGCAATCTTTTCAAGCTATGGCGTTTTCCAAGGCCTGTTTCCACCACATACTGCGTTCGGCGGCGTTTCTGCCGATCCGGAACCTGCTTCGCCAGGATCTCACCCAGGCGCGTCGCGGTCATACCGGGCCGGCGGAGTACGCGTTGGCGCTGCAGGAAAGCTGGGGCGGAAACAACGACCACGGCATCGCACCGCCGGTCGCCGCCCGTCTCGTAGAGCAGCGGCACGTCGCGAACCACGATCGCCGTCCGGCGCCGCGCGCAGCCCGCGAGAAAGCGCCGCTCTTCCGCCGCGACCTTCGGATGGAGAATGCGCTCCAGCCGCTTCAGTGCCGCCGTATCGCCGAAGACAACGCGGCCGAGTGCTGCGCGATCGATGCCGCGCTCGACGTTTCCGGTCCCCGGGAAAGCGGCCGCGACCTCGCGCACCGCACCGCCATGCGGGGCGAGCAGGGCATGCACCGCCGCATCGGCGTCATGGACCGGAACCCGCAAGCGGCGCAGCATTGCGGCGGCGGTCGACTTGCCCATGCCGATCGACCCGGTCAGCCCGACGACGATCATCGCGGCAGGGTCGCCAGCACGGCCTGCCGCAACCCCTCATCGACAGCGGGATCGATGCCGAACCATGCTCGAAAGGCCGGGCGCGCCTGGTGCAGCAGCATGCCGAGGCCACCGACCACCGGGTTGCCGCGCGCGCGGCCGGCCGCGAGCAGAGAGGTCTCAAGCGGCACATAGACGATATCGGCTATGATCGCATTGGCCGGCAGCAGAGATAGGTCGAGCGGCAGATCGGCCTGCCCCGCCATGCCGAGAACGGTCGCATTGACCAGCAGATGGCAGCCGGCAAGGGCGATCGCGCGCAGCGACCACGGCCACGCTTCGAGCCCTCCTCCAAGGTCGCGAACCAGCGCGACGCTGCGCGCATCGGTGCGGTTGACGATGCGGATCGCCGTTTCGCCGGCGTCGAGCAGAGCGGCGGCGATTGCGCCGGCGGCGCCGCCGGCCCCGATCAGCGCCACGGGCGCGCGGCCGGGCGTCCACCCCGGTGCTTCCTGAACCAGGCTTTGCACAAAACCCCAGCCATCGGTCGAGCGGCCCTCGAGCGTGCCGTCCGGCCGTACGATTACCAGGTTGACGCTCCGCGCGCGCCGGGCCGCGGGATCCGTATGATCGACCAGGCGAAACGCGGATTCCTTATGCGGCACAGTGACATTGCAGCCGGCAAATCCCAGCGACGACAGCGCGCGCAACGCCGATTCCAGCCGTTCCGGCGGAACCGCGAGCCGTACATAGGCGCCGTCGATCCCATACCGCCGCAGCCAGTAGCCGTGCAGCGCAGGAGACCGTGAATGGTCGATCGGCCACCCCATCACCCCGGCGAGCGCGTAGCCCTTCACGTCCGAAGCACTCCCTGGCCGCGCAGAAAATCGAGCACCGGCACCAGCGGCAAGCCCAGCACGGTGAAATAATCTCCGTCGATCCGGTCGAATAATTGCACGCCCATCCCCTCCAGCCGATAGGCACCGACCGAGTCCAAGATCCCCGGTCCCGCCAACTCCAGATACGTCTGCAGGAAGTCATCCGAAAACAGGCGCATCGACAGCGTCGCCGTGGTCACAACGTGCCAGAGCCGCCGGCCGCCGGAAACGGCGACGGCGGCCGTGACCAAGCGGTGCTCCCTGCCCCGCAAGGCCCTCAGATGGTCACGCGCTGCATCGAGGTCCGCCGGCTTGTCAAACCGCTTCCCGCCACAGTCGAGGAGTTGATCGGCCCCAATCACCAGCACACCCGGATGGCGCAAGGAGATCCGCATCGCCTTCAGCTCGGCCAGCCTTGCCGCACAGGCCTCGGCCGGCACTCCTTCGGCGTCCATCGCCGATTTCAGTGCCGGTTCATCGATTGCCGCAGCCTCGGCTACGACCGGCACCCCGGCCTGTTCGAGCAGCGCCAGACGCACCGCGCTGGCCGAGGCCAGAATCACCTGTCTCATCTGCTTAAGACTCCACGCCTTGGCGTTTCGCCAGCAGCTTCATGATCGCCGCAGCGGTCTCTTCGATCGACCGCCGCGTCACGTCGATGACAGGCCATTTGTGTTCATGGCACAGGCGCCGCGCCGCCGTCACCTCGGCACGGACAGATTCCAGCTCGACATAGGGCGTGCTGGAATCCTGCTGGATGGCATTCATCCGGCTGCGCCGGATCGCGATCAGCCGCTCCGGGTCGTTGGTCAGCCCGACGATCAGCGGCTTGGTTGCGGCGAACAACTCATTCGGCAACGGCACGCCGGGCACCATCGGGACATTCGCCGCCTTTACCCCGCGATTGGCCAGATAGATGCAGGTCGGCGTCTTCGAGGTCCGCGACACGCCGGTCAGGATCACATCGGCTTCATTCAGCCCCCAGAGCGCCTGGCCGTCATCATGCGTCATGGCGAAGGTCATCGCGTCGATACGCTGGAAATATTCGTGATTCAGCAGATGCTGCTGTCCCGGGAGATTTCGGGACGTGCGCCCGAGATAGGCGCCCAACGCGGTGATTGCCGAGTCGAGCACTGGGATCCCCGGCACGTTCAGCCGGCGGCAGCAATCCTGCAGCGGCTGCCGTAGCGTGTCGTTCACGAGCGTGTAGAACACCACACCCGGATTCGCATCGATGCCTGCGATCACCCGTTCGATCTGACTGCGTGTACGCACCATCGACCAAATATGCTCGATGGCTTCGGCGCCCTCGAATTGCGCCAGCGCCGCCCGGGCGAGGGAATGCACCGTTTCCCCGGTCGCGTCGGAGACGAGGTGCAAATGAAAGCGCATTTCAGTCACTTTCTGTCCACAATCCTGTGGAAAAATGTTGGACTTATGGGGATAAGTCCGACGTTTGTCACAAAGTCCGGATATTCCCCCCCGATCACTGCCTTTCGATCCGGCAACGCTCCCGATGAGGACAAATGGTCCGGCTCCCTTCGCAGCGTGGGGAAGAAGCGAGCGGCTAGCGGCAATCTTTCACATTATTCCCATATTGCACATTGGCGCGCGACCGGCCAACCTCCAGGCCTCGCCTCGCTTCCGACCGGACGATGCACAGATTTCCCCGGACCCCCGGACATCGCCAACGGTTTCTGTGGACAAATTTCGCCGCAGCGGTAATCCCCACTCGCCACACCCTCCCACTACCACTACCATTTTCCCACAAACCAATCCTTCCTGCAGAGTTGCCGACCGCCCCTGCGCTCCGCCCCACCTCCAAAGGATCATCGCCCGCTCATGAAAACCGAAGACAAGCTCCTGCTGCGCACCCTCCGCGGAGTCCATGTCGAGCGGCATCCCTTCTGGCTCATGCGCCAAGCCGGCCGCTATCTTCCTGAGTACCGCGAAAAGCGCGCGCAAGCGGGCAGCTTTCTCGGCCTGTGCTTCAATCCGGATCTCGCTACCGAAGTCACCCTCCAACCCATCCACCGTTACGGCATGGATGCTGCGATCCTGTTTTCCGATATTCTCGTGGTCCCTCTCGGGCTCGGACAGGAAGTCAGTTTCCAGGAAGGCGAAGGCCCCAAGCTCGACCCGATCCGCGACGCAGCCGGACTGGCACGTCTCGCTGAATCGCTTGATCTCGATAAACTCGAACCGATCTACGAAACCGTCCGCCGCGTCCGCCGCGAACTTCCCCCCGAAACCGCGCTGATCGGTTTCGCCGGCGCGCCCTGGACCGTTGCGACCTATGTCGTCGAAGGCGGTTCCAGCCGCAGCTTCTCGATCGTCAAGGCCTGGGCTGCAGCGGACAAGACGAGCTTTTCCAGGCTAATCGATCGTCTTACCGACGCGACCATCGCTCATCTGACGGCGCAGGTGACGGCCGGCGTGGAACTGGTCCAGCTCTTCGATAGTTGGGCTGGCGCGCTCGATGGGGAGGCCTTCCATAGCTGGGTCGTCGAGCCGACGAAGAAGATCGTTTCAGCACTCAAAACCATCAAGCCGAGCTTGCCGATCATCGGGTTTCCAAAGGGAGCCGCGGCCAAATATCTCGGTTACGTCCGGGAAACCGGCGTGGATGTCGTCGCCCTCGATCAGGACGTCCCCTTGGCATTCGCCCGGGATGTGTTGCAGCCGGTGACGGCTTTACAGGGCAATCTGGATCCGCTCCTGCTGGTCGCCGGCGGTCCGGCCATGGAATCGCGGATCCGCGAGATCCTCTCGGTGCTCGGCAAGGGCAAATATGTTTTCAATCTCGGCCACGGTATTCTGCCGACGACGCCGCTGGACCATGTCGAACGCTTGTCGGAGATCTTGCGTACAACGCCGGCCCGGATCTAGGCTCGCACGGTCAACGCCATGAAGACCGCGATTATTCTCTTCAACCTCGGCGGGCCGAGCGATTTGGACGCGGTGCGCCCATTCCTGTTCAACTTATTCAACGACCCGGCGATCATCGATCTGCCACGGCCTGTGCGTTGGCTTCTTGCGCGGCTGGTATCGGGCCGCCGTGCCCCCGTCGCACGCGAGATCTATAGCAAAATCGGTGGTGGATCGCCGCTCCTGGCAAATACAAAATTGCAGGCAGCAGCGCTCGAGCAGGCGCTTGGTCCCGACTTCAAATGTTTCATCGTGATGCGGTACTGGCATCCTCGCGCTGCAGAACAAGCGCGCGCCGTCCGCGCGTGGCGGCCGGACCGGACCATCCTGCTACCCCTCTATCCGCAATTCTCGTCGACGACGACCGCGTCCTCGGTGCGGGAATGGCGAGCGATGTCCGCGCGCGCCGGTCTCGATGTGCCGGAGACGATGCTCTGCTGCTATCCCACCGAACCTGGTTTCGTCGCTGCGACAGTGCAACGGGTTCGGGAAGGCCTGGGCGATCTGCCATCATCGCCGTCACCGCGGCTGTTGTTTTCGGCCCACGGCCTGCCCCAAAAGATCGTCGATGCCGGCGACCCCTATCAATACCAGGTCGAGCAGAGCGTCGCGGCGGTCGTTGCCGGCCTCCGCCGGCCCGATCTCGATCACGTCGTCTGTTACCAGAGCCGCGTCGGTCCGTTGAAATGGCTGCAACCGTCGACCGAAGCGGAGATCCGTCGAGCGGGTACGGATCGCGTGCCCGTCATCGTCGTGCCAATCGCCTTCGTCTCCGAACACTCGGAAACGCTAGTCGAGCTCGATATCGAATATCGCGAACTGGCGCATGAGTGCGGTGTGCCGGCTTATGTTCGCGTCCCGACCGTGGACGCCTTGCCGCCTTTCATCGACGGGCTGGCTGGTCAGGTTCGACGTGTTTCCAGCGCTCAAGCCACAATTTGTTCCGGAGTCGGGGACCGTTTCTGCCCGGCCGGCTCCCGACTCTGCGCCTTTGCGACGAGGAATTGACATGAGCTTTCTGGAGAATTACTACCTTTGGATCAAGGCGTTGCATATCATCAGCGTGATCGCTTGGATGGCCGGTTTGCTCTACCTCCCGCGGCTTTTCGTGTATCACGCCGATGCGCCGGCCGGTTCAGCTGAGGCCGAAACCTTCAAAGTCATGGAAGCGAAGCTGAGCCGGATCATCCTGCTGCCCGCAATGATCGCGACGATCCTGTTTGGCGGTACGATGGCGGGGATCCCCGGGCATATCGATTATCGGGAGCACTGGTTTCCGGCCAAAATAGTTCTGGTTTTTATCCTGCTCGGATATCAGCACGCTCTGGGACGGTTTCGGCGCGCGTTCGCACAAGATCGAAATCAGCGATCGTCCCGTTTTTTCCGATTGATCAACGAAATACCCGCGGTGATCATGGCTGCGATCGTGATTCTCGTCGTCGTGCGTCCGTTTTGAACATTGGCTGCGCACGGCCTTGCGCCGGGCTCATGGCAAACCCATTTGACTTGTCGGGTCCACTGACCTAAGAACGCTACCAGACGGTCAATCGATACCGTCCTTCCCGCGAATTGCTTGCGCGTCCGGGTGCCCCCGGCAGGCTCGGCCTGTCGCCTTGTTCGAGGACGCGGCACACCAATTTCCCCATCTCCCCCTCCCGAAATACGACGTAGCCAATGAATCTCCAGGAATTGAAGCGAAAGACTCCGGCCGAGCTGCTTGCGTTTGCCGAAGATCTGCAGATCGAGAACGCATCGTCGCTGCGTAAGCAGGACATGATGTTCGCGATCCTGAAGCAGCTCGCCGAGAACGACATGCCGATTTTCGGCGATGGCGTCCTCGAGATTTTACAGGACGGCTTCGGCTTCCTGCGCTCGCCGGAAGCGAATTATTTGCCTGGCCCCGACGATATCTACGTCAGCCCAAGCCAGGTCCGCCGGTTCGGACTGCGGACAGGCGATACTGTGGAAGGCCAGATCCGGGCACCGAAGGATGGCGAGCGCTATTTCGCGCTGTTGAAGCTCAATTCGATCAATTTCGAAGAGCCGGACCGGATCCGACATCGTATCAATTTCGACAATCTGACGCCGCTCTATCCGGATGAGAAGCTCAAGCTGGAAATCGGCGATCCGACACGGCGGGATCTGACGACCCGCGTCATTGATTTAATAGCCCCTCTCGGCAAGGGACAGCGCGCGCTGATCGTTGCGCCGCCGCGCACCGGCAAGACCGTGATGCTGCAGAACATCGCCCACTCCATCGCAGCCAACCATCCGGAAGTCTATCTGATCGTTCTCCTGATCGATGAGCGGCCCGAAGAGGTTACCGATATGGCCCGCTCCGTGAAGGGCGAGGTCGTGAGTTCGACCTTCGACGAGCCCGCATCGCGCCACGTGTCGGTGGCCGAAATGGTGATCGAAAAGGCGAAGCGGTTGGTCGAGCACAAGCGCGACGTGGTGATCCTCCTCGACTCGATCACGCGTCTGGCGCGCGCCTACAACACCGTCGTGCCGAGTTCCGGCAAGGTGCTGACCGGTGGTGTGGACGCCAATGCGCTGCAGCGGCCAAAAAGATTTTTCGGTGCTGCGCGGAACATCGAAGAGGGTGGATCTCTGACGATCATTGCGACAGCCCTGATCGATACCGGCTCGCGCATGGATGAAGTGATCTTCGAAGAGTTCAAGGGAACCGGCAATTCGGAAATCGTTCTTGATCGCAAAGTCGCCGACAAGCGAACCTTCCCTGCGCTCGATATCGGCAAGTCCGGCACGCGTAAGGAAGAGCTGCTGGTCGACAAGGCCGTGCTCTCGAAGATGTGGGTGTTGCGACGCGTGCTGAGCCCGATGGGTGTCGTCGACGGGATGGAATTCCTGCTGGAAAAGCTGAAACAATCGAAGAGCAATGCCGATTTCTTCGACGCGATGAATACCTGAGCCTCGGCGAGGCGGAGGGCCGATCGATGGACCGGCCCTCTGCTTGTCTCAGACGGTCAGGACTGTCGATCCCGTGGTCTTGCGCGCTTCGAGGTCAGCATGCGCCTGCGCCGCATGGGCCAGCGGATAGGTCTGATTGACGGCGATCTTCACCTGGCCGGAGAGGACCGCGGCGAACAAATCCTGTGCCGTCTCTGCCAGCTCCTCCTTGGTTGCGATGAAAGATTGCAAAGTCGGCCGCGTGACGAACAGCGAACCCTTCTGCGCGAGAATTCCAAGGTCGATCGGTCCAATCGGGCCGGAGGACTGGCCGAAACTGACCATCAAGCCGCGTGGCTTCAGACAGTCCAGGGATTTCAAAAAAGTGTCCTTGCCGATCGAATCATAGACGACCGGCAACTTGGCGCCCTTCGTCAGTTCGAGCACGCGAGCAAGGAAATCCTCTTGTGTGTAAAGAATGACGTGGTGGCAGCCATTGGCCTGGGCAAGCTCAGCCTTTTCAGGCGTCGACACGGTGCCGATGACAGTGGCGCCGAGGGCAGCCGCCCATTGGCATAGGATCAGACCGACACCGCCCGCAGCCGCGTGGATCAGGATCGTATCGCCGGCTTTGACAGGATAGACCTTGCGGATCAGGTACTGCACGGTCATTCCCTGCAGCATCATGGCGGCTGCGATCTGGTCACCGATCGTCTCCGGCAGTTTGACCACACGATCGGCCGGGATGAGCCGCGCCTCGGCATAGCCCCCGATGCTGCCGGCATAGGCGACGCGATCGCCCGGCCGCAGATCGGCCACCCCGTCGCCGACAGCCTCGACCGTACCGGCGCCTTCCATTCCCGGAATGAAAGGCAACGGCATCGGGTAGAGACCGGTCCGATGATAGACGTCGATGAAGTTCAGCCCGACGGCCGTGTGGCGCAGGCGGATCTGGCCCGGGCCTGGTTCACCAACGGTGATTTCTTCCCATTGGAGCACTTCCGGGCCGCCGGTCTTGTGAATGCGGATGGCGTGCGTCATCGCGGGTATCCTTAGACCAGATGCTGTTTGAAGAAGGCAGCGGTCCGAGCGTTCGCCAGGTCGGCAGATTGTGCGCTGTAATGCTGCCCACCGACCCGCGCGAAGGCGTGATCATCCTCGGGATAGTCATGCAGGGTGACCAGAGCATTACCGTCGAGTGCGGCATGGACCGTTTGCTGGACCGGCGGAGGGGCGTACTCGTCCTTGCCGGCGATGTGCAGCATAAGCGGCTTGCGGAGAGCCGAGGCTTCGCCGACCAGATCGCCGAGGCCGACACCGTAATAGCCGACCGCTGCGTCGATATCGGTCCGAGTGGCTGTCAGGAAGGCCAGCTTGCCGCCAAGGCAATATCCGACGGCACCGACCTTGCCGGTCGACCCAGGATGGTGACGGAGGGCGGCGATCGTCTTGGCAATGTCGCTGATGCCACGATCGACGTCGAAAGCCTGGAACAGCTCGAACGCGCGGGCCCATTCGGCCGGCGTTCGGTCGGTGATGTCGATGCCCGGCTCGATCCGCCAGAAGAGGTCCGGGCACATGGCGACGTAGCCCTGAGCAGCAAAGCCGTCGGTCAAATCGCGCATCACCTGGTTAACGCCGAAAATTTCCTGGATAACGAGCAAGCCTGGGCCGGTACCGCTTTTCGGGGTGGCGACATAGGCGGTCATTGCCCCGTCGCCGGTTTCGATCGTGATGGTCGTCATGCGCGCTTCTCCTGAGTATGAGGCAGCGTTACGGCCGGGCCAGCTCGGCCGCCAGGGCCGCGGGCTCGGTCAAGGGAAGGGAACAGACCCGGCCGCGGCAGACATAAGCGGTTGCCGCTCCGCCTAGTGCCGTCTTGCCGTGGGCTGGATGCCGGACCGGCAATGCCGCGCCGGGCGGAACGGATTGAAGTACGGCGGTTGCCGTGCCACTGGCGCGCGCCGTTTGGCGCAGAGCGTTGGCGCCAGGGTCGTCGAGCAGGCCGACGATGACGATTTGGACTGCTCGGCCCAGAAAGTCGACGCCGTTGAGATAACTGGCGAGTGGGAAGAAATTCCGATCGAGTTCGCCGGAAAAGGCGGCGATCGCCGACTCCGCGCGCTCGTGATAATGCAACTCGCCGGTCAGCAGGTGGAGTCGGGCGAGGACCTCGATCATCACGCCGTTGCCGGCCGGCACCGCGCTGTCCGACGCAGTCTTGGTCCGGGCGATCAGGGTTTCGGTATCGTCGGCGGTGAAGAAATAGCCCCCGGCCGGATCGGCGAAATGCTTGGCAAGCACTTCAACCCATGATTCAGCGTGTACCAGATAGCCGGGTCGGCCGGTCCCCTCGTGCAACAGCAAGGCGGCCCGGGCCATATCAGCGTAATCATCGAGCGTGCCGGGATGCGCACGGCCCTGTCGCCAGGAATGCTGCAGCCGATGGTCTGCCGACATCATCGTCGCGGTCACGAAATCATAGGCAGCGATGCCGGCTTCGAGCCATTCAGGCTTGTCGAAGGCCTGTGCGGCGCGAGCCAGCGCTGCGATCATCAGGCCGTTCCAATCGGCGAGTACCTTGTCGTCGCGGTCAGGCGGGACGCGGGAGCGTCGCGCGTCGAACAGAACCGCACGGCAGCGCGCCAGCACAGCCTCTGCTGAGGAATCAGCCGGCTTCGGCGCCCGGCGCCGATTGAGGATGGTCTTGCCCTCCCAATTTCCATCGGCAGTCACGTCGTATTGTGCTTTGAATAGCGCCGAGTCGACGCCGAGCAGGCGATCGATCTCGCCCTCTTGCCAAACGTAGAATTTCCCTTCCTCGTGCTCGCTGTCGGCATCGAAGGTCGAGGCGAAACCACCATCGGGGGCCAGCATTTCTCTCAGGACCCAGCTAACGGTCTCCTCGACCCTTTGACGGTACAGCGGCTTGTGTGTGTCGAGCCATGCGTCGGTCAGGAGCTCGACGAGCTGCGCATTGTCGTAGAGCATCTTTTCGAAATGCGGCACGAGCCAGAATTCATCGGTCGAATAGCGGGCAAAGCCGCCGCCGAGATGATCATAGATGCCGCCGTTGCACATCGCGTCCAGGCTGATGAGAACGGCGTCGCGCCAGTCTGTCCGTCCCGTCCGCCGATAGCCGCGCCAAAGCAAGGAGAGGATGCTGCAGTTCGGGAATTTCGGCGCCTGCCCGATCCCGCCATGGATGCGGTCGATCGCGCGGGAGAAACGCTCCGCGATCGGGTCGAGTTCGGCAAGCGCGATCGGTCCGGCGGCCCGCGGCTGCGACAGTTTCGCCAGCCCATCGGCGAGCGCTTTGATATTGGTCGCGACCTTGTCGCTTTCCGCGGCATAGATGCGCGCGACGCCGGTCAGAATCTCGGGGAAACCCGGTCGGCCCCAGCGCGCCGCCGGCGGGAAATAGGTTCCGCCCCAAAACGGTTCGCCGCGCGGTGAGAGGAACATGGTCAATGGCCAGCCGCCTTGCTCGCCGAGCAGCATGAGCGCTTGCTGATAGATCGCGTCCAGATCCGGCCGTTCCTCGCGGTCGACTTTGATCGGTATATAAAGCCGGTTCATCAGCGCGGCGATGTCAGGATTCTCGAAACTCTCATGGGCCATCACATGGCACCAATGGCAGGCGGCATAGCCGATGGAGAGGAGGATTGGCTTACGCTCCGTTTCCGCCTCGGCCAGAGCAGCCGTGCCCCAGGCCCGCCAATGCACCGGATTGTCCTTGTGCTGGCGCAGATAGGGGCTGGTCTCGCGGCCGAGCTGGTTTTCTGCCATGGGGGATCTCCGGCACATGCGTTAAGGCATGGCGATTGTCGCGGGCGGTGCATCCTATTAGGTTTTTCTCTACCGCGCCAAGCCGTGTCCCGGGCATGGCGCGTCCTAGAAACTGGGGATGGTTCTTCGGAGCAGTCATGGATTCACCCGAGCGTCTCTACTACCAGGAGCATGTTTTCGTCTGCACCAACACGCGTCCAGCCGGCCACTCTCGTGGCTGCTGTCAGGAGAAAGGCGCTGAGGTGCTGCGTAACTATATGAAGGTGCGGGCGAAGGAACTCGGCCTGACGGCGACGCGAATCAACAGCGCCGGGTGCCTGGACCGATGCGAGCTCGGACCAACGATGGTGATCTATCCCGAAGGGGTCTGGTACACCTTCCGAACCCGCGAGGACATTGACGAGATCCTGGATACGCATCTCATTCGGGGCGGGCGGGTAGACCGGTTGATGTTGCGACCGGAGCAGGAGCGGCCTGGAGAGTGATATCGGCATGAACGACAGTACGATCTTCGCGCTGTCGAGCGCGCGCGGGCGTGCCGGTGTGGCGGTGGTTCGAGTGTCCGGTGCCCATGCTCTCACGACGCTTCGGGCGCTGGGCGTGCGGCAGCCGGCAGCCCGGCAAGCGCGGCTGGCGACTTTGACGGACCCAGGAAGCGGTGAGACGATCGACCGGGCGCTGGTTCTGTGGTTTCCCGCGCCGGCAAGTTTCACCGGTGAAGACGTGGCGGAGTTCCATGTTCATGGCGGTCCGGCGGTCATCGCCTCGCTTCTAGCGGCGCTTGGGCGGATAGACGATTGTCGCCTGGCGGAACCGGGGGAGTTCAGTCGCCGGGCCTTCGAGAATGGTAAGCTTGACCTCACCGCAGCCGAAGGCCTCGCCGATCTGATCGAGGCAGAGACGAGTGCACAACGCCGCCAGGCGTTGCGCCAAATGGGCGGCGCCTTTGAACGGTTGACGACCGACTGGGCAGGACGGTTGGTCCGGTGCCTCGCGCATCTGGAGGCCGCGATCGATTTTCCCGACGAAGAATTGCCGGATGATCTGGTGGCGGGGATCACAGCGGAGGCGGCGAGCCTCGCCGAAGCGATTCAGCAGCATTTGGCGGATGGCAGACGCGGCGAGATCCTGCGCGACGGGATGTCGGTAGCTCTGATCGGACCGCCGAACTGCGGTAAATCGAGCCTGCTGAACGCATTGGTCGGGCGTGAAGCGGCTATTGTTTCGGCCGTCGCGGGTACGACCCGCGACGTGATCGAAGTGCATCTCGATTTGGGCGGCATCCCTGTCATCTTGGCGGATACGGCAGGGCTGAGGGAGAGCGCGGACGAGATCGAGCAGGAAGGGATCCGGCGCGCGCTCGCCCGCGCAGAATCATCGGATATCGTGTTGAATATTCTGGATGCGACGGAGCCTGTTTCACGTGAAACAAGCCTCGCGGGCTTGGCGGCCGGCACGGTCGTGACAGTCTGGAACAAGATAGATCTAGCCGCGCCGCCGCCGGATACAATCGGTGTTTCAGCGCGGACCGGCGCGGGTCTCGACAGGCTGATCCTGCGGCTGACCGAGGCGGCGGAACAGCGGATGGCTGGCTCGCCGCCCATCGTGACCCGGCAGCGCCACCGCGAAGCGCTGGAAAATTGTCTCGACGCGCTCGATCGGGCGCGCAACGCCGGCGAGTCGGCCTTGCTGGGTGAAGATCTCCGGCTGGCAGTCCGGGCGCTTGGTCGAATCACGGGCAAGGTGGATGTCGAGGAACTGCTGGATATCGTCTTCAGGGATTTCTGCATCGGTAAATAGCATGGTATATCCCGCCTATCATGCGCTCCAATTCTCCATTTGACGTCGTCGTGGTCGGCGGCGGCCACGCCGGCTGCGAGGCGGCAGCGGCCGCCGCTCGCCTCGGCGCCTATACGGCGCTCGTGACCCACCGAGCCGCTACAATAGGCGAAATGTCATGTAACCCAGCGATCGGCGGCCTGGGCAAAGGCCATATCGTCCGGGAAATCGACGCCTTGGATGGCGTCATGGGGCGGGCGATCGACGCCGCCGGTATTCAGTTCCGAGTGCTGAACCGCTCGAAGGGGCCGGCGGTGCGCGGACCACGGGCTCAGGCCGATCGCAAGCTTTATCGCCAGGCAATGGCCGCGCTGCTCGCGGAGCACGACACGTTGACGATCATCGAGGGTGCCGTCGAGGATCTCTCCTTGGATCCAAATGGCGCCGTCACCGGGGTAGCGCTGGCCGACGGAACTGTATTGCGAGCGGCGCGTGTCGTTTTGACGACCGGGACGTTCCTGCGAGGCGTGATTCATATCGGGACGGAAATCATCCCGGCAGGTCGGGTGGGGGAAGCGCCTTCGCTTGGGCTTTCGGCGACGCTCGGTCGGGCCGGCTTCGCTCTCGGCCGATTGAAGACCGGTACGCCGCCACGGCTCGACGGAAGGACCATCGACTGGAGCGGGCTCGACATCCAGCCGGGTGATGATCCACCCGAACCATTCTCGTTCCTGACAAAGCGAATTACTACGCCGCAGATAGCCTGCCATATTACCGGCACGACACCGGGCTCTCATGCGGTGATCCGGGAGAATCTGCATCGGGCACCGGTCTATTCCGGTCAGATTGAGGGGACCGGGCCGCGCTATTGCCCATCGATCGAGGACAAGATCGTACGGTTCGGAGACCGCGAGCGGCATCAGATCTTTCTGGAGCCTGAGGGGCTTGATGATGACACGATCTATCCGAATGGGATCTCGACCTCGCTGCCGCGCGATGTGCAGGCGGCGTTGCTGCGCACCATTCCAGGCCTCGAACGTGCCGTGATGCTAAGGCCGGGCTATGCGATCGAATATGATTTCGTCGATCCGCGTGAATTGACGCCGTGCTTGGAGACGCGGCGCATACCCGGGCTCTATCTGGCGGGGCAGATCAACGGCACGACCGGATATGAGGAGGCGGCGGGGCAGGGGTTGATAGCAGGGCTGAATGCCGCGCTCGCGGCCGCCGGATCTCAACCGTTCACGCTCGACCGCGCCGACGCCTTCATCGGGGTGATGATTGACGATCTGGTCAGCCGCGGGACGACCGAACCTTATCGGATGTTCACGTCGCGCGCGGAGTATCGCCTGCTTCTCCGGGCGGACAATGCCGACCGACGGCTCACGGCACGGGGTATCGCCCTCGGCTGCGTCGGTGCCGAGCGGCGGGTTATTTGGGAGGAAAAGGAACGAGCACTCGCGGATGCGCAAGCGCTCGTCCGCGGTCTGGCGATGACGCCGCCGGCTCTCGCCCGCTGCGGTATAGCGGTAAATGCCGATGGGCTGTTGCGCAGCGTTGCCGATTTGCTGGGGCGGCCGGAGTTAAGTCTGGAGCGTCTCGCATCGATTTGGCCGGCGCTTCGGGAATTCCGGGCGGATGTGGCGGAGCAGATCGAAATCGATTGCCGCTATGCCAGTTACATCGCCCGGCAGGAGGCGGATATTGCCGCATTCCGTCGCGACGAGGCGCTGCTATTGCCGTCGGACCTCGACTACGCATTCGTTGGAAGCCTGTCGAATGAAATCCGCCAGAAGCTCACTCGGGCGCGGCCCGCTACTCTGGGTGCGGCAAGCCGTATTTCGGGCGTCACTCCTGCAGCGCTCATAGCGCTCCTGAAGTACGTCAAGCGAGACCGGTCGAGACGTTCGGCGTGAGGCTGGATTGACGGGGTTGTTGCTGCCGGAGGAATTTGCCGGGCTGGTCGCTGTTTCACGTGAAACAATGGACCGGTTGCGGCTCTACGCCGAATTGCTTGCCAAGTGGACCCAGCGAATCAATCTTGTCGCACCGGCCAGCCTGGGGGATGTGTGGCGCCGGCACATACTGGATTCGGCCCAGCTCGCAGCACAATTGCCCGCAACAACCGCGACCCTGGTCGATCTCGGCAGCGGTGCCGGGCTACCCGGACTCATTCTCGCCATCCTCGGCGTGCCGGATGTGCATCTGGTCGAGTCGGATACGCGCAAGGCGGCTTTCTTGCGCGAGGCGGCCCGCCAGACCGGGACGAAAGTCACGATTCACGCTTGCCGCATCGATGCTGTACCTCCCATCGCAGCCGACGCCGTCACCGCCAGAGCCCTCGCGCGCTTAGTAATTCTGCTGGAATACGCCGTCCGCTTCGTCAAGCCGGCCGGCGCATGTTATTTCCTCAAAGGGGCGAGTTTGGTGGATGAATTGACCGAAGCGCGAAAATCCTGGCACATGAAGGTGACGGAATTTCGGAGCCTCAGCGATGTCTCCGGCGTCGTCGTCAAATTGGAGTCCATTGTCCGTGAGCGGCACCCCTGAATCGACCGGTCTCGCGGCGGCCATTGCCAAGGCGCCCCGCGTATTCGCCGTAGTCAACCAGAAAGGCGGCGTCGGCAAGACCACAACGACGGTCAATCTTGCGACCGCGCTCGCCGCAGTGCAGAAGCGTGTCCTGTTGATCGACATGGATCCGCAAGGCAATGCCTCGACCGGCCTCGGCATCGCCAAGCATCAGCGTGTCGTGACCAGCTATCAGGTGCTGATGGGGGAAGACGAGATCGGCGGCGCGCTAATCGCCACCAACGTTCCCGGCTTGCAACTCGTGTCCGCCTCGGTCGAACTCGCCGGTGCCGAGATCGAGCTGGTGAGCGAGGATCGGCGGGAATTTCGCCTGCGTGACGCGCTGGTCCGTCTCAACACCGTCTACGACTACGTGCTGATCGACTGTCCGCCGTCGCTCGGGCTCTTGACCTTGAATGCGATGGTCGCTGCCAACGCCGTACTGGTACCGTTGCAATGTGAGTTCTATGCGCTCGAAGGTTTGAGCCATCTGGTTCGCACCATCGATCGGGTGAAGAAGCATCTCAATCCCGGCCTCGATATCCAAGGGGTGGTGCTGACCATGTTCGACAAGCGCAGCAATCTTTGCGATCTGGTCGCCAGCGATGTGCGCAGTTATTTCGGCCCAAAGGTTTACGACACCGTGATCCCGCGCAATGTAAAAATCTCCGAAGCGCCTAGCCACGGCAAGCCGGTCTTGCTCTATGATTGGAAATGCGCCGGCTCCGCGGCATATCTTCATCTGGCCAGCGAAATGCTCCTGCGCGAGCGCGATCAGGCACCGTGACGGATTTTGAAGGACGGATCTGACAGAGTGACGGAACCGAAACGCCGCACCAGCCTCGGTATGGGGCTCTCGGCCCTGCTCGGTGACAATGCCCCGGTGGAAGCCGATAGCCGCAAGCCGACGAGGACCATCCCGATCGAACTGGTTCATCCCGGACGATATCAGCCGCGTCGGGTCTTCGATCCGGAAAAGTTGGCCGGGCTGGTCGCGTCAATCCGCGACAAGGGCATCCTGACGCCGCTGCTGGTACGACCGCACCAATCGATCGCCAATGCCTATGAGCTGATCGCCGGCGAACGGCGCTGGCGCGCGGCGGCGCAGGCACAGCTGCATGAAGTGCCGGTCATCGTCCGTGATCTCACAGATCGCGAGACGCTCGAGATCGCTCTTGTCGAGAATCTCCAGCGGGAAGACCTCAATCCGCTGGAAGAGGCGCAAGCCTATGCCCGGCTGACGGAAGAGTTCGAGCATACCCAGGAAGACTTGGCCCGGGCCGTCGGTAAGAGTCGCAGCCACGTAGCGAACACGATGCGCCTGCTCGGCGCCAGCCAGAAGGTCAAAGACTACCTAGCCGACGGCAAGCTTACTGCGGGCCACGCCCGAGCCTTGATCGGCTGGGATCGCGCCGACGCGATCGCCGATGAAATCGTCGAACGCGGCCTGAATGTACGCCAGGTCGAAGCACTAATGGCGAAGGCGAAGGATATCGGCGGAAAGCGGCAATCGCCGGCTCGCGACACCGATACTGTGGCGCTCGAACGGGAAATCAGCGGTAGCTTGGGTCTCGCCGTCAAGCTCAAGCCGCGCGGCAATGCCGGCGAGGTCGTCATTTCGTACCGGACGCTCGATCAGCTCGATCACCTGTTGCGCCGGTTGCGATAGGTTAGGTCTCTGCAGCTATAAATATCGGCCCGGCACTTGAGACATCCGTCAACGCTTGGGTTTGCCCGATAGGCGGCCGACCATCGTCAGAACCTGCCGGCAAATCGTCTCTTCGGGAAAGCCGGTCGTCTTGCAATCGAGTTCAGCTTGCAACAACAGTTTCAATAGGCGCTGCGTCCGTTCCGGCGGCCATTCGCCGATCTGGTTGCGGAACCGATCGACCAGCTTGAAGAAAATCGGCGGGCGAATGCTGCGGGCCACAGCGTCGGCGCTTTCACCGGCGGCAACCCGCGAAGCTGCGAGATGAAGACGCTGGCCGTGGCGCTGTGCTGCGCGAAGGATCGCGACCGCGGATTGGCCTTCGAGGAACAATCGGGTGAGCGCGGTTTCGACGGAGGCGGCAAAGCCGTCGAGGGCGTCGTAGACGACATCGTCCAGGGCAAGTGCGCTCGAATCGCCAACCGACGCCACGGCGCCGTCCAGATCGATCCGGCCGCCCGGTCCGGCGAAGAGGCAGAGCTTGTCGAGTTCTTGCCGGGTGATGCCGCGGTCTTCGCCGAGATTGGCGACCAGATAGGCCACCGCTTCTTCCGTAACGGAAATCCGGTCGCGGCCCAGGACATCGCGGATCAGTTGGGCGACGTCGCGTGGGCCGTCCGCATAGCACGCGATCGCCGCCGCGTTGGGCGCCGCCTCGACCAACTTGCGCAATGAAGATGATTTGCCGAGGTCGCCGGCCTCGATGGCGACTAGACCGCCGCCCGGCTTTTGATCAAGCACGTATTGCAAGGACTTCGCGACGGCGTCGCCGGCGTCCCGCAGCCGGATGATACGCCGACCGCCCATCAGGCTGAGCGCCGCAGCTTCATCCGCCAGCAGCGCCGGATCCTGCTTCAGCATGTCCCCGGTCAGCAGCGCCATGCGGAACGGATCGTCGCCGGCATGACCCAGCACGGCGCGGACCAGAGTCTCGGCGCGCTCGCGGACCAGCCCTTCATCCGGGCCGAACAGCAGGATCGCGGCAATCGTCTCGGGCGGGCGTTGCAGTAAGGCTGCAACCTGCGCCGGACTCGGCTTCACGTCTTGGGCGGCGCCTGCAGGAAATCAGCGAGGCTGATCTGGATCTGCTCGCTCAGCTCGTGCACGGCACGCAATTCGCCATTGTTGGCGCTCACGACGTTGCCATAGTCATTGTCGAGCACGTCGAATCCGGTGGAGGATTTTACCGTACCCTGCTTCACGACCTTGTTATCGGAGAGTCGTCGCAGCAGCCATGTCGCCGTCAACAATAGGTTCTGCCGGCTCGGCGTACCGTCGGCGCGGATGGCGGTCTGGCCGGTGGCTTCACGCAGCGCCACATCGAGACTATAGGTCGCCGGGACATGCTTCGCGTAGGGGTTCAGCCCGTCATGCAGGTCGTTCGTCATGACCTGACCGTAATGCTCGGCGATCTGTGTGACCCGGATCGCGGCGAGTTTGGCGGCCAAATCGTCCGATGTGCCGCCGCCGCCGTAAAGCGGCTGGAAGCCGCATCCGCCGAGAGCGATACAGGCGGCGACCGCCGCGAAGGGCTTAGACCACGACATTGATGATCCGGTTCGGCACGATGATGACCTTTCTGACCGGCTTATCCTCAAGCGCGCGCCGGACCGCCGCCAGCGCCAGCGCAGCTTCGCGGGCGCTATCTTGATCCAGGTCGCGCGCCAGGTCGAGGGTCGCCCGCAATTTGCCATTCACCTGGATCGCCATGGTCACGACATCGTCACGGACCAGCGCCGGATCAGCGACCGGCCAAGGCTGATCGACCAGCAGCGTGTCGTGGCCGATCAGATGCCACAGCTCCTCAGCCAGATGCGGCATCATCGGCGCCAGCAAGCCGATCAGCGCCTCGAGCGACTCGCGCAGTTCATTGGGGTCTGCCGTGCCGGCGACGCCTTCCAGATGGTTCGACAATTCGCGCAGCCGCGCGACGCCGCGATTGAAACGGAATTGCTCGAGATCTTCCGTCACGGCGGCGATCGTCTTGTGGGTCAGCCGCCGCGTGGCGCTGGCAGCGCCGTTGCTCCCTGACCCTGCCGGCGCGAGCCGGTCGCGATGGTCGATGACAAGGCGATAGAGACGGTTCACATACCGCCAGGTGCCCTCGATGCCGGCGGCGGTCCACTCCAAATCTCGCTCAGGCGGACTGTCTGACAAGAGGAACAAGCGCGCAGTATCGGCGCCGTAGCTGCTGCAGATCGCATCGAGTCCGACCGTGTTCCTCTTGGACTTGGACATTTTTTCCAGGCGGCCATGGATGACCGGCCTGCCGTCGCGATCGGTGATCGTGCCGTCCGCCTGCGTGATTGTCTCTTCCGGGTAGAGCCACTCGCCATCGGCGTTCTTATAGCTCTCGTGGCAGACCATGCCCTGGGTGAACAGGCCGGCGAAAGGTTCCTCGAGATCGAGATAACCGCAGCGCTTCAAGGCCCGGACGAAAAACCGTGAATAGAGCAGATGCAGGATCGCATGCTCGATGCCGCCGATATACTGGTCGACCGGCAGCCAGTAATCGACATCGTGCCGTTCGAACGCCCGGTCCGACCGCGGCGAGCAGAAACGCGCGAAATACCATGAGGATTCGAAGAACGTGTCGAAGGTGTCCGTCTCACGCCGGGCTTCGCCGCCGCAGCGGGGACAGGCGACATGCTTCCAGGTCGGATGCCGGTCCAACGGATTGCCCGGCTGATCGAAGCTGACATCGTCGGGCAGCCTGACCGGCAGATCTTCCGCCGGCACCGGCACGATGCCGCAGGTTTGGCAGTGAATGACCGGAATCGGACAGCCCCAATAGCGCTGCCGCGATACGCCCCAATCGCGCAAGCGGTATTGGATCGTACCGACGCCGCGGCCTTGCTCGGCCAGATGCGCGATCACCCGGCGCTTCGCCTCGGGTACCGGCAGATTGTCGAGGAAGCCGGAATTGATCAGGATACCGTCTGTGGAAACGAAAGCCTCGATATCGATGTCCGGCGCCGGGCCGTCGGCCGGGCGGACGACGACGCGCACCGGCAGCCGGTATTTGTTGGCAAAGTCGAGATCGCGCTGATCATGGGCCGGGCAACCAAATATGGCGCCCGTGCCGTATTCCATGAGCACGAAATTGGCGATGTAGACCGGCAGTTCGGCATGAGGCAGCAGCGGATGACGGACGGTGAGGCGCGTGCGATAGCCGAGCTTCTCGGCCGTCTCGACCGCCGCTTCGCTGGTGCCGATGCGGTTGCACTCGGCGGCGAAAGCGGCGATTGCGGGATCTTCTGCAGCCAGGCGCTGCGCGACCGGATGGTTCGCAGAGACGGCGCAGAAGGCGGCGCCGAACAACGTGTCCGGCCTAGTCGTGAAGATCTCGAGCTGCTCACCCTCGAAGCCGGCGCCGAGCAGATCGAAGAAAACGCGGGCGCCCTCGGATCGGCCGATCCAATTGGCCTGCATCACTCGCACACGTTCCGGCCATCGGTCGAGAGTCTCGATGCCTTGCAGTAATTCCTCGGCAAAATCGGTGATCTTCAGGAACCATTGCGACAGGAGCCGCTTTTCGACCAAGGCGCCCGAACGCCAGCCGCGGCCTTCGATCACCTGCTCGTTGGCAAGGACGGTGTGTTCGACCGGATCCCAATTGACCCACGATTCCTTGCGATAGGCCAAGCCGGCAGCGAGGAAATCCAGGAACATCTTCTGTTCGTGCCGGTAGTATTCTGGATGGCAGGTCGCGACCTCGCGCTCCCAGTCATAGGCCAGGCCAATCTGCTGCAACTGGCCACGCATGGTTGCGATATTCTCATAGGTCCAGGTCGCCGGATGGATCCCGGAGGCGATGGCAGCGTTCTCGGCCGGGAGGCCGAACGCATCCCAACCCATCGGGTGCAATACGTTGAACCCGCGCGCCCGCTTGAACCGGGTGACCACGTCGCCCATCGTGTAATTGCGCGCATGGCCGACATGCAGTTTCCCGGAAGGGTAGGGAAACATTTCCAGAACATAGTATTTCGGCCGCGCCGGATCGGTCACGGCGGCGAAGCTGCGCGCCTGCGCCCAAGCTGCCCGCCAGCGCTGCTCCGTCTCCAGGAAATTGTACCGTTCGCTCATCGGCTGCTCTCACTCTTCCGGGGCCGAGCGGCTCGCCCCGGAAGGAAAGCCCGCGCCCCTGGTCAATTCTGGGCGGTATTTACCGACGCGACACGAAGCTGCCGGGCCCGCGTCAGGATCGCATTCTCGAAATCGCCGGCGGTCTTCTTGTCGACCGGGGAGTCGACCCAACGGCCATCGGCAGTCTGAGTCTGCTTGAACACGGCGGTGCGGATGCCGTCGGCCCGAAGCTGGCGATCGAGAATGAAAATATTGATCTTGAAGCGTTCCGTCGGAGTCTCCGGCGGGGCATACCAATCAGTCAGGATGACGCCGCCGAATGGATCGGCCGAAGCGATCGGCATGAACGAGACCGTGTCCAGCGATGCCCGCCACAGGAATGCATTCACGCCGACGCCGAGCGCCACGCCGCCTGGCTGGGCGCTGTCGTTGCTGCTGTCGATCAGCGGAATGCCGCCCTTGCCGAAGATCGAGTTGGCGCTCCGATCCCCGGCCGGCGGAGTCGGAACCGTATAGGTGCTCTCATCCGGTTTGTCGTCGCCGCAAGCGGCGAGCAGGCCGGTAAGTGCGGCGGCGAGAACCAGAGGGGCTAGGCGCGTGTGCTTGGACATTGGGCTCCTCGATGCCTGTTCGGCTGAACCGGCACGAAGCATCTGCCTCTCGACGATCGAGCGGCACGCTTCAAAGTGAGCCGTTCCTACCATGTTCGGCGCCGCGATCAAAGTCGGATACTGCGGATTTCGACGCATGATTGACTTGACAGTGTCGGCTTTGCCTCGCATCAAACGGCCTCTCCATGGGAGTCGGGGCCGCGGATGAGCGATATTGGGGCTGCCCTTGCCGAAATCGGTCGGGTGATTGCACAAAATGCCGCGGCGGCCGGGCGCGATCCTGCGGCTGTGACCTTGGTCGCTGTCAGCAAGACCAAGCCGGAGGAGGCCGTGCGCGCGGCCCTGGCCGCCGGACAGCGCGTCTTCGGCGAGAACCGGGTGCAGGAGGCGATCGCCAAATTTGCACCGCTGCGCCTCGAAGGCGCGCCGGTCGAGCTTCATCTGATCGGGCCGCTGCAGACCAACAAGGTGCCGGAAGCGGTGCGTAGTTTCGAGGTCATCGAGACGCTCGACCGGCCGAGGCTCGCGGAAGCGCTCGCCAAGGAATTGTCGAAGGGCGCCGCCCGGCTCAGGCGATTGCTGGTCGAGGTCAATACCGGCGAGGAGCCGCAAAAATCTGGTATATTGCCGGCGGCGGCAGATGCCTTCATCCACGATTGCGTCGAGCGGTTGCATCTGCCGGTCACCGGCCTGATGTGTATCCCGCCACAGGATGACGAACCGGCGCTGCATTTCGCGCTGCTGCGCGAAATCGCCCGGCGCAACGGCTTGGCCGAGCTTAGCATGGGGATGTCGGCGGATTATCCTATCGCGATCCGCCAGGGCGCAACGCTGGTGCGGATCGGCACGGCGATCTTCGGCGCCCGGGCGCCGGTTCAGGAACCGACGCCCGACGCTTGACAATGCGGGTGCGGGCGCCGACCGGCGACCGCATCCCTGACGCGTTACTTGGTCGGCGAAACCAGAGCGATGGACCCGAAGGTGCCATTGGTCTGATTGTTGCCGCCGGCGGTGAAGAACAGCGTATCGGGCGTCGAATCCGAACCGCCGCCGAAGGTCAGTGCCCAGAGTTCGTCATTGACCAGCGGCTTGAAGCTCGTATCCAACAGCGGCCCGATGAAGAAGCCGTGCGGATCGAAGATGTTGATCTTGCCGTCGCCGAAATTGCCGACGAGGATGTCGTTGGCGAAGGCACCGAAGCTCGCCGGCGCCTGGACGATCCCCCAAGGAGCGTCGAGCGGGCCGCCGGCGGCGAAGTGGCGGAGCAGCACGCCGTCGGTCGAGAACACATCGACGAATCCCAGATGCGCGCCGACTGTCTCGTCATGCTTCGCCGCGTCCTGCTTCGCGTAAGTCACGAAGAGATCGCCGTTGATATTCTGGATATTGAACGGGGCGAAGCCGGCAGGGATTTCCGGATCGGCGAAAGTGCCCTTGATATTGGTCGCGGTAGCCGCGTTCGGCACGGCGCCGTCGACCAGGTTCGGCGTAAAGGTGCTGTCGAAGACGTCGACCGTGGCTGCACGCAGATTCGCAGCATAAATATGGGCGCCGGTCGCGGTGACGCCGAAGGCCAGGCCCTTGTAGACCGCACCGCCGGTGCCGACCTTGGAATTGTCGACGGCGATCACGGCGTTGGTCAGGTTGACGGCTGGATTCCAGGCGCTGATCGTGCCGTCTTCGGTATCGAAGATGAAGACGGCTGCGTCCTTCGTGCCGGGGAGGTCGAAGCCGCCGGTCGGGTTCCAGATGATGCCGGTCGGCGCAGCGGCCGGGCCGGTATCGGCGCGCAGCGGCGGTGCCGGCAGCGGGATCGTCACTTTGGGCAGGCCGGCGACGGCAACGCCGGCGCCGCTATAAAGTAGCGAGAAGCCGGAATTGTTGCCGTTGATCCAGAACGCGCCGCCGGGCGCGAACGCAACGCCCCAGGCATTCGTCAGGTTCGGGTCGGTATGTGCCGCGACATTGGGCAGGTTCGAGACAAGGTTCGTTTGCGTGGCGAGAAACAGATGATCACTGTCATCGGCACGGGCCGGGTTCAAGGCGAGGACTGACGTGCCGATGATCGACGTCGCCAGCAAAATCCGGGTGAAGCGTCCCATTTGAACTCCCTTCCATCTATCTTGTCTCTGCGGGCGCGGGGGCCCTGCAGGCGGTGACTCGGTCATGATGGCCGGATCACGCGAAACCGGGCTGTTCGAACGGCAGGTCGCCGTTATGCTGACCGTGGCGAACTCACGATTTGACGGGTTGGATTTTGCCGTTCTGGTTGTGCCGCGGTCGAGCCCTGAAAGGACGGGATAGTCTTTGAGACTATTCCAGGCCGCCACCCCGACCGTGTCGAGGCCACAAAAATGACATTGAGACAATCGCTTATTCGGGTAAGTATCAAAGACCTATACGCGATTTACAATAACGCAGGAGCGCTCATCGGCGTCGGCGAGAAACTCAAGAAGATCGGTGAGCGCCAAGGCGACACAACCTTGTGTAGGCCCGCCGTCGGAGCGCGCAAGATGCAGGAAGATAGCGCTGCCGCGGCCCGGGACCACCGGTGCGTCGTTGTAGCCGAGCGGAACGATCAGGTCGTACACATTGTCGGCGCGCCAAAGCTTCTCTGCGCTTGCGGGATACGGCAAGCCGACCGGACGGTTATAGTTCCGATCATCCGGCGCATCGCACCAGCCGTCCCCCGCCGTCAACGGCACGACACGAAGCCCGGTTCGGGGCAGCGGCAAGCGGTCCGGTCGGTAGTACAGCATTCGGCATGTCCAGGTACCGATGGGCGTCGTGCCGTCGCCTTCATGCTTGTCTGCGGAGAAACCGGCGAGGCCGAACGTGCAGCGGTACCGGCGTGCGCCGCAGCATGCCCAGCCATCGGCGCCGACAATCAGGTCCATGGCGGCAGGACCATCGCTAAAGCCGCCCCAGCGCAGCGTCTTCCAGATAGCGGGTCAAGCCTTCGAGACAGGCCCGGTCGCCATAGAGGCGATGCCGGTCGCGCAGGATCTGCGCCGACAAGGCTCGCCGCCGCGCCGGGTCGCGCCCGAGCGAAGCCGCCAGTGCGACATATTCCTCCGTGGACCGGGCGATCAGTTCGGGCATGCCCAGAAGATCGAGGATTGCGGCGCTGTGCCGCGCGCGCATGAGCGCTCCGGGGAGGGTGACGACCGGAATGCCCTGCCCGAGCGCTTCGAGGGTCGAATTGCAGCCGGACCAGCCGATGCTGTCGAGGAAGACATCGGCCAGCCCGGTCACCCCGGCAAAGCGAGACGCGGTGAGATGCGGCAGGAAACGGCAGAACCTGGCGGCATCGAGGCCCGCAGCGGCGAAAGCCGCATCGAGCCGGCTGCGGAAAATCGCCGTGACCGAGGCATCGCCGGGATAGGCCAGGAAAACGAAGCAGGCGTCCGGATCGGCGGCAGCGATGCGCGGGAAGACCGAGTCATACCGTGGCAAATATTTATAGAGCGATTGGCAACACCAATAGAAGGTTGCCTCGGTCGGAATGCCGAGCTCCGCCCGGGCTACAGCATCAGCCGCGACCGGCACAGGTTCATAGGCGATCGACAGATTGGGCAGTCTGATCAGACGCTCCGTGTAGTCGGCTTGGGCGTTCTCCGGCTCCATCAGATCGCTGCTGAGGAAATGATCGATACTCGGCAGGCCGCTGGTCTCAGGATGTCCCCAGGACGTCGCCTGCACCGGCGCCAGCTTCAGTGCGGCCAGGCGAATCGTCAGAGGGTCCATGCCGATGCCGGGAATCAGCAAGACATGCAGCCGATCCGCCCGAATCGCCTCGGCCCAGGCCGCTGTGGAATGCGCGCCCCGCATAAACCGGTGGCACAGGACGGCGGCTTGTTCGGTCTCATCATCGGTGCGGTTGCCGATGTGGTAGCCATAGAGTTCGAAGCGCCCGCGGTCGAGCCCTGCCAGCCAACCCTTGATCGGAACTTTCCAATTGGAATGCCGGTAGAAATGGGCCGACAGCATGCCGACGCGAATCTTCTGGCCTGGGCGCGGCCGATCGACTTTCGGCGCTGTCATCCAGCGCGGATGGAGCGCGGCCATGATGCGCGTGACATGGCCGCCGTAGAGCGCCTGCAGGTCCCGATCGGGCCGGCCCTGATAAGTCAGGTAGAAGGGCGGAATGCCGCCGGCGGCTTCCGCATCGAGCGCCGCAGGCAGCGGCGCCTTGGCCAAGGCTTCGAGATCGTTGGTATAGGCCGCGCGCGCGCGCGCGATCTCGGCATCGTCGCGATAAATGATCGGCAACCGCGTTACGGCCAGATTGACACGGGCTGCGAGCAGGTCGGGCTGGTGGCGCAGCGCCTCGGCGAAGGCGTACTCCGCCGCCTCGCGCCGGCCGAGATTGCTCAGCGCCGTGCCTAGGTTGGTGTGGGCTGCCGCCAAGCCGGGTTGCAGCCGAACGGCGTCGCGATACGCAGCGACGGCGTCGTTGAGCCGGCCGAGCGCAGCCAGGGCGTCACCCAGCCCGCGCCGCGCCGCGGCGGCGGCCGGATCGCGCGCGATCGCCCGCTCGAACCCCGCGACCGCCTCATCGAGCCGGCCCATGGAGGCGAGCGCATTCGCGAGGTTGATCTCGGCCTCGACGTAACCCGGCTCGATATTCAGCGCCGCGCGATAGCTCGCGACCGCTTCCTCGAAGCGGCCGAGATAGGCCAATGCGCTGCCGAGATTGTTGTGCGCGACGAACAGGCTCGGTTCCAGTCGCAGGGCCAGGCGGAAGCTTGCTATCGCATCGTCGAGGCAGCCTTGTGCTCCTTGCGCGGCGCCGACGGCGAGCAGCACTTCCGGCGCCCGCGCCGCCAGGCGTTGGGCTCGCCGCCAGCTCGCCCGCGCCGCTTCGGCCTGACCCTGTGCCGCCTCCGCCCGCCCGAGATCGAGATGATAGCGCGGCTCGGCGCGGTTCAGGCGGACAGCTTGGCCGATCGACTTCGCGGCATCGGCGGCCAAGCCGCGCTGCAGGTTGGCGACGCCGAGCAGGTGCCAGGCATCGGCGCATCCGGGTTGCCGCCCCAGCACCTGCCGGTATAGGGCTTCGGCCTGATCCAGCGCGCCCGCCTGATGCCGCTGCATGGCGTGGTGCAGCAATGCTGCAATCGACGCATCGCCCTGGGCCATGGCTAGGATTTATGATTCGCGAAGTAAAATGCCGAAGCCGTACTTGCCAGCGCAATCGACGGCGGAAATATTACGCCGATCAGCTCTTTGATTTGTTGGACGTCGAGCTGTGAACACCATGCCATGGCGATGAAAGCGAGGACTTCGACACAAATCAGAACGATCGACAGTACGGCAAGAACGCCACGGATGACCTCACGGTCTTTGGCCGGGTTGTAGTCAGAGAGTATATCACCATATGATTCTTCGTATGGGACCGTGTAAACCGTATCGATCGCCCCCTCATTTGCCTCCGTCTTTCCAGACTGCGAAGCCTTTCCAGGTTCCGAGGAGCTCTCTTCCGGCGATTCGTCAGCCGTAGTCGGCGGCGACATCGAGACCTATTTGAGTTTCTTCACGCTTCCGTCTTTGCGTTCGACAAATACCTGTGCACCCTTGGTTTGCTCCTGGGTGATGACTTTCAACGCACCGAGCGCCCGGCCGATCGTTTCACCCAGGCTTTCCTTCCGTTCGACACTGAGCTCTTTGGCGATCTTTAGCGCCTCAGGGCTCAGCCTGATCACATCCGACATCGTAACCTCCTTCTCGAGCCCCTTCGCAAGGAAGATCGGGAATCTTCCCTTCGAAGCTTTGGCGACCGGCGAAAGCCCCATTCAATCGTCCAGGGTATCAGACCGGTGCAAATAAACGGTTAGAACACTCCGCGGTTGAGAACCTTTCGAAATCTATGTGGGGTTCCTGCGGCGGGCCGGTATGAGACATACCGTCGCCTGTGGTGGAAACCGCGAATGAGCTGATCGGGATGCCGCGGAGCCGCCGGGCGAAATCGCTCTGTTCCAGCTTCACTTTATATCAAGCGGGCGATTGCCCAGCCAGTCCGGAACGCCGCGCCGACAAAATATTCCGTTGGTGTTGCATCGTTGCGACCCTTGTCGCCGGGATGGGTGTGCACAATCCCAGCGCGTATTGGTCGCCGATCATAGGCGGTAGGATCGTGTGTTCATTGGCCATGGCTGCCGCAGATCTATGACCAACTTCGCAGAATGCCGGGATTCTTTCCACACAAAGCGTGAGGCGCCGGACAACGGTCCGGCGCCTCACTTCCTTGCTCGCGCGCCGCCTCTGGGCGGCGCGCGGCTATGCTGCCATGCGCAAAGCGGCGCTCCGCCTACTCGTGATCTTCGATATCGAGTTCGCCGGCGACCGGAGTCAGCGTTCCGAACAGCCCGTCGGCATAGCCGTTGATACCGGCCGCGAAGAACAGGCTGAGCGCCGAGCCGGCAGTAGCGTTGTTGCCGACTTCGATGGCCCAGAGGCCCGGGATGACGAGCGTGTTGCCGCTCGGGTCTTCCATCGTGCCGATGAACTCACCATTCACCGGATTGAAGGCCGAGATCGTGCCGCTGCCGCGGTTGGCGATCAGCAGATCATGGCTGAAAGTGCCGAAATCCTGCGGAGCCAACTCGGCACCCCAGGGCGAATCGAACCAGGGGCCGTTTTGCAGCTCCGAGATCGGCACGCCGTCGACGTTGTAGATGATCGCAAAGCCGCTGCCCGGGGCATCGACGGTGGCTGTCTTGGCGGCATTCTGCTTGGCGAAGGTGACCACGACATTGGTCCCGATCGCCTGGACGTTATATGGCGCGAAACCCGGCAATGGGCTGAAGGTGAAGTCGAAAAGCTGCCGGTTGAAATTCGCGTCGAAGGTTTCGACCGTACCGTCGTGGAAATTTGCGGCGAGCAGGAAATGCTTGCCGTTGTTCACGATCCAGGTCATGCCGGTGAAGACGGCATTGTTGGCCGACTCATCGACCTTGTTGACGGCGGTGGTTGGATTCACACCGGGGTTCCAGCCGGAGATCGTGCCCTGCTTCGTCACGAACAAGAAAATCGCCGCAGTGGCCGGGTTTCCTTCAACGAGGTCGAAATCCTCGCTGCCATTGAACATGACGCCGGTCGGCTCCGACGTACCGGTGCCGGTCGGTGTCGGGACGATCACTTGCGGCAGGGCGGCGATGACGGTGCCGGCGCCGCTATAGAGACGCGACGTGCCGGTGCCTGCACTGTTGACCCACCACGGGCTGGTCGCGCTGCGCGTGAGGCCCCATGCGTTCTTCAGATTGGGATCGACGGTGACGGCACCGACCGTCGACAGGTCCGAAACCAGGTTGGTCTGCGTGTAGTTCTGCGCGCAAGCGATGCCCGACACCAGCGGGAGGGTCGCGGCCAGCGCGGTGAAAGACAATGATTTCAGCCATGTATGCATCATGCTCGTCCTTTTCGGAGACAGTTGACCAAGCGAATGCCGGCGCGGTCGTCCGGATCCGTCCTCGGTAGCGGCGCTATCGAGCAAATTGCGATGTACATAGTGCAGGGGTCTCGGCGCGGCCGTGCTGCCCCGCGACGGCGTTGCCGATACGCGCGAGAAATCGCTCCCGCACACGGCGAGACCATGCGTGGTCATAAACTATTAAGACAAGTAAACAATTCTTGACTGTAAACTGGAAAAATTTTATCGGCCCAAGGGAATTTTTCTCATAGCGACGGCCGAGCTTCTTCGATAAGCTATTGATTATCAATCATAAAACGATCCACAGTCGATGCCGCGAGAGCCCTGTCCTGTAGCGGACCGGGACTGCATGTTTCGCGTATTACGTCAGTAAACTTGGTCAATATCCGCGGATTTGGCGTCGCGGGCGCGAGCGGCCACCAAGGCGTCGTATTTGGCCAGGCCCTCGCGCATACGTTGGGCGAAGTCCGGCTGGCCATCGATCGCGGCCGGTCGTGCCGACATCGAGGCGAGCGCGCCGGCCGGCAGGTTCAAGGCCACCGGCGGCGGGCTGTGCACGGCCGAATTCGCCCGCATCATCGCGATGCCGCGCGCCGAGACATCGATGGGAATCGGTTGGCCTTGCGCGGCGAGCGGACGAATGGCGCCCGAGGCCGGAGCGGCCGCCAGGGCGCCGAGCTGAGCAACGAGCTTCGGCGCCTGCAAGGGCGAAATCGGCGCGGCGGCGGCCAGCTCTCCGGCTGTGGTCGCACTGCCGAGCAGCGGCAATTTCGGCGGGTCCAAGGGCTGGCCCACGGCCGCGACAAGCGGCGCCGAATCAGGCGCCGGGGCCGGGCCGGTCGATTTGGCCGAGTCCTTGCCGATATCCTCCAGTGTGGCGACGACATGCTGACCGATATCCTCGCCGGTAATTTCGACGGAGGCGACGTCGACCAGCCCGGAGGCCAAGCCGATCACCCCACCATAGAGGCCGTCGCCGACGACGCGCGCGACATTGCCGATCGTATCGCCGGTGATGGCACGGTAGATCGTCCCGATGATCGGCAGGTGCTGCAGCGGATTGATCGCGGCCAGCACATCGGTGAAGCCGAACTCCGACCCCGCCCAAAGATGCGACTTGGCCAGGGGCGGCGCGGAGACGACGATGTTCTCGGTCGGCGAAACACTGGTCATGGCGGAGTCCGAATTAGCCCGGAATCCCCCACGCAAGCGGAATGCCACTAACGAAATATCGTGCAATCAAATACTTACAGGACGGTGTGCGAAGCGCCGGCAAGTTCTGCCGGGCGCTCGCCGTCAGAACAGATGCCCGCTCTTCGCTTGCTTGGTCGTCAGGTATGAGCGGTTGTGGTCGTTCGGCGCGACCGTCAGCGGCACCCGCTCCGTCACCGCAATGCCGAAGTGCTGCAGCGCCTCGATCTTGTCCGGGCTGTTGGTCAGCAGCCTGACCCGGTCGAAGCCCAGTTGGTGCAGGATCTCGGCCGCCGGCTGATAAATCCGTTCATCGGCCTCGAACCCCAACTGCTCATTGGCATCGACGGTGTCGAATCCCGAATCCTGAAGTCGGTAGGCGCGCAGCTTGTTGACCAGGCCGATGCCGCGGCCTTCCTGCGCCAGGTAAATCACCACGCCGCTGCCCGCTTGCGCGATTGCGCGGATTGCTCCGCGAAGCTGCTCGCCGCAATCGCAGCGCAGACTGCCCAGCAAGTCGCCGGTGAAGCATTCCGAATGGATACGCGCCAACACCGGGCCCGGCCCTTTCGGCTCGCCGATCAAGATCGCAAGATGGTCGGTGCCGCCATCGTCGGGCCGGAAAGCGACGATTCGGGCATTCTCGGCATCGGCCAGCGGCACGCGCGCATCGGCGACCCGACGCTGCCCCTTGGCCAGTACCGAGCGGTGCTCCGCGACCGTGCCGACCGACAATTCGACGATGCCTTCGCGTCGCGCCAAGAGCGCGCCCAGGCGGGTCTCGATCGGGAACAGCGCTACCGCCGGCAGCAGTCGCGCCAGCTTGGCGAGTTCGATTGCCGCGGCGGCGATGCCGTGCGCCGGCGCGTCTTCGAGCGCGATCGCCGGCCGGGGCATCTGCCGCATCACTGTGGGATCGGCCAATTCGTTGATGAGCAGTGCATCGGCTGCATCGGGCAGGGTCAATACTACGGTCGCCGCAGAGGCCGTCTCGACCGGCGCCAGGTCGAGTGCGGCCGCGCGCCGCCGCGTCGTCGCGAGCTGCGCCCGGCTCCCGGTCCAGGCCTCCGCCCTGCCGAGCGCGGCATCGTCGACCGTCTCGGCCGCTTGGATCAAGGCCGCGGTTTCGCCATCGCGCAGCAACACGGCATCGCCGCGCCGCAAATCGCCGATCGCGCGATTGACCGCATGCAGACGAGCCAGACTGCCGGACCGGCCGGTTTTGGCCAAGGCTTGCTTCAACATCCGCTACTCGCTCTCCCTTCGCAGCGCCGCATCATATACATCCCCGTCCCGATGAATATGGTGCGGCGCCGTTGTCATACCCGGCCCTCGCACAAGCCATACCAAATCGCGCCCGAAGGAAGCCAGCAGCAGTGCCAGCGCCGCGGCGCAGGGCAGCGCCGCCGCCGCTTGTGGGATAATGGGCGCAAGGGCGGCCAGCAAAAGCAGCAGCACGATCACGCAGACGCTCTTGCGAAACCGGCTCGCCGGCAGCGGCCGCCGCAGTGCCGGCCAGACCGACGTTCCGACAAGCCAGAGATAGCGCATCGATCCTGCCAGCAGGATCCAGCTCCCGGCCCGGCCCGTCGCCGCCGCGAGCGCGGACAGGAACAGCACGAAGGCGGCATCGACCTCCATGTCGAAGCGCGCGCCGAAAGCGCTGGTCTCGCCGCGGCGGCGGGCGATGCGCCCGTCGAGCCCGTCCAGCGCCAAGGCGAACAGGCCGACGCCGACCACGCCCCAAGAGATTTCCCGATCGACACCGCCGGGGGCCAGGATCAAGGCCGGCAGTACGGCGATCAGGCCGGCGCGAAACGTCGTGACCGTATTGGCGAGGCCGAAATGCGGGCGGTCCTGACCGCGCCAGGCCAGAAATCCCATCAGCGCATAGGTCGCGAGCGCCGCTGCGAGCGCCGCCGCGCCGACGCGATCGCGGGTCAGCAACGGCGCCAGCAGCAAGGCCTGAGCAAGCAAACCAGCGGTCAGTGCGGCTGCGATACCGGTCCGAGGTGAATTCGATGAGAAGGCCAAGGGCTCCAGACCTGATCGGGCGGCGCGCGGCGCCGGTACCCAGCGGACGGCAATCTATCGCTCCGGCGCCGGTCACGAAAGATGCATCGCGCACCAGCATTTCACCCCGTTTGCCGCTGCCGACGCGGCCGCGCGGCAAGATTCGATCAGAAGATTCGGACCAGGCCGACGGCACAACTCGCGTCGGCCGATCAGCGCATCGCGAATGGAACGACAAGCGGCGCCGAGAGCGTCGGATCGGCACCCTCGACCGTCAGCCCGCCATGATACTCGATAAGGCGCCCGATGAGCGGCAGGGCGATCGCCACGTGGAAATGGTAGGCCCCCCCTGCGACGCTTTCGCGCGCCTGCAGCCGCGGCCTGACAGCCCCTGGCAGGCGGAGCCCGAGCCAGCGGGCATCGAGCAAATCGAAGGTGATACCCTCCCCGTCGGCATGCAAAAGCAGGCGCAGATCGAGCAGGCCGAAGCGCTCGGCGAGCAAGCCGCTGCCGGGCGCCCCGGCTGCAGCTTGGCGTGTGCGCAGCGTCGAGTCCGGATAATGGCGCGACAGGATCTCCTCGTCGCCGTCCCGCTCGATCGTGACCCGGAGCGGCCGGTCCGCACCGGCCGCCGGAAAGCCGAGCAGCCATGCCACGAAGCGGGCCAAACGCGAGTCGCCATGCCGCACCGTGCCGGTTCCATGCGCGGTCACCGTATTCGTCACCTCGTGCAGCCCGGCGACGATCGGCGGCAGATTCCGGGCGGCATCGCCGAGCAGGCGAGGATAGAGCGGGCGAACCGGGTTCATGCGACGACTCCTTTCAGCGCGGCGCGGCGCCGGCCCCACAGCCACAGGATCGGCACCGCGAGGCCTTCGTAGAGAAGGACGGCCAACTGCCGGAACCCCGGTTGCCGGATCAGCGGGACGAAATGGCGATACCCCGGCAATACGCGCCAAAGCGCGAGCGCCGCATCGACGCCGCTGTACATCTCGCCGTTGACCTCGACATACAGGCGATATCGCAGATCCGCTTCGGCCAGCCCATACCTCGCCAGACCCTGGGCGAGGCAATCGATCGAGACATATTCGACCTTCTGCTGGCCGACCGTGCCGAGATCGCGGTAATGCCGCATTTCGACACGGCAGACCGGGCAGCGCTCGTTGACGAAGACACGGAGCGGTTCGCTCGGCGCTGGGCTGGGGGCGAGCAAATCCCGAAGCGCTGCCGCGACCGCGCCATAAGCGAAGTGAAATCCAGCTGCAACGGCCCGATCCGGCATGACGCGCTGGCTGGCGAGGACGATCTCGGAAAACGCCCCGAGCGCCAGGCGCAGCAGCCAGGGCGGAGCCGCGGCGAAAATCGGGCGACGCAGCACCGTCCCGAGGTTTCGCATGAGATCGGCCTGGCGGATGGGTTCCGGCGCCACGGCGTTGATCGGCCCCATCAGCTCCCGCCGATCTAGTGCGAAGAGGATCAACCGCACCAGATCATCGCGATGGATCCAGGCGACGAATTGGCGGCCGGTGCCCAACACGGTGCCGGCACAGTACCGCGTCGCGCGGGCCAACGTCGGCAGGATGCCGCCATCGCCGCCCAGTACCACGCCGATCCGCAACCGACAGATCCGGACATCCCAGCGAGCCGCCTCGAGCGCCGCGGCTTCCCAGCGCTGGCAAAGATCGGCCGTGAAATCCGAACTGGTCCCGCTGGTTTCGGTCAGAAGCTCGTCGCCGCGGCTGCCGTAATACCCGATCGCCGAGCCGCTGATCAGCACCTCGGGTTTATCCGCGAGGCGCGCGATCAGGGCAACGACAGCACCGGTCACCGATACGCGGCTGTCGACGAAGCGGCGCTTGCGCGCCTTCGTCCAGAATCCGCCTGCCAGCGCTTCGCCGGCAAGATTGACGATCGCGTCGATGCGGCGGTGCGAGTCGAGCTCGTCCAGCCCGCCGCACACATCGACCAACGGCCCAAACAGATCGCGCGCCTTCGCCGGATCCCGGCTCAGCGCGATGACGTGATCGCCCCGCTCGATCAGAGCCCGCGTCAGGGCGCGGCCGACGAAGCCGGTGGCGCCGGTGATCAAGACATGCCGCGGCAGCGCCGCGGAGCCGGCGCGCAGCGGCTGCCGCTGCCATTGCGGCACGGCGAGGCGGATTACCGCATAGAGGTCACGGACGGCCCAGGCCAGCACGCCGGCGGCGAACACGATCATCAGCCGCGACCAGATGCCGTAGTCGACCGGCGCCAAACCGGTCGGCGCGGCCAGCCACAGGCGCAATTCGGGTGCCCAGACCGCCAGAACGACGCCGAAATTGATCGCCAGCCCGGTATGGAGCACGCGTTCGAGCGCCGGCAGCCGCCGTGTCCGGTCCTCGATGACGAAGTCAGCCGCGGTTACGACGATCTCGACCCCGAGCAGCGCCATGAGGACGATTGCCCAGCCGCCTTGCCAGCGCCACCAGGCGATCCCGATGAACAGGATCGCATATAGGAACTCTCGCGCCGTGTGCAGCATCAACTCCGACCGCGCGCCCGGCCGGTGCGTCAGGTCTGCGGTGAATTCGTGATGCCAGAGATTGTCGAACGCGCCGACCAGGCATTGGATCGTGAGGATGGCGAGGACGGTGGTCATGGTGAAACTCCCGGAAAGTCAGGCGGAAAGCGGCGCTTCGGCCGCAAGGCGGTGCCGTAGGCCGGCGAAGCAGCGTTTTGGGTCGCGCAGGAACTCGTCGGACATCACGCCGTATTGGGAGAGTCGATCTTCCACGCCGCGCCAGCCGGCCGCCACCGCGTGATCGAAGGCCTTGAGGCCCTTGTCGATCCGCTCCGTCATGTCGGCGAAATCGTGAAAGGGCAGCGGCGAAAATCTCTGGAAATACGAAAACCGGATCGTCGGCCGCCGGGCCAGCACACGCGCCGCCGTCCAGTCGAACTCGGCGAAAGCCTTCGTCACCGCGGGTCCGACGATGTTTTCCTGCTCCCAGAGGAAAAAGGCGCTGAAGACCGTTCGCTTCTCGGCGTTCGACAATGCGCGCGCGCCGCGCCGCGCCGCGTGGCACCGGGCCATCGCGTCCAGCAGCGACACGGATAATTGCGCCTGCGCCAGCGCTGCCAGATCGGGGCGCGCGGTCAGGTGATAGATGAAATAGGTCTCGACGCAGACCCGGCGGTTGATGTCGCGGAACTGGTCGGCGAACGCATCGAGCGCCGCCGACATCGCGCGCCGCTTCTGCGGCGACCAGGCATACTGCCATGCGAGGACCGCGCCGGCGCGCGCCCCGGCGCGGAAATAGCCTTTGGCCCAGAGGGCGCCATGGGCGGCCAGCAGTGGGAAGACGTGATTTCCACCGGAATGCACGTAGAGATGGTGGTATACCGTCGCCCGTTGGGCAAGATCATGAATGCCGCCGGCCAGACGGAGCGCTTCGCGATAGAGCGCATCGCTGATCGCTGCGGGACAGAATTCCGGCTTTTCGGCTGCCAGATCGGCGTTCAAGGCGAGTGCGGTCCGGACCGGATCGACCATCGACCCCTCCATTGGTGAGTTGACCAGGGAAGAGGTTCACGCACCGTGCCAATCCGACGATCTCATCTAATTGTTTGAAATATAATTATAAATTTCCTTTGCAGACGAGGTCTATGTATATCGGGTTTACGAAACTCGCTGGTATGCTGTAAACGAAGTTGATAGGTTAAGGCATGTTACCCGTCGCCCTTCATGCCGCTTTGCTCGCGGCCTTCGTCGAAAGCCTCGGCCTTGCCGGCCTGCTCCTGTGGCGCGCGCGGAGAGTGACCGGGGTCGCCTATCTCGTTCTTTTTCTGGCCGGCGTGGCGGTCTGGGTCGCCACCTGCGAGTTGCCGAGCTGGTTCGGTCCGGATGTGATCCCGGTCTCGGCACGGCTGGTCGGCGTTTCGGCGCTGACCTCGGCGGTATTCCTGCATTTCGTGCTGGTGCTGTGCGGCACGAAATATCCGGCGCGATTGCTCAGCGGCGTCTATCTGTTCAGCGGCGCGGTGGCGCTCGCTGCGCTCGTGGTCGCGCCCGGGCGGTACGAGGCCTGGGCCGGCATCGACTATTTCTTCATGCCGAACAGCATGGGCTGGGTCGTCGGTGCCGTGTGGGCGGGGCTGGCCCTGGCCGGGCACGCCGTCATGTTCCTGTCCTGGCTCCATGCGCCCGGACCGCAGCGCCGGCGTTTGGTCGCGATGTGCCTGGCCAGTTCCTGGGGAGCCTTGTGCATGGCCGGCTACGGCTTTCCGGCCCTCGGCATCGATCTCTACCCGTATCCGCTGCTGTTCCTGCCGGCCTATCCGCTCATCCTCGTCTACGGCATCCTGCGCTACCAGCTTATGATCGTGAATGCCTGGGCGCGACGGGCGCTGGCCTGGACTTTGTTGGCTGGATTGGGTTCGACCTTGATCGCCGGCTTGGCGGCGCTGCCGCTGCCATTCGGCGGGCCCAATTCCGGCTGGCGCCTCTGGGCCATCGCGGTCGTCGCACTGCTGTTTTCCGGCTTGCTGCTCGATCCAATCCGCCGCCTCGCGACCCGGATCGTCTATCCAGGCGCGCACCTTGCCGACGACAGCGTCGCGCATTGGCGCGCTGAGCTGCGTTCGGCCCAATCCTTCGCGGAGCTGGCGGCCGCGGCGCGCCGCCAGATCACCGACCAGCTCCGCGCGCCGATCACCGTGATCGTCGAGTGCGGCGCCCGCCCGGAAACCGCCGAAGGCGGCCCGGCCCTGCTCTGCCATGGCAGCGACGGCGAATGGCGTACGGATCTGGTCGGCTGGGACGCCGCGCCGCCCGGGCCTCTGCATGTAGCGCAGCTGTTCGGCACCGTCCTCGCCGATGCCGCCGAGCGGGTCGAGCAGGTCATCATCTCCGCCCATCGCGAACGCGACCGGCAGCAGCAGCAGCGCCTGGCTGAACTCGGCGCGCTCGCGGCAACGGTCGCGCATGACATCCGGAACCCGCTCAACATCATCGCGATGGCGGCAGCGGATGCGCCGCCGCCGCTCCGGCGCGAGATCGCGATCCAGACGACGCGCATCGCGCAGCTGGCGAGCGATCTTTTGGATTATGCGAAATCCTGGCAGATCGACCGTTGCCGGGTGAATTTGAGCGATCAGATCCGCGCCGCGGTCGCGCGGTTTCCGGAAATTGCGATCGATCCGGGCCTGCCCGACGAGCTGGCGATCGAGGGTGATCCGCGCCGGCTCGGCCAGATCTTCGCAAATCTCTTCGAAAACGCCCGTGCCGCCACGTCCGGCACGCCGGCACCGATTGCGGTCGCGGCCGACCGCGACGCCGATGGGGTCATCGCCGTCCATGTCTGCGACCGCGGCTGCGGCGTCCCCGAAGAAATCCGCGGTACCCTGTTCCAGCCCTTCGTATCGCGCAGCGAGAACGGCACGGGGCTCGGCCTGGCGATCGTCGCCAAGATCATGGCGGCGCATGACGGCTCGGTGGCGCTGACCGAGCGGCCGGGCTGGACGACTTGCTTCACCCTGCAATTTCCGCCGGCAGCCTGACGATGAGCGATCTCCCCAAACCGGCCGAATCGGGCCATATCCTGCTGGTCGACGACGAGCCTGCCTTTCAGCGCCTCGGCGGGGCCTGGCTGCAGGGCCTCGGCTACCGTGTCACGCTCGCGGCCGACGCCGTGAGCGCCGTGGTGAATTTCGAGCGCGAAAAGCCGGATGTCGTGCTGCTCGACCTGGTCATGCCGCCGAGCCGGACGCCGGAGGCCGGGCTGGCGCTGATCGAGAAATTCGGCACGGCGCCGGTCATCGTCATCACCGGCCATGCCGATCACGATCTGGCGCTGCAGGCGACCGAACGCGGCGCCTGGGATTTCCTGGCGAAGCCGCTCGACCCGGACCTGTTGCGCCTGGTGGTCGGCCGCGCGGTCCGCAAGGCGAAGCTCGAACAGGAATTGCGCCGGTTGCGCGAGGCGCGCGACGATGGCGATTTCGGCATCATCGGCCACGCGCCGGCGATCCGTCATCTGCGCGATCTTGTCCGGCGCGTCGGTCCGACCGAGATCAGCGTCATCATTCTCGGGCCGACCGGGACCGGCAAGGAGCTGGTGGCGCGCGGCCTGCACGATGCCGGGCCGCGCGCCGGCGGGCCGTTCATCGCCGTCCATTGCGGCGCGGTGCCGGCCGAGCTGCTCGAAAGCGAACTCTTCGGCCATCTCAAGGGCAGCTTCACCGGCGCCCATCGCGACCAGCGCGGGCTCATCGAGGCGGCGCATCGCGGCACGCTGTTTCTCGACGAAATCGGCGAGATGCCGCCGGCAATGCAGGTCAAGCTGCTGCGCTTCCTGCAGGAAGGCACGTTCCTGCCGGTCGGCGGGCGCGAGCAACGCCGGGCCGATGTGCGAATCGTCGCCGCCACGCATCGCGACCTCGAGGCGATGGTGGCCGAAGGACGGTTCCGCGACGATCTGTTCTATCGCCTAAAGGGCATCATCCTGCGCACGCCGGCGCTGAGCGAGCGGCGCGAGGATGTGCCGCTGCTCGCGGCGCTCTTCTGCAAGCGCGCGCTCGGCCGCAAGCGCGTCCGGATGACCGAGGCGGCCGTCGCCTGGCTGCTCGAGCAGCCTTGGCCCGGCAATGTGCGGGAATTGCAATCCTTGATCGGCTGCGCGGCAGCGCTCGCCAGCCCCGACGCGGAGGGCGAGATCGCGGTCGGCGCCGATCTCCTGCGCTTCGCACGCGGCGCCGATCTCCTGCGCTTCGCACGCGGCGATCAGGCGCCGGTCGAGGCGCCGGTGCGCCGCAGCCTCGATGAGGAGATCGCGGCGCTCGAAACGCGAATGATCGCACAGGCGCTGGCGACCAGCGGCAACAACCGCTCGGAGGCCGCCCGCCTCTTGGGGATCTCGCGCGTCGGCCTGTTGAAGAAACTCGACCGGCTCGGTCTGCGCTGAGCGAATACCCGGCGGTGTGGGTGAGTCTCGACGATCGAGGCCCTGCTCCAACAAGCGACATTGTGACAATCGTGCGAGACACGCTACCATATACGACCATGAAGATCGCCGTTCACATCCTTCGATCATCGCGCCGGACCTCGACCCCGTCGTGATCGCCGCTGAAATCCTCGACGAGGCCGCCGCCTGGGCGGCGATCCAGACCGTGCGCGACCGGGTTCGCGACCGCGCTTCCGATGCGCTGCCCGTCTTCCTCGAACTCGGCGGGGCTACCGTCGAAATCGATGTCGATGGCGGCTGGTCGACGCGGCACCGGCCGAGCGAACGGGTGCGCCAACTCCTGGACCTCTATCTGCCGCTGGCGGCGGGCACCGGGCGGCCGTTCATCGTGGCGCATCTGGGCCAGAGCCTGGATGGCCGGATCGCCGCCGCGAACGGGGCGTCGCGCTGGGTCACCGGCCCCGAGGATGTGCTCCACAATCACCGAATGCGCGCCTTGGCCGATGCGGTGCTGGTCGGCGCCGAAACCGTGCGGCGCGACGACCCGCAACTGACCGTTCGCCGCTGCACCGGCGCCAATCCTGTCCGCGTCGTCATCGATCCCGGCCTCGGTCTCGACACCGGGTACGGCGTCCTGTCGGATGGTGCCGCCCCGACCCTGGTCTTCGCTGCGGCCGACGGGAAGCGCCCGGCGCGCTGCGGCCTGGCCGAGACCGTCTTCGTGCCGCGCCGCGGCGAGGATCTGTGTTGTGCGGCGATTGCCGCCGCCTTGTCGGAACGCGGGCTCGATTGGGTGTTCGTCGAAGGCGGCGGGGTTACCGTCTCGCGCCTGCTCGAACAGCGCCTGCTCGATCGGCTGCAGATCACCATTTCGCCGCTGATCATCGGGTCCGGCCGGCCGGGTATCACATTGCCGGAAATCGCCGATCTGGCGCAGGGTCTGCGCCCGAAGACGCGGCGTTTCGAATTGGGCGAGGATCTGCTGGTCGAATGCCTGCTGAAATAGGCGGGCAGCGATGAGCGGCACGGCGCGCGCATTCTGGACGGTGGCGCCCGGCAGCGGCGAGGTGCGCGCCGAGCGCCTCCTGCCGCGCGGCCGCGGTGAGGTGCTGGTGCGGACGCTGACGAGCGGCATCAGCCGCGGCACCGAATCGCTGGTGTTCCAGGGCCGCGTCCCGGAATCGCAATACGCCGCGATGCGCTGCCCGTTCCAGTCCGGAAGTTTTCCCTTCCCAATCAAATACGGCTATGCGTCGGTCGGCGTGGTCGAGGAGGGGCCGGCGGAGCTGATCGGGCGGCGCGTCTTCGCGCTCTATCCGCATCAGGACCGGTACGTCGTGGCGGAGAGCGCCGTCATTCCGGTGCCGGACGCCGTGCCGACGCCCCGCGCGGTCCTGGCCGCGAATATGGAAACGGCGCTCAACGGGTTGTGGGACGCGGCGCCGCGCCTCGGCGACCGCATCTCGGTGATCGGCGCCGGGGTGGTCGGCTGCCTCGTCGGCGCGCTCGCCGCTGCCATGCCGGGGACCGAAGTCGAGATCATCGATATCGACCCGTCGCGGGCGGCCATGGCCGCGGCGCTCGGTGCGCGCTTTGCGCTGCCGGATGCGGCGTCGCCGGAATGCGATCTCGCGATCCATGCCAGCGGCAACCCGTCCGGCCTGATTTTGGCGCTCAGCCTGGCCGGTTTCGAAGCGACGGTGCTGGAAATGTCGTGGTATGGCGACCGCCCGGTCAGCCTGCCGCTCGGCGAGGCTTTCCACAGCCGGCGGCTGATCCTGCGCTCGTCGCAAGTGGGATCGGTGGCAACGGCGCAGCGCGGGCGCTGGTCCTATCGAAGGCGGCTCGGCCTGGCGCTGACGCTGCTCGAAGATCCGGTATTCGACGCGCTCTTGACCGGCGAGACGCCGCTTGCGGATCTGCCGGCTATGATGCCGCGCCTCGCCATGGCGCCGTCCGGAATACTCTGCCACCGCATCACCTATCCTTGAAAGGATCCGCCCGATGTACAGCGTCGCCGTCAGCGACCATGTCATGATCGCCCATAGTTTCCGCGGCGAGATCTTCGGCCCGGCGCAGCGGCTGCACGGCGCTACCTACGGTGTCGAGGCCGAGTTCCGGCGCATCGCGCTCGACGCCGACGGGCTGGTCTGCGATATCGGCCGCGCCATCGAGGTGCTGAAGCAGGTGCTGGCGCCGCTCGCCTTCCGCGATCTCGACACGCTGCCGGAATTCGCCGGCCAGAACACGACGACGGAATTCCTGGCAGGCTGGATCTTCGGGGGCCTCGCCGCGGCGGCGGAATCCGGTGCGCTGGGCGCCGGCACGGCCGGGGCGCTGCATTCGATCCGCGTCGTGCTGCGCGAATCGCCGGTCGCCTGGGCTGCGTATGAAGGCGTGCTCAAGGGGCAATGAGCGATTTCGGCTTCGTCGTTCCCGGACGGCTCGACCAGATCACCGGCGGCTATCTCTACGATCGCCGCATGATCGAGGGGCTGCGCGGGCACGGGCGCGACATCGCCGTGCATGAACTTTCCGGCCGCTTTCCCGACGCCGATGCCGCGGCCCGATCGGCCGCCGCGGCGCTGCTCGCGGGCTTGCCGGACGGCGCGCGCCTGTGCATCGACGGCCTGGCTCTGCCGGGCTTCGATCCGGTTCTGGCCGAGCACGCCGGCCGATTGCGGGTCATCGCGCTGGTTCATCACCCGCTGGCGCTCGAAACCGGTCTGTCGGCGGCGTCGGGCGCGGCCTATGCGGCGCTCGAAGCCCGGCTGCTGCGCTTGTGCCGCGGCGTACTGGCGCCGAGCGGGTCGAGCGCCGCGGCGCTGCGCGAATACGGCCTCGCGGATGAGCGGATGGCCATCGTTCCGCCGGGACTCGACCGGCCGCAACATGTGCCGCGGCGTCGGTCCGGCGGTCCGGTCCGGCTGCTGTCGGTCGGCACCGTGACGCCGCGCAAGGGCCATGTCCTGCTGGTCGAGGCCTTGGCCGCAGCGGCGGCGCTGCCCTGGCACTTGACGATCATCGGCAGCCTCGAGCGCGACCCGGAGACCGTCCGGCGGCTGCGCGCGGCGATCGCGGCGGCCGGGCTCGAGGGCCGCGCCACGCTGCTCGGCGAATGCCCGCCCGCCCGCGTGAGCGCCGCCTATGCCGATGCCGATGTCTTCGTACTGCCGTCCTACTACGAGGGCTACGGCATGGTCTTCGGCGAGGCGATGGCGTATGGGCTGCCGATCGTCGCGACCACGGGCGGAGCGATTCCCGGCACGGTACCGGCTGCTGCTGGTATCTTAGTACCGCCTGGTGATCGCGCGGCGCTCGCTGTCGCCTTGGCCAAGCTGATCGATCACGAGGAGTTGCGTGAGAACTTTGCGCACGGCGCGGCCGAGGCGGCGGCCGTGCTGCCCGATTGGCGGCAAGCGAGCTTCAACTTCGGTGTCGCGGTCGATCGGTTGAGTGCCGACTGATGCCGCAAACGTTGCAGCAGTTTCAGCGCATCACTATTCTGTGTATGGTCGCACAGCGAGGTTCTTCGGGGAGGGAAGCATGCCGAGTGCAGCCTGGCGCGGCCAGATCATCGCTGAAACCGATCGCTATGAGACGGTTGAAGGAAATATCTACTTTCCGCCGCAAGCGTTGAAAGGCGAATTCTTCCGCCCGAGCGCGACCACGACGGTCTGCCCCTGGAAAGGGATTGCGCACTACTATGATGTGCTGGTTGATGGCGCGACGAATCATGATGCCGCCTGGTATTATCCGGAACCCAAGCCGGAGGCCGAGAAAATTCGCGGCCATATCGCCTTCTGGAAAGGGGTTACGGTGACGCGATGAGCAATGCGAAGCGCGTTCTACTTGTCGACGACGACCAGCCGCTGCGGGAAGCGCTGGTCGAGCAACTGAAGCTCCACGAAGAATTCGTCACCGAGACCGCGTCGGACGCCGCGCAGGCGCTGGATGTCGTGCGGCAGCGCTATTTCGACGTCATCCTGCTGGACGTCGGCTTGCCCGATATGGACGGCCGCGAGCTGTGCCGGCTGTTCCGGCGCAATGGGGTGCGGGCGCCCGTGGTGATGCTGACCGGCGCCGACAGCGAGGCCGACACGATCCTGGGGCTCGACGCCGGCGCGAATGACTACATCACCAAGCCGTTCCGCCTCGGCGTGCTGCTGGCGCGGTTGCGCGCCCAGTTGCGCCAGCACGAACAGAGCGAGGATGCCGTCTTCACGATCGGCCCGTATAATTTCCGACCGTCGGCGAAACTGCTGGTCGATGCCGGCGGCAAGAAGAAGATCCGCCTGACCGAAAAGGAAACGGCGATCCTGAAATATCTGTTCCGGGCCGGCGAACGGCCGACCGGCCGGGAATTGCTGCTGAACGAGGTGTGGGGCTACAATGCCGGCGTGACGACGCATACGCTTGAAACCCATGTCTACCGGCTGCGTCAGAAGATCGAGCAGGATCCGTCCAAGGCCGAAATCCTGATCACCGAGCCGGGTGGCTACCGGCTCGTGCCGTGATCGGCGCCGGCGATGGCGGGAGAACCGGATAGCGACGCTTTTTCGGCCAGATTCTGGGGCGTGCGCGGCAGCATCCCGGCACCGGGTCCGAATACGGTGCGCTATGGCGGCAATACGCCCTGCGTCGAAATCTGCTGCGGCGACCATGTCCTGATTCTCGACGCCGGCACCGGGCTCCGGCTGCTCGGCAGCCATCTGCAGCACCGGGCCGTGCCCGCCGAATACGACATTTTCCTCACACACACGCATTACGATCATATGGAAGGTCTACTCTACTTTGCGCCGGCCTTCCATCCCGGCAATGTCCTGCGGATTTGGGCCGGCCATCTGCTGCCCGACCGGACGATCCGGGAAACCGTCAATGCGCTGATGGCCGAGCCGTTCTTCCCGCTGCCGCTCGACGCGCTCAAGGCCGAGACCCGGTTCCTCGATTTCCACGCCGGCCATGTGGTGACGCCGCGGCCCGGCGTGATCTTGCGCACCGTGCCGCTCAACCACCCGAACCGCGCGACTGGATATCGCGTCGAATATGCGGGAAAGTCGATCTGCTACGTGACCGATACCGAGCATTTCGAAGACCGGCTCGATGACAATATTCTGCGCCTGATCGACGGCGCCGATTACGTCATCTACGATGCTATGTTCACCAGCGCCGAATACCCGTCCAAGCGAGGCTGGGGCCATTCAACCTGGGAAGAGGGCATGCGCCTCGTCAACGCCGCGGGTGCCAAGACGCTCGTGCTGTTCCATCACCACCCGCAGCGCACGGACGAGCAGCTCGACCGGCTGGCCGAGGAGGTCGATCAGGCGCGGCCCGGCACATTGGTAGCGCGGGAGGGGATGGTGCTGCGGCCGTGAGCGGCGCCGATCTCGCAGTTTGCGAATCAAGCGAAGCTACGGCTGAACGCCCAGCGGAAACATTGGAGAATTTTTCAGCGAAAATGGGCTTTCACTCGCAAACTCTCAGGCGTTCGGATCGGCCGCGTCGCGCAGCCCGTCGCCCAGGAAATTGAACGCCAGCACCGTAACGATCACCGGCACCGCCGGCAGCAGCAGCCAGGGATAGAGCACCACCGCATTGATATTGAGCGCTTCGTTCAGCAGCACGCCCCAGCTCACGATCGGCGCCCGCAAGCCCAACCCCAGGAAAGAGAGGGCGGTCTCACCGAGGATCATGCCCGGCACCGCTAGAGCCGCCGAAGCGATGAGATGCGACGCGAAGTTGGGCAGCATGTGCCGGACCATGATGCGCGCCGGCGAGGCGCCGATCAGCATGGCCGCGCGCACGAAATCCTCTTCGCGCAGCGCCAGGAATTTCGACCGGACCGCGCGGGCATGCCCGGTCCAATCGAGCAGGCCCAAGATCATGGTGATGCCGAAATAGACCAGGAGCGGGCTCCAGCTCACCGGCAGCGCCGCCGACAACGCCAGCCACAGCGGCAGTTCCGGGAAGGAGCGGATGATCTCGATCGCCCGCTGTATCAGGAAATCGAACCAGCCGCCGTAATAGCCGGCGAAACCGCCGATGGCGATGCCGAGAGTGAAGCTGAGCGCCACGCCGAGCAGGCCGATGGTCAGCGACACGCGCGCGCCATAGATCAGCCGCGACAGGAGATCGCGGCCAAGCCGGTCGGTGCCGAGCAGGAAGAGCGTGCCGCCGGGCGCCGGGCAGATGAGATGGAAATCGCCGTCGATGAGGCTCCAGAACCGGTAGCGGTCGCCGTGGCAGAAGAACCGGAGCGGCTCGGGCCGCGTCCGATCCTCGGTGTAGATCCGCTGCAGGGTGCTCATCTCAAGGCTTTCGTCCGTGTCGTAGACGAAGGGGGAGACGACGCGGCCGGCGTGTAACAGATGCACGGCTTGCGGCGGGGCATGAATGAAGTCGCTGTGCCGCGAGTCGGGCGCATAGGGTGCCAGCACCTCGCAGACCAAAGTCGAGAGGTAGAGCGCCAGCAATATGGCGCCCGACAGCACGGCGAGGCGATGGCGGCGCAGCCGCGCCCACCAGCCCGGAATCCGGGACCGGGTGCGGACCGGCGCGGTTGGCTCGGACGGGAGCCAGGGTTCCGTCGAAACGAAATGCGGCAGCGCGTCGGGCTCGTCGCTCATCGATCGGCGCCGCCGGTCAAACGGATCCGGGGGTCGAGGACCGCCAGGGCCAGATCGGACAGCAACGTGCCGATCACCGTCAGAAACGCCAGGAACATCAGCAGCGACCCGGCCAGTTGCGTGTCCTGGCTACGCAGCGCGTCGAGCAGCAGAGGCCCGGTCGTCGGCAGCGACAGCACGACGGAGATGATCGCCGACCCCGACACGATCTGCGGCAGCAGCATGCCGAGATCGGCAATGAACGGGTTGAGCGCCGCGCGCAGCGGGTATTTGATCAGCACGGTGAGCGGGCTCAAGCCCTTTGCGCGGGCTGCCGCGACGGCGGGTTTGTCGAGTTCGTCGAGCAGATTGGCGCGCAGCCGCCGCGCCAGCCCGGCGGTGCCGGCCATGCCGATGACGATGACCGGAACGCAGAGATGCGCCATGACGGAGCCGAGCTTGGCGAGGCTCCAGTCTTGCCCGACGAAGCGGTCGTCCATCAGCCCGCCGATCGACAGGCCGAACCAGGCATTCGCGGCATAGAGCAGGATCAGCGCCGCGAGGAAATTCGGCACGGCGAGGCCGATCAGCCCGAGCAGATTGAAGAGATAGTCGCCGATCCGGTGCCGATGCGTCGCCGTGTAAACGCCGATCGGGAACGCCACCGCCCAGGTGAACAGGATGGTCGCGGCCGAGACCAGCACGGTCAGGCCCAGACGATCGCCGATGATCGCGCCGACCGGCAGGTTATAAGCGAAGGAATAGCCCAGATCCCCGTGCAGCAGCCCGCCGGCCCAGTCGAGATATTGCCGCCACGCCGGCTGGTCCAGGCCGTAGGCCTGGCGCAGAAACGCGATCTTCTGCGGATCGGCCCCCTCGCCCTGGGCTTCGAGTTCGGCAATCGCGGTCGTGAGATAATCGCCGGGCGGCAGGCGGATGATGGCGAAGACAATGATGCTGATCGCGAACAAGGTCGGAATCATCGCCAGCACGCGGCGGATCGCGTAGTTCAGCATCGACTCAATCCGGCGCCAGCCAGAAGCGATCCGGTTTATAGATGCCGAAATAGGCGCCCGGATCGAAATTGTAGACGGCCTGGTCCGGCACGTTGCGCAACCGATCGGCGATCACGACCGGCTGCGGCACGCCGGCGACCAGCCCGATCGTATAGACCTCGTCGGCCGCGATGCGCAGCATGCGCCGCCAGACCGAGGCCCGTTCTTCGAGGCTGCCGGCATCGGTCCAGCCGCGCGCGAGGTCGAGCAAGGCCCGGGCCGGGGCCAGGTCCGGCGCTTCGCCGGAGATCCCGTGGGTCTCGGCATACTGACCCCAACGCGGCCATTGCCAATCCTCCTGGCGCAGCGGCGCCAGTGCCTGCGGGCTCATGGACGCCGTGGCCAAGCCGTTTTCCAAGCCGCGATCGATCGTCATCAGCGTCTCGCCGGCAAAAAGGCGGTTGTGAAGCACGGCGATCTGGTACGGCTTGGCGAAGAGGCCCACGCCGATGCCGCGCCAGGAATCGCGGATCAGCTCCAGAAGATCGCTTTCCTCGCCCGATTGGCCGGCATACTCCACGACGATCTGCAGCCGCCTGCCGTCGGGCAGCAGGCGGATGCCATCGTCGCTGCGCGCCCTCAGCCCGATCGCATCGAGCAGCGCGCCCGCCGCTTCCGGGTCGTAGCCGGCCCAATCGGTCCGCAGGCCGCGCTCATAGAGCGGGGAAGCCGGTAGCATCGTGTTCTGGCCTTCGACGGCGAGACCGAAATAGAGCGCCTTGTTGATCTCGTGCCGGTCAATACCGAGCGACAGCGCCCGGCGGAACCGCGCGTCGCGGAACAGCGCGCGCCAGGCGGGATCGCTGCAGGTCAGGTTCGGATAGAGCGCCTGCTGGCTGCCATAGGCGGTCTGCCAAAGCCGCACCCGATAATGATGCAGGGCTTCGCCGGCCTTGAGGACAGTGTAATTGTCGAAGCGCAGATTGCGCGCGGCAAGATCGGCCTCTCCCGCGCCGGTCTTGGCCGGGATCAGCTTGGCATCGGCGACCAGCGCCGCGATCCGGTCGAGATAGGGCAGCGGCACCCCCGCGCGATCCACCCGGTGGTAATAGGGATTGCGCTCGAACTCGAAACGCTCGGCCGGCGGACGCGTCTTCAGCACCCAGGGATCGAGCGTCGGCAGGTCGGGGTTGGTCTCCGCGGCCGGATTGTCGAGCCGGTTGTGCAGCACCGCCCAGTTGCGCACATGCTGCGCCGCGACCAGCGCCGCGAGGCGCTCGGGATCGGCATATTTCGCGTGGAACGGCTTCAGATAATGCGCCGGGCGGTAGATCACGACCGGCGTCGGCCCGGCCAGCATCGCCAGGAATCCGGGCATCGGTCCCGGCCAGGAATAGCGCACGGTTTCTTCGTCGAGGATTTCGACTCTCGGCCGCTCGCCGTCGCGCAGCAGCTCCGACGGCGGCCCGGCCGGCGAGAGGTCGGGGTTGAGCGCCACATCCTCCCACCAATAGCGGAAATCCTCGCTCGTGAACGGCGCGCCGTCCGACCATTTATGGCCTTGCCGCAGATGCAGCGTGTAGACCCGGTCGGCCTCGACATCAATCGATAGCAGAATATCCGGCACGATCGTGAAATCCGGCCGATAGGCGACCAGCCTTGCATAGCCGAAAATCGGGATCAGTCTCGTCTCGCGTGCGCTCGCGATCAGAACACGCAAGGTTCCGCCGGGCCGGCCGGGCAGCCCGTCCTCGACCGCGGGCTGAAGCGGCGGCTCGGCCCGCGCGACTGCCGCCAGCAAGAGCACCGCAGCGCAGGCCGCGCGCCGGATCATGCCGGGTGTTCCAGCGCTTCGACGACATGGCCGCCGCCTAGTTCGATCCGCTGCGGCGCATGGCGCGCGTCGCGGGTGAAGGGGTGCGGCCAGCGCGCCGGGTCGCCGGGCGGGACGGCGCAAACCCGGTCGAAATCGAGTTTGGCCGCCGGATCGGCACGCGGGATCGCGGCCAGCAGGGCTTTCGTGTAGGGATGCGCCGGCCGCTCGAACAAGGCCGACCGGGGCGCGAGCTCGACGATCCGTCCGGCGCACATGACGGCGACCCGGTCGGCGATCGCATCGACGACCGCCAGATTGTGCGAAATGAAGAGATAGGTCAGCGCCAGCCGGTCGCGCAAATCGCCGAGGAGTGCCAGGATCTGCCCCTGAATCAGCATGTCGAGCGCCGAGACCGGTTCGTCGCAGACCACCAGATCGGGCTCGAGCACGAGCGCCCGGGCGACGCTCAGGCGCTGGCGCTGGCCGCCGGAAAAGCCGTGCGGGTAGCGGTCGAGCCAGGCCGGGTCGAGCCCGACCTGGCGCGCCGCCGCCTCGACCAGAGCCCGCCGCCCGGCGCCCCTGCCGATGCCATGGATGATCAGCGGCTCGGCCAGGATGTCGAACGCCGCCATGCGCGGATCGAGCGCGCCGCACGGATCCTGAAAAATGTACTGCACGCGGCGCCGGAACCGATGCAGAGCGGCGCCGCCGAGGGAACGGATATCCGTCCCGTCGAACGCGATCGCGCCGGCATCCGGCGTCAGCGCGCGCAGCAGCAGCTTGGCCAAGGTCGTCTTGCCGCAGCCGCTTTCGCCGACCAGCGCCAGGCATTCGCCGCGGTGAAGCGTCAGATCGATGCCGGCGACGGCCTGTCGCCCGCCGAAACGCTTCGAGAGCCCGGTCGCGGTCAGGAGCGGCGACCCGGGCTGCGGCCGGTCCGGACGCTTCGCGCCGAGCCGCGGCGCGGCGTTCAGCAGTGCGATCAGGTAAGGGTGCCGCGGCTCTTCGAACAGCGCCCCGACCGGGCCGCTTTCCAGCACTCGGCCGCGCTGCATCACCACGACTTCCTCGGCCAGATTGGCGACGACACCGAGATCATGGGTGATCAGCAGCAGCGCCATCCCCAATTCCGCGCGCAGCCGCCCCAGCAGCTGCAGGATCTGTGCCTGGATCGTCACGTCGAGAGCGGTCGTCGGCTCATCGGCGATCAGCAGCGCCGGGCTGCCGGCCAGTGCCTGCGCGATCATTGCGCGCTGGCGCAGCCCGCCGCTGAGTTCGAACGGATAGGCGGCGAGCGCCGCTTCAGGTTCCGGAAATCCGACCAGGCGCAGCGTTTCGGCGACGAGGCGCCGGGTGTCGGCACGGCCGGTGCCGCGATGCAGGCGGATGGCTTCGCCGATCTGGTCGCCGATCCGGTAGAATGGCGAGAGCGCGCTGCCCGGCTCCTGGAACACCATGCCGAGAGCGCGGCCGCGCAGGCGGCGGAAGTGCTTGCCGCCGGGATCGAGCGCCGCCAGATCGGTCGCCTCGGCGGCGCACCCGGGTTCGCGGAACAGAATCTGTCCCTGCGTAATGCGCCCCGGCACCGGCAGCAACCCGAGGATCGCCTGCGCCGCCACCGTCTTGCCGGAACCGGACTCGCCGACCAGCGCCACGCAACTGCCCGGCCGCACGCGGAACGACACGCCGCAGAGCGCTTTGATCCGACCGCCGGGCGCGGCGAAGGATACTTGCAAATCGCGCACGCTCAGCAGGTCTGCCATCGCTCAAGCCGGATCCCGCCCCGGCTTCGGGCGGGCGATGCCGAGGGCGGCGAGATTGACCAGGCTCGCCTCGTCGAGCTCCAGCCGAGCGGCGGCGCGGGCGGCACGCTCGACGATCTCGCCAAAACCGTCGATCTGGCTTTCGATCGACAGCGTGCCGGTCCGGCCGCGCAGGGTCAGCTCCATCCAGCCGCGCTTGCGGTCGCGGCGCATCGAGAAATAGCGCAGGCGAAACCCGGCCAGTTCGGCCCAGTCGACCCGCCGCGGCAACGGCCCCGCGACAGCGATGCCGGTATCCGAGATCTCGATCCGGCTCAACTGGCGCAGGTAAGTGCGCAGGCCGAAGGCAAACAGCAGCGCAGCGATGATCGCGAAGGTGATGGCCAGTGCCCAATGCAGCGGCAGGAAGACGATCGCCGCCGCGAAGAGCAGACCGGTCGAGGCGCGGGCGTAATCGGCCAGCAGCACCAGCCGCGGATAGGCAAAACGCGCGTTCATCCCGCCAACGCCTCGGCGAGGCCGATCCAGCGTACAGCCGGATGGCAGGCGAGGATCTCCACCAGCGCCGCAACCATCGCCTCGATCGCGCGGACGTCCAGCCGGTGATGGGTCAGGAGGCCGATCGGCTCGTCGGCAGGCATGATCCCCGCCCGCCGCGCGGCGAGCTGGCCGGTCAGGGCGGCGGCGATCTCTGCGGCCGGGCGGCGGCACCGGATCCGCCAATCGACCGGATCGATATGGGTGTTGATGTACAGCAGCCCCGGCGCCGCGTGGCGCGCCGGCCGCGGCCCGAAGGTCGAAAGCCCGGCAAAGCCGCGCGCTGCGAGCGCCGCCACCAGCTCCGGCGCGATCCGGTTCCACGGCGGCACCAGGACCGGCAGCAATGTCGCGCCGAAGAGCTGGAGCAGTCGCTGTCGCGCCTCGTCCAGCGCCTGCAGCAATCCGGCCGGTGCCGCATCGCCGCCGAGCTCGACCCGCTTAAGCCCCGCCGGCGCATGATTTTCATGGGCGATGCCGTGCTGGGCGATGGTGACGGCGGGGCGGTCGAGCAGGTGCCATGCGAGATCCGGACCTGCGTCGCGGGGAATGACCGCCAGTGTCAACGGCAGGTCGCCCGCCAGGCGCAATAACCGGTCGAGGGCCGCCGAAGGCGCGACCGCATCGTCGTCGCGCCACCAGAACGATGCCCTTCGTCCCTCCGCGTGCCACGCGTCGAGTTCGGCTTCGACCGCACGCCAGGGCGATGCGGCGGTTCGATGGAGGACAGGACAGGGCAGAGCCATGGGCGGTTCGAGCACAGCAAATGAGGTTGGCGCGCCATGATCGTCTAGCACGAATCGGCCGATCGTGTCGCATCGCGGCGCACGCTCTGTGTCGCGGCCCGCTGTGACGATGGGCTCGACGCGCGCTCGTCCGGCGCGACGCACGGTCGGTGTGATCGCCGAAATGCCCTGTCCAGAAGGATCTTGTACAGGGGTGAAACTTGCGATCGTTAAGTCACAGGTTTCCCTGCCCCGAACGCGCGACCGCCGCGGCATATTTGCGATTGCCGCGGTGGCCGGCCGTTATGATCGTGCGATCATTGGCATATGGCGCCAGCATGCATGGTCGTCCGTTCCTTGGGGTCTATCTTCCTTCCTGACTCCGATCGGGGCGTCGCGACCTTCTCAACTGTCTTGGGCTTCCACGCGTTTCCGCGCTTCTCTCATGAACGTGCCTAGTTTGTTCAAAGCTGGCGCATTCTCACGCATATAATCCTGGATGGCGGTATCGGCTTCCATTCCGGCAATCGCTGAGTTCACGCCAGGATCGCCGCCCAATAAATCTCTTCGGAAGGCGCTCCAGCGCCGCGCCCAATCCATTGTGGCCTCGGAAAGCGGATCGCCAGCCTCCATTAGGCGGGCGGCTTCGGCAAAGAAGTCGACAATTCTATCCGCGAGCCCGGGTTGCAGGCGATCTGCATTGGTTTTCAGCGACTGTCGGGCGTCGGCATCGAGATATTTTGCGGTTATCGGGGCCGTCTTCGGGCCAATATCCCGAAAAAGAGTCTTCAGTGTTTCTGGCGTCAGCGCGGACATGACGGTCTCCTCTGTGAGATTTGCGAGATCGTCGATGGAAAGAGCCCTTCCCGAAGCGAGCTTGGCGCGTGCCGTCCGGACCAGATCCAGGGCTTTGGCAACACGTTCGCCATCTTGCTCCAGGCTTTTCTCCTGAAGCGCCAAAATAGGGTCAAGGGCTTCGGTGGACGCCAGGAGTCCGCCGATCTGCGACAGGGAAAGGCCAATACTCTTCAGGGCCAATATCCGGTGCAGACGGGCGATCTGGTCCGGGCCATAGACCCGCCAAGCCGAGCCGGTGCTGCCGGTGCAGGTGCGCAGCGGCGTCAGCAAGCCGCGCTGCTCATAGACGCGCAGCGCCTTGATACTGATGCCGAAGCGTCTGGCAGTTTCGGCCGGGCTAAGATGGTCTTCCATGAAAGCTCATTCTATCGACCGGCAAATCTGTGGGGTCGTCCCCAAGGGATGGCTCAAGTCCTCATTCAGCCGGCTCGATGCCTGCCGTCGTCTATCCGTTAGGACCGACCCTCTCAAGGCCGAGACAGCGGTTCAATGCGCCTTGGTCGGGCGATCCGAGATTTGTCGGCTCTTCCGCGGCGATCTCGACGCCGCTCGACCATGCGAGTTGCTGGACGAGATGCGGGCCCCAAGCCTGCCGACGCGATAGTCTCAAATAGCCTGCGTCCAACGGGGTCCCCGGTCTCAGCGATCGTGTGTCGGAAATGGGCGATGATTGCGCTTCGTCACAGCTACAGGCGTCTTCCCACCGCCAACGCGAAGAGCAGCGCAGCACTGCGGCGCGCGCCGTCGAAATCGAAACCATGCGCGGCCGGGTCGGCGGCGCGATCGATCGCCGCGGCCAGGCCGTGCGGAGTCAGCGCGGCTTCCGCCGCCGTCACGGCGAGGCCGAGCACCTGCAGCCGTTCGGCGCGCATTGTCTGTTCCGTTTCGCCGCCGCCGGCAAACGGCACGAATACGGCCGGGACGCGCGCCTGCAGCACTTCCGCCACGGTATTGTATCCGGCCTGGCTGACCGAGACGGCGGCGCCACTCAGCAGCGCGTGGAAATCGGCGCGGTGCCGGTCGAGCACGAGTCCGGGCGGCAGGTCTTGCGCCAATGCGCTGAATTCCTCCTCCGGCAGGTTCCGTCCGGCAATCAGGCGCCAGGTCCGGCCGCGATGGCGGCTCAGATCGCGCGCCGCCTTGGCAGTCTTGAGCAGCGCCGCGCCGGCCGCGCCGCCGCCGGCCGAGACCAGAATCTCGCCGGAGGGCGCCGCCGGCGGCGGTGCGGCCGGCGCCACGAACCCGGTGTAGCACAGCATGTCGGCCAAGGCCGGCGCTTCGGGGAAACTCTCATCCAGACGGATGAAGCGCGGATCGGCATGGACGAGCAGCCGGTCGAAAGATGCACGGAGCGTCCCGACGATTGCCGCGCGCCGGGCTGGATCGGGCTTGGCCGCGACGATGTCGCGGATCGAGCAGGCGATCACCGGTCGGCGCCGCCTACCGCGCGCGGCGGCGACCAGCGGCTCCAGTTCGAAGCGCAAGGCGCGGCGGCCGAATGGATAGGTCTCGATCAGCAGCGCATCGGGATCGGCGGCGTCGAGCGCAGCGAGTACGAGTTGCCGGCGCTCGGCGCGACCGGCCTCGCCGAGCGTCCGGCCGTCGGTGCCGATCAGATCGGTAAAGCCGCCCGGGCCGGCACGGAGCGGCGGCAGCTGCACGAAACGGGCGCCGCCGATCTCGAGGCCGGGCCATGGCATGCCGCCGCTGACGAGCGTGACCCCCGCGCCGGCGGCGGCGAGCGCCCGGGCGATCAGCGCGCTGCGCTGCAGATGGCCGATGCCGAGCAGATGCTGGACATGAATCAGAACGCGCACGCCGCCTGCCGCAGGATCAGCCCCAGCCGGGTCGCCGCCGCCGGCAGATCGTAACGCGCCGCGACATGGCGCTGTGCGGCTTCGCCGAACGCATTGCGGCGATTGGGATTGTCGAGCAGGAAGGCGATCCGCGAGGTCAGTGCGGCGACGTCGCCCGGCGGCGCCAGAAGGCCGGTGATGCCGTCGGTGACGATGCCGGCGGTGCCCGGATTGCGGCCGGCGATGACCGGCACCCCGGCCGCCTGCGCTTCGAGCAGCGCCATGCCGTACGCCTCGTCGAGCGCCGGCCAGATCATCAGGTCGGCCGCGCCCAGCAGATCGGGCACGGCCTCTTCCTGCACGGCGCCGACGAAGAACGCCTGTGCGCCGAGCGGCGCCAGGGCGGCGGTGATCTCGGCCCGCGCCGCGCCGTCGCCGATCACCAGCAGCTGCCAGCGCTTACCGACCAGCGGAGTCAGGGCGTCCGCCAGCAGGCGATACGAGGCGAGCTTCGCGCCCGGCCGCATCATCGCCAGCGCCACCAGCAAAGGTTGCGTCGCGTCGATGCCGCAAGCGGCGGCCACGGCGGCACGGCGCTCCGCCGACCCGCGGCGGGCCATGACATAGGGGCCGATATCGAGGAATGGCGGCAGACAATGGTATCGGCGCGGGTCGGACAAAACGGGCAGGACACAGGGCGCATCGGCGTCGTTGACGCCGATCACCGCGGCCGCACCGCGCAGCGCTGCGATAACCGAATCATAGCCGGCGGCCCAGGCGCCGCCGGCGCGCGAGGGCGCCACCGAGGCTTCGGCGACGACATAAGGAATGCGCAACGCCGCGGCGATCCGGGGTCCCAGATAGTCGGGCGCCTTGTCGTAAAGGTGATAGGTGAACCAGAGCTGCGGCGCGGGCTGGGCATTGCGCATGAAGCGCTGCGCCATTTTCGCGCCGATCACGGCCAGGCGCTGCTGGCGCGCCGGGTCGCCGGCACCGTCGCGGCTGCGAAACCGGCTGGCGAGCTGCACCTCGTGCCCGGCCAGGCGCAGTGCCGTCATCAGCAGGCCGCCGAGCCGGCGGTCGCCGGACGGCACCGGATGATCCGGCGGCTTCAGCGGGGCATAGAAGGCAATGCGCATGATGGCGTCAGAATGTGCGCGGCAATCGGCAAATCCTATGCTTCGTTTTGTCCGCCGAGGCCAGGTTTCGCTTCCGGAGGGAAGCTCGCACCGAGCCTCGCATATTCGGCCTCGTTCCGTCCCAGGGCGGAACGCAGAACGATCGGCGCAGCATGGCGGCCCTCGGCCGACTCGCCGGCCGGTGCAGTGCAACGCGGGATTTCGGATTCGGGCGCCCCCGATTCGCGCCCGGAATCACGGCTCAGGGACGGCCGGATCGGGCGAACAAGGCGGCGATGCGGGCAATCCCGTCGTCGAAGGCGAAGTCGCGGGCGACACGCTCGGCGCCGGCGGCGCCCAGGCGTTGGCGCAGAGCGGTATCGGCGATCAGCCGCGCCAGCGTGTCGGCAAGCGCCGGGACGCCGCCCGGCTCGACCAGCAATCCGGTGACGCCGTCCTCGATCAGCTCCGGCACGGCCGAAACGCGAGTCGCAAGGCAGGCCAGGCCCTGGCTCTGCGCTTCGAGCAGGACATTGGGCAAGCCGTCGCGGTCGCCATCGGCGGCGATCCGGCTGGCCAGGACGAACAGATCGGCCGCGCGATAGGCGGCCAGCACCGCTTCCTGCGGCTGGGCGCCGCGCCATTCGATGCGCGGGGCCAGGCCGAGCGCCGCCGCCTGGGCGCGCAGCGCGGCCGCCAGTTCCCCGTCGCCGATCTGGACCAGGCGCCAGTCGAGGCCGGGCGGCAGACGCGCCAGCGCACGGAGCAGATCGCCATGGCCCTTCTTCTCGACCGCGCGGCCGACCGAAAGGATGGTCACAGGCCCATTCGTCTCGCCCCGTGCGGGCGGCGGCGGGAACCGGGCCGGGTCGAGGCCGTGATAGGCCAGAGCCACCTTGCCGGGCGGCGCCAGGGCGTCGAGCCGGGTCTTGCCAGCGCGGTTGCAGGTGACGGCCCAGGCGCAATCGGCAAGTTTCGCCGCGATCTCCCAATCCGGCGTCGTCCAGATGTCCTTGGCGTGAGCCGAGGCGCTCCAGCCGATCCCGCGCAAGGCCGCGGCGTAGCGCGCCACCGAGGCCGGGGTGTGGAGAAAATGCGCATGGAAGTGCTTGATCGCAGGATCGGCCTCGGCCGCCAGCACCAGCGCCTGGCCGAAGCGCCGCAGCCGGCTGCGCGACGGATCGCGGGCGAAATCGGCACGGAACAGCGTCCAGGCCCGGCGCCAGCCGGGCAGGCGCCGAGCCCGGCGCCAGGCGCGGCCGACGCGCCGTTTCTCCTGGTGGAGATATTCCGGCAGATACAGGATCGGCGCTCGGACTTCGCGATGCGCCGGATGTGTGGCGTTGTCGGTCGGGCGGCGCAGCGCCGCGAGCGTCAGCTTGAAGCCGCGCGCTTCGAGTGCTGCAAGCTCTTGCGCGATGAAGCTTTCGGACAAGCGCGGCCAGCCTTTGAGGACGACGCCGATCATCGCGCCAGCAATGCCGCGGCCCGCTCGACGACTCGGTCGAGACCGTCCAGCAATCCGCCCGGCAGGCGGCGCGACGGCAAGGGCTGCGACGGCAAGGCCCGCAAGGCTGCCGCCATTGCCGCGGGGTCGCGGGCCAGATCGTCCGGCAGATGGCGGGCGAGACCGAGTTCGGCCAGGCGCCGCGCGCGCAGCGACTGCTCCAGTCGCGGCTGCGTGCGCGGCACGAGCAGCGCCGGCCGATCGAAGGAGAGAATCTCGCAGACGGTGTTGTAGCCGCCCATAGCGACGACACCGGCGGCATCGCGCATCAGCGCTTCGAGCGCCGTGTCGAAGGTGAGCGCAAAGAGCCGCCGGTCGCGCCGCTGGCGCGTGAGGAAACCCTCGCGCTCGGCCGCCGGCATGAACGGCCCGAACACCAGCAGGGCCGGCCAGGGCAGCGCCGGATCGGCTTCATAGGCCGCGATGACGGCATCGATCAGCGCTGCGCCGTCGCCGCCGCCGCCGGGCGTCACCAGGAGATAGGATGCGGGCAATGCCGGCGGCGGCGCCTCGGAGTCGTCGCCGGCTTGCCGGCGCAGATAACCCAGATAGTGCAGCTTGTCGGCGACAGCGTCCGGCAACGCCAGCCCGCCCAGCGGCTGCCAGATCCCGGCGCAGCCATAGACCCAGATCTCATCATAGAATGTCGCCAGCGCCGGCACGGCCAGCTTGCGCGCCCATTCCGCGCGCAGCCGGTCCGGATCGTCCAGGATGTCGCGCAACCCCAGCACGGTGCGCCGGCCACGCGCCCGCATCCACTCGAGCACCGGGCGGATTTCGCCGCGCAGGCCCAGCGGCTCCTTGTCGACGATGAGCAGATCCGGATCGAAGGCCTCGGCTGCATGCCGCATGATCGAGGCGCGCATGCGCACTGTCTCCTCGATCGCGAAAGGCAGGCCCAGCGAGGTATAGGCACCGTCGCCGAGCTTGGCCACGCCGGGCACCCGGACGAAATCGACGCGCGGACGAAAGCCGAAGCTGCCGATGATCGGCGAGCCGGACAGGATCAGCACCGAGAGATCGGGATCGGCACCGACCAGCGCATGAGCGATCGTGCGGCAGCGCCGCAGATGGCCCAGCCCCATACTGTCATGGCTATAGATCAGGACGCGCCCGGGACGATATGAGGGGCGGTAGGGAGAAGGCATCATGACAGGCGCAGACTCGCACAGCGACGGTCGCCGCGACATCGCCAATTGACGCGGGCGGGCTCTGCCATGCGGTCGCCGCGTCAAGCCGATGCGGCCGGCTCGGCGCTGCCGACGTCGATCTACGGTTTCATCCTGCGCTGGAGCTGGCGCCGCCAGCTCGCCTTGCTCGCGCTCACGGCGCTGTCGCTCCCCGTCTATTACGCCTCGCTGCAATTGCCCAAGCTGATCGTCAACACGCTTTCCGGCCGCGACACGCCGACGAGTCTCTTCGGGCGGGAGGTCGGTCAGCAAGGCTATCTCCTCGTGCTGTGCGGCGTGTTCCTGGCGTTGGTGCTGCTCAATGCCGGCTTCGGCTACGCGATCAATCTCATGAAGGGACGGCTCGGCGAGCGGTTGCTGCGGCGGCTGCGCTTCGAACTCTTTCAACACCTCCTGCGCTTTCCACTGCCCGCACTGAAGCGGGTTTCCGCCGGCGAGTTGATCCCGATGGTCACCTCGGAAGTCGAGCCGCTCGGCGGGTTCGTCGGCGATGCCTTGGCGCTGCCGGCGCAGCAGGGCGGCACATTGCTGACCGCCCTGCTGTTTCTGATGGTTCAGGCGCCGGTGCTGGGGCTGGCGGCGGCGGTCGTATTGCCGGTCCAGGCCGTCGTCATTCCGCGGCTGCAGCGCCGGGTGAATCGCCTCGGCAAGGAGCGGGTGCGGGCGATCCGCGCGCTGGGCGACCGGATCGGCGAGACCGTCGCCGCCATCACCGAAATCCATGCCGACAACGGCGCCCGCCGGCACATGGCGGAGTTCGCCGAACGTCTCGGCGGTCTCTACGAGATCCGGTTCGAGATCTATCGCCGCAAGTTTTTCGTGAAATTTCTCAACAACTTCCTCAATCAGCTCCCGCCCTTGTTCTTCTTCTCGGCCGGCGGCTATCTGGTCTTGAACGGGGCCCTGTCTTTCGCATCCCTCGTGGCGGTGCTCGCCGCCTACAAGGATCTGGCGGCGCCGTGGAAGTCCCTGCTGGATTTCTACCAGGCCATGGAGGACAGCCGGATCAAATACGAGCAGGTGATCGAGCAGTTTCAGCCGACCGGTCTGATCGATGCCGAGAAGCTGCTGACCGCGCCGGCCGTGATGCCGCGCCTTGCCGGCAGCGTCGAATTCTGCGGCGTACCGCTCGACGAGGCCGGGCCGCATGGCGTCGATCTCGTCCTGCCACTCGATCGCCACACGGCGATCCTGGGCGATGCGGGGAGCGGCAAGATCGAGCTCGGATTGCTGCTCGGCCGCCTGGCCGAGCCGCGCGCCGGTCGGCTACTGATCGCCGGCGCCGATCTGGCGTCGCTGCCCTATGGCGCGACGGGCCGGCGGATCGGCTATGTCGGCGCCGCGGCCGCGTTGTTCGCAGGCAGCTTGGGCGACAATCTCCTGGCGGAGATCCGGCGCGTTCCGGTCGTCCGGGACGATGAGGATCCCGGAATCGACGCCGGAGGCGGAACGATCGATTATGACGCTGCCGGGGTCCGGCATGCCGACGGCTTGCGCGAGCGGTTGCGCCAGGTGCTGGCCATGGTCGAATTCGATGCGGATTTGCAGCAACTGGGCCTGCTCGGCCGGCTCGAATCGATGGCGGAAGCCTGGCGGGTCCTGGCGGCGCGCGAGAAACTCGGCGAGCTTCTCGAAACCGAACCGAGTCCCCTGGTCGAGCGCTTCGATCCGGAGCGCTTCAATGCGAATCTGTCGGTGGCCGAAAATCTGTTGTTCGGCGCGCCGCATGACGGCGCGGCGCCGGTCGAGGCGTTGGCGGCGGCGCCGTCGGTGCGGCGCGTGCTGGAGCGGCTGGGGCTGGTCCCGGATCTGGTGCGGATCGGCCGGTCGATCGCCGCAACCATGGTCGAAATCCTGGATGACCTGTCGCCCGGTCACCCATTCTTCGAGCGATTCGGCTTGCTGGCGCAGGACGAGCTGCCGGATTGGCGCCGGCGCCTGGCGCGCGCGGGCAGAGCGGCCGCGGGCGACCGCCATGCCTGGCTCGGCCTGGCCTTCAAGCTGGTCGAGGCGCGCCACCGGCTGGATCTCGTCGATGCGCCGCTGCGCCGCCGCATCGTCGCGGCGCGCCAGGCGCTGCGGCGCGAGCTCCCGGGCAACCTGCGGTCCAGGATCGACTTCTTCGAGCCCGCACGCTATTGCGCCGCGCTGCCGATCCTCGACAATCTGCTGTTCGGCCGGATCGCGCATGGCGCCGCCGATGCCTGGCGGCGGCTCGACGCGGCGGTCGCGCGCGTCGTTGATTCCGGCGCTCTCGGTCCGGTCCTGTTCGAAGCGGCGCTGAAATCCCCGGTCGGCAGTGCCGGCGCGCTGCTGACGCCGCTGCAGCGGCAGAAGGTGGCGATCGCGCGCGCCGTCCTGAAACGGCCCGATCTGCTGGTGCTGAATCTGGCAACGCAGATCTTCGATCCGGCCGCGCAAACCCGCATTCTCGCATCCTTGCGTGCGGAATTCGCCGGCCGCGCGCTGATCGCCGTGCTGCCGCGCGCCGAGCCGGCGGCGGAGTTCGATCGCGTCCTCACGCTGGCGCGCGGCCGGGTCGTCGAACATGGCGATCTCGCGGCGCTTGACCGGCCGGATTCCGCGTTCACAATGCTGCGACAGGCAGAGGCACCATGAGCCTAGAAGAAGAAGCCGAGCTGCTGCGCCGCATCCCCCTCTTCGCCGAGCTCGAACCGGCGAAGCGCAAGCTGCTGGCCTTCGCCAGCGAGCGGGTGACCTTCGCGCCCGGCCAGTTCCTGTTTCATCAGGGCGAGATGGGCGACGCTGCCTATATTCTGGCCGAGGGCGAGGTCGCGATCATCGTGAAGACGCCGGCCGGGCCGCGCCAAGTCGCGCGCTTGAGCGGCCACCAGGTGGTCGGCGAGGTTGCCGTGCTGGGCGATGTGCCACGCACCGCTTCGGTCCGCGCCGAAACACCGGTCGTGGCCTTGCGGATCTCCAAGGAAGCGTTTCTGGACCTCCTGCGCGACATTCCGACCATGGCGATGTGCATGATGAGGGTCGTGGCGCAGCGGCTGGAGAACACGACGGCGCAGTTGCGCCGGGCGCTGGCCGAGCGCGGCGACGCGGCGTGAGGGTGCGGGCGGCACTTCTGGCCGGTCTCGCCGCCGCATACCTGTCGCCGTCGGCGCGGGCCGAGGGACCGGCCTCGGCGCCGGCTGTGGTCGCCGCCTTCGCAACGCTCGACCGGGAGATCGCGGCGGATCTGCAGGCCGGCAAATTTCCGGGCCTTGCGATCGTCGTCATCCACGGCCACGACACGCTGTGGCGGCATGAATACGGCCTCGGCGATCTGGCGCGGAACGAGGCGGTCGGGCCGGCGACGCGCTTCCGTCTGGGTTCGATCTCCAAGCTGTTCACGGCGTTGGCGATCGTCCAGTTGCGCGATGCCGGCAAGCTCGGTCTCGACGACAAGGTGACGCAGCACCTGCCGTGGTTTCGCCTGGCCGGCGACGACCATCCGGCGATCACGATCCGCGAGCTGCTGCTGCATCTTTCAGGATTGCCGGCCGACGCGCCGGGCGTGTCCTGGACCGACCGGGTCATGCCGAGCCGTGCTCAGGTGATCGACGGGATGACCGGTGTGGCGCCGGCGATTCCGGCCGAGAGCTTCTGGAAATACTCCAATCTGGGCTATGTCCTGTTGGGCTTCGTGATCGAGGCGGTGTCCGGCCAGAGCTACGCCGATTACCTGACGGCGCATGTCCTGGCGCCGCTCGGCATGGCGGCCACGATCGTCGAGCCCGACCCGGCGACGCCGCTGCTCGCGCTCGGCTATGGCGGCCGTGCGCCGAACGGCGTGCGCGAGGTGCGGGCCTTCCTGCCGATGGGTGCCATGACCCCCGCCGCCGGGGTGACCTCGACCGCCGCCGACCTGGCCAAATTCGCCGCCTGGGCGCTCGATGACAGCGACGGGCCGGTGCTGTCGGCGCTGAGCCGGCGGGAAATGCTGCGCCCGCAGGCTGATTTCTCGGATTTCTCCGGCGGCCAGGGCCTCGGCTGGGAGATCCGGCCGGCCGGCAAGGCGCTGCGTATCGGCCACGCCGGAAAGGCGGCGGGCTATGCCGGCAAGCTGGAGATCGAACCCGCCTCGGGCCTCGGCGTCGTCGTGCTGACCAATGCCGACGAGAACGGCGCCGGGCGGATCGCCGACCGCGCGCTCGATCTGGCCGGCCCGGCGCTCGCCGCCGCAACCCCGCCGCCGCCCGCCCCGGTGCCGGATCCGGCCTGGACCGATTATGTCGGGACATACACGGCCGAGCACCGCGACAGCGCGATCGTGATCGCAAACGGTCGCCTCGCCTGGCAGGATCCGGCGGCTGCCGACCCGGCGCGGACGCGGATATATCTCGATCCCGTGGCCAGGGACCGGTTCAAATGGGCGTCCGGGCATCTGGTCGGCGAGGTGGTGGTCTTCGAGCGCGACCCGGCGGGGAAGGTTACGCGGATGGTCGAGGGTGGGTATTATGATGTGCGGCGGTAACGTAGCCGAGGGAATTACGACCCCGTGGCATGGATACCTTTACCCGTCGAACCGCACCACCACCGGCACGTGGTCCGAGCCCTTCTCCCAACCCCGCGCCGCGCGCAGGATCTCATACCCGGCCAGCCGCGGGGCCAGATCCGGCGTGACCCAGACATGATCGAGCCGGCGGCCGCGGTCGCTGAGTTCCCAATCCTTCGCGCGATAGCTCCACCAGGTGTAGAGCTTCCGGTCGGGCGGCACGAAATGGCGGATGGCGTCGACGAAGCTCGCGGTCGCCTGGAGCTTGCTGAAGCGCTCGACTTCGATCGGTGTGTGGCTGACCACGTCGAGCAGTTGCTTATGCGACCAGACATCGTGTTCGAGCGGCGCGATGTTGAGGTCGCCGACCACGACCATCGAGCGGCTGCGGCGCTCAGGTGCCGAGAAATATTCGGTCAGCTCGTCGAGAAAGGCCAGTTTGTGGGCGAATTTCTCGTTCGCCTCCGGATCGGGGATGTCACCGCCGGCCGGAACGTAGATGTTGTGCAGCTCGACGCCGCCTTCGAGCGTGATGACACTGTGGCGGCAATCGGCCTTGCCGCAGCGGTCGATGGTCAGCCGCTCGGTGAATGGCAGGCGCGACAGGATCGCGACGCCGTTATAGCCCTTCATGCCGTGGACCAGCCGGTGGCGGTAGCCCAGCGCCTCGAAGGCGGCCTCCGGGAAGAACTCGTCCGGCGTCTTGGTTTCCTGCAGGCACAGAATATCCGGCTGCATCTCGTTCAAAAGACGCTCGGCCAGGCCGATGCGCAGGCGGACGGAATTGATGTTCCAGGTGGCGAGGGTGAGCGCCATCAGACGATGACCAGGTCGAGATCGGTCAAGCCGTCGACATGGCCGTGCAGCCGGTCGCCGCGCCCGACCGCGGCGACGCCTTCGGGTGTGCCGCTATAGATCAGGTCGCCGGCTTCGAGGTGCACCAGCCGGGAGAGAGCAGCGATTACTTCCGGCACCGACCAGATCAGATCCGCGAGATCGCCGGCCTGACGCCGCACGCCATTGACGTCGAGCCAGATGGCGCCGCGCGTGAGCGGCCCGGTGTCCGCGGCGCGATGGATCGGCGCGATCGGTGCCGAATAGTCGAAGGCCTTGGCCATGTCCCAGGGCCGGCCGAGCTTCTTCGCCTCGGCCTGCAGGTCCCGCCTGGTCATGTCGAGACCGACGGCGTAGCCAAAGACATGGGCTTGCGCTTCGGCCACGGCGATGCCGGCACCGCCGTGGCCGATCGCCACGACCAGCTCGATCTCATGGTGCAGATCTTCCGTCGCCGGCGGGTAGGGCATGGCGGCGCCGGGCAGCAGCAGGGCGTCGGCGGGCTTGGTGAAGAAGAAGGGCGGTTCGCGCGTTGGGTCGTGGCCCATCTCGCGCGCATGCGCCGCATAATTGCGGCCGACGCAGAAGATCCGGCGAACCGGGAAGGGCGCCGCGCCGATGACGGGCACCGACGGAATCGGCGGTGGGGGAACGGCGAAATCCATGGCGGCAGGCCTCTTGTGGCGGGGTCGGCCGGCTTGCTTAACCCGCGAAATGACCGGGCGGCAAATAAAAAACGGCGTCCGATCAGGGGGGGATCGGACGCCGTCTACGCTTGGGCGACCGGTCAGGGGGGAATGACCGGCCGCCGCTGAAGTGTCGCTGGGGGAGTCCGGTGAGGCAGGGGAACCCTCGGACATCAGGTCTCAGCTTCCTGATCACTTCACTTTCGGAGATGGGGCTGAATCGGCGGCGAACAACTGCGTTCGGCGCATAGCGGAATCGGATGCTCTGCATATGCGGCGCGCAGTCGGATCGCTCTACCGCAGGTCCGGGTATCAGGCGGCGCGGCCCCGCTCACCTGCATACCGGCGACATGCCGCGCCGAACGCGGCGAATAGTTTCCGCGATAATGCGTTCTCGGCAAAGCGGTATTCCGGGTGCCATTGGAGGCCGACGACGAAGCCGGCGGCGCTCGCGCGGACCGCCTCGATCTGTCCGTCCGGTGCGGTTGCTTCGACGGAGAGGCCGGGTGCCGGCCGCTCGATGCCCTGGCCGTGCAGCGAATTCACGGTGATCGTGTCGCATCCCGCCAGGCCGTGCAGCCAGCCGCCGGGGACAAGCGTCACTTCATGGGCCGGCCCGTATTGCCGCTCGAGCGTTTCCGTCGGATCGGCCCGGTGGTCGCGGCGGCCGGCGGCCTTGTGCACCTCCTGGAGCAGCGTGCCGCCCAGCGCCACGTTCAGCTCTTGCAAGCCGCGGCAGATGCCCAGCACCGGCAGGCCGCGCGCGACGGCGCGGCGGATCAGCGGCAGGGTCGTGGCGTCCCGCCCCGGATCGGTCGGGTTGCCGTCCGGCGGCGCCGGGCCGTCATAATGATGCGGTTCGATGTTGGACGGGCTGCCGGTCAGCAAGAGCCCGTCGAGCCGATCGAGCAGCGCCTCGACCGGCAAGGCCTCGCCCAAGGCCGGGATCAGCAGCGGCAGCGCTTCGGCCCCGGCCAGCACCGCCGCGACGTATTTGTCGCCGACGATATGGAACGGCATGCGTTTGAATTCGCTGCGGCAGCAGGGCAGCCCGACGAGCGGCAGCGAGGGTGCGGCGGACATGGACAAAGTTCCGGACCGGTGATTCACGGGCCGAACAGCTTGGCGGCGCCGCCCGGCCGATGCAAGAGCGGCGCACCAATCGGCCTGACGCGGTCAGCGGCAGGGATTGCGCTTGTTGGCCTGGCTGTCCGGCAGCACGAAGGTGCAGCGGCCGGAGACGCCGCCGTCTTCGAGGTCGGTCAGTGCTACCGATGTGCTGCCACGCTGCGGGTCGGTAACGGTCCATTGCCGCAGCGCCAGCGGTTCTTCGGAAAACACCATGGTCAAGGCGTTCTCCGACTGGTCGGTGTTCTGGACCAGGGTGACGCGGAAGATCTTCGGCCCGCGCTCGAAATGCGTGACCGTGACGTCGCCCGAAAGCGTGATGCCGTCGCGCAGGATCAGCCAGGCCGGCGTGTCCTTGACCGCGACGAATTGGATGTCGTCGTCGCTGCGGTCGGCGACCTCGATGAAATCGCCGTCGCACACGATCAGCATCTTGACCGGCGGATCGTATTCGAAGCGCATTTTGCCGGGCCGCGACAGCCAGATCTTGCCGGCCGAGGTCGAGCCGTCCGGGTTGGTCTGCTCGAACTTGCCGCTGACGCTCTTGATGCCGTTGAGATAGGCCTGGATCCGGTCGAGATCGGCCTGATCCTCGGAGGACAGCGCCGCGTGCGGCGGGAGGGCGGCGATTGCCGCGCCGCCGAACAGCAGCGGGGCCAGGAGAAGGCCGGCGACCAAGCCGCGCCGGGTCGGCGCGGGTTTGAACCCTGTCATGATGGGTGACGTCCTGCGTCGCTGCGAAGACCTTGAGATAGGCGGGAAGTGCGCGACAATCAACGACCGCGGCGATCCCGCCCGATCACGGCCCGTCGCTGCGCAGGATCTTGCCGCGCGGATCGAAGAAGACGCGCCCGTCGGCGTGATCGTCGCCGGAGACCTCGACCATCACAACCAGCTGGCGGCTATTGTCGAACATCAGCCGCTGGTGCCCGAGGATCAGGCCGGTGACCTTGCCGCCCGGGATGCGTAGGTGCTGCAGCGCCGCCGCCTCGCGCTCCGGCAACGCCTGCAGGAAGGGCGCATCGAGGGCGCTCAGATCGAACAGCCAGTCATCGTCGTAGGCCATGCCATGCCACTTGCCGGGCCGATCGCCGAGCGGCGGCGCGAGATCGACGGCGCCGCCTTCGTAGTTCAGAGCGGTGATCCGATCCGGCTTGCGCGGGTCGCGCAAATCGATCCACGCCCGATCCGGCTCAAGCCGGATTTCCATCACGGCGGCGCGCGGATCGACCTTTTGCCGCAGCGTGTCGAGCAGCCGGGTGATGGCTGCCGGTTCGAGGAGATTGCGCGACCCGGCCTGGCGGCCCGGCGGCGGCCGCAGCTCGCGTCCTGATGTATCGAGGAGAATGGCGTCGGATTTGCCGGATGGCAGCTGCAGCTCGAACCGCCACTCGATCGCCGGCGCCTCGAAGGCGCCGGCGGCCTTCTTGTCGATCTCCAGCAATTCGACCTTGGCGTCCGGCATGCCGAGGATATCGCGCGCCTTCGCCACGAGATCCGGCATGGCAGCCCAATCGACGTCGCGCATGGCGAAGGGCTGCTGCTTCGGCACGAAATCCGGCTCGGTGAACGAATGCATCGGCGTCATATCGGATATCGCGTCGCGGTAGACGCCGTTGAGGCCGCTGGAATAGCGCCCCGGCCGCTCGCCCGGGCCGGCGCTCAGCAGGGTGCAATCGATATACTTGTTATAGACGATCAACTTTTCCATCTGCTCCTTGCCGTCGAAGCGGTCGGCGATGGCCTTGGTGATGTCGAGCAGCGGGCGCCCGCCCTGGAACAGGTCGAGCAATTGCGCACGCAAGGTGCCGTCGAGGTTGGCGCCGGTGAGCTTGCCCGCGGGGTCGGCATAGGCCTCGGCCGATTCATGCGCACTCGCGACCGAAATCGTCCAATGCAGCGGCCCGGCCTGCTCGACGGGGATCAGGATATGCTGTTTGGCCAGCGTCATATTGGTGACGGCGCCCGGCTCCTGCAGGCCGACGCGTTCGATCGCGGCGTCGGCGAGTTTGGAGACGGTAGCAAAATCGACCTGCGCCAGATCGAAGCTGCGCTGCTCGATCGAGAGCCCGGCCGGACCGGCCGGGACCGGGTCGGGTCCGCCGACATAGGTGAAGTCAACCAACCCGCCGAGCGCGTAGATATGGCGCACCGTCCACTGGTCGGAAACCAGGCGGTTCTCGCGACTCTGCACCTCAATGGTCATACCGGACGGTTCGAGCTCGACTGAAACGCCCTGCGGCGGATAGCCCAGCTTGTCACGCAGCGCCGCGATCTGATGCGCCGCCTCGCCGGGCTGGAACGGGCTCAGATCCGCCACCCCCTCCGTCCGGAACAGGAAGACCAGACCGATGACGGCGACCGCCACGAGAAAGAAAATGAACGAGAAGATGACTCTCGCGATCCTCATGCGGTCCTCCGTCCGGGCGGGTGGCGGGAAACGATGAGGAGATATGAGGGGATTGAGCGGCGAGGCACCTTGCGGTGGATCAATTGCTGGTCCCGGGCGCGTGTCTTACAGGCCGATTAAGGAGATAATTTATTCGTGGATTTAAAGAGAGCCCCACTCGCGTAACTGAGAATTTAGGTAGATTGATCTTATTCTCCATTCGAGTAAACTATGGCTTGGCAAGAGCGTCGAAGCGTATCGAGAAAGCCCGGACAAGTTACGGAGAGAGAATGACAAGCCTGCCGCGATCACAAAGGGTGCGGGACCCGCTTCACAATCTCATCGAGTTTGGAAGCGACGATTTCGAAAGCGTGGTATGGCGGGTTATCCAAACGAGACCATTCCAGCGACTACGGCGTATCCGGCAGCTCGGATTTTCGGAATTAGTCTATCCCGGCGCCACCCATACACGCTTCGCGCATAGCATTGGAGTCTTCCAGAACGCTCGTCGATTGACGCAAATCATAAAAGCGCGATTTCGCGAAACGGGCCGGCAATATGAGTCTCATTGGGCACGAGTGGCCCTAGTTGCGTCCCTGCTTCATGATCTCGGGCACGGAATGTTCAGTCATGCTTTTGAGGAGGTAGGAAAGGAACTAAAAAGAAAAAGTAACCTAGATCTGAAGATGGTGAAGCATGAGCACGTCACTGATGTGCTGATCCGCCATCGTGAGGTCTCAGAAATATTGAATCAAGCATTTGGTTCAGGCTTCGCCAACGACGTCGCCGACCTGATTGGACGAGGCTATCCAAAAAGAATCTATGATTCGGTCGTTTCAAGCCAGTTTGATGCCGACCGACTCGACTATATGCAACGTGACCGCTTGATGACGGGCGTTCAAAATAGTGGAATTGACTTAACTTGGTTATTGGCAAATATGGAAACTGGAACGGTTCAAGCAAGCGTTGATGAAGAAAACATTGGTGAAATCGAAACGTTTGCGTTAGGCCCTAAGGCAGCACACGCAGCGGAGACTTATATTCTTGGTCTATTTCAACTTTATCCCACAGTCTACTTCCACAAGGCGACACGCGGCGCAGAGACGCTTTTTACGGCGCTCATGGTGCGGCTTATGACTTTGGTCAGAGACGGGAGCGCCGAACGGACAGGCTTGCCGAACAATCATCCCTTTGTCCGCTTTGCGATCGGTCCGGAACAACTTGACAACGCTCTGCTGCTCGACGACACGGTTTTTTGGGGAGCGCTGTCCTCGTTGGCGGAGGCCGCCGATCCGTTGATCGGCAATTATGCGCTCCGGCTGCGGGACCGACATCTACTGAAATGCGTGGACATTCGAGAGCGGCTGTTGGCGAAACTGCCCGCGCCGCCACCGTCGGCCGATACTGAATCACGAAAGAAGCATGCCGCACTGCTCGCTCGGTTATCGGACCGCATCAAGCTGGAGATATCTGATTGGAATGGGGAAAAATTCACCAACCTTCCGCGTATCCTAATCGATCAGGCCCACCGGAGCCCGTACAAACGGTTCCAAGATTCAGATACTCCTTTAAACCAGATTCACATTCGCATCGAAGATGATAAGATTCTCGATGTTGCGGAACGGTCCGCAGTTGTCGCAGCGTTGGAGCCGTTCGAACTGTTCCGTGTTTACGTCGACCGGCATGACGATGAGTGTGTAAAAAAGATCGGTCTTATCATCGACGGATCTATCGAGAACGAGGGGAAGGACGATGGGCAAGCCTGACCGGCAAGGAGCCGCCGATATCATACGGGATGCAGGCGGAGAGATTGTCGGCCGCACGCGCCTGCAGAAAGTCGCTTATTTGCTGGAGCTAGCGGGGCTCGGCGATGGATTCCAGTTCGAATACCGTCACTATGGTCCTTATAGCGAAGATTTGACGGATGCTATTCGTTTAGCTAACGCATTCGGCCTGATCGTGGAAGAGGAACGGCAAGCTAATCGGGGCGGACGATATTCGATTTTCCGGACAAAAAGTGACTCTGGACCACACCGAACGATGGAACGTCGGGCCTTCGCTGCGAAAGCAGCGAAGATCGACGCGGTAGAACTTGAACTTGCCGCGACGGCGGCATATTTGGTGAGCGCTGAAAATTGCGAGGACCCTTGGGGCGAAACGGCGAAGCGTAAGCCGGAGAAGGCTGACAATGGCCGTCTTGATGCAGCAAAGGCGGCTTATCGGGAACTCCAAAAGATTCAGACGCCGCGTTCTCTTCCTGCGATTGGTTGATGCCTTTATTCACACCCGCGGCGGCGGCGGCGCCAGCACCTCGCGCTTGCCGACATGGTTGGCGCCGCTGACCACGCCTTCGGTCTCCATCCGGTCCATGATCCGGGCCGCGCGGTTATAGCCGATCTGCAGATGCCGCTGGACGAAGCTCGTGGACGCCTTGCGCTCGCGCGTCACCAGCGCCACGGCCTGATCGTAGAGATCGGCGGCCTCGCCGCCTTCGCCGGCGGCGCTGCCGCCATTGTCCTCGAAATCGGGCCCGGCCGAATCATCCTCCTCGGTCACATCTTCGATATAATCCGGAGTACCCTGGGATTTCAGGAAATTGACGACGCTTTCGACCTCGTTGTCGGCCACGAACGGCCCGTGTACGCGGGTGATGCGGCCGCCGCCGGCCATGTAGAGCATGTCGCCGCGGCCCAGCAGTTGCTCGCCGCCGGATTCGCCCAAGATCGTCCGGCTGTCGATCTTCGACGTCACCTGGAAGCTGATACGGGTCGGGAAATTGGCCTTGATCGTGCCGGTGATGACGTCGACCGACGGCCGTTGCGTCGCCATGATGATGTGGATGCCGGCGGCGCGCGCCATCTGCGCCAGGCGCTGGATGGCGGCTTCGATATCCTTGCCGGCGACCAGCATCAGGTCGGCCATCTCGTCGACCACGACCACGATGAAGGGCAGCGGCGTCGATTCGAGCGGCTGGTCCTCGAACATCGGCTCGCCGCTTTCGGCATCGAAGCCGGTCTGGACTCGGCGCGACAGGGTCTCGCCGCGCGCGGCCGCCTCGGCCAGGCGCTGATTATAGCCTTCGATATTGCGCACGCCGAGCTTCGACATGGCGCGATACCGGTTCTCCATCTCGCGCACGGTCCATTTGAGCGCCACCACCGCCTTTTTCGGGTCGGTGACGACCGGCGCCAGGAGATGCGGGATGCCGTCATAGATCGACAGCTCCAGCATCTTCGGGTCGATCATGATGAATTTGCACTGATCGGGCGGCATCCGGTACAGCACCGATAGAATCATCGTGTTGATGCCGACCGACTTACCCGAGCCCGTGGTGCCGGCGATCAGGAGATGCGGCATCTTGGCCAGATCTGCAATGACCGGCCCGCCGCCGATATCCTTGCCCAGCACCAGCGAGAGCTTGGCGTTGCTGCGCTCATAGGCGTCGGACGCCAGGAGTTCGTGCAGATATACCGTTTCGGATTTGGCGTTGGGCAGTTCTATGCCGATGACGTTGCGTCCCGGCACGACGGCGACGCGCACCGATACCGCGCTCATCGAGCGGGCGATGTCGTCGGCAAGACCGATGACGCGCGAGGATTTGGTGCCGGGCGCCGGCTCCAGCTCGTAGAGCGTCACGACCGGGCCGGGGCGTACCTTCACGATCTCGCCCTTGACGCCGAAATCCTCGAGCACGCTCAACAGCATCAGCGCATTCTGCTGCAGCGCCTCTTCGCTGGGGCCGCCGCGCGCGCGATCCTTGGGCGGCTCGGCTAGCAGGCCCAGCGGCGGCAGCTCGTAGCGGTCGTTGGGTTCGAGATCGAGGCTGGCCTGGCGCGGCAGTTCCGCGCGCTTGCTCGGGGCCGGGGCGGCGGGCTTCGGCGCCACGACGTCGCGCGGCAGCTCGCGCCGGGCCGGTGCGCCGGCGGCGGTCAGGAAGCGCGGCAGCTCTTCGCCGCTCTCCGGCTCTTCCGCCTCGGCCGCGGCGTCGCGCGGCGGCACGCCGACCTGCGGCTCGACCCGGTCGCGGGGGGCTGCCGGTGCCGGGCGGCGCGGCCGGAATTCCGGCATCCGGAAGCGGATCGGGAAAGCGGCCCCGGCGCTCCATTTCCAAGTGAACAGGCCGGCGCGGCCGCCGGCCAGCGCCGCCTTGCCGGCGCCGCGCCCGACTTCGCGCCATTCGACGCGCGACAAGCCCAACACGAAGACCAGCAGCAGCCCGGCGAGCGCCGCCAGGCCCGCGGCGACGAAGCCGGCGGACTCGCCGAAAGCGAGGCGCTGCCAGAAGAGATGGCCGAGCACGCCGCCGGCCGCCCGGTTGGGCAGTACGCCCAGACTGACCGCAACCGCCAGCACCAGCGCCGGCAAGGCCAGCAGGCGCAGCCAGATCATCCGAACCGGCAAATTGAGCAGCAGGCGCAGCGCCCAGACCGCCAGCACCGTCGGCACCACGGCGCTGGCCGCACCCACGGTCTGAATCAGGAGATCGGCCAAAACGGCGCCGGCCGGGCCGCCGAAATTCGCCGGCACCTTGTCGATCGCCACGTTCCAGGACGGGTCGGTCCGGTCGTAGGTCGCCAACACCAGGTAGAACACCAGGCTGGCGATGAACAGCAGCGTGCCGAAGAACTCGCTCAGCCGACGCTTCACGAAATCGCGCAGATTGAAGGGCGGGCGCGGCTTGTCGAAACCTTCCGCGATATTCGCCAGAGCGGTCTTCACGGTGCGCTCGCGTGTCGGTCGTGGCGGGCGGGCGCCAGCACGCGGACCATCCGTTCCAGCGCTTCCGCCACGATCGCCTCCTCATGCACCAGCGCCACGCGCAGATACCCGGCGCCCGGGTTGAAGCCCTGCGCATCGGCCGTGCCGAGATAGCTGCCCGGCACAGTCTTGACGCCGGCGTCGCGCCACAGCGTCACGGCGGCGGCCTCGCTGTCGCCGACATCGAGCCACAGGAAGAAGCCGCCTTGCGGCCGGTAGAAGCCGAACCGGCCGCCCAGCACGCGTTCCGCAATGTCGATCTTGGCGCGGTAGCGGGCGCGGTTCTCGACGACATGCGCCTCGTCGCGCCAGAGCGCGGCGGCGGCGGCCTGGATCGGCAGCGGCACCTGGCTGGCGCCGTAGCTGCGCAGGGTGAAGAAGCTGCGGATCAGCCGCTCGTCGCCGGCGACGAAGCCGGCGCGCAGCCCGGCGCCGCTCGACCGCTTCGACAGGCTGTGGAAGATCAGCAGATTGTCCAGACCGTGGCCCAATTCCTGCGCGGCTTCGAGCGCACCCGGCGGCGGGCTCTCGTCATAGATCTCGGAATAACATTCGTCGACGATCAGCACGAAATCGTGCCGCCGCGCCAGAGTGATCGCGTGTTTCAGATAGTCGAGCCCGGCGATGGCGCCTTGCGGATTGGCCGGGCTGCACAGGAACGCCAGCGCGGTCCGGTCGAGGAGATCGGGGTCGAGGGCCGCGAAATCGGGCAGGAATCCGGTCGCGCGCGTCGCCGGCAGCGGCACCAGCTCCGCCCCCGCCATGATCGCGGCACCGCGATAGGTCTGGTAGAACGGGTTGGGGATCAGCGCCGCCGGCTGCCTTCCGCCCTTTCGGGAGGGGATGACCATCTGTGCCGCCAGGTACAGGCCTTCCTTCGTTCCGGCAAGCGGCAGCACATGCCGAACCGGGTCGAGCAGACCCGCGCGCAGGGCGTAACGCGTGGTCAGCCAATCGCCGACCGCGGCCCGGAACTCGTCCGTGCCGCCGATCTGCGGATAGCGGTTCCAACTATCGGCATGGGCGGCGATAACCTCGGCGACCCAGGGCGGCGGCGCATGCTGCGGCTCGCCGACGCTCAGCACCAGCGGCCGCTCATTGCTGCGCGGCACGATATCGGCCAGCAGCGTGTTGAGCCGCGTGAACGGGTTGTCGCCCAATTGTCCAAGTCGTTCGTTGATCGGCAATTCGGTTTCCGCTCTATCGGACATGGCCGCACGGTGCTATGCCCAGATGAATCATCGATTTAGTCGCCAATGTTGACAGTATGGTATAACCAAACGCCGGGCGAGGCGAGCCGAAAATCGATGCGGATCGTCTTGTTGTCGCCCTTCGCCGAGAAGTTTCGTCGAAAGATTTCGGCTGCCAATAACGGCGAAAAACGACCGCCGAACGCAACGCGGCCTCGGATTTCCGGTCGGGACAGCGTCCAACTGAAGGACTGCCCTGGACAGCACTGAAGTTTTTGCGGGGCGGCGACATTGCGAGCTGCAATAATTACCGTTTCCGGCGCTCCTCGAACGACGCGAGCTAGTCCGAGACTTCGCCCTCTTCGGGAAAGTCGATATCTTCGTAGAATTCGAAGACAGGGATCTCGACGCCAATCTCGGGCATCCGGAGGACGTCGTCAGCGGTCAGCACGATGGTCCGCCAGGACTCTGTCGGCTCCGCTCGTTCCATGACGGTGAGGCCGATACTGCTGGATTCGAGGATGACATAGCGCCGGATCGACGGGACGGCGGCGTATTCCCGCACCTTCACGATTCGATCGGTCCGGCCGGAGCTGGGACTCAGCACCTCGAAGACCACAACGACGCCGGGGATGGTTCGGTCTGAGAATTCGAACTTTGAGCAGGTGACGAGGGCGTCCGGATAGCGCACGGCCAAGTTCGATGTCTCGACGCCAGCGTCGGGTCCCAGCGGTCTGCAAGGTCCTCGGCGTAGCCGTGCATCAAGCGCTCGATGCAGATTCCGGGTGATGAGCGAATGTCCGGCGTTGCCCCCAGTCATCGCAACGGGCTGCGACCCGTCGAACTCAAAGCAAGCGTCCCGGGCTGCCGCCCAGGCGAAGAATTGCTCCTGCGTCCACGGCTTGCGGGCGACGATATTCATGACCAGGAGCCTAGCACAGGTCGGCGTAAAAATCTCCCCTGAGGGCGACACTCGCCGATCGCGCAACCGACGAGACCGACGCGGTGGCGGTCTCCGCAGCACCTTGCCGGCGAGTTTCGCACGGCGGTCAATTTTCAGGGGCAAGAAAGGTTTCAGCCGCGAAGATGCCCGCTAACCACCTGTAATAAGGGGACGATGACAAGATAGTGGTGGGAAGGATTTCGTCAGAAAGCGAGATGAGCCCGCCGACACCTGCGTGGATCAATGATGATGGTCGCCCTCAGGGTCCGATTCGGCCGCGGGGGCGGCTTGCGGCCCGGCCGCACCACCGGTCAGTGTTGAAACCACGCTGCCCTGATTCGGAAACCCCGCTTCGGCCAACAGCTGATCGATGACCGGGGCGTTCGCCCGGTACGCCAGCAAGCTGTCGACGAGCGTATCCATCCGCCCGCCCTTGCCGGCGCCGCCCGGCAAGCCGCCGCCCATGTCGATGATCTTGACATCGCCGATATTCTGCAGCGGCTTCACCGCTTCGGCCATGGTCAGGGGGATGATGCGCAGCCGCTCGCGCGCCACCTCCAGATCGATGATTTTCTCCGACATGGCGTTGCGCGCTTCGTTCAGCTTGCGCTGACCATCGGCATCGACCTGATAGGTCGTGGCCTGGCCCTCCGCCTTGATCTTGGCGGCGTCGGCCTCGGCTTGTGCGATCGTGCGGATGGCGCTGGCGCGATTCTCCGCCGCCTCCCGCTCGGCTTGAGCCGCCACCGTGATCCGCGTCGCGTCCTGCTCGGCCGTCTTGCGCGCCGCGATCACGGCGGTTTGCTTGTCGCGTTCGGCAATCGCGACATCGCGCGCCGTCTCGACCGATTCAGTCGCCGCCGTCGCCAGGGCGCGCGCGGCTTCCGCCTTGGCGCGGGCTTCGGATTCGGCCCGGCTCTGGTCCGCCACGGCGATGGCGCGGGATTGATCGGCGAGTTCGATGTCGCGCTGCTTGCCGATGCGCAGCGTTTCGGCCATGCGCTCGGCCTCGATCTGCTTCTGCTTGATGGCCAGATCGGCGGCGATGAGGGCGGATTCCTGGACCTGCTTGGCGGCGGCCTGGCGTTCGGCGATCGATTGCTGGGCCGAGATCTTGGCTTCGGCTTCGGCCCGCATCGCTTCGGCTTCCTTCAGCGCGGCGGCGGCACGGGTCTCGGCCGTCTTGTTGGCGATGTCGCGCTCCTGCGACAGCTCGGCATCCTTCTTCAACCGAAGAATCTCCAGTGTCTTCTGCGTCGCATCGAGATCCTGCTGCGCGATCGCCACTTCGGCATTGCGCACGGTCTGGTTCCGCTCCTGCCGCTTGGCCTCGACGATGCGCGTCAGCGCGGCCAGGCCTTCCGCATCGAAGGCGTTGTTCGGGTTGAAGAATTTCGTGTCGGTCTGATCCAGCTTGGTAAGCGACGCGCTTTCCAGCTCCAGGCCGTTGAGTTCGAGATCGGTGGCAACGGCGGCCTGTACCGCCTTGACGAAGTCGGAGCGCTTTTCCTGCAGATCGGCCAGCGACATGGTGGCGGCGACCGAGCGCAGCGCATCGACGAATTTCGCTTCCACCAGCTCGCGCAGTTGGGCCGCATCGGTCGTGCGCTCGCCCAATGTCTGCGCCGCCAGTGCGATCGACGAGGCGTCCGGTTTGACCCTGACATAGAATTCGACCCCGATATCGACGCGCATGCGATCCTTGGTGATCATGGCGTCCTGGGAGTCGCGGCGCACATCCAGGCGCAGGGTCTGCAGATTGACCCAGGCGAGGCTCTGGAAGATGGGCAGGACGAGCGAGCCGCCATCGACCACGACTTTCTGGCCGCCAAAACCGGTGCGCACATAGGCGCGGTCTTTCTCGGCGCGATGATAAAGCCGCCCGACCACCATGCCGATGACGAGGATGGTCACGACAATGAGCACGGCCGGAACGACGAGTTGCAAAAGCATGTTCATGACGGGTTTCCTCGAAGATCAGGCGGAAGCGGAGCGGCCGGGGTCATCGGCGAGGCGCCCTTCGGCCGCGATGACGGCGTATTCGCCGCGGATCTGGTCGACGAACAGAATGCGTGCGCCCTCGGGGATCGAGAGACCGGGTGCCGCCGGGACGACGCGCGGAAAATGCCAATTCCCGTGCCGGTCCTGCACCTTCGCCCGGGCGGCGGCGCCGCTCGCGACCGGGCCTAGCGTCACGATGCCGACACGGCCGACCAGACCCGCATCGGCCAAAGCGTAGGTCTCGTCCCGCGGCATGATCCGAGACACCAGCCGGCTGGTCCAGCGCGTACCCGGAATTGCCGCGGCGGCCGCGATGAGCGTCGCGCCCAGCGTCGGCACCGGTGCGGCGATGTTGGACGCGACGATCTCCAGCACCATGCCGGTCACTGCGAAACAGGCGATGGCGGCAATCATGAGCACCAGCAGCGGCACCCGGCCGGCATTGAGCCAATGGAACGCGCCGGCGAATGCGCCGTCCGCGGCCGCGACGGCAACGCGGTTCGAGGCCGCGTCGGAGCCGTGAGAGTCGGCACCGTGATGCAGGTCGAAATGGACGCCGTGCAGGCCGAAGGCGCCGTCCAGCAAGCTCGACGGGGCGCTGCCGAGCAAGGTGCCGGCGATTTCGAGCAGGAGCAGGCCGATCACGACCGCCCCGGCAACGGCGAAGGGCTGAAATTCCGGCAGATACAGCAGCGACGACATGGAATGCTCGCTTTCAGGGCTCACGTCTCGATTTCAGCAGCGCCAAACGCGATTTGATCTGATGGTCGCGCTCCAGATCGGCCAGTTCGTCCAGCAGCCGCGCATCGGCTACGGGCGGCACCGGAGCGATGCCGCTCACGCGCGCGGCGGCGGACTGGGCGCGGGCAACCTTGTTCATGGCGCCGCCTGCCGGATCGCCCGAGCCGTCCACACCGGCTTGCACGGCGCGAAACGCCAGGCGCGTCTGTTCCGCTTCGCGCCGGCTGGCGGCGATGGCGTCGACGGTTTGACCCAGTTGCGCAATCTTGTCGTCGCTCTCGCCGAGCAGCCGGTCGAGCACGCCCAGCTGGGCGTCGATATCGATCTGGCGCGCGATCCCGGCCTCGGCCAAATCGTCGCGGCCCTGGTCGAGCGCCAAGCCGATGCGCGCCTCGAGTTCGGCTTTCTCCTGCAGCAATTGCCGGCGTCTGGCATCGACCCGATGGCGCTCTGCCGTGGCCCTGCCGAGGTCGGTCCGGGCTTCGTCGGCCGCGGCGTCGATCTCGCGGATGGCCTGTGCGATGACGGCCTCAGGGTTGACACCTTCGGCCGCCTCGATCGCAAGATTGGTCATTCCGGCAATGACCCGGCCGATCCGCTTCAAGGCACTTTCGGTCGTCGGCATGATCTCCTCCTTCGATCGCGGCGTCCCGGCCGCCGTGGCGGCACGGTCTGTCGCGATCAGCAAATCGAAACCGTCGGGGCTCCGCACCAGGCGGGCCGGCGCCGGATCGAACCAGCCCGGCCCGTAATCATCGACCACGAACGGAACCGTCACCCGGCCGTCGAGTGTCGCGATCGACACCGACTCGATGCCTTTGACCGCATAGAGCTTTTCGTCGAGCGGCAGGCCGGCGATGGCTTCCCCGCGACGGCGGCGGACCCAATCCTTGAAAGCGAGGGTGACCGAGCGGGCCGGCAAGCCGCTCACCGCTCGAGCGGCTTCGTAGAAGCTGCGGTGCAAGGCCACGAGGTCGGCCGGATGGCCGGCCGGCACCGACCGATCGAGCCAGTCGAGCAATTTGCCGTTTGTCGCGGAAATCAGGTCGAGCGCGTCCGCGGCCGATGGATCCGGTCGGAGCGTCAGACGGCAATATCCCGGGACGGCAGCACGCGGCATGAACGAGCCTACTCAAAGCACCTCAGCGGTACCTTGAAATTAAGTCACTAGATCGGTGCTTGTCAAGGGTCGCCATTCGGACCCTCGCTCAGACGGGAGGCAGCCTGTCCGGATAGACAAAGAAGGGCAGTCTGATGGCCGCCCGTATCCTCAACCCATCCGGGAATAATATCAAGTTGCAGCGCTCCAGCCAGGGCGCAACTCCGGCGAATTATCGCTGCGCGAATTGCGCGCGCCGGACGGCAGCTGAAAGACACCCGCGCGGTTCCTGCTTCCCCGTTCCGGACTAAGTTGCCGGCGGGGGGATATTCTCGTTCCGATGGTACTCGGCAAATCGCTCGGATGACCGCCATGGATTGTATCCCGAGAGTCAATCTGACACTATCGCCGGGACCGGCTGCAGCGGCCGTGACCCAGAGAGCGCGGCGCCGGGGTGCAAGAACGTGATGAACGACGGAGTGGCAGGCGCATCCTCGTCGGAAACGGACGGCCGAGCGGATCCGGGTGCGCGCGAGATCGCTGCGCGGGCAACAGCATGGTTCCGGCGCGGCCCCATTCCCGTGCACATCCTGGCCGCGTGGCTGATCTTTCAAGGAGTCGGCCAGCTCGGCGGCTTTGCGACCGGAGTCTATATCCAACTGGTTTGGGTCGGCGCATACAGCCCCGTCTGGCCCATCGTCATCGTTCTGCACTCGGCATTCCTGATCTGGGCCGGGCTGTCGGTGTTGCAGATGCGGCGGCGGGCGGTCTATCTGGTTGGCGCCATCCTGATCGGCACGGCGGCGGCCGATGTCCTGACAGGGTATGCGGTCGTCAAGGCGGCGAGTTTGATCGAGGCCGCGCTGGCGACGGCCTATTGCATTTACCTGTGGCGGCGGGGGGCTTTGATATGACCGGACTCGATCATGTCAAGACGGTCTGGCTGCGCGGGCGGCCGATCGCCCTTCTGCTCCTGTTCGCCTATTCGGCCATTCAAAACTTCCTGGTGATCAAGGCGACGGTGGAGAATTGGGACGAGTTGCGGCCGAAGATCGTCGCCTATCCGGTGCTGTGGTTCTTCGTGCATTCGCCGTTCTTTCCGCTGTCGGAATTGGCCGGGCTCGTCGCCCTGCTCATCAAGAGCCGCGCCGCGCCGATCCTGCTCGGCGCCTATGTTTCATGGGGACTCGTCGAGGCATTCTGGCGCGGCGGCTGGGGCAACCAGGCGCCCGCCTATGATGCGCTGGCATTGGCCTTCGGTTGCCTGGTCTACGCGTTGCGTATAACGCCGTCCCGCCGGCCGGGTCCGGCTGTGCCATTGTAGACGGGCGGCGTCTGGACAATCCCCGGCCGGGCGGGCATGGTGCGCCCATGGCGAAGCCCAGTTCCTCCACGGCGGCCGCTGCCGAACCCGCCTTCGACCTCGAGGCCGACATCGTCGTCATCGGCGGCGGCCTGGCCGGGCTACCTTTTGCGATCGGCTGCGCCGTCGGTGGTTTGCGCACCATCGTGATCGACCGCGAAGCGCCCTCGGAGCAGTTGGCGGAGCCCTTCGACGGGCGCAGTTCCGCCATCGCCTATGGCTCGCAGCGCGTGCTCGACGGGCTCGGCATCTGGCGGCATGTCGCGGCGGCGCAGCCGATCCTCGACATCCGCGTCGCCGATCAAGGCTCGCCGCTCTTCTTGCACTACGATCATCGCGAAGTGGGCGACCAGCCCTTCGGCTGGATCGCCGAGAATCGCGCGATCCGGCATGCGCTGCATGAGCGGCTGGCCGAACTGCCGGATCTGACTCTCCTGGCGCCGATGCAGCCGGGCAGGATCGATCGCGAGGCCGAGCGCGTCGTCGTCGAACTCGCCGACGGGCGGCGGCTGCGCGCCCGCCTCGCGGTTGCAGCCGACGGCCGGAATTCCCCGCTGCGGCGGGACGCCGGGATCCGCGCTTTCGCCACGGAATATGCGCAAACCGCGATCACCGGCACGATCGCCCATGAAAAGCCGCACCACGGGGTCGCGGTCGAGCATTTCCTCGCGGCCGGGCCTTTCGCCATTCTGCCGATGACCGGCAACCGCTCCTCGATCGTCTGGACCGAACGCGCCGACGTCGCGCCCATGATGATGCGGCTCGACGCCGACGGGTTTCGGCGGGAGGTCGCGCGCCGTGTCGGCGGCTTCCTGGGCGCGATCGAGTGGGTAGGGCCGCGCTGGTCCTATCCGCTGCAAGTGCTCTATGCCGACCGTGTGACCGACCGGCGCCTGGCGCTGATCGGCGACGCCGCCCATGTCATCCACCCGATCGCCGGCCAGGGACTCAATCTCGGCATCCGCGACGCGGCTTCCTTGGCCGAGCTGGTGGTCGACGCGGGTCGGCTCGGGCTCGACCCGGGGTCGGCCGACATCCTCGGACGGTATCGGCGCTGGCGTCGGCTGGACACGCTGGCGCTCACCGCGGTCACCGACGGGTTGAACCGGCTGTTCTCCAACGATCTGCCGCCGCTCAGGCTGGCCCGCGATCTGGGTCTGGCCCTGGTCGACCGGGCGCCGCCGCTCAAGCGCTTGTTCATGCGCCATGCGATGGGCGTGGTCGGGCCGCAGCCGCGTCTGGTCCGCGGCGAGGCGCTTTAGGAACCGGCGCCGCGACTCAACCCTGTGGCCGAGAGCGCTTCGACATATCGTTGCCAACGCTGCGGCTGATCCCGGCCCAATTCATAGAGATACGACCAGCTGTAGAGGCCGGTATCGTGCCGATCGTCGAAGATGATCCGGACCGCGTAATTACCGACCGCTTCCAGCTGTGTAATCCCGATCGCGGCGCAGCCGGAGACCAGTTTCTTTTGCTGCGGGTTATGGCCTTGGACCTCGGCCGAGGGACTCTCGACGCGCAGATACTCGGCCGGCAGGGAGAACACCGAGCCGTCGTCGAAGGCGATTTCCAAACGCCGCTCCGCCTGTTTCAACTTCAGCTCGATGGGCCAGTGCGCGGTGCCGAACCGGTCCGGCTCCGTCATGGCGACGATTTGTCGAGCGGGCGCGCCTCATCGACCAGCATGATCGGAATGCCGTCGCGAATCGGATAAGCGAGGCCGGCCTGGTCGCTGATCAGCTCCTGAGCCGCACGGTCGTAGCGCAGCGGCGCCTTGGTCAGGGGGCAGACGAGGATTTCCAGAAGTTTCGGATCGACCTGAGGCTGCGTTTCGGCCATGGTGTGCACCCAAAAGTTCAGTGGCGGGCGATGCTACCGGGTTGATCCAGCAAGGCGATTTCGGCCAGGCCGGTGAGCAGCCGCGCGCGTTCGAGGAGGCCCGGCGCCTGCAGCAGGTTCTGCTTTTCCGCGGCGTCGAACGGGCAGACCATCGCCATGGTGGTGACCAGCTGCTCATCGGAGGCGCCGTCGAGCGCCGACCAGTCGATCGACAGGCCGCGCGCGCGCAGGAACGGTTTGAGCCCGGCGAGCAGGCGCGGGCGGTCGATCCCGGATTCCGGCGTGGCTACCAGATCGGCGGCGTAGGGTGTCCAATCCGGCACCGCTTGCCGATAGCCGCGCGCCGTCACCGCTTCCTCGGCGACGTCGAACCGGCAGACTCCGACGAGTGTGATCAGATAGCGCGGCCCATCTTCGGCGAATCGTGTGATCCTTCCGGCGCAACCGGTCTTGTAGAGCGGCGGGTTGGCGCCGCGCGGGGTCGCTTCGCAGGGCTGGATCATGCCGATCAGTCGCGCGCCGCCCAGCGCATCGTCGAACATATTAATATAGCGCGGCTCGAAAATATTGAGCGGCAGCATGCCGCGCGGCAGCAGCAGGACGCCGGGCAGCGGGAACAGCGGGAGGCTGGCCGGCAGCGGCTTTCGCGGCGTTTGCGCTTCGTCGGCCATGCTCCCGCGTCGCTCCTCGGTCAGGAAAACAGAATCGAGGACAGCCGCTTGCGCGTCTGCACGGTCAGCGGATCGGTCGGCCCCATCGCCTCGAACAGTTTCACCAGCTGCTTGCGCGCGGCCTGTTCGTTCCATTCGCGGTCGGCTTTGACGATTTGCAGCAGGTGCGCCACGGCGGCCTCGCGCTGGCCGCCGGCGAAGAGCGCATTGGCCAGTTCGAGCCGCGCCTCGTGATCCTGCGGGTCGCGCGTCAGGCGGTGCTCGAATTCGCCCAGAGTGCCGGTCGCGGCGGCGGCGCGCTCGGCGAGTTCGATGGCGGTCAGCACCGACACCACCTCGGCGGTCTTCGCGGCGGCGGCGGGCACGCGGGCGATAATATCCTTGGCGTCGGCCAGATCATTGGCGGCGAGAGCGCAGCGCGCCAGACCGGCCAAGGCGACGACATGATCCGGCTGGCGCTGCAGGATCTGCTGATAGATGTTCTCCGCGGTCGCGGTATCGCCTTCGGCAAAGGCCTGCTTAGCGACCTCAAGGGCTTCATCGAGCGGCGATGGTCCGGCCTTGCCGGCCAGACGCTGGACGAAGGCTTTGACCTGCGCCTCGGGCAGCGCCCCGACGAAGCCATCGACCGGGCGCCCGTCCTTGAACGCATAGACCGCCGGGATCGACTGGATGCGCATCTGGGTCGGGATTTCCGGATGCTCTTCGATATTGAGCTTGACCATGCGGACGGCACCGTTGGTGGCCGCGACCGCACGCTCGAGCATCGGCCCGAGCGTGCGGCAGGGTTGGCACCATTCCGCCCAGAAGTCGACGATCACAGGCGTCTTCATCGAGGCGTCGATGACATCTGTCATGAAGGCCTCGGTCGAGGTGTCCTTGACCGGTTTGGCGGCGTTGTTGCCGGCGATGAGCTGATCCACGGTAATCATACCTGCTAGCCGAGTTTCATTGCCATAGATGAGCGTTCCGCTCGCGGAGAGCAAGTCGCGCGTGGCTGCGTTCCGGGCCGGTGCCACCGCAAAAAGAGGCTTGCATGGCATCGGACGCTCTGTCTATATCCCGCTCCTCGGACGGCGCCAGCGCCGTTCTGCCGGATGCGGGCGTAGCTCAGGGGTAGAGCACAACCTTGCCAAGGTTGGGGTCGAGGGTTCGAATCCCTTCGCCCGCTCCAAAATCTCTCAGAGATTTCAAGCGGATAAGAGCGGCCCTTCGGGGCCGTTTTTGCTTCCCCGACCCCGGCGCGAAAACCGGGGAAGCAGGGGGGAAGCAGCAGAAAGCGCAAAACGGAAAGCTCTCGGCTGCCTTCGGCATAGGTTGCGTCCCAAAGCCATGGCTTTCCGCCCGCACGACAGGCCATAGCGCGATCTGACCCGCTCCCGAGCGATAGCGTTCCTCGGGCGACGGCGCGCTTCCCCGAAGACCGGACCGGGCCGTTTTTTGCTTCCCTGGGCGCTTCCCCGGCGCCCTTCGCGAGGTGGATTCGAATATCATCATTCAACTCACTGCGGAAAGGACCAAAGAACGGATAAGGGTAAAGCCACCCTACCCGGCCCGAACGAGAGCACCTGGTCACCCAGGTAAACCACGAAGGCAGATCCTTTGTACGACTTGCCCGGTCCTTCCGTGAAGAACCAGTCAAGGTGGCGGAAATCGTCGATACCTACGGCCGTCGATGCCTTCATCTCGAACAAAGCGAGAGTTCGCCCAGGCGCTTGAGCGATGATGTCGATCTCCCGAGGAGCGAAGCGCCAGTGATACAACTCCCAGCGCCGCTTCAGGAACGGGAGAGATTTCTCCAGCTCACAAAAAACAAAACTCTCCAGGACATGGCCCAACGCGGTCGGGTCGGCGCCGAGACCGAAGCTTGTTGCGTCCTCGCCCCGCAGCGCCGTCGCACAGCCGGTGTCCATGAAATGGAGCTTTGGAGACCTCACCTCCTTGCGTGCGCCGGAAGCGGTCCAAGCGCCAAGACGGTGAACAATCCCAAGACGAGAGAGCACGTCGAGATAGGTTGTGACCGTTTCCTTGCGCGCCCCGAGCACGCTGCAAAGGCTCGTAACGTTAAGTTCCTCTGCTGTCCGATGAGCGAGCTGATTGATGAGCCGTCGCAGCGTATCTGGCCGGCGCACCTCGGCGACAGGTGCGACGTCGCGCTCCACGATGCTGCCGATATAGGATTCGTAGCGAGCCATGCGGTCTCGGTCTTCGAGAGGACGGATCTCCGGAAAACCGCCTCGCACAAGCAGGTCTATCGCGTCGACTCGCTGGAAAGGAACCGGTGAAGGGAGACGGCTGGCAAGGGCGGTAGGATCATCGTCGATAGTGTCCAATAGCCGGCATGGGCCGGCACGCATTATCTCCGCAGCACTAAGCGGCCGGAGCGTCAGCGTCGAGACCCGCCCTGCAAGAGTATCGAGCGCCTTGGGCGTTGTGAAAATGTCCGAGGAACCGGTGAGAACGAACTGTCCTGGGCGCCGGTCGCGGTCTACGATTCGTTTCAATGCCAGGGTAATCTGCGGCAGGCGCTGGACCTCGTCGATGACGACCGGCAACTCTGCCTTTCGGGCCTCGGCCAGGAGTGTACTGAGCTGTCCGTAGGGGTCCAACGCCAGGGATGCGAGAAGACTCTCGTCGTCGAGGTCGAGGAATCGAGCCGCCTCGACCATGTCGCGGACTAGAGTCGTTTTCCCCGTTTGCCGCGGACCGACGATATTGATGACGCGGGTGGTCCGTAGAGTGCTTACTACACTTGCGGTCAGATGCCGGGGAATGATGTCCATGGAGCAGGGGCCTCGGAAAATCCGCTATTAGCTATGCAGAAATTCGGCGGTTTATCAAACGGAAAATTGCCTATCGGTGACCAATGAGTTACCGTGCCTGGCGGGGGCGAGCCGCCCGGCTGTCGATATGGCCGCCTCCATACGCGCGAGGGTCGTGTGTTGCAGTTTGACGATATCAAGCCTGGTTCCCGTCTCCGCGGCCTCGATTCTGCCGGGATCGCGGAGGTCGTCCAGGTCTCGCGCTTCGGGGCGGACGCGCTAAATCTAGTATTCCGCGTCGACGGCCGGGTGGGCGAGCGTCTAGTCTATCGCGGTGAGGAGACCTCATTCGAGTTCGTCGAAGCCGGCCGAACCTACGCCTTCGACGCTGATGGCGGCCTCCTGCGTTTAGCGTCTGAAGCCTATCGCATCCGCTTGGCGCACCTCTTCGACCCCTACCTCGCCGTCAGCGCCTCCCAGATCGAGGCGCTCCCACATCAGATAACGGCTGTCTACGGCGAGATGCTACCGCGTCAGCCTCTGCGTTTCCTGCTGGCGGACGACCCTGGCGCCGGCAAGACGATCATGGCCGGTCTTCTCATCAAGGAACTGCTGATCCGTGGCGACCTGGAGCGGTGCCTGATTGTCGCGCCCGGCAGCCTGGTCGAGCAGTGGCAGGAGGAGATGGCTGAGAAATTCAGCCTCGGCTTTGACATCCTGTCTCGTGATCAGATCGAGGCGTCGATCACCGGCAATCCATTCGTCGAACGCAACCGCCTGATTATGCGCCTCGACATGGCGGCGCGGTCGGATGAGCTGAAGGCAAAGCTCGAGGCCGCTCCGGATTGGGATCTAGTCATCTGCGACGAAGCTCACAGGATGGCCGCCTCCTATTTCGGCGGCGAGGTGAAGGAGACCCAGCGGCACAAGCTCGGCAAGCTACTCGGCACCCGGACCAGGAACCTGCTGCTGATGTCGGCGACGCCGCATAACGGCAAGGAGGCAGACTTCCAGCTCTTCATGGGTCTCCTCGATGCCGACCGCTTTGAGGGCCGCTTTCGGGAGGGCGTCCACAAGGCCGATGTCTCGGACATGATGCGTCGGCTGACAAAGGAAGAGCTCTACCGGTTCGACGGCACCCCCCTCTTCCCGGAGCGGTGCGCCTATACTGCCAGCTATGCGCTGTCGCCGATGGAAGCCGACCTCTACCAAGCGGTCACGACCTACGTCCGTGAGGAAATGAACAAGGCCGACCGCAGCGGCGATAACAGTCGCCGCAGCAATGTCGGCTTCGCGTTGCAGATCCTTCAGCGCCGCCTGGCGTCCTCTCCTGCGGCGATCCACCGATCACTAGAGCGCCGGCGCAAGCGCATGGAGGAACGGCTCCGAGAGGAACGAATGCTGCGCCACGGCGGGTCAGACCCTTTGGCGCGTGCGCCCATGCTCCCGGCTTACGACCCAGACGAAGCCGACGAGGCGACTGGCGCCGAGGCGGAGGAAGCCGAGGAGCAGATCCTCGATTCCGCCACGGCGGCGCAGACCCTGATGGAGTTGGAAGCCGAAATCGTCATCCTCAAGGACCTCGAAGAGCGGGCGTTGCGCCTGAAGCTGTCGGGTCAGGACGCGAAGTGGCGCGAGCTTGAATCGATCCTCGACGACCCGATCATGCTCGATCCCATATCTGGTCTGCGGCGCAAGATTCTCATCTTCACCGAACCCAAGGACACCCTCGAGTACCTCGCGCACAAGATCATGGCGCGCTTCGGTGACGCCTCGGCCGTGGTGGTCATCCATGGTGGCATCGCCCGCGAAGCCCGTCGCGCGGCGATCGCCGCCTTCAACAGTGATCCCATCGTCCGGGTGATGATCGCCAACGATGCGGCTGGCGAAGGTGTGAACCTTCAACGTGGCGCGCATCTGATGGTGAATTACGATCTGCCTTGGAATCCGAACCGGCTGGAGCAGCGCTTCGGCCGCATTCACCGTATCGGACAGACCGAGGTCTGCCACCTCTGGAATCTCTGTGCGTCCAACACGCGCGAAGGCGAAGTCTATCGCCGGCTGCTAGAAAAACTGGAGGAGGCTCGGGCCGCACTGGGCGGCAAAGTCTATGATGTGCTCGGCGAGTTGTTCGAGGGGCAGGCGCTGCGTGACCTTCTCGTCGATGCAATCCGCTACGGCGACCGGCCGGAGAAGAGGGCCGAGCTATTCCGCAAGGTGGACGGCGCCGTCGACGTCGATGCTATTGAGAAGTTGGTCGCTGAGCGAAAGCTGACGTCGGAAGGCATGGACCCGCATGCTGTCTCTGCGATCCGGGAAGAGATGGAACGGGCGCAGGCGCGCCGTCTTCAGCCGCATTTCATCGGCGCCTTCTTCCGCGAGGCCTTTACGCTCCTGGGCGGGCGCATCGCAGAACGGGAAAAAAGCCGGTTTGAAATTCTGCGCGTCCCGTCGATCCTGAAAGAGCGGGACCGCTTGATCGGGCGCGGTGATCCCGTGCTCGACCGCTATGCCCGGATCACGTTCGAGAAATCGCTCGTTATGGGTCATCCGCAGGCCGAATTGGTCGCCCCTGGTCACCCGCTCTTGGAAGCCGCCGTAGATGTCGTGCTCGAACGATTTCAACCCCTGCTCGGCCAAGGCAGCGTGCTGATCGATGACGCTGATGATGGCATTGAACCGCGCCTCCTCGTTTATCTCGAACACGCGATCCGCGACGGCCGGACGGTCAGGTTAGGCGAGCCGCGCGTGATATCTCAGCGACTCCAGTTCACCCATCTGAAAGAAGATGGCTCCGCCGTAGATGGCGGGTCGGCACCTTACCTCGACTACCGGCCTGCGACCGCCGAAGAAAAGGTGCTGATCGCCGACGCCATCACGGCGCCATGGCTTTCGGCCCAAGTGGAGGATCGTGCGCTCGGTTACGCCATCTCAAGCCTCGTGCCC
>Ga0181519_10000043_pt1 | contig 112350 bp, 119 predicted proteins | sample PEATcosm2014_Bin_26_FD_121102 | JGI IMG/M metagenome (GOLD analysis project Ga0181519, IMG submission 121102) | Peatland microbial communities from MTU Mesocosm Facility, Houghton, MI, USA - PEATcosm2014_Bin02_10_metaG | ecosystem: Environmental > Terrestrial > Soil > Wetlands > Peat | place...
CATCGACGAACTCTTCGTCTCGCCGCCGAAGGAACTGGCCGGCCTGGCGCGGGGCGGCCATCAGAAGGAGCCGTGGGCGAGTTTCTTCTTCGCTCTCGACGGCGTGCTGCGCGTGGTCGAGCCGCGTTTTCCCAAAGGCCCGCACGCCAGCGCCATCGCCAAGGCCAAGGCCTTCGTGGACGAGCGGCTCAACGGCGAGGACGGTCTGGGGGCGATCTTCCCGGCCATGGCCAATGCGGTGATGATGTACGACGCCCTGGGCTACGGCGAGGATGATCCCAACCGCGCCATCGCCCGGGCCTCGATCGAGAAGTTGCTGATCGTTAAGCACGAGGAAGCCTATTGCCAGCCGTGCCTCTCGCCGGTGTGGGATACGGCCCTGGCCGCCCATGCCCTGCTGGAAGCCAACGATCCGGCGTGCGAGGCGGCGGCGCACCGGGCGCTGGCCTGGCTCAAGCCCTTGCAGGTGCTGGATGTGGCCGGTGATTGGGCGACCTGGCGGCCGAATGTAAGGCCCGGCGGCTGGGCCTTCCAGTATCGCAATGACCACTATCCGGATCTGGACGACACCGCCGTGGTGGTGATGGCCATGGACCGGGCCGGCGGCGACCATGGCGAGGCCATCGCCCGCGGCCGCGAATGGGTGGAGGGGCTGCAAAGCCGCAATGGCGGCTGGGGCGCCTTCGACGCCGACAACACCTATCACTACCTCAACAACATCCCCTTCGCCGACCATGGGGCCTTGCTCGATCCGCCCACGGTGGACGTGGCGGCGCGCTGCGTGAGCATGCTGGTCCAGTTGGGCGAGGGGCGAGAGAGTCCGCGCATGGCCAGGGCGCTCGCCTATCTCGAGCGCGAACAGGAGGCGGACGGGAGCTGGTTCGGCCGCTGGGGCGTCAACTATGTCTACGGAACCTGGTCGGCCCTGTGTGCGCTGAACGCCGCCGGACTTCGGCCTGAAGCGCCGATGATGAGGCGGGGCGCCGATTGGCTGATCGCCATTCAGAACCCGGACGGCGGCTGGGGAGAGGGCTGCGACAGCTACAAGCTCGACTACAAGGGCTATGAGCCGGCCCCCTCGGCCTCGTCACAGACGGCCTGGGCGCTGCTGGGCCTGATGGCCGCGGGGCGGACCGACGATCCGGCGGTGGCGCGGGGCGTCGCCTGGCTGGCGGCGCACCAGGACGAGAGCGGCGTGTGGCCGGAAGACACCTACACCGGCGGCGGCTTCCCGCGCGTCTTCTACCTGCGCTACCACGGCTATTCGAAGTTCTTCCCCCTGTGGGCTCTGGCCCGCTATCGCAACCTCACCCGAGGCAACAGCGGCAAGGTGGCCTGGGGGATGTGAGGGTCTGGCGGCCGGCTTCTAAAGTGAAGATCGAACAGTATAATGATCTGAGCGCGGAGGATTTTTCATGGCCAAGGTGATGACGAAGCCGACCAAGCCGACGAAGATTCCGGTGATCCGGCTGACCGATCCATCGCCGGCCGATTTGGCGCGGGCGAAGGGCAAGGCGCTTCGGGCCAAGACGCCCCGGCCCAGCCATTCGGCCACCATGGGAAAGGCCAAGGGCCGCGATCCGGTCGCCATCATCCTGGCTTCCGACGTGGACCGCCTTCAGAACCTCGTGCCCACCCGCCACACGCGGATGCTGGAATCCCCCTTCGCCTTCTATCGAGGGACGGCCGCCATCCAGGCCAGGGATCTCGGGACCCTTCCATCGTCCGGCATCGTTATCCAGTGCTGCGGCGACGCGCACTTGGCGAATTTCGGCGGCTTCGCCACTCCGGAGCGGAAGTTCATCTTCGATATCAATGATTTCGATGAAACGGCTCAGGCACCCTTCGAGTGGGACGTCAAGCGCCTGGCCGCCAGCTTCGTCCTGGCGGCCCGCTGGCGTGGCTTCTCGGACGACAAGGGGAAGGACATCGCCATCAGCGCGGTCTCAGCCTACCGGCGCAACATTCTCCGCGCTGCGGGAGAGGCGACCCTCGACGCCTGGTACGCCGCGGTCACCTGGGAAGGCGTACTCGAAGAGGCCAAGGGCGATGAAGCCGCCACCAAGCGGGTCACGAGCCTGATCGCCGAGGCCCAGAAACAGACCAATGAGCATGTGTTTCACAAGCTCACCACCCTCGATGACGGGGAGCCGCGCTTTCTCGATCAGCCGCCTCTGCTCTATCATCCCAACGATATCGACGTGCGCGAGATCGCCGGCCCGTTCCTCAAGAATTATGTGAGCACCCTCAGCGCCGACCGTCATGCGCTGCTCGGGCGGCTGCGGTTCGTCGACGCGGCCATCAAGGTCGTGGGCGTCGGCAGCGTCGGCACCCGCTGCTATGTCGCTCTCATGCTCGGCGACCAGAACGAGCCGGTGTTCCTGCAGGTCAAGGAGGCGCGCGACTCCGTGCTCACGGCCGCGGCGGGAGGCAAGAGCTGGGCCAACAATGGCGAGCGGGTGGTGGTGGGCCAACGCATGATGCAGGCGGCCTCCGACATGTTCCTCGGCTGGGCCAAGGGACCGGCGGGCCGGGACTTCTATGTACGGCAGCTTCGCGACATGAAATCGTCGGTGGATATCACCACCATGTCGGCCCGGATGCTCGGCCGCTACGCCGACCTGTGCGGCCAGACCCTGGCGCGGGCCCACGCCAAGGCCGGGGACGCGGCCCTGATCGCCGGCTATCTTGGCAACTCCGACGCTTTCGACACCGCTTTGGGCGCCTATGCGCTGGCCTATGCCGATCAGGCCGAGAAGGACTACGGGGCCTTCAAGCGGGCGGCCGGCGCCGGAAAGGTGAAGACCACCAGCAGCCCTGGCGAAACCGAAACCATGATTCGTTAGCCGACCCGTTCGCATTTGCGCTGGTGATCGGTCGACATTATTATGCGGATAACTATGTCAGAGTCGCCGCAATGACCAAGCTGAAGCTGACCGCCGTGGGCACCTCCACCGGCGTCGTCATTCCCAAGGAGATGCTCGCGCGGCTGAACGTCGCCAAGGGTGACGTGCTCCACGCCGTCGAGACGCCGGACGGGGGCTATCGGCTAACGCCCTATGATCCGGCCTTCGCCGAAAGGATGGACAAGGCCGAAGAGATCATGCGGCGCTACCGCAATACGATGCACGCCCTGGCCAAGTGACGGCCTGGATCTGGCTAAATAGCCAGGACGCCAAGGCGGTGCATGAACGTTCACTGGTTCTTCATGGTGGCGCGGTCGGTGTGCGCGATGAAGGCTTGTTGGAATCGGCCATGGCGAGGCCGAGGCAACTTGAAGCCTACGGCGACGGAGTCGGCGCTACCGATCTGGCGGCCAGCTACACATTCGGCATTGTCCGCAACCACCCGTTCATCGATGGCAATAAGCGCGCAGGGTTCGTGATCGGGGTTTTGTTCCTGGAGCTCAACGGCGCGCGGTTCATCGCCAGCGAAGAGGCGGCGACGGCGGCGGTGATGGGTCTGGCGTCCGGCGCCTTGGACGAAGCCGGCTATGCCGCGTTCCTGAAGGAGAACGTCGCCGATGGCTGAGACGCGCCTTCTGATCGTCGTGGGGATGAAGCGGGAGGCGGCGATCGTGCGCGGCCTCGACGCGCGGGTGATCGTCGGCGGCGCCGGGATCGTGGAGGCGGCCGGAGCGGCGAGTGCGATCGTCAGCTTCGGCCTGTGCGGCGGGCTGGATCCGGCGCTGAAGGCCGGAGACCTGGTGGTGGGATCGGGCGTGATCGCGGATGGCGAGCGATTCGCGGCCGATCCGGCCTGGGCCGCGCGCCTCGCCTCGGCCTTGTCTGGATCGCGGACGGGCGATTTCGCCTCGGGCTGGGCGATGGCCGCCGACGCCCGGGCCAAGGCGGCCCTTCGGCGCGAGACCGGCGCGGCGGCGGTCGATATGGAATCTCATCTGGTGGCGCGAACCGGTCTGCCGTTCGCCGTGATCCGGGCCGTCTCCGATCCGGCGGACCGATCCCTGCCGATCGCCGCCCAGGCCGGGTTCGGGGCCGACGGCGAGGCGGACGTAGGCGCGGTGATCGCCGCCCTGCTGCGGCGCCCCCACGAACTGCCGGCCCTGACCGGCGTGGCGCGGGATGCGTCGGCGGCGTTTCGGTCTCTGGCGCGCGTCGCGGCGGCTCTGGCGACCGTCCCCGGGCCGGAATGACGGCGGGGCCGATCAGGCCTCCTCGGCGGCGAGGGCCCGTTGCACTGCCAGCCTCTCCCGCATGCGTCGGCTATGATCGGCGATCTTGGGGAGGCTCGCGGGATCGACGCCATCGCCCTCCAGCCACTGGGCCAGGGTGAAGAGGTATGGGTCGCAGATCGTATAGGCCTCGCCCATCACCCACGGCTCCTTGAACATCGCCGTCTCGATCAGGCCGAAGACGGCGCCCACCGAGCGGGGCACGGCGCGTTTCATCCCCTCAATGGCAGCCTCATCGTCGGCCCAGCGCGCGCCGCGCATGCGGTGGGCGTGGGCCACATGGACGGTGGAGCAGAGATAGCTGTTGAAGGCCTGGACCTCGGCGAAGGCGAAGGGATCGTCCAGCGGCGCGAGACGGGCGCCGGGATAGCTCTGGGCGATGAAGGCCAGCATGGCCGGCGTCTCGGTCAGCACCCCACGATCGGTGACGAGCGAGGGCACCCGGCCCTTGGGATTGATAGCCAGATACTCCGGCCGACGCTGCTCGCCGGCGGTGAAGCGGACCCTGACCAGGGAATAGTCGGCGCCGGCCTCTTCCAGGGCGATTCGGGTCCCCAGGGCGCAGGTGCCAGGGGTGAAGTAGAGCTGGAGCATGGGGCTTTGTCGCACGCCCCACCCGGCCCGAGAAGTCGAGCTTAAGAGAGGAAAATGGTGCCGCCGGACAGGATCGAACTGTCGACCTCAGCCTTACCAAGGATGCGCTCTACCACTGAGCTACGGCGGCGTTTCCGCCCGCCGGGGCGGGGGGAAGGGCGGCGTGTTAGCGAAAGGGCGTCGCCCTGGAAAGCGAAATCGGCTTGACGCCGACGCAAGGCGGTCTAGGCGGGGGCATGGCCAAGGCGACGGGTGTGGATGCGGCGGGGGGCAAACCCCCGGCAGGGAAGGGCGATGCGCGCCAGGAGGCGAGGCTGGCCGAGGCCCTGCGCGCCAATCTTCGCCGGCGCAAAGCCGCGACCAGGCCCACGGCGCCATCGAAGACGCGCGAAGGGGAGGGGGCCTGACATGGCCGCGCCCGAACCCCTGCGCCTTCTGGCCGAGGACGCCGACGATCTGGAGGTGATCTCGGCGGCCCTGCAGGATGCGGTGGCCCGCATCGGCGATATCCAGTGGGAGCGGCAAGGCCGACGGCTCACCATCGCCTTCAACCGTTTTCGCTGGGAGAGCCCTGACGGCGCCGGCGAGCGGGTCCGCGCCGGCCTGCAGCTGGGCGGCGTGCTGGAGGTCAAGGCGCGCAATCTTCGGCCCGAGGCCAAGGATGCCGTGGTGGAGCTGCTGGCGCTGACCTTCGACGCCGGCGAGCCGCCGGGCGGACGGGTGGTGTTCGCCTTCGCCGACGGCGCCGATCTGGCGGCCGAGGTGGAATGCATCGACGCGGCCCTGGCCGATCTTTCCGCGCCCTGGCCCGCGCCGCGCAAGCCCGAGCACGAGGCCTAGGCGCCGCAACCCGATGCGCCGGTTCAACTCCAACCTTCCAGGGTTCGACGCCGACTTCGCCCGGTTCCTGGCCGAGCCGCGCGGCAGCCCGGCGGATGTCGACGCGGCGGTGGCGGCCGTGATCGAGGCCGTGCGCGCCGATGGCCTGGAGGCGGTGTTGCGATTTTCCCGCCAGTTCGATAGCGCCGATCTTACCGCCGAGAGCCTTCGCGTGTCGCCGGAGGAAATCGCCGAAGGGGCCGCGGCCTGCGATCCCGAGGTGGTCGAGGCCCTGGCCTTCGCCGCCGGCCGTATCCGCGCCTATCACGAACGCCTCAAGCCGGCGGACGGCGGCTTCGTCGACGCCCTGGGCGTCGAGCTCGGCTGGCGCTGGACGCCGCTGGACGCGGTGGGCATCTATGTGCCGGGCGGTCGGGCGGCCTATCCCTCCACGGTGCTGATGAACGCGGTCCCGGCCAGGGTGGCGGGTGTGGGCCGGATCGCCATGGTCACGCCGCCCGGGCGGCTGGCGCCGGCGGTGCTTGCCGCGGCGGTCGAGGCCGGTGTCACCGAGATCTGGCGCGTGGGCGGGGCCCAGGCGGTGGCGGCGCTGGCCTTCGGGGCCGGACCGATCCGGCCGGTGGACAAGATCGTCGGCCCGGGCAACGCCTATGTCACGGCGGCCAAGCGGCGGGTCTATGGCGCCGTGGGGATCGATTCCCTGGCCGGGCCCTCCGAGATCGTCGTGGTGGCCGATGGGGCCAACGATCCGGCCTGGATCGCCGCCGATCTCCTCTCGCAGGCCGAGCACGATCCGGACGCCCAATCGATCCTGATCACCGACGATCCCGGCTTCGCCGACAAGGTCGCCCAGGCGATCGAGGCCCAGCTTCCGGCCCTGGCCACACGCGAGGACGCCTCGGCCTCCTGGCGCGATCACGGGGCCATCGTCGTCGCGGCGATGGACCGCGCGCCGGCCTTGGTCGACCAGATCGCGCCCGAGCACGTGGAGTTCGCGGTGGAGTACCCAAAAGCCCTGGCGGCGAAGGTGCGGCACGCCGGGGCCATGTTCCTCGGCCGCCACGCCCCCGAGGCGATCGGCGACTATGTGGCCGGCTCCAACCATGTGCTGCCCACCAGTGGCGCGGCGCGTTTTTCCTCAGGTCTCTCGACCCTCGATTTCCTCAAGCGCACCTCGATCGTCGGCTGCGACGCGGCCGCCTTCGCCGGCCTCGCCGAGGCCACGGCGGTGTTGGCAAAGGCCGAGGGCCTGCCCGCTCACGGCCGCTCGGTCACCATCCGCACCAATCGCTGAGCGTCAGCCCCTTTTGGCGCGCTCCGACTTGCGTCTAAAGAGGGGCCATGTCGGCCGACGTCTCCCATCGTCTGCAATCGGTTGAGCTGGACGAAGAGTCCCTGGCGGCGGCTTCGCGCGATCAGGAGCAGGAGCGGCAGATCGCCATCTTCGATCTGCTGGAGGACAACCATTTCGCTCCGGACGGCGCCCACGGCGGCCCTTACGATCTGCGGATCGCCCTGATCGACAATCGCCTGGCGCTCGATATCTCGGGCCCTGGCTATCAGCGGCGCCACCTGCTTTCGCTCTCGCCGTTCCGCTCGGTGGTGCGCGACTATCACATGATCTGCGAGAGCTATTACGAGGCCATCCGCAACGCCACGCCGCAGCGGATCGAGGCCCTGGATATGGGCCGGCGCGGCCTGCACAACGAAGGTTCGGCTCTGCTGCGGGCGCGTCTCGCCGGCAAGGTGGAGACCGACGAGGACACCGCCCGGCGCCTTTTCACCCTCATCTGCGCCCTGCACTGGCGGGGCTGACGTGGCCGAACTCCCCGGGGCGGTTCTCTTCGCCTGCGGCCTCAACCGGGTGCGATCGCCCATGGCCGAGGGGCTTCTGCGCCGCATGGTCGGAACCCGGCTGTTCGTCGACAGTTGCGGCCTGCGCGCCGACGCCGACGGCTGGAACGATCCGTTCGTCGCCGCGGTGATGGACGAAGTGGGCGTCGACATGAACGCGCACCGGCCCAAGACCTTCGACGATCTCGACGACGATTCCTTCGATCTGGTGATCTCCCTCACCCCCGAGGCGCACCATCGCGCCGGCGAACTGGCCAGGGGCCGCGCCGTGACCCTCGAATATTGGCCGACCTTCGACCCGACCCTGGCGACGGGTTCGCGTGAGCGGATGCTGGATGCCTATCGCGAGGTTCGCGACGGGCTGGAGGCCAGGATCCGGGCGCGCTTCCCCCATGCGCCGACGTTCGGGGGGTAGCCCCGCTTCTCCTCACCCGTCCCTATTTCGCGTCCGCCGGACAGGCATCGCCGATGCGATGCGCCTGGCTGCTGGCCTCTCCGGTCAGCGGGACGCCCATGAGATTGAAGGTGACCTCGGCGGTCAGGTTGAGAGTGGTCCGGGTATAGGTTCCTTCGCCGGAGATCTGGACGTGCTGGCCCTTCTTGTCGACGCAGTCGCCGCGAAAATGAATCTTGCCGCCTGCATAGGTCTGGTCGGCGCACGTGCAGTTGTAGTGCTTGCTGATGCGGCAGCCCATGAAGCCGGCGATTTCGGCGGGACGCACGCACCGCCGATCGGTGTTGGCGGCATGAAACGGCGAGGTGACGGTGTCGACCGATTCCCAGTAGCCGGGTTGGATGGTTTCCTGCGCCTGCGCCACGCCGGCGAGCGCGATCAACGCCAGGGCGATCAGGCGGGTTCTCATGAGCGCCTCATTGCGGATCGGCGTTGGGCAGGATGATCGAGGAGGCCGGGCCGTGAGCGATGCCGCCTGGCTCGGAGGGGGCGGCGCCTGAATAGGTGCTGTCGCGATATTTGCGCCGCGCCTCCTCCCGGCCGACCTCCTTGTCGAAGGCCGCGCGCTTGGCCGGGTCCATGCCATCGAGCACCGGCGCGTGGGCCAGCGAATCGCCAAAGCGCTCGTTGCAGTGCGCCCGTTCGGCGCTGCTGAGGCCCACGGCCTGGGCGTTGGCGCAGCCGACCAGGCTGCCGCGCAGGCCCGGGCCGCCGCTGGGCATGGCGCCGTAGGGAATCAGGCCGATGCCGTTGAGCTTTTGCTCGTTGGAGAGCCCTCCGCCGCCGGCCGGCGCCCCGGCCTGGCCGGCCGGGCCGGCCGGCGGGGCCATGGGGAAGGTCGGCACATTGGCCGGCGCTTCCTTGTCCTGCTTGTGCAGGTTGAGCGGGGAGGGGCGGACGACGGCCGCCGGCGGCGCCGGCTTGGGCGGGCCGGGATTGGGCGCGGGCGGGGCCGGCGGCGCGGGCGCGGGTTTGGGCGCCGGGGTCGGCGTCACGGGGGTGGGCGTCGGCGCGGGTTTCGGCGGGGTCGGCTTGGGCGGCGTGGGCGTGGGCTTCGGCGGCGCCGGGGTTGGCGGCGTCGGCGTCGCGGGCGCCGGCTGGGGCGGCGTAGGGGTGGGCGGCTTGGGCGGGGTCGGCGTCGCCTTGGGCGGGGGCGTGGGCAGCGGCTTTGGCGTCGGCGGGATTTTCGGCGGGGTGATCGGAGGCGGCGGGATCTCCGGCATCGGCGTGATCTGAACATCCATGGGCGCGGCCGTGGACGGCGGAAACACATAGACCGGCGGCGCCTGGCTCACCAGAACCGCCAATATGACGATATGGAAGACCGCCGAGGCGATCACGGCTGTGGCGTTGCGGCCGTTCTTCTTCCTGCCGCTCACGCTTCAAGGCCCTCGATGCGCCGTTCGATCGACCCGCGAATGGCTTTGCGCCAAGGCGGATTGATGGCCGCCAGTGTCGTTGCGACGGGCCTTGACGGCAAGGGGCGAGGCGTCTAGAAGCCCCGCTCTCTCTGTTGAGCCGGCTGTGCCGTGGCGGGAAATCGCCTTTAGGCAGACGCGGTTCGCGGGACGAACCTGAAATGGATGGCGTTGTCGCCGTCCGCATTGGGTCAAGGGCCCCCGCGGTTTTCCGCGCGGGCCATTCGTTTTTGCGGGCTTCGCGTTCGCTTGGGGAAATCCTTCCCCGGGCAAGTCGGTCTTTGAAACGGTCTGGCACACGCGGGCTCATTCGAGCCTGAAGGGAAATGTAAGAGCGATATGGATCGTCAGAACATCCGCATCCGCCTCAAGGCCTTCGATCACCGCGTGCTGGATCATTCCACTCGCGAGATCGTCAATACGGCCAAGCGCACAGGCGCGACCGTGCGCGGGCCTATTCCGCTGCCGACCTTGATCGAGCGCTTCACCGTCAACCGTTCGCCGCACATCGACAAGAAGTCGCGCGAGCAGTTCGAAATCCGCACGCACAAGCGCGTGCTCGACATCGTAGACCCCACCCCCCAGACCGTGGACGCGCTGATGAAGCTCGACCTGTCGGCGGGCGTGGACGTCGAGATCAAGCTTTAAGAGGGGGCAGGCCGATGCGAACCGGCGTGATCGCCAAAAAGCTGGGAATGACCCGCCTCTTCGACGAGGCCGGAACCCATGTGCCCGTGACCGTGCTCAGCCTCGAGGGCTGCCAGGTCACCGCCCAGCGCACCAAGGACAAGGACGGCTATGTCGCCCTCCAGCTGGGCGCGGGGGCCAAGAAGGCCAAGAACACCACCAAGGCCGAGCGCGGCCACTTCGCCAAGGCCCTGGTCGAACCCAAGCGCCATGTGGCCGAGTTCCGAGTATCGGAAGACAACCTGATCGACGTCGGCGCCGAGTTCACCGCCGATCACTTCCTGGCTGGCCAGAAGGTCGATGTCTCGGGGATCACGGTGGGCAAGGGCTTCGCCGGGGCCATCAAGCGCTGGAACTTCGGCGGCATGCGCGCCACCCACGGCGTTTCGGTCTCGCACCGGGCTCACGGCTCCACCGGCCAACGCCAGGATCCGGGCAAGGTGTTCAAGGGCAAGAAGATGGCCGGCCATATGGGCCAGGACCTCGTCACCACCCTCAATCTGACCGTCTTCCGCGTCGATGTTGAGCGCGGCCTGATCCTGATCAAGGGCGCCGTCCCCGGCACCGAAGGCACCTTCGTCAAGATCCGCGACGCGGTGAAATCCGCCGCCCCCGCCGATCTGCCCATGCCGGGCGCCGTCAAGCAAACCGGCAAGAGCGTCGCCGCCCCGGCTTCCGACACACCGGCCGAGGAAGCCCCCGCCTCCGAGACCCCCGAGGGAGGCGATCAATGAAAATCGACGTCATCACCCTGGAAGGCGCCAAGGCGTCGGCCCTCGAACTGCCGGACGATATTTTCGGCATCACCGAAATCCGTGGCGACATCCTTCAGCGTTGTGTGACCTGGCAACTGGCCAAGCGCCGGGCCGGCACCCACAAGGTGCAGGTGCGCAACGAGGTCTCGCGCACCGGCAAGAAGATGTACAAGCAAAAGGGCACCGGCGGCGCCCGTCACGGCTCGCGCCGGGCGGCCCAGTTCGTCGGCGGCGCCCGCGCCTTCGGCCCGGTTGTCCGCGACCATAGCTTCGACCTTCCCAAGAAGGTCCGGGCCCTGGCCCTGCGCCACGCCCTGTCCTCCAAGGTCCAGGCCGGAACCCTGGTGGTGCTCGACGCCGCCACTCTCGCCGATCCCAAGACCGCCAGCCTTCGCGCCAGCTTCGATGCCCTGGGCCTGAAGAACGCCCTGATCATCGCCGGCGCCCAGGTGGACGCCAACTTCAAGCTGGCGGCGCGCAATATTCCCAACGTCGACGTGCTCCCGGACGCCGGCCTCAATGTCTACGACGTCCTGCGCCGCAACACCCTGGTGCTCACCCGCGAGGCCGTCGAGGCGATCAAGGCCCGCTTTGAAGACAAGGAGGCCGCGTGATGGCCGCCACGCCTCGCCACTACGACACCATTCTGGCCCCGCTGATCACCGAAAAGGCGACCCTGCTCTCCGAGCAGAACAAGGTCGTCTTCAAGGTCTCGCTCGACTCGACCAAGGAAGAGATCGCCTCGGCCGTCGAGGAGCTGTTCAAGGTCAAAGTGACCAAGGTCAACACCCTGGTCCAGAAGGGCAAGACCAAGCGTTTCCGCGGCCGTCCCGGACGCCGGGTCGACGTCAAGAAGGCCATCGTGACCCTCCAAGAGGGCCAATCCATCGACATTACGACGGGGCTCTAAGAGATGGCTCTGAAACACTTCAATCCGACATCGCCCTCCAGGCGCGGCCTGGTGCTTGTCGATCGCTCCGAACTCCACAAGGGTCGGCCGGAAAAGAGCCTCGTCGAGGGTCTGACCAAGTCCGGCGGACGCGGCGGCGGCGGCCGGATCGCCGTGCGCTTTCGCGGTGGAGGCGCCAAGCGGCTCTATCGCATCGTCGATTTCAAGCGCCGCAAGTGGGGCGTGGCCGCGACCGTCCAGCACCTGGAATACGATCCCAACCGGACCGCCTTCATCGCCCTGATCAAATACGCCGATGGCGAGCTGGCCTATATCCTGGCCCCGCAACGCCTGAAGGCCGGCGATGAGGTGCTGGCGGCGGAAAAGGTCGACGTGAAGCCGGGCAACGCCTCGCCGCTGAAGGCCATGCCGATTGGCACCATCGTCCACAATATCGAGCTGAAGCCCATGAAGGGCGGCCAGATCGCCCGCTCGGCCGGGGCTTACGCCCAGCTGGTCGGCCGCGACGCCGGCTACGCCCAGATCCGCCTGGGTTCGGGCGAGCTGCGCATGGTGCCCGACGGCTGCATGGCCACGGTCGGCGCGGTATCGAACCAGGACCACATGAACGAAGTGCTCGGCAAGGCCGGCCGCGTTCGCCACAAGGGCCGCCGTCCTCACGTCCGGGGCGTGGCCATGAACCCCATCGACCACCCGCACGGCGGCGGCGAAGGCCGAACCAGCGGCGGTCGTCACCCGGTCACCCCCTGGGGCAAACCCACCAAGGGCAGCAAGACCCGCAGCAACAAGGCCACGGATAAGTTCATCATCCGCAGCCGCCACGTGAAGAAGGCCCGCTAAGCGATGACCCGCTCGGTTTGGAAAGGTCCGTTCGTCGACGGCTATCTGCTGAAGAAGGCGGAAGCCGCTCAAGGTTCGGGCCGCAAGGATGTGATCAAGACCTGGTCGCGCCGCTCGACCATCATGCCCCAGTTCGTGGGCCTGACCTTCGGCGTGCACAACGGCCAGAAGCATGTGCCCGTCCTGGTGGGCGAAGACATGGTGGGCATGAAGTTCGGCGAGTTCGCGCCCACCCGCTATTTCCCCGGCCACGCCGCCGACAAGAAGGCCAAGAGGAAGTAGCATGAGCAAGAAAGCCAAGGAGCGGCGCCTGAAGCCGATCGAGGCGATGAGCAAGGTGCGCACCCTGCGCACCGGCGCGCGCAAGCTCAATCTGGTCGCCCAGTCGATCCGCGGATTGAAGGTCCAGCGGGCCCTCAACGAACTGGAGTTCAGCCCCAAGCGCATCGCCAGCGATGTGCGCAAGGCGCTCTATTCGGCGATCTCCAACGCCGAGAACAACCACAGCCTCGACATCGACAACCTGGTCGTCGCCGAAGCCTATGTGGGCAAGAACCTGGTGATGAAGCGCTTTTCCGCCCGCGCGCGGGGCCGCTCGTCGCGTATCGAAAAGCCGTTTTCCGAGATCACCATCGTGGTCCGTGAGCTGGGTGAGGCCGCCTGATGGGTCAGAAAGTCAATCCGGTCGGTCTTCGGCTGGGCATCAACCGCACCTGGGACAGCCGCTGGTTCGCCAGCGGTCATGAATACGCCCGCCTGCTGCACGACGACATCAAGGTGCGCCGGATGCTCAAGGCCCGTCTCAACCAGGCCGGCGTCTCGCGCATCATCATCGAGCGTCCGCACAAGAAGTGCCGGGTGACCATCTATGCCGCGCGCCCCGGCGTGATCATCGGCAAGAAGGGCGCCGACATCGAGAAGCTGCGCAAGGACCTCTCGGAGATGACCGAGGGCGAGGTGCACCTCAACATCGTCGAGATCCGCAAGCCGGAAACCGACGCCCAGCTGATCGCCGAGAATATCGCCCAGCAGCTCGAGCGCAGGATCGCCTTCCGCCGGGCCATGAAGCGCTCGATGCAGTCGGCCATGCGTCTGGGGGCCAAGGGCATCCGCGTCGAGGTCGCCGGCCGTCTGGGCGGCGCCGAAATCGCCCGGGCCGAATCCTATCACGAGGGCCGGGTGCCCCGTCACACCCTCCGGGCCGACATCGACTACGGCTTCGCCGAGGCCAAGACCACCTATGGCATCATCGGGGTCAAGACCTGGGTCTTCAAGGGCGAGGTGCTGGAGCACGATCCCATGGCGCTCGATAAGCGCCTGGCGAGCGAATCCGGCCCCGCCGGCGAAGGCGGCGGCCGCGACAACCGGTCCGATCGTCCCGAACGCGCCCCGCGCCGCGACCGCGCCCCGGCCGGCGCCTAGAGGTCAGTCAAATGCTGTCACCGAAGAAAACCAAGTACCGCAAGCAGTTCAAGGGCAAGATCCACGGTCTGGCCAAGGCCGGCTTCGCGCTCAATTTCGGCTCGCATGGTCTCAAGACCGTCCAGCCCGAGCGCATCACCGCGCGCCAGATCGAGGCGGCTCGCCGGGCGATCACGCGCCAGATGAAGCGCCAGGGCCGGGTGTGGATCCGCATCTTCCCCGACGTGCCGGTGAGCGACAAGCCCGCCGAGGTGCGCATGGGCAAGGGCAAGGGCGCGGTCGAATACTGGGCCGCGCGCGTCGCGCCGGGCCGGATCATGTTCGAGGTCGACGGCGTGCCGGACGATGTGGCGCGCGAGGCTCTGCGCCTGGGCGCCGCCAAGCTGCCGGTGAGAACCCGGATCGTCGCCCGTCTGGGCGCCGGCGCGGAGGCCATGCAATGAAGATCGAAGACGTGCGCCGCCTCACGGCGGATGAGCTTACCGACCAGCTGCTGTCGCTGAAGAAGGAGCAGTTCAACCTGCGCTTCCAGGCGGCCACCAGCCAGCTGGAAAAGACCCACCGCGTGGAAGAGGTGCGCCGCGATATCGCCCGCATCAAGACCGTGATGCGCGCCAAAGCCGTCGCGGCCTGAGGAAGTAGAAAAGATGCCGAAGCGAATTCTCGAAGGGCTGGTCGTCTCCGACAAGGGCGACAAGACCGTGGTGGTTAAGGTGGAACGCACCTTCCTCCATCCGCTGCTCAAGAAGACCGTCCGCCGGTCGAAGAAGTATCACGCCCACGATGAGGCCAACGCCTATCGCGCCGGCGAGGGCGTACGCATTGTCGAATGTGCGCCCAAGTCCAAGACCAAGACCTGGGAAGTCCTTCCCAAGACCGACTCCTCGGTCGGCGCTTAAAGGAAGGGCCAGACCATGATCCAGATGCAGACCAATCTCGAGGTCGCCGACAACTCCGGCGCGCGTCGGGTCATGTGCATCAAGGTGCTCGGCGGCGCCGGGCGCCGCTATGCCGGCGTCGGCGACAAGATCGTCGTCTCGGTGAAGGAAGCCATTCCGCGCGGGCGGGTGAAGAAGGGCGACGTCCTCCAGGCGATCGTCGTTCGCACCAGCTCGGCCATCAAGCGCAAGGACGGCTCGGTGATCCGCTTCGACAAGAACGCCGCGGTGATCGTCAACAAGCAGTCCGAGCCGATCGGCACCCGCATCTTTGGTCCGGTTCCCCGCGAACTGCGCGCCAAGAACCACATGAAGATCATTTCCCTCGCTCCGGAGGTGCTGTGATGGCCGCCAAGATCAAGAAGGGCGACCGCGTCGTCCTGCTGGCCGGCAAGGACAAGGGCCGCGGCGGCACGGTGACCAAGGTGCTGCCCAAGGAAGGCCGCGTGTTCGTGTCCGGTCTGAACCTCGTTCAGCGCCACACCAAGCCCTCGCAGTCCGACCCCCAGGGCGGCGTCAAGACCAAGGAGGCGAGCGTCCACGTATCGAACGTGGCCATCGCCGATTCCAACGGCAAACCCACGCGCGTCGGCTTTCGCATCGACGGCGACAAGAAGGTGAGAATCGCCAAGACGACCGGCGAGGTGATCAATGGCTGATAAAGAGACGACCTACGAACCGCGGATGAAGTCCGAATACCGTCAGCGCATCCGCAAGGTGCTGAAGGATCAGTTCGGCTATTCGAACGAGATGCAGATTCCCAAGCTCGACAAGATCGTCGTCAACATGGGGATCGGCGAAGCCGTGGCCGATTCGAAGAAGACCGCCTCGGCCATGAAGGATCTCGCGGCCATCACCGGCCAGAAGCCGCTGCCGACCAAGGCGCGCACCTCCATCGCCGGCTTCAAGCTGCGCGAAGGCATGGTGATCGGCGCCAAGGTGACGCTGCGCAAGGACCGCATGTACGAGTTCCTCGACCGGCTGATCACCATCGCCCTTCCCCGGGTGAAGGATTTCCGCGGCCTCAAGCCAACCAGCTTCGACGGTCGGGGCAACTATGCCCTGGGCCTCAAGGAGCACCTGGTGTTCCCCGAAATCAACTACGACGAGATCGACCAGATCTGGGGCATGGACATCATCGTCTGCACCACCGCCAAGACCGACGACGAAGCGCGCGCGCTTCTCAAAGAATTCCAGTTCCCGTTCAACGCTTAAAGTCCGGGATTAGAAAGAACCGACCATGGCCAAGAAAAGCGCCGTCAACCGCAATGAGCATGTCCGCAAGCTGGTCAAACAGTATGCGGCCAAACGCAAAGCCCTGAAGGACACCGCCGAGAACGAAGCCCTGTCGCTGGAGGAGCGCTTCGAGGCGCGCCTCAAGCTTTCGGAGCTCCCGCGCAACTCCGCGCCGGGGCGTATCCGCAACCGCTGCGAAGTGACCGGGCGTCCGCGCGCGTTCTATCGCAAACTGAAGATGAGCCGGATCGCCCTGCGCGAACTGGGCTCCGCCGGCCAGATCCCCGGCCTCGTGAAGTCGAGCTGGTAGGAGGGCATACCCATGGTCAATGACCCCATCGGCGATATGATCGCCCGCATCAAGAACGCCGCCATGCGCAAACGTTCTAAGGTGAGCACCCCCGCGTCCAAGATGCGCGAGCGCGTCCTCGATGTGCTGCAGTCGGAAGGCTATATCCGCGGCTTTACCCTGGTGCAGAAGCCCGGCGCCTTTCCGGAATTCGAGGTCGAGCTTAAGTATTTCGACGGCGAACCGGTGATCGCCGAGATCAGCCGCGTCTCCAAGCCCGGCCGTCGGGTCTATTCGGCGATTTCGGACCTGAAGCCGGTGAAGAACGGCCTCGGCATCTCGATCCTCTCCACGCCCAAGGGCGTCATGTCGGACACCGCCGCGCGCGACGCCAATGTCGGCGGCGAAGTCCTTTGCCGGGTGTATTGATATGTCTCGTATCGGCAAGAAACCCATCGAGATTCCGGCGGGCGTGACCCTGACCGTCGATCATCAGACGGTGACGGTGAAGGGCCCCAAGGGCCAGCTCGCCTGGACCGTGAGCGAAGAGATCGTTCTCAAGCACACCGCCGGGGAACTGACCCTGACGCCGCGCGACGAGTCGACCCGCGCCCGCGCCATGTGGGGCCTCTCGCGCACCCTGGTGAACAACATGGTCGTGGGCGTCACCACCGGCTTCGAGAAGACCCTCGAACTGGTCGGGGTCGGCTATCGCGCGGCGATGAAGGGCCAGGCGCTCTCCATGCAGCTGGGCTTCTCCCACGAGGTGGATATCCCCGCGCCGGCCGGCATCACCTTCGCGGTGCCCCGCCCGGTCGAGGTGAAGATCGCCGGCATCGACAAGCAGCTCGTCGGCGAAATGGCCGCGCGCATCCGCAAGATCCGTCCGCCGGAGCCCTACAAGGGCAAGGGCGTGCGGTTCATGGGCGAACAGGTTCGCCGCAAGGAAGGCAAGAAGAAGTAGGTCATGGCCCTCTCATCCCGCGATATCGGCAAACAGCGCGCGCGCCGCGTGCGTCGCCGGCTCAAGAGCCTGGCGGGCGGTCGGCCGCGCCTGTCGGTCTTCCGTTCGGCCAAGAACATCTACGCCCAGGTCATCGACGATGTGCGCGGCGTGACCATCGCCGCCGCCTCCTCGCTGGAGACTGGCGTGACGGACAAGGGCTCGGACAAGGACGGGGCGGCCAAGGTCGGCGCCCTGGTGGCCAAGCGCGCCCTCGACAAGGGGGCCAAGGACGTCGTGTTCGACCGCGGCGGCTATATCTATCACGGGCGGATCAAGGCGCTCGCCGAAGCGGCTCGTGAAGCCGGCCTGAATTTCTAAGGAAACAAAGTATGGCCCGTGGTGAACAACAGCGCGGCGGCGGCGATCGCCGCGACCGGCGCGACCGCAACAAGCCCGAAGAGCGCGGCGAAAACGACGTCGTCGAAAAGCTGGTGCACATCAATCGCGTCGCCGCGACCGTCAAGGGCGGCCGGCGGTTCTCCTTCGCCGCCCTGATGGTGGTCGGCGATCAGAAAGGCCGCGTCGGCTTCGGCCACGGCAAGGCCCGCGAAGTGCCAGAAGCGATCCGCAAGGCGACCGAGGAAGCCAAGAAGACCATGATCCGCGTGCCGCTTCGCGAATCGCGCACCCTGCACCACGACGGCCAGGGCCGCTGGGGCGCGGGCAAGATCATGATGCGTTCGGCCCCTCCGGGCACCGGCGTCATCGCCGGCGGTCCGATGCGCGCGGTTCTCGAAACCCTGGGCGTCCAGGACGTGGTCGCCAAGTCGGTCGGCTCGTCCAATCCCTATAACATGATCCGCGCCACCTTCGAGGCGCTCAAGGTCCAGTCGTCGCCGCGCCAGGTGGCCTCCAAGCGGGGCAAGAAGGTGAGCGACATGGTCGCCCGTCGCGCCGACGGCGCCCAGGCGGACACCGCCGAGGCCGAAGCGCCCGAAGCTCAAGGGCAGGAATAGTCATGGCTAAAGTCACAGTCCGTCAAACGGCGAGCCCCATTCGCCGCAAGAGCGACCAGCGCGCCACCTTGGTGGGCCTGGGCCTCAACCGCATCGGCCGCACCGCGGTCCTCGAAGACACCCCCTCCGTGCGCGGCATGATCGCCAAGGTCGCCCACATGGTCGAGGTGGTCGACTAAGTTTTCCCATCAGCCGAGTCGGGTCCTCGCGGTCCGGCGACAGATCTCCAAAGGAGAGGCGCTCAAATGACCAAGCTCAACGAACTTTCGCCCCGCGCGGGCTCGACCAAGGGTCGCATGCGCGTGGGCCGCGGCCCCGGCTCCGGCAAGGGCAAGACCTCCGGCCGTGGCGTCAAGGGTCAGAAATCCCGCACCGGCGTGTCGATCAATGGTTTCGAGGGCGGCCAGATGCCGCTCTACATGCGCATGCCCAAGCGCGGCTTCAACAATCCCTTCGCCAAGGATCTGGCGGAGGTGAATTTCTGGCGCCTCGAACAGGCGATCGCCGCGGGCAAGCTTGATCCGAAGAAGCCGATCGACGGCGAGGTCCTGGTGGCCGCCGGCGTCCTTCGCCGGGTCAAGGACGGCGTGCGCCTGCTGGGCAAGGGCGAGCTGACCTCCAAGCTCACCCTCACGGTCCATTCGGCGTCGGCTTCGGCCAAGGCGGCGGTGGAAAAGGCCGGCGGCAAGCTCACGCTCACTAAGCCGGAAGCCGCGCCGGCCGATCCGGCCTAGACAAGCCGCCTCCCGGCGCGCCGGAGGGTCTCGCATCGGGGCCGCCGGCGCCCTATCTGACGTCCTGATCCACCGGAAAAGGGATTCGAATGGCCTCGGCCGCCGAACAACTCGCCGCCAATATGAACTTCGGCGCCTTCCAGAAGGCGACCGAGCTTCACAAGCGTATCTGGTTCACCCTGGTGGCCTTGGTGATCTACCGGCTGGGGACCTACATTCCGATCCCCGGCGTCAATATCGCGGCCTTCGCTCACGCTTTCGAAGGGCAGTCCAAGGGCATCCTTGGCATGTTCAACATGTTCTCCGGCGGCGCGGTCCAGCGCATGGCCGTCTTCTCGCTGAACGTGATGCCCTATATCTCGGCCTCGATCATCGTCCAGCTTCTGGGCACCACCTATCCGCCCTGGGAGAAGCTGCGCAAGGAAGGCGGCGAGGCCGGCCGCAAGCAGCTCAATCAATACACCCGCTATCTCACCGTCTTCCTGGCGGTGTTCCAGTCGTTCTCGATCGGGGTGGGGCTCTCCAACAGCCCTGGCATCGTCGATCAGCCCGGCGTCTTCTTCATCCTCTCCACCGTGGTCAGCCTCACCGGCGGCACCATGTTCCTGATGTGGCTGGGCGAGCAGATGACCAGCCGCGGCGTCGGCAATGGCATCTCGCTGATCATCTTCGCCGGCATCGTCGCGCGCCTTCCGGCCGGCATCTGGGACCTGCTGCAGGCCGCGCGCCTGGATTCGTCCAAGACGCTGATGATCTTCGCCTATCTGATCCTCGCCGTAGCCGTGATCCTCTTCATCGTCTTCATGGAACGCGCCCAGCGGCGCCTGCTGATCGTCTATCCCAAGCGCCAGGTCGGCAACCGCATGATGGGCGGCGAGAACTCGTTCCTGCCGCTCAAGATCAACGTTTCGGGCGTGATCCCGCCGATCTTCGCCTCCTCCCTGCTGCTGCTGCCGGCCACGGCCGTGGGCTTTCTGGCCAACGCCAAACTGCCCAGCTGGGCGCAATGGCTGCCCGCGGCGGCGGGTCAGCTCACCCACGGCAAGCCGGCCTTCATGGTCGCCTATGGCGCCTTGATCATCTTCTTCTGTTTTTTCTACACCTCGGTGGTCTTCAACCCGGACGACACGGCCGAGAACCTGCGCAAGTACGGCGGCAACCTGCCGGGCATCCGGCCGGGCAAGCGCACGGCGGAATATATCGACTATGTGCTCACCCGCCTGACCCTGATCGGCGCTGTCTATATCGCCCTGGTCTGCCTGTTGCCGGAATTCCTGGCCGGCCCCACCGGCGCCTACGCCTTTGGCGGCACCTCGATCTTGATCGTGGTGTCGGTGACCATGGACACGGTGGCCCAAATCCAGTCACATCTCCTGGCCCATCAGTACGAGGGCCTGATCAAGAAGTCGAAACTCCGTGGCGGCCGGCGCTGATCTGGAGATCCTCCAGCGCGCCGCGCGAGACCCGGGTGCGATAGGGGGAAACATGAACCTGATCCTTTTCGGTCCGCCCGCGGCGGGGAAGGGGACGCAGGCCAAGCGCCTGGTGGAAAACCGGGGCATGGTCCAGCTCTCCACCGGCGACATGCTGCGCGCCGCGGTCGCCTCGGCGACGCCTCTGGGCAAACGGGTCGAAGGCATCATGGCCCGAGGCGAACTGGTCACCGACGAGATCGTCATCGGTCTGATCGAAGAGCGTTTGCCCGGTCTCGACGGCACGGGCGGCGCCATCTTCGACGGCTTTCCCCGCACGGTCGCCCAGGCCGTGGCGCTCGACAATCTGCTCCAGGCGCGCGGCCGGGCCATCGATCTGGTGATCCGACTCAGGGTCAACGACACGGCGCTGAAGGCCCGCATCGCCGGACGTTTCGCCGAATCGGGCCGGCCCGACGACAATCCCGTCGCCTTCGAACAACGCCTGGTGGCCTATAACCGCGATACTTCGCACCTGCTGCCCTACTATCGGGGCCAGGGAAAGTTGGTGGAAGTCGATGGCCTGGCCCCGGTGGAGCAGGTGGCGGCGGCGATCGACGAGGTTCTGGACAGCAAGCGCGTTTGAAGCGTGATTTTCGCGCGGATTCGCGCACGCGACCATTGACCCGTCACTAACAATCCTTATAAACACGCGCTTCCGTGAAAGGGCGCGATGAGCGCGCCGGCCCCTCCCCATCTGGTTGGCAGGGCCGGAGCCGCTTTTCGTGCCCATCGGCGTGACCAGGAGAGAACCCGCGTGGCCCGCATCGCCGGCGTTAACATACCGACAAACAAGCGCGTCGTGATCGCGCTGCAATACATCCACGGCATCGGCCAGACCAAGGCGAAAGAGATCGTCGACAAGGTGGGCATCAATGACGCCCGTAGGGTCAACCAGCTCACCGATCAGGAGGTCATCCAGATCCGTGAAGCCATCGACCGCGACTACCAGGTCGAGGGTGATCTGCGCCGCGAGACCGCAGTCAATATCAAGCGGCTGATGGACCTGGCGTGCTACCGCGGCCTGCGTCACCGCAAGGGCCTGCCGGTCCGCGGCCAGCGCACCCACACCAACGCCCGCACCCGCAAGGGCCCCGCCAAGCCGATCGCCGGCAAGAAGAAATAAGAGAGCCCCATGGCCAAGGAACCGGCGCGCGTCAAAAAGCGCGAGCGCAAGAACATCACCTCCGGCGTCGCCCATGTGAACGCCTCGTTCAACAACACCATGATCACCATCACCGACGCCCAGGGAAACGCCATTTCCTGGTCCAGCGCCGGCGCCATGGGGTTCAAGGGCTCGCGCAAGTCCACGCCCTACGCCGCCCAGATGGCGGCCGAAGACGCCGGCAAGAAGGCCGCCGAGCATGGCGTGCGCACCCTGGAGGTCAACGTCTCTGGCCCGGGTTCGGGCCGTGAGTCGGCCCTGCGCGCCCTTCAGGCCGCTGGCATGACCATCACCACCATCCGCGATGTGACGCCGATACCTCACAACGGCTGCCGCCCGCCCAAGCGTCGGCGCGTCTAGGCCGATAGCTAAATCTTCCCATCGTCGGCCCGAAATTCCGCGGCCGGCGAATCCGCGTTCGAGGGATACCCGCCTGTGATTGAAAGAAACTGGAACGAACTGATCCGCCCGGAAAAGCCGATGATCGAGACCGGCGCCGACGCCGCCCGCAAGGCGCGTCTGGTGGCCGAGCCCCTCGAACGCGGCTTCGGCGTGACCCTGGGCAACTCCCTGCGCCGGGTTCTGCTCTCCAGCCTGCAGGGCGCCGCCGTCACCGCCATCCAGATCGACGGCGTGGTGCACGAATTCTCGTCCCTTGAGGGCGTGCGCGAGGACGTGGTCGATATCGTCCTCAACATCAAGCAGCTGGCCCTTCGCATGCATAGCGAAGGCCCCAAGCGCATGACCCTGCGCGCCACCGGCCCCGGCGCCGTCACCGCCAGCCAGATCGAGGCGCCGTCGGATATCGAGATACTCAATCCCAAGCATGTGCTGCTGACCCTCGACGAAGGCGCCACGGTGCGCATCGAATTCACCGTCCAGAACGGCAAGGGCTATGTGCCCTCCGAGCTCAACCGCCCGGAAGACGCGCCGATCGGCCTGATCGCCGTCGACGCTCTCTACAGCCCGGTCAAGCGCGTCGCCTATCGCGTCGAGCCCACGCGCCAGGGCCAGAGCCTCGACTACGACAAGCTGATCATGGAAGTGGAAACCAACGGCGCGGTCTCGCCCGTGGACGCCGTGGCCTATGCCGCGCGTATCCTGCAGGACCAGCTCCAGGTGTTCATCACCTTCGACGAGCCGAAGAAGAAGCTGGATGGCGAAGCCAAGCCGGAGCTGCCGTTCAACCCCTCGCTGCTCAAGAAGGTCGACGAGCTAGAGCTGTCGGTCCGTTCGGCCAACTGCCTGAAGAACGACAATATCGTCTACATCGGCGACCTGATCCAGAAGACCGAGGCGGAGATGCTGCGCACTCCCAATTTCGGCCGCAAGTCCTTGAACGAAATCAAGGAAGTACTTGCCAACATGGGTCTGCACCTGGGCATGGATGTGCCCAACTGGCCGCCGGAAAACATTGAAGACCTGGCCAAGAAGTTCGAAGACCAGATCTAGGCCGCTATCCGCGCCCCGTCGCGAGACGGCGCGCAAGTTCGAGGAGAGACCGACATGCGCCATGGATATACGCGCCGCAAACTGGGCCGCACGTCGAGCCATCGCACCGCCATGTTCGCCAACATGGCCGCCAGCCTGATCAAGCATGAGCAGATCGTCACCACCCTGCCCAAGGCCAAGGAGCTTCGCCCCTTCGTCGAAAAGCTGGTGACCCTGGCCAAGAAGGGCGATCTTCACGCCCGGCGTCTGGCCATCTCCCACGTTCGCGACGTCGATCAGGTGGGCAAGCTCTTCTCGACCATCGGCCCGCGCTACAAGACGCGGGGCGGCGGCTACATCCGCGTGCTCAAGGCCGGCTTCCGCCACGGCGACAACGCCGCCATGGCGGTGATCGAGTTCGTCGATCGCGACGTCTCGGAAAAGGGCAAGGATTCCGGCCCCGTCGTCCAGCCCGGCGCCGAATAGGCGCCTGAAGGGCGATGCTGACGGTCCATCACCTCGGCGTCTCCCAGTCGGACCGGATCGTCTGGCTCTGCGAAGAGCTGGAGATTCCTTACGAGTTGGTGCGTTACGACCGCGAGCCGATCACGCGTCTGGCGCCGGCCGCATACAAGGCCCTGCACCCGTCGCAGACCGCGCCGGTGATCACCGACGGCGATGTGACGCTCGCCGAATCCGGCGCCATCGTCGACTACATCCTCGCCAAATATGGCGACGGTCGACTGGCGGTGGGGCCGGAAAGCCCGAACTATGCCGACTATCTCTACTGGCTGCACTACGCCAACGGCTCGATGATGCCGGCGGGCATGACCGATCTGGTTCTGCGGGTCATCGGCATGGCCGACAATCCCGCCGCCGCGCCCCTGCGGGCGAGGGGCGATCGGGCCTTCGATTTGGTCGAGGCGCGCCTGGGCAAGGCTCCCTACTTCGCCGGCGAGGCCTTCACCGCCGCCGACATCATGATGCTCTTTCCGCTCACCACCGGCCGGGTCTTCATCCCTCGCGACCTGGCGCCCTATCCCAACATCCGCGCCTATCTGAAACGCATCGGCGAGCGCCCGGCCTTCCAGCGGGCGGCGAAAAAGGGCGATCCGGACCTGACGCCCCTGCTGTCGTAGGAGGGCGATGACGTTCTTTTTTCCCAAGCGGGAACGTTCATGAGCCCAAACTTCGGCGCCCTCGCCAAGAACTGGGGTCTTGATTTCGCTCTCATGCTAGCGCAACGGGCGCCGCCTAAGGCGCTATCCTGTCCAGATTTTAAAGGGCTGCGTCGAGGGTGAAAGCTGGCGGGGAGTGGAGAGTCGCAAGCCGAGCCTTTAGTTGTCGAGGTTTCGAACGGCTTCGCGCCCACGGCCTAAGGGGGACTCGGCATGAGTTTGATGTTTGCGTTGTTATTGGAGGTTGCCGCTGCGGCGATCACTGGAATCCCGCGATGGGCTCTCGCACCCACCGACGCCGAGATTGACACCGCATTCGCCGCAAAAAGCGCAACGGTGACGCAGAACGCATTTATCCGGCTGGATTGCAGCCTCACTCGGGCGGGCACTCTCGATGCCTGCTCTGTTTCCGGGTCGTTTCCGCCGGGCGAGGGCTTTGAAGACGGGGCCCTGAGCCTGGCTTCCAAATATCTCGCCGCACCGTCCGCTCGACATTCACCAGACTATCGCGCCGCCAGGTCATTTGGAGAATGGAAGGCGGGAGACCGGGTCTCGCTGGACTTCGACTTCGTGGTCAGCCGCCAAGCTTTGGCGGCGCCACGCGTCGACGGGCCTGAACTGAAACGGACGGATATCGACCTGACGCTGCAAGACGCCGCTTTGGCTGCACGCTACTACCCTGAGCGGGCGCAACGAATGGGGGTGTCCGGCCGTGCAGTGGTCCATTGCCTGATCGAGGCGAACGGGTCCATGCGCGCCTGCTGGGCAGATGAAGAAGCGCCGGAGGGCTGGGGTTTCGCTAAGGCGGCCGTGGAAGTAGCCGGCCTTTGGCGCGTTAGTTCGCTTACGAAGACTGGCGAGCCTACCGCCGGCCGCGCCTTCACGTCTGCCCTGAATTTTAGAGACCCGTCGCTTCAAATGTCAAAGTAATGTCGCTTGAGCGCGGCGCCCTGGCGCGGTTGTAGTTGCCGAACACGGCGATCTCGCCGAACCCCGCCGCGCCGAGCGCCATCCGCATCTCCTCGAGGCCCCAATATCTAAGCGCCATCGGCTCGAGGTCGGCGTCGATCAGCTTGCCGCCGCGCCAGCGCTCATAGAGCGTGTGATGGGTTTCGCGCTGGGCGAGCCAGTCGATGCTCATCCGGCGAGTCTCGCAGACCAGCAGATCGCCGTTCTCCGCCGTCCACGACCGGCGGCTCTGGCCGCTCTGGGCCAGGGCCGAGATCGGCTGGACATCGAGCATCAGGAGGCCGCCCGGCGCCAGATGGTCGGCGAAGCGCTCCAGCACGGCCGTGGCCGTCGCGAAGTCGTCGATCAGCCCGAGGGAGCCGGCCGGCATGAAGATCGCCGCGAACTTGCGATCATAGTGAAAGCCCTCGAAGGTCTGCCGGCTGAGTTCGGGCGAGAGGCCCCGCGCCGCGCAGCGCGCCTGGCAATTTTCCAGCATCTCGGCGCTGGCGTCGAAGCCGGTGACATCGTGGCCGGCCTCAAGCATGGGAATGAGCGCCCGGCCCGACCCGCAGGCCGGCTCCAGCATCGGTCCGTCGATGCCGGCGAGCCGTTCCAGATAGAAGGCGGGGTCGCGCAGCGAGCCGACCCCTTTGTCGAGATCGTAGATTTCGGCGGCCAGGGCGCCGTAACGATTGGCGGGCGTGTTGGTTTGGGAAGTCATGAAGGTCTCGTGATTTCGACGCAGGCCCTTGGAGCCGTTCGTCGTATGATGAGGGCATGGCGTCGCCATCCGGTCCGACGCCGCTGAAAACTGCCGGCGCGAAGCGCGGCGCCTATGGAAGCTAGGCCTTCATGGGATTGACGATACCGTGCTGCCGGGCGGTGGCAAGGCCTTGACGATATAATTATCATCAATTAGAAATATTCTCTCGAAACGCAAGGAAAGGCGCTCGAATGGCGAACGACCCGGAACCCGTACTTACGCCCGCCATCTTCTATCGCGATCCCAAGGCGGCGCTGCCGTGGCTGGAGGCGGCCTTCGGTCTGGAGACGAGCATGCTCATCACCGACGACGACGGCAAATTCGCCCACGGTGAGCTAAGCTGGCGCGGGGCGGCCATAAGCGTCGGCGGCGAGCTGGCCAGTGAAGCGTTGCTCGGCCCGGCGGAGATGAAGAGCCCGGCCTCGATCGGCGGCGTGGGCACCCAGTTCATTCGCCTGACGGTGGAAGGCGATATCGACGCCCACTGCGCGCACGCCCGCGCCGCCGGCGCCCGCATCACCCAGGCGCCGAAAAACGAGTTCTATGGCGCCCGCACCTATCGCGCCCTGGATCTCGAGGGCCACGTCTGGACGTTCACCAAGGATATCGAGGATGTCTCCATCGCCGAGATGGAGAAGGCCAGTGGCCTGAAAATCGAAAGCCGGGAGAATCACCCATGACCACACCCGCCGCCCGCCCGTCGGTGTCGCCCGGCGTCAGCTACAGGGACCCGCGCGCCGCCCTGGCGTGGCTGGAAAAGGCCTTCGGCTTCGAGACCACCATGGTGGTGGAGGGGCCCGATGGTTCGATCGCCCATTCGGAGATGCGCGTGGGCGATGGCCTGATCATGGTCGGCAGTGAGTGGGACGCCCAGCACAAGAGCCCGGCGTCCATGGGCGGGATCAACACCCAGTCGATCCATGTCCAGCTCGACGAAGGAATCGACGCCCATTGCGAGCGCGCCAGGGCCGCCGGGGCGGTGATCACCCGCGAACCGGTCGATCAGTTCTATGGCGATCGCAGCTATACGGCGGTGGATCCCGAGGGCCATATCTGGTCGTTCGGCGAGACGGTGAAGGCCATGTCCCATGAGGAGATGACCAAGGCCGGCGGCCTCGCCGTGCGCGATCGGCTTTGAGCGCCGCTCCGGCGAGCCTCGATCGCACCCTGGCGGCCCTGGCCGATCCGAACCGGCGGGCGGTGGTGGAGCTGTTGCGGCAAGGTCCGCGGCCGGCGGGGGACCTGGCGCGGGAGATCGGTCTGCCGGCGCCGGCCATGAGCCGCCATCTGCGCGCCTTGCGCGAGAGCGGCCTGGTGGAGGATAGCCACCCGACTTTCGACGCCCGAGTCCGCGTCTACGCCCTGAGGCCCGCGCCGATGATCGAACTGATGAAATGGCTGGAGGAGACCGAGCGGCTGTGGAGCGAACAGCTCGCCGCCTTTAAGGCCTATCTCGAAACCCCAGCCGAACCCCAGGACTGCCCAAAGTGACCTCCAAGGTGCTGGTGGCCCTGCGCGTCAAAGCGTCCCCCGAACGCGCCTTCGCCGCCTTCACCGGCGAGATCGGCGCCTGGTGGCGACCCAATCCTCTGTTCGCCTTCACCCCGCGCGCGCCGGGCGTGCTGTCCTTCGAGCCAGGGGAGGGAGGCCGTCTCATCGAGACCCGCGAAGGCGGCAAGGTGTTCGAGATCGGCAAGGTGCGCGTCTGGGCGCCGCCGTCGCGGCTGGTGTTCGGCTGGCGCCAGCCGGCTTTCGCGCCGGGCCAGGATACGGAAGTCGAGGTGCGCTTCGAGGCGGTGGGCGAGGAGACCCGCGTCACCGTGGAGCATCTGGGTTGGGACAGCGTGCCGGCCACCCACGTGGCGCGCCACGGATTTCCCGATAGCGTCTTTCTTCGCCGACATGCGGAATGGTGGCAGGCGCTGCTGGCGAGCTACAAGGCCGACCTGGCGCGCACGGAGGGCGAGCGATGAACGAGGAAACCGCGTCGGCCGAGGCCGATGGCCCCAGGCCCGCCGCCTTCGGCTTCATCTTCGCCACAGCCCTGATGAACGCGGTCTCCTTCGGCATCATGATCCCGATCCTGCCGAACCTCATCAAGCAGTTCGCCGGTGGCGACACGGCCGCCGCCGCCGAATGGAATGTGCTGTTCGCGGTGACCTGGGGGGCCATGCAGTTCCTCAGCGGGCCGATCCTTGGCATGCTTTCCGACCGGTTCGGCCGGCGACCGATAATGCTGGTCTCGATTTTCGGCCTGTTCGTCGATTTCCTGTTCATGGCCTTCGCCCCTAGCCTGATGTGGCTCTATGTCGGCCGCATCTTGAACGGCATGACCGCCGCGAGCTTCGCCACCGCCAACGCCTATGTGGCCGATATCACTCCGCCGGACCGCCGGGCGCGCAATTTCGGCATTCTGGGTTCGGCCTTCGGTTTCGGCTTTATCGTCGGCCCCAGCGTCGGCGGCCTTCTGGGCGAAATCAGCCTGCGCCTGCCGTTCATGGTCGCCGCCGGGCTTTGCCTGATAAATTGGATCTACGGCCTTCTGGTTCTGCCCGAATCCCTGCCGCCCGAACGGCGCGCGACGACGCTCAACTGGGCCCGCGCCAACCCCCTCGGCTCGCTGATTTTCCTGCGTCGTCGCGGCGACCTCCTGGGCATGGCCACGGTGGGCTTTCTTTCCCAGCTGGCCCAGACCGTGCTGCCGAACATCTTCGTGCTCTATATCGGCTATCGCTATCACTGGACGTCCGGCGTGCTTGGACTGGTGTTCATGGCTTCGGGCGCGAGCATGATCGCCGTCCAGATGTTTCTGGTTGGCCCGGTCGTGAAGGCGGTGGGCGAGCGCGGCGCGGTGCTGATCGGCGCCGCGGCCGGCGCGATCGCCTTCCTGATCTACGCCTTCGCCGCGCACGGCTACATCTACTTCCTGGCTATGCTGTTCTTCGCCTTCCTGGGCCTTCTGCAGCCAGGCCTGCAGGGCCTGATGACCCGGCGCGTGGAGCCTCAGCACCAGGGCCAGCTGCAGGGGGCCAACCAATCGCTGCAGGGCATAGCTTCGATGATCGGGCCGCTGTTGTTCGGCCTCACCTTCGCCTGGTCGATCCGCCATGACGCCAGCCTGCATATGCCGGGCCTGGCGATCCTGATCTCCACCACCCTGCTGGCCCTGGCGTTCGTGCTCTCGCTGCGCGTGGCGAGGCCCCTGCCGGCGCCGGCCTTCGCCACCTGAACGGCGCCTTCCGGGCGTCATGATTGCGCCGAAAGCTTTGCGGATAACGCCCCGGTCTTCGTCAGCAGGGATCGCCATGACCGCCTCTCGCTTCCTCGCCTCGGCCGCTTTGCTTGTTGTTCTCGCCGTTCCGATGGCGCGGGCTCAGACCACCGCCGAACCCGCGCTCGGCCGGGTTCCGCCGGACGCCATGACCATGAAGATGTCGTTCGCCCCGATCGTGCGCCGGGCCGCGCCGGCGGTGGTCAATGTCTTTTCCAAACGGGTGGTGCGCCAGCAGGTCGATCCGTTCTGGAGCCTGTTCGCCGGCGGCGTGCCGCGCGAGCGGGTGGAGCAGTCGCTGGGCTCCGGCTCCATCGTCCGCGACGACGGCGTGATTCTGACCAATCACCACAATATCGAGAACGCCACCGAGATCATGGTGGTCACCGCCGATCGCCGCGAATGGCCGGCCAAGGTGCTGCTCGACGATGCCCGCGCCGACCTGGCGGTGCTGAAGATCGATCCGGCGGGCGAGCATCTGCCGACCATCGCCATAGACGACGCCGCCACGCCTCAGGTGGGCGATCTGGTGCTGGCCATCGGCGATCCCTTCGGCGTGGGCCAGACGGTGACCAACGGCATCGTCTCGGCCCTGGCCCGATCGGATGTCGGCATCAACAACTACGCCTTCTTCATCCAGACCGATGCGGCCATCAATCCGGGCAACTCCGGCGGCCCGCTGGTGGATATGGCCGGCGACCTGATCGGGGTGAACACCGCCATCGTCTCGGCCTCGGGCGCCTCGGCCGGCGTCGGCTTCGCGATTCCCGCCGCCATGGCTAGACAGGTCGTGGCCGCCGCCATGGGCGGCAGCCATGCGGTGGCGAGGCCGTGGCTGGGGGCCAAGACCCAGACCCTCACTGGTGAAATGGCCAAGAGCCTGGGCCTCGCCGCGCCGCGGGGCGTCGTGGTCACCGATGTGTGGCCAGGCGGCCCGGCGGCTCGGGCGGGCATCGCCCAGGGGGATGTGATCGAAACCGTGGACGGCCAGGCGGTTGATGACGATGGCGCCCTGACCTACCGCGTGGTGACCCACAAGCCCGGCGATGTCCTGACCCTGGCGGTCCGGCGCAACGGCGCGCCGGCGCGCGTGATCGAGGCCACGATCGAGACTCCGCCCGCCCAGCCGCCAGCCGATGAGCGCACCCTGGCCGGCGTCAATCCCCTGGCCGGGGCCACGGTGGCCAACCTCTCTCCGGCCGCGGCCTACCAGTACGGCGTCGATCCGTTCGTGGGCCGGGGCGTGATCGTCACCGCCGTCGGTCCGGGGCTGGCCCAGCGCATCGGCCTGCGCCCCGGCGACTTCATCCGCCAGGTCAATAACGCCAAGATCGCCACCACCGCCGACGTCGCCGCCGCCCTCGCCGCCGGCGGCGCGGCCTGGACCCTCAGCATCGAGCGTGGCGGACGCACCATCACCGCCCAGTTCAGGGGATAGTCGGAACCTCTACCACCTCGTTTTCCGCCGGCAGCGCTTCGCGCACGGCGACAGGCGCCGCGGTCGCCTTCCAGCTTCCGCCGGCGTCGAGCTGATCGAAGTTGGCCACGCCCAGTGAGGTGTAGGCCTGGAAAACATAGGGCACGCCCTCCGCTCCCAGCGGCGAGCTGGCGTCGGTGATGTGGAAGTGCAAATGGGGCGCATCGGAATTGCCGGTGTTGCCGAGCAGGGCCAGGGGCTGGCCGCGCGTCACATGGTCGCCCACGCGCACCTTGAGACTGCCTGGCTGCAAATGGGCATAGAAGGCGAACCGACCGCCGCCGAGGTCGAGGATGATATAGTTGCCGCCAACCGTCTCCAGGGTGATTGGCACGGCGCGCCCTGGAGGCGTGTTCTCCGGAATCCCATCGTGGGTGTCGCTCACCGTGCCGTCCGCCACTGCCAGGACCGGCGTGCCGAAATCATACCAGCTGGCGTTCACGGTCGACGGGCCGCGATACGGCCGCCCATCGGCGCCCAGCTTGATCCAATCGATGGCGAGGCGTTGCGAGATTTTCGGCCGGCCGTTGATCACCTGCACCGACGTGCGGTGGCCCGAGGTGTTCGAGGGGCCGTTCACCGCCATCCAGGTCCCGCCCGAAAATGGGAAACCGACCGTGATCGGCGCGCCTTGACCGACCTCGGTCGAGCCATCCTCGCTGGCGCTGAGGATCTTGGTCGGGTCAGACCGGCTTCGCCCGCTCATCGTGAGGGTCCACTTGAGTGTCTTGGGAATGGGCTGCCCGGGCGGCAGGGTGGTTTCCACGAAGATAACCGCGATCTGACCGCCGGGAAGCGTGCGGGCGTCCTTGGGGGCGGCATTGGCGCCGGGATGGGTGAGCATCGCGGCCAAGGCGTCGCCCTTGTCGTCGCTGAGGAGCGCGCCGGTGTCGCCGTCGCGCACCTGGAACTCGTCCAGTTGCATATCCCCCGCCTGGTATTTGGCCAGATGCACCTCCCAGAACAACCGCTTGGCCCCGCCGACCTCGACGGGCGCGGGCGCCTTGGGAACGATGGCGGCGATCGGCGCCGCCGATTCCGCCGCGGCGGCGTTAAGGGCTCCGCAGGCCGCCGCGAGGACGAGGACGACGCGAAAGGATGGGAAGGGCATGGGCATCTCCGTGGGCTCTGCTAGCTTTACAGCATGAACGACCTGTTTGAAGCTGCGGGTCTGACCCCGACCGCGCCGGCGCCCCTGGCCGACCGGTTGCGTCCGCGCAGCCTCGACGAGGTGGTGGGTCAGGATCATCTTCTGGGGCCTGAGGGCCCGATCCGGCGCATGGCCGCCGCCCATCGGCTGGGCTCGATGATCCTCTGGGGACCGCCCGGGACCGGCAAGACCACCATCGCCCGATTGCTGGCCGCCGAGGCGGGTTACGAGTTCCAGCAGCTCTCGGCGGTGTTCTCCGGTGTCGCCGACCTGAAGAAGGCCTTCGAGGCGGCCCGACTGCGCCGCGCGGCCGGCCAGTCGACCTTGCTGTTCGTCGACGAGATCCACCGCTTCAACCGCGCCCAGCAGGACGGTTTTCTGCCGTTCGTGGAATCGGGCGTCGTGACGCTGGTCGGGGCCACCACCGAGAACCCCTCGTTCGAGCTCAACGGCGCCTTGCTCTCCCGCTGCCAGGTCTATGTCCTGCGCCGCCTCGACGCATCCGCCCTGGCGCTGCTGCTGGCGCGGGCCGAAGAGCGGGAGGGCCGGCCCCTGCCGCTCGACGCGGCCGCGCGTGAGGCGATCATCGCCACGGCCGATGGCGACGGACGCTATCTGCTCACCCTGGCCGAGACCCTGTTCAATATCGGCGAGGGCCAGGTGCTGGATCCCGCCGCCATGGGCCAGATCCTGCAGAAGCGCAGCCCGGCCTACGACAAGGACAGGGAAGAGCACTACAACCTCATCTCGGCGCTCCATAAGTCGGTGCGCGGCTCCGATCCCGACGCGGCGCTCTATTGGCTGGCGCGGATGCTGGAGGGCGGGGAGGATCCGCTGTTCATCGCCAGGCGGCTGGTGCGCATGGCCGCCGAGGATATCGGCGAGGCCGATCCGCTGTCCCTGATCCTGGCCAACGCCGCCAAGGAGACCTACGATTTCCTTGGCAGCCCCGAGGGCGAACTGGCGCTGGCCCAGGTGTGCGTGCACATGGCCGCGGCGCCCAAGTCCACCGCCGTCTACGCCGCATTCGGCGCGGCGCGGAAGCTGGCGCGGGAGACCGGCTCGCTGATGCCGCCGGCCCATATCCGCAACGCCCCGACCCGGCTGATGAAAGAGCTCGGCTATGGCGCCGGCTATCAATACGATCCGTCCACGGAAGAAGGCTTTTCCGGCCAGAACTACTTCCCCGACGGTGTCGAGCGCCAGGTCTTCTACCGACCCAAAGGCGAGGGGGCCGAGGCGCGGGTGAAGGAGCGCCTCGAACGTTGGGCGGCGCTGCGGGCCCAGAAGGGCGGCTGATCGGCTTTACAGCCCCCGCTACCTTATGGTTGTTCACTTGGCGCCCGGCGAGGTCGAAACGCCGCGCCGAAGCTTGAGGAAAACGCCCATATGACCGCCGCCCCCGCGCCCGCCTGGCCCGCCATGTCCATCGCCCAGGCTCATGCCCTGCTGACCGCGCCAGGGTCGCCGCTGGAAATGGAGGAGGTGATCATTCGCGGCGTGCCGACGAGGACGTGGAAGAACGCCCCTCCGACCCTCCGCTCCGTGCTCGAAGCCGGCCGCGCCCATGGCGAGAAGGTGTTTCTGGTCCATGAGGACGAGCGCGTCACCTTCGAGGCCTTCCACCGCGCGGTCGCGGTCCTGGCGCATCAGCTGGCGGCCGATGGCGTCAAGAAGGGCGACCGGGTCGCCATCGTCATGCGCAACCTGCCCGAATGGCCCGTCGCCTTCTACGCCGCCGCGTCCCTCGGCGCCATCGTTACCCCGCTCAACGCCTGGTGGACCGGACCGGAACTGGAATACGGCCTCACCGATTCCGCAACCAAGGTGGCGTTCCTCGACGCCGAGCGTCTCGAGCGCCTGACCGAGCACCTGCCCAACTGCCCGGCCCTGGAGCGGGTCTATGTCAGCCGCGAGGTGGACGAGCTGGCCAATCCGCTCCTCGCCAAGCTGGAGAGCGTGATCGGCGAGCCGGACGCCTGGGCGAGCCTGCCCGATCAGCCCCTGCCGGATGTGGCCATCCACACCGATGACGAGGCGACCATCTTCTACACCTCCGGCACCACCGGCAAACCCAAGGGCGCGCTCGCCACCCAGCGCAACATCAACTCCAACATCCTCTCCGGCGCCTGCTCGGCCGCCCGCTCGTTCCTGCGCCGGGGCGAGGCGCCGCCGCAGCCCGATCCCGACGCGCCCCAGCGCGCGACCTTGCTGTCGGTGCCGTTCTTCCACGCCACCGGCTGCTTCGCGATCCTCAACCCGAGTCTTTTCGGCGGAGCCAAGCTGGTGATGATGCGCCGCTGGGATCCGGTGCGCGCTTTTGAGCTGATCGAGCGCGAGCGCGTGACCTCGGCCGGCGGCGTGCCGACCATCGCCTGGCAGCTGATCGAGCATCCCCTGCGCGGCAACTACGATCTCTCGTCCCTGGAGAGTGTCGCCTATGGCGGCGCGCCCTCGGCGCCGGAGCTGGTGCGCAAGATCAAGGAGACCTTTCCCAAGAGCGCGGCGGGCAATGGCTGGGGCATGACCGAGACCTCGGCCACGGCCACCACCCACGGCTCGGAGGACTATGAGCATCGCCCCGATTCCTGCGGCCCGGCCGTCCCGGTCACCGATCTGAAGATCATGACCGTCGAGGGCGATCGCGAACTGGCCGTGGGTGAGGTGGGCGAGCTCTGGTGCAAGGGCCCGCAGGTGGTGAAGGGCTATTGGAACAAGCCCGAGGCCACCGCCCAGACCTTCGTCGACGGCTGGGTCAAGACCGGCGATCTGGCGAGGCTCGACGAGGAGGGGTTCTGCTTCATCATTGACCGGGCCAAGGACATGCTGATCCGCGGCGGCGAGAACATCTACTGCATCGAGGTCGAGAACGTCCTCTACGACCACCCCGCCGTGATGGACGCGGCCCTGGTCGCCATCCCCCACAAGACCCTGGGCGAGGAGCCCGGCGCCGTGGTGACCCTCAAGCCCGGCGCCGAAGCCACCGAAACCGAACTGCGGGCCTTCGTCGCCGAGCGCCTGGCGGCCTTCAAGGTGCCCGTGAAGGTGCTCTTCTGGCACGAGACCCTGCCGCGCAACGCCAACGGCAAGATCCTGAAGGCCGAGCTGCGGAAGCTGTTCGTGGCGGAGGAGGTGAGTTGAGGTTGACATGGCGCGGCGCGCCACGCATGTAAGAAAAATCCTTACCGGTCGCGCCATGATCACCAGCAAAATCACCAGCAAGGCTCAGACCACCCTGCCGCGCGCCGTGCGGGCCGCGCTTCGATTGAGCCCGGGCGACGAGGTCGCCTATCAGATCGAGGGCGACCGCGCTGTGCTCACCAAGGCGGCGCTTGCGCCGGGCGTCGAGGATCCCTTCGCCACCTTCGCCGAATGGAATTCCGACGCCGACCGCGAGGGTTATGCCGACTTTTGATCAGGGCTGCGTGGTTCGGGTTCCGTTTCCTTACACGGATCGAAATACGCGGCAGCATCGTCCAGCCTTGATCATTTCCGATGGCCCGGTCGGCGAAGGCGGCGCGCTGGTTTGGGTGGCCATGATCACCAGCGCCGCCAACCGGGGATGGCCGGGCGATTGGCCGATCGACGACCTGGCGATGGCCGGCCTGCCGATCGCCTCGGTGGTGCGATGCGCCAAGATCACCACGGTGGAAGTCCGTGACACCGAACCGGTCGGCCGGCTGAATTCAAATGGCCTCAAGGCGGTGATGGGCCTGATAAGCGGCCTACTGGGCGCCGCCTAGGTTCGGTCCATCCGACCGCCCGTTCTATCGTCTTCCGCTCGCGCGCCAGACGCCATCCGATCCGCGGCAGACCTCGAAGCTGTGGGTGCGGCCGCCGGAGTATTCCTGCACCCAGTGGCAGTTGGCGCGGGGGCGGTAGTGGGGCGGATAGGAGACGCACTTGACGCTGTTGTGGCCGATAGCGCCGCCGGCCGCCGCGCCCACGGCCCCGCCAACCAGGGCGCCGCCCAGCCGGGAATCGCCGCCGGCCACGGCGCTGCCCACCACCGCGCCCAGCACGCCGCCGGTGACCGCGCCCCGGGTGGTGGCCGATTTCTGCGCCTCCTTGCAGGGGTCGTAGTCCCAGCTGGTGGTGTAGGCCAAGGCCATGTGCGGGATGGCGATCATGGGCGCCGCGACCAGGGCGGCGGAGGCGGCGAAGGCCACAAGGCTTTTCATGCTATGCTCTCGAAGGTGGATGGAGTCGGATGAGCGCCTAATAGACCGCCGGCCAAGCCTTTGGGAACTTGAATGACGATGCCGGCCGCCACCCACCCATCGAGCCAGAGCGGCGGCGCTATCACCGAAACGGTCATCGAGACCATGGGAGCCCAGGGCGACGGGGTCGCCGGATCGCTCTTCGCGCCCCTGACCTTGCCGGGCGAGAGGGTTCGCCTGCGCGCCGATCGCGAACGCGCCGAACTGGTCGAAATCCTGACGCCAAGCCCCGATCGCGTGGCGCCGCCCTGTCCCCATTTTGGCGATTGCGGCGGCTGCGCCCTGCAGCACTGGGCGAGCGCGCCCTATCTCGCCTGGAAGGTCGAACAGATCCGGCTGGCCCTGGCGCGGATGGGCCTGGAGACCGAGATTCTAGCCCCCTTCGCCGCGGCGCCCGGATCGCGCCGGCGCCTCGCCCTGCATGCGCGCCGGGAGGGGAGGGCGGTGGTTCTGGGTTTCAAGGCGCGGCGCTCCTGGCGGCTGGTGGCCATCGACGCCTGCGTGGTGGCCGATCCGCGCCTGGTGGCCGCCCTACCGGCGCTGCGGGCGATCGCGGCGCCGTTCCTGGAGCATCCCAAATCGGCGCCGACGCTCCACGTCACCCTCACGCTCACCGGCCTGGATATCGACGTTACGGGCGTGGAGCGGCGCAGCGGCGGGCTTTCGGCCGACGCTCGCATGCGCGCGGCCCGGGCTGCGGCCGAGGCCGATGTGGCGCGGGTCACCCTGGCCGGAGAAGTGGTCTATGAGGCGCGCCCGGCGCTGGCGAAGGCGGGCGCCGCCACCGTGGCCCTGCCGCCCGGCGCCTTCCTGCAGGCCGTGCCCGCCGCCGAGCGCGTCATGGCGGACTTCGCGGTCGAGGCCGCCGCCGGCGCGAAGGGGATTGCCGATCTCTATTGCGGCGTCGGGGCCTTCACCTTCCCCCTGGCGGCCGTCGCGCCGGTGATCGCCGCCGACGCCTCGGCCCCGGCCGTCGCCGCCCTGAGGGCCGCCAGCGCGAGCGCGCCCGGCCTCAAGACCATCCGCGCCGAAGCCCGCGATCTGGATCGCCGGCCATTGTTGGCCGAGGAATTGAAGAAGACCGATGTGGTGGTGTTTGATCCGCCGCGCGCCGGGGCGGCCGCGCAGTGCGGCCAGATCGCCCGCTCCGGCATCGCGCGCGTGGTCGGGGTCTCGTGCAATCCGGCCACCTTCGCGCGGGATGCGAAAATCCTCGCCGACGCCGGCTTTCGCCTGGACCGGGTTCTGCCGGTTGATCAATTCCTGTGGTCGCCCCACATCGAGCTTGTGGGTGTCTTTTCACGGGATCGTTCTTGAGCGGATCGGAAACTCGCGGGCGCGCCTTCGCCGCCGACCGCTCGCTGCAAGCGGGCCGCGCGGCGCTGAAGGCGGTGTGGTGGGGCGCGGCGGGCGTCGCCGCCCGGGCGATCGCCAAACCGGGTCAGGCGCCAGCCGAGGATTTCAAGCCGGCCGCCGAGCCCGCGCCGGAGGGCTTCGTCAGGCGCGCCTGGCTGGAGGCCTTCGAGAAGGACGCCAGGGATGTGGCCGCCGGGCTCTATCCGGCCATGGACCAAGGATCGGGGGGTCCGATCGGCGCGATTGTCGGCGCCGCCGATCTGCTGGCCGACGCGCGCGAAGTCGAGGCGCGCCGGCGTCGCCGCGGCGCGGTCGAGGCCAGGGACGATGCGCCCAGTGGCGGCTATCCCGCCTATTATCGCCAGAATTTCCATTTCCAGACCGGCGGCTGGTTCACCCGCGAGAGCGCCAGGCGCTATGAGACCCAGGTCGAGGCGCTGTTCGCCGGGACAGCCGGGGCCATGCGCCGCCGCGCCCTCTCGCTGCTCGCCTGCGCCTGGCGAGAGCGGGATCATCGCGACTTGGCCCTCGTCGATCTCGCCTGCGGCTCGGGCGCCTTTCTCGGGGACCTCAGCCGGGCCTTTCCCCGCGCCCGGCTCGGCGGGATTGATCTGTCGTCCGCCTATCTGGAAGAGGCGCGCCGCGCCTCGGGCGTCCAGGCGCTGGTTCAGGCCAACGCCGAGCGCCTGCCGTTCGCCGACGCCAGTCTTGATGCGGTCACCTGCATCTACCTTTTCCACGAGTTGCCGCCCAAGGTGCGGTCGCCGGTCGCCAGGGAGATCGCCAGGGTGTTAAAGCCCGGCGGCCTGTTGGCCTTCGCCGACTCGATCCAGCCGGTGGACAAGCCGCGCCTTGGCCGCCTCCTCGAAGCCTTCCCCGCCTATTTCCACGAGCCCTACTATCGCGCCTATTGCGAGCTTGATTTGGACGCTCTGTTCCAGGAGGTGGGCCTGATCTCCACGGCGCGCGACACCGCCTTTCTCACCAAGGCGGTCCTGTTCGAGAAGCGGCCGCTCAGCTTAGGCCGCTGAAGAGATCCAGCTGATCTCCGGCTCTGGGCGGCACATGGAATCGGTCGATCTCCATTGGCGGCAGGGTGCGGTCCAGGCCGAAGCGGCGGCGGGCGATGCGAAACCTCTGGCCGATCATTTCGGCGATCGGGCCTTCGCCCTTCATCCGCAGGCCCCATTGCGGGTCATAGTCCTTGCCGCCGCGCATCTGGCGCACCAGCGACATCACCCGCTCGGCCCGGTCGGGCACATTGGCGGCCAGCCATTCGCGGAACAGATCCTTGATCTCGCGCGGCAGGCGCAGGACCGTATAGCCGGCGGTGGCGGCGCCGGCCTCGGCGGCGCGCTCCAGCACCGCCTCGAGTTCGTGATCATTAAGACCCGGGATTACCGGGGCGAACATTACGGCCGTCGGCACGCCGGCCTCGGAAAGCGCCCGCAGCGCGTCCAGCCGGCGCTCCGGCGTCGCCGCGCGCGGCTCCATGACCCGGGCCAGCTTGCGATCCAGAGTGGTGACCGAGATCGCCACCCGCACCAGATCGAGCGCCGCCATGGGGGAGAGCAGATCGAGGTCGCGGCGGATCAGGGCCGATTTGGTGATGATCGAAAACGGATGGTTGAAACGCGACAGCACCTCGATGACGCCGCGCGTGACCCGTAGCCGCCGCTCCTGCGGCTGATAGGGATCGGTGTTGCCGCCGATGTGGATCGTCGCGGGCTTATAGGCCTTGCGCGAAAGCTCGGCCTCCAGCAGCCGAGCGGCGCCGGGTTTGAAGAACAGCTTGCTCTCGAAATCCAGGCCCGGCGAGAGACCCATATAGGCGTGGGCGGGGCGGGCGTAGCAGTAGATGCAGCCATGCTCGCAGCCGCGATAGGGATTGATTGAGCGATCGAAACGGATATCGGGGCTGTCGTTGCGGCTGATGATTACCCGCGCGGCCTCGGGCGTCATGGTGGTGCGCAGAGGTGTGGGGGCCGCGTCGTCCTCGTTCCAGCCGTCGTCGAAAGTCTCGCGGCTGAGAGCCTCGAAACGCCCGGAAGCGTTCGATTCCGCGCCCCGGCCGCGGGACTGCTGGGAGGGTTGAGCCATGGCCGCAAACTAAACGCGCGGAGAGAACAAAACAAGAACAATTGGTGATTTGACTGGCCTATCCCGGCCTTTCAGGCCGATCCACGCGCTCGGCCAGGATCAGCATGTCCTCCCACGCCTTTTTCTTCGCACCCGGCTGGCGCAGCAGGAAGGCGGGATGGAGGGTGGGGAGGGCCGGGATCTCCAGAGCGCCATCCTGGGAGCGCCATTCCGACCACCGGCCGCGCAGGCTAAGGATGCCTTCGCTCCGACCGAGCACCGCCTTGGCCGCCGCCCCGCCGACCAGCAGCAGGACCCTGGGCGCCACCAGGGCGATGGCCCGCTCCAGGAAGGGCTGGCAGGCGAGCTGCTCGGCCGGCGTGGGGGTGCGGTTGCCGGGCGGGCGCCAGAAGACGGTGTTGGTGATGAACACCCGTCCCTCCAGCCCGGCGGCGGCGATCATGCGATCCAGCAGCTTGCCCGCGCGGCCGACGAAGGGTGCGCCCTGGATGTCCTCATCGGCGCCGGGCGCTTCGCCTATGATCATCACCGCCGCGTCCGGCGCGCCGCGCGAGAACACCGCCTGGCGCGCGCCGGCATGCTTAAGGGGGCAGCCATCGAAGGCGGCGATGGCGGCCTGCAGGGCCGCGAGGTCCGCAGCCTCAGCCGCGGAGCGTTTCGCCGTCTCCTGGTCGACGGTTGGGGCCGGAGCCGCCGCGGCGGTGGCCGGAGGCGAACTGACGAGGCGGACCGGGGCGGTGACCACCCGCGGCGCCATCCGATCCACGGGCGCCTCTTCGTAGAGCGCATCGACCCCGCTCTCGGACCAGAAGGCGAGCAGGCTTTCCATTGCGCGGGTGTCGGCGGCCATCATCGGAGACCCTATACCGCGCTCGCCGCCACGGGGAGTGGCGCGTTTGTTCTTGACCCTGTTGGCGGCGGCTTCGATTAAGGCGTCATGGAAACGACATGGGGGCCGCGGCCATGAGCGATGACGTCGAACGCGAGGCGATGGACTATGACATCGTCATCGTCGGCGCCGGGCCGGCGGGCCTGAGCGCGGCCATACGGCTCAAGCAACTGGCGCAGGCGGCCGGCGCCGAAATCTCGGTCGCCGTGGTGGAGAAGGGCTCGGAGGTCGGCGCCCACATCCTCTCGGGCGCGGTGATCGACCCGAAGGCCCTCAACGAACTGATCCCCGACTGGAAAGCCAAGGGCGCGCCGCTGGAGACGCCGGTCAAGAAGGACCGGTTTCTGGCGCTGGGGCCTCAGGGCGACATCACCGTGCCGATGTTCCCGATGCCGAGGTTCATGCACAACCACGGCTGCTACATCGCGTCCCTCGCCAATGTCTGCCGTTGGCTGGCCGCCGAGGCCGAGGCGCTGGGGGTGGAGATCTATCCTGGCATGGCCGCCTCCGAAGCGGTCTATGATGAGAACGGCGCGGTGAAGGGCGTGGTGGCCGGCGTCTTCGGGATCGCCAAGGACGGCGAGCACAAGGGCGACTATCAGCCCGGCCTCGAACTGCACGCCAAATACACCTTCATCGCCGAGGGCGTTCGCGGATCCCTCGCCAAGGAGCTGCAGGCGAAATTCAAGCTCACCGAAGGCAAGGAGCCGCAAAAGTTCGGTATCGGGATCAAGGAGATCTGGCAGGTTCCGGACGAGAATTTCGAACCGGGGCTGGTCCAGCACACGGTCGGCTGGCCGCTGGATTCCCACACCGGCGGCGGCAGTTTCATGTACCACTTCGGCGATCACTACATCGCCCTCGGCTTCGTCGTGCACCTCAATTACAAGAACCCCTGGCTCTCGCCGTTCGACGAATTCCAGCGTCTCAAGCATCACCCGTCCATCAGCCGCTATCTGATCGGCGGCAAGCGCATCGCCTATGGCGCGCGGGCGATCACCGAGGGCGGCTTTCAGTCGGTGCCCAAGCTGGCGTTCCCCGGCGGCGTGCTGATCGGCTGCTCGGCTGGCTTCGTGAACCTGCCCAGGATCAAGGGCAGCCATAACGCCATGAAGACCGGCATGATGGCGGCCGAAGCCGCCTTCGCCGCAGTGCAGGCGGGAAGATCGGGCGACAGCCTCGAGGCCTACCAGGAAGCCTACGACACTTCCTGGGTGCGCAAGGAACTGCACACCGTGCGCAACGCCAAGCCGCTCTGGTCGCGGTTCGGCACCTGGCTGGGCAGCGCCCTGATCGTGTTCGACCTCAATGTGACCAACTATCTGAACGGCTTCTCGTTCTTCGGCACCTTGAAGCACGGCAAGACCGACGCGGCGTCCACGGGCGTGGCCAAGGACTATCAGCCGATCGTCTATCCCAAGCCCGACGGGGTGCTCAGCTTCGACAAGCTCTCCAGCGTCTTCCTGTCGGCCACCAACCACGAGGAGGACCAGCCGGCGCACCTGAAGCTCAAGGACCCGGCCGTTCCTATCTCCGTCAATCTGCCGCTCTATGGCGAGCCGGCCAGACTCTATTGCCCGGCCGGAGTCTATGAGGTGCTCTATGACGAGGCGGGGGCCAATCCGCGCTTCCAGATCAACGCCCAGAACTGCGTCCATTGCAAGACTTGCGACATCAAGGATCCGTCACAGAACGTGCAATGGACCACGCCCGAAGGCGGCGGCGGCCCGAACTATCCCAATATGTAGGGCCTGAAGCGCGCCGCCCTTGCCGCCGCCACAATTTTAGGACCTAGATTTTGGCCATGTCGAAGTTCCGATGGCTCATCGCGATCCCGCCGCTGGCCGCCCTGAGCGCCTGCGCCACCGCGAGCGCGCCGCCGACCGCCACGGCGCGCGCGGCGATACCCGCGCCGAGCGGCGGCGCCTCGGCCTACGGCCTATTCCTCGCCGGCGAGTCGGCGATGAACAGCGGGCGCGGCGATGCGGCGGCGGCCTATTTCGGGCGCGCGGCGGCGGTGGGCGCGCCGGCCGATGGACAGTTCCTGGCCGACCAGACCTTCACCGCCGCGCTGCTCGCCGGCGATGTTAAGGCCGCCGCCCAGTTCGCCCCGCCCGGCGCCGACGCCAGCGCCGAGCAGCGTCACTTGGCCGGCCTTACGCGCGGCGTCGAGGCGATGGCCGAGGGGCAGGGGGCCAAGGCGCGAGCCATTCTCACCAGCCCCGATGTCGGTCCGCCGCATGACGCCGCGGCGGCTCTGCTGGCGCCCTTCGCCGCGGCCATGGCCGGCGACGCCGAGGCCTCGATCTCTCACCCGGTGATCACCGGCAATCCGGTGGCGCAGTTCTTCGCCAGCCTCGATCAGGGCAAGCTCTTCGAGCACGCCCATCGCTATGACGAGGCCGAGACGGCTTATCGGGCCCTCATCGCCGGCGGCGATCCGGGCGGCATCGCCAGCGTGGCCCTGGGCGAGCTGTTGGAGCGCCGGGGACGGCGGGCCGACGCCGTGGCGATCTACGACCGGGCGCTGGGCAAGGGTCCGGGCGATGGCAGCTTGCAGGAGGCCCGCGCCCGCGCACTGGCCAAGGCCCCGGCGCCGCCCCTGCCGCCGTTGCGCCAGCTGGCCGCCGAGGCGTTGATCGCGCCGGCTTCGGTGATGATCATCCAAAAGCAGGATGAGGTCGCTCTGGTTTATCTTCGCCTCGCTCTGCGCCTCGATCCCACCCGCGACAGCGGCTGGCTGCTGGTCGGCGACATCCTCACCGACGCCGGCGATCTCGACGGCGCGCGCGCCGCTTATCTCGTCCCCAAGCCCGGATCGGACGACTATGTCGACGCCCGGGGCAAGCTTGCCTGGACCTATCAGAATGACGGCGACAAGGCCGCCGCCCTGAGGATCGCCACCCAGACCGCCGCGGCCGTTCCGGGCAGCCGGGATGCGGCCACCACCCTGGCCGATCTGCTTCAGGTCGATGAGCGCTATGATGAGTCGGCGAAGGTGCTCGACCCGCTCATCGCCGCCGAGGGGGCGCAGCCGGATTGGCGGCTGTTGTACATGCGTGCGGTCGATCTTCAGCAAACCGGCGACTGGGCCGGCGCGGAACGCGACCTGACCCTGGCCCTGAAGCAAAAGCCCGACGAGCCGGAACTGCTCAATTTCCTGGGCTATTCCTGGATCGATCGGGGCGAGAAGCTGCCGCAGGCGCTGGCCATGGTTCAGAAGGCGGTGGACGACGATCCCCAGTCCGGCGCCATGCTCGATTCTCTCGGCTGGGGTTATTATCGTCTCGGCGACTACAAGACCGCGGTGGAAAAACTGGAGGCGGCGGTGGTGATCGAGGCCGGCGATCCGGACGTCAACAACCATCTGGGCGACGCCTATTGGCGGGTCGGGCGCAGGATCGAGGCGCGTTTCCAGTGGAACCGGGTGCTGACCCTGGAGCCCACGCCCAAGCTGAGAGCCGAAGTCGAAGCCAAGCTCAAGAATGGTCTCGACGCCGCTCCCGGCCCCTCGGTCGTCGCCGGCTCCTGACGTTCAAGGGGTCCGGCGGGATGGAGGCGTTCGCGCCCGCCAAGGTCAATCTGTTCCTGCATGTCGGGGCGCCGGGCGCGGACGGCTATCATCCGGTGTGCAGCCTGATGATGTTCGCCGACGTCGGCGATACGGTTTCCATCAGCGTCGACGGGGAGTTAAGGTTCACCGTCGAGGGGCCGTTCGCATCCGAGCTTGGCGTCGGCGGCGACAACCTGGTGATCCGCGCCCGGGATGCGCTGCTGGCGGCCGCCGGCGCGCGTGGCGCCACGCCCGATCTGGTTCTGCGCAAGGGTTTGCCGATCGCCTCGGGACTGGGCGGCGGATCGAGCGACGCGGCGGCCACCCTGCGGCTGATCCGGGACACCCTGGCGCTCGATCTCGATGACGAGGCCCTGGCTGAGATCGGCCGGCCAATGGGCGCCGACATGGCGGCCTGCCTGCGCGCGCGGCCCGTGGTGGGAACGGGGAGGGGAGACGTGCTTTCGTCCCCGCTGCCGCTTCCGGACCTGAACGTGGTGCTGGTCAACCCCGGACGGCCGTCGCCCACGGGGGCGGTCTATCGGGCCTATGACAAGGCCATGGCGGCGCAAGGCGCCAATGCGCCGGCGTGGCCGAGCGGCTTCGCCCGCGCGCGGGATGTGGCCGCCTTTCTCGCGACCACGCGTAACGATCTGCAAGCGCCGGCCGTGGCGCTGGAGCCGGCGATTGGCGAGGTGCTGGGGCGCCTGGCGGCCGAGCCAGAGACGCTGCTGGCGCGGATGTCGGGCTCCGGCGCGACGTGCTTCGCCCTGTGCGCCGATCGGGCCGGCGCCGCAGCGTTGGCCAGGAGGGTCGAGCTGGAATATCCAGAGTGGTGGGTGCGGACCTGTGCGTTAGGCGGCGCCGGGCATTAGCGTCGGCGGTCCAGTCAGCGAGCGTGACCACACCTACCTTCGCGGCCCCAGCGCTCTGGCGATCCATTCGTCAGACTGGCTTTCGATCCAACCGCGGGCGTGGGCTTCGCTTTTGAAGGTGTGGACCTGTTCCTTGCGACCGCTGGGCCAGACGACCTGGACGTACCATTCGGAGAAGAACCCCAGCGGCTTGGGCGTCATCGTCGGGCGTATGTCGCTCATGATCGTCCTCCAAAGCAAAGCGGGGGCCCCGTGAGGGACCCCCGCTCGCCGTTCGCTTCTTTTAGAGCGGAGGCTAGCCGTGCACCACCTCGCCGTGGAGGTTGATGTCGAGGCCTTCTTCCTCGACCTCTTCGCTCACCCGGATGCCGATGGTGTATTTCAGAACCGCCAGGATCAAGAAGGTCATGATCGCGCAGTAGAAGAAGGTGGCGCCTACATCCATGAACTGGAGCTTCATCTGGCCGATGTTACCATCGGTCAGCCAGCCGCCCTTTGGTGCGCCGCTGGGGTTGATGGCCTTCATGGCGAACATGCCGGTCATAATCGCGCCGAGCGCCCCGCCCACGCCGTGCACGCCCCAGCAGTCGAGCGAGTCGTCGTAGCCGATCATCTTCTTCACGTGGACCGCCGAGATGTAGCAGACGAAGCCCGCGGCGATGCCGATGATCAGAGCGCCGGTGGGGTTCACGAAGCCGGAGGCCGGGGTGATGGCCACCAGTCCGGCCACCGCGCCCGAGACCATGCCCAGAACCGAGGGCTTCTTGGCGATGACCCACTCGGCCAGCATCCAGGCCAGGGAAGCGGCCGCGGTGGCGATCTGGGTGGCGGCCATGGCCATGCCGGCGTTGACGTTGGAGGTCACGGCCGAACCGGCGTTGAAGCCGAACCAGCCGACCCACAGCAGCGAGGCGCCGATCATGCTGTAGGCGACGTTGTGCGGCGCCATGTCGACCTGGCCCAGGCCCTTGCGCTTGCCGAGCATCAGCGCGGCGATGAGGCCGGCGGTGCCGGCGTTCAGGTGCACGACGGTGCCGCCGGCGTAGTCGAGCGCGCCAGCCGCGCCGAGCCAGCCGCCGCCCCAGACCCAGTGGGCGATCGGGCAGTAGACCAGCAGAAGCCAGGCGGCCATGAACAGCAGGAAGGCGGAATATTTCATGCGGTCGGCCAAGGCCCCCGCGATGAGCGCCGGAGTGATGATCGCGAAGGTCATCTGGAACATCATGTAGACCGATTCAGGAATGGTCGGCGCGAGCGAACTGGTTGCGTTCAGCCCCATCGGCGCCAGCATGAAGTATTTGAAATCACCGAAATATTTTCCCGATCCGGTGAAGGCGAAGGAATAGCCTATGATCATCCACAGGACGGTGATCACGGCCGTGGCCCCGAAACTCTGGGCCAGGACCGAGAGGATGTTCTTCTTTCGCACCATGCCCGCGTAGAAGAGGGCCAGGCCCGGGATGGTCATCATCAGGACCAGCACCGAGGAGGTGAGCATCCAGGCGGTATCACCGGTGTCGATCTTCGGCGCGGGCGTCGCCGCCGGCGCCGCGGCGGCGGGAGCGGCCGCGGCCGGGGCGGCGGTGGTGTTGCTTGCCGCCGCCGCCGTGGTTGTGTTGTTCGATGCGTCCTGAGCCGTCGCCGCGAAGGGCGCTCCGGCGATCATGACCGCCAGGGCGAGCCCGGCAAGTCGTTGAAATCCAACTTTCTTCATTGTGAGAGTCCCCTTGCCGCGGTGATCAATCAAAGCGCCGCCGAACCGGTTTCACCGGTCCGGATACGCACGGCGTCCTCAACGCTGAGGACGAAAATCTTGCCGTCGCCGATCTTGCCCGTCGCGGCCGCGGTCTTGATCGCCTCGACCGCGCCGGCCGCGGCGTCGTCATCGACCACCGCCTCAAGCTTGACCTTGGGAACGAAGTTCACCTGGTACTCCGCTCCCCGATAGATTTCGGTCTGTCCTTTTTGGCGCCCGTAACCCTTGACCTCCGAAACGGTGAGGCCTTCGACGCCGGCGGCCACGAGAGCTTCGCGGACCTCGTCGAGCTTGAAGGGTTTGACGATCGCAATAATGAGTTTCATCGCCTCGCTCCCGCGGGGGCCGAAACCAATTCGGCGCGCGCGTCTTTAGGTGAAAGTTTGCCCCAGCAGCCGAACGGGGAGCGTCTTTGGGCGCCCCCACGCCGGTCGCTCAAAAAAAGCTATCCGCCGCCCGACGAGGGTTCCGGGCCGGAATTCGCTTGGCCTCGGCAATGGGCGGCAAAGGCACAATCAACGGGCGCCTATTTTGTAGTCATGCCCAAAAAACTAGCGGGAGCGTCGTCCGGGCGCGCCCGCACCGTCGCAACACGAACCCGTGATCCGGGAACCCCTGGCGGCTCCAAACGTATTTCACCCGTCCTCGCAGGCAGCGGGGACGACAATCGACCGAAAGGATTTTTCCCATGTTTGCAAAAAGATGGCTGGGGGCAGGGGGCGTGGTGGCGCTGATCGCGACCGCCGCCGCCGGTGTGGCCGCGGCCCAGATGTCACCGGCCGATTCGTCCGCACCCGCCTCAAATGATGGCGCAGGCGCGCCGGCGGCTTCCCAGGGCGCGATGGCCGCTCCCAATGCCGGGGTGGACACCACCGGCGTTCGCATGAGCGCCGACCAGATGCCGCCCGATCAGGTCAAGGCCCTGCAGGCCGGCGACAATCAGATGGTCACCAACGGACCGGTGCCCGACACCGCCGCCAACCGCGCCAAGTACCAGCCGCTATCCCACGCCGGGAAGGTCTCCGCGCCCGACGGCAATTGACGTAGCCGCCCTCACCCTGTTTAGGCAGCCGGAGGCGCCGCTTGGCGCCCCCGAACAGAGGAATTCCATGCGCCGATCAGTTTCACTAGCGGCCGCCGCGGCGGTTTCGCTCTCTCTCCCCTTTTGCGCCTTCGCACAGGCTGACGCGCCCGCGCCGGCCGCTCCGGCGACGCCGCCGGCCGCCGCGCCGATCCCGGCCTCCCCCAATCTGGTGGCCAGCGGCAATATGACCGCGACCCTGGCCGCGTCGGGCCACTTCACCATCCTGACCAAGGCGCTCAACGCCACCAATCTCAGCGGCGTGCTGGCGACCACTCCCGACCTGACCCTGTTCGCCCCGACCGACGACGCGTTCAACGCTCTGCCGCCAAGCCAGCTCGAAGCGCTGCTGGCGCCCAAGAACGTGCCGATGTTGCAGCGGGTGCTGACCTATCACCTGGTCCACCTCGATCTGATGTCGAGCAAGTTCAAGGGCGCCAAGGGTCCGGTGGCCAGCGTCGAGACCGGCAATCTGGTCATCGACGGCAGCGGGCCGACCTTGAAGGTCAATGACGCCGACATCATCCAGACCGACGTGCGCGCCAGCAATGGCGTTATCCAGGTGGTGGATAAGGTGCTGATCCCCGCCGACGTCACCCTGCCGGCCGCCACGGCCAGCGCCGGGGCGTTGGCCGGGCGCTGAACGCCCGGCCATCGGCTTGAAGCGAAGGTGGGGGCGACCTAAGGTCCGCCCGCGCCGCCGTTCGCGCGGGGCTTGAGACCGGCGACCTTTCATGACAGCGTCAAATCCCCTGTCTTTTCAGGATATTATCCTGACGCTCCATGAATATTGGAGTTCGCGGGGGTGCGTGATTCTGCAGCCCTATGATGTTGAGGTCGGCGCGGGCACCCTTCATCCGGCCACGGTTCTTCGCGCCCTGGGCCCCAAGCCCTGGCGCGCGGCCTATGTGCAGCCCTCTCGCCGACCTTCCGATGGTCGCCATGGCGAAAATCCCAATCGCCTGCGCCAGTTCCACCAGTACCAGGTGATCCTCAAGCCCAACCCCGCCGACATGCAGGACCTCTATCTCGCCTCGCTGGAGGCGGTGGGCATCGATCCGACGGCGCACGACATCCGCTTCGTCGAGGATGATTGGGAGAATCCAACCGTCGGGGCCTGGGGTCTCGGCTGGGAGGTGTGGTGCGACGGCATGGAGGTGAGCCAATACACCTATTTCCAGCAGGTCGGCGGCCTTGATGTCTCTCCGGTTTCGGGTGAGCTGACCTATGGGCTGGAGCGGCTGGCCCTCTATGTCCAGGGGGTCGACAATGTCTATGACCTCGCTTTCAACGATCGCCAGAGCGCCGACTTCAAGACCTATGGCGACGTCTTCCTGGAGAACGAGCGCGAGTTCACCGCCTTCGAGCAGGAGGCGGCCGACACCGAGGTCCTCAAGCGCCAGTTCCTGGAGATGGAAGCCCAGGTGCCGGTTCTGCTGGCCAGCAAGGGCCGGCGCGGACAGCCGCTTGTTTTGCCAGCCTACGACCATGTGCTGAAGGCCTCGCATCTCTTCAATATTCTCGACGCGCGCGGCGTGATCGCCGTGGCCGAGCGGCAGAGCTACATCGGCCGCATCCGCGACCTGTGCAAAGCCTGCGCCCAGGCCTGGGTCGCGCTCGAGTCGGCGGGCGCCTAGGTCATGCCTCAGCTTCTGCTGGAACTCTTCAGCGAGGAGATCCCCGCGCGCATGCAGGCGGGGGCGGCGCGCGATCTGGCGCGTCTGGCGCGTGAGCGCCTGGCCCAGGCGTCGCTCGAGTTCAGCGAGCTTCGCACCTTCGCCGGCCCTCGCCGCATCACCCTGGTGGTCGATGGCCTGCCAGCCGCCCAGGCCGACCGCGCCGAAGAGCGCAAGGGCCCAAGGATCGGCGCGCCGGAAGCGGCGCTGGAAGGCTTTCTGCGCTCGGCGGGCGTGGCCAGGGAGGCTCTCGTCGAGCGCGATGGCGTCTATTTCGCCACGCTGGAGCGCGCCGGCAGGCCTACCGCCGACCTGATCGCCGAGATGGTTCCGGCCATCGTTCGCGCCTTTCCCTGGCCCAAGTCCATGACCTGGGGTTCGGGCTCCCTGCGCTGGGTGCGGCCCTTGCATCGCATCCTCTGCGCCTTGGATCGCGTGGTCGTACCGTTGGCCATAGATGGCCTGGAAAGCGGCGATATCAGCGAGGGGCACCGGTTCATGGGCGCCCGCGTTCCTTTCCGGGCGCGGGATTTTGACGAGTATCGCGAAGCCCTGGCCGGCCATTTCGTGGTGCTGGATAGCGAAGAGCGAAAACGCCGGATCGTCGAGGGCGCCCGCGCCCTGTGCGAGGCCAGGGACCTGGTCCTGGTGGAGGACGAAGGCTTGCTCGACGAGGTCGCCGGCATGGCCGAGTGGCCGGTTCCGATCCTGGGTCAGATGGACCCTGCGTTCCTCAGCCTGCCGCCGGAGGTGATCCGAACCTCCATGCGGGTCCATCAGCGATATTTCGCCGTCCGCTTTGGCGACGGCCGCCTGGCGCCGCATTTCATCGCCATCTCCAATATCGAGACCCCCGATGACGGCGAGCTGATCGCCAGGGGCAACGCCCGGGTCCTGGCCGCGCGCCTGTCCGACGCCCGCTATTTCTGGGAGGAAGACCGCCGCGCACCCCTGGAGAGCCGCCTCGAAGGGCTGGAGGGCATGACCTTCCACGCCAGGCTGGGCTCCATGCGGGCGCGGGTGGCGCGGATCGAGGCTCTGGCCCGCGCCATCGCCCCGGCCCTCGGGGCCGATCCGGAGAGGGCCGCCCTGGCCGCGCGGCTGGCCAAGGCCGATCTCGCCACCGCCATGGTCGGCGAGTTCCCCGAGCTTCAGGGCGTGATGGGCGGCCACTACGCGCGGGCCGAAGGCCTCGACCCAGCGATCGCCGAGGCCATCGCCGATCATTACAGGCCTCAGGGGCCGGGAGATTCGGCGCCCTCCGCGCCGCTGACCGTGGCCGTCGCCCTGGCCGACAAGATCGATACGATCCTTGGCTTCTTTTCCATCGACGAGAAGCCGACCGGCTCGCGCGATCCTTTCGCGCTTCGCCGGGCGGCCCTGGGTGTGATCCGCATCCTGCTGGAGAGCGGGCTGCGCCTGCCGCTCCGCGACATGATGGCCGCCTCGGACTTCAAGGCCGCCGGGGTGGCCGAATTCTTCGCCGATCGGCTGAAAGTGATGCTGCGCGACAAGGGCGCGCGCCACGATCTGGTCGACGCCGTTTTCGCCCTCGGCGACGACGATCTGGTGCGGGTCGTGGCCAGGATCGAGGCCTTGGCGGCCTTCCTCGCCACCGAGGACGGGGCCAATCTGCTGGCCGGCTACAAGCGCGCCGGCAACATCCTCGCCGCCGAGGCCAAGAAAGGCGCCTTGCCGCAAGGCAAGCCATCGCGCGCGGCCAACGGTCCGGCGGAGGAGGCGGCGCTGTTCGACGCTATTGCCGCGTCCCGGCCGCATATCGCGGCGGCTCTGGCGGCGGAGGACTACCCGGCGGCCCTGACGGCGCTCGCGGCCCTGCGCGCGCCGGTGGACGCCTTCTTCGATAAGGTGCTGGTCAATTCGCCGGATTTGGCGGAAAGGGCCAATCGTCTGGCGCTGCTCGGGGAGGTTCGCGACGCCATGGGCCAGGTGGCGGATTTCTCGCTGGTTTCAGCCTAAGGAGTGCGGCTCATGTCCACCGACACGACCGTCCAAACCCGCTTCGTCTACGCCTTCGGTGGCGGCGCGGCCGATGGCGACGCGGCGATGAAGGACCTGCTGGGTGGCAAGGGGGCCAATCTGGCGGAGATGTCGTCGCTGGGCCTGCCAGTGCCGCCGGGGTTCACGATCACCACCGAGGTCTGCAACCACTACTACGCCAAGGGCGGCGCCTATCCGGGCGAACTGGCCCGCCAGGTCGACGAGGCGCTGGCCAAGGTCGAGGCCACGGTGGGCAAGCGCTTCGGCGACCCGGCCAATCCGCTGCTGGTTTCCGTCCGGTCCGGGGCCCGCGCCTCGATGCCCGGCATGATGGACACGGTGCTCAACCTCGGCCTCAACGACGCCACCGTGGAGGGCCTCGCGAGCCTCGCGGGCGATCGCCGCTTTGCCTTCGACAGCTATCGCCGCTTCATCCAGATGTATTCGAGCGTGGTCCTGGGTCTGGACCACCACATGTTCGAGGAGTTGCTCGACGACCGCAAGGACGCCCTGGGCGTCACCGTCGATACGGCGCTCTCGGCCGACGACTGGGAGGAGATTGTCCGCGAATACAAGGCGGCCGTGGAGCGTGAGCTCGGTAAGGCCTTTCCGCAGGATCCCCGCGACCAGCTCTGGGGCGCTATCGCCGCCGTCTTCTCAAGCTGGATGAACGACCGGGCCAAGTTCTATCGCCGCATGCACGACATCCCCGAGGCGTGGGGGACGGCGGTGAATATCCAGTCGATGGTGTTTGGCAACATGGGCGAGACCAGCGCCACGGGCGTGGCCTTCACCCGCAACCCCTCCACCGGCGAAGCCCGCCTCTATGGCGAGTTCCTGATCAACGCCCAGGGCGAGGACGTGGTCGCCGGCATCCGCACGCCCCAGCCCCTCACGGCGCGGGCGCGCGAGGAATCGGGCGAGACCTCGCCTTCCATGGAGGAGGCGATGCCGGAGGTGTTCGCCCAGTTCCGCGACGCCGTGGCCCGCCTCGAGCGCCACTATCGCGACATGCAGGATATCGAGTTCACCGTGGAGCGCGGCCGGCTCTACATGCTCCAGACCCGCAACGCCAAGCGCACGGCCAGGGCCGCCCTGCGGGTCGCCGTCGATCTGGCGGCGGAGGGCGTGATCAGTCGGGACGAGGCCATTCTGCGGGTGGACCCGGCTTCCCTCGACCAGCTTCTGCATCCCACCATCGATCCGGCCGCCGAGCGCGATGTGATCGCCACCGGCCTTCCCGCGTCTCCGGGCGCGGCCACCGGCAAGATCGTCTTCACCGCCGAGGCGGCCGTGCGCGAGGCGGCCGCCGGCGAGACGGTCATCCTGGTGCGCGAGGAAACCTCGCCCGAGGACATCCGCGGCATGGACGCGGCCCGGGGCATCGTCACCGCGCGCGGCGGCATGACCAGCCACGCGGCCGTGGTCGCTCGGGGCATGGGCAGGCCCTGCGTTTCCGGCGCGGGGGAAATCCATATCAACGCCGAGGCCGGCGAGTTCCGCGCCCGGGGAAGGATCTTTCATGGCGGTGAGGTGATCACCATCGACGGCGGAAGGGGCGAGGTGCTGCTGGGCGCCGCGCCGATGGTCGAGCCTGAGCTTTCCGGCGACTTCGCCACTCTGATGGCCTGGGCCGATGCGGCGCGGCGGCTAAAGGTGCGGGCCAACGCCGAGACCGCCATCGACGCCAGGGCCGCGCGCCAGTTCGGGGCCGAGGGGATCGGCCTGGTGCGCACCGAACACATGTTCTTCGACGAGGCGCGGATCGCGGCCGTGCGCGAGATGATCCTGGCCGACGACGAGGAGGGCCGGCGCGCCGCCCTGGCCAAGATCCATCCCATGCAGAAGGGCGATTTCGTCACCCTGCTGGAGATCATGGAAGGCTATCCGGTCACCTTCCGCCTGCTCGATCCGCCGCTGCATGAGTTCCTGCCGCATACCGAGGCGGAACTGAAGGCGGTGGCGCAGGCCACCGGGCTCGACGCCGCCAAGCTCCTGCGCCGGGCAGAGGAGCTGCGCGAAACCAATCCCATGCTGGGCCACCGCGGCTGCCGGCTTGGCGTCTCCTATCCGGAAATCTACGAGATGCAGGTGCGCGCCATCATCGAGGCGGCGTGCGAGGTCGCCGCCTCGGGCAAGGTCTCGCCGCGGCCGGAGATCATGCATCCGCTGGTGGCCAAGGGCGAGGAGATGAACTTCCTGCGCGCCCTCACCGACCGGGTCGCCAAGCAGGTTATGAAAGAGCAGGGTCGCAAGATCGACTACACCGTCGGCACCATGATCGAGCTGCCGCGCGCCGCCATCCGCGCCGCCGATCTCGCCATCGGGGCCGAGTTCTTCTCCTTCGGCACCAACGATCTGACCCAGACCACCTTCGGCGTCAGCCGCGACGATTCCGGACGTTTCCTCAACGCCTATATCGACAAGGGGATCTTCGAGAAGGACCCGTTCGTCTCCCTCGATATCGAAGGCGTCGGCGCCCTGATCGAGATGGCCGCCGAGCGCGGGCGCGCCGCACGGCCGGACATCAAGCTCGGCATCTGCGGTGAGCATGGCGGCGATCCGGCCTCGATCGCCTTCTGCGAGACGATCGGCCTCGATTATGTCAGCTGCTCGGCCTATCGCGTGCCGATCGCGCGCCTGGCGGCGGCCCAGGCCGCACTGGCGAACAAGAAGAGGTAACGAATGTCGGATTCCCCGCTCGAAGAGTTCGAAATGCATGAACACGCCGAGCATGCCGAACACGCCGCCCATTCCGGCAGCGCGCTGATCTCGCAGGTGACCATGACTATCGCCGTGCTGGCGGTGGCCGCCGCCGTGGTCGCCAGCCTCGAGACCACCGAGGGCGACAAGACCATCGTCGCCAAGAACGACGCGGTGCTCGAACAGAACAAGGCCACCGATCAGTGGAATTTCTATCAGGCCAAGAGCCTGAAGAAGAACATCTACACCCTGGCCGCCGACCAGGGCGGACCCAAGGCGGCCGACTACGCCAAGACCGCGGCCAAGAATGAAACCGATCAGGCTGACATCAAGAAGCTGGCGACTGGACTGGAGGCGCGCCGTGACGCCGCCAGCGAGGCGGCCGAGGTCCATGAACGCCGCCATGGCCGCCTGACCATCGCCTCGACCCTGCTGCACATGTCCATCGCCATCGCCACCCTGGCGATCATCCTCACGCGCCGCTGGCCGTGGCTGGCGTCGCTGGCGCTGGCCGCCGGTGGCGCGGCGCTGGCGGTGTGGGCGTATCTTTAGGGGGCGGCGCTCGATGGCGCACTTTAGACGCAGAGTTCAAGTTGATATGCTGGCAGGGTAACGGGTCAGGCGCTCTTCTTGCCGTGGTTCAGCACATATTCGCGCAGGGCCGCGTTGATCCGCGTCTGGTAACCCTCGCCTCTGGATTTGAACCAATCGATCACATCGGCATCCAGGCGTAAAGACAGCAGCGTCTTCACGGGCTTATAGTACTTGCCACGCACGGCTCCAGACCAGTCCGGAACTTCCGGCATATCGCTGAAGTCAATCGCACTATCGGGCCTCGCTTCCAAAGCCCTCAATTCATTCAATAGCTTGGGTGAAATTGGATCAGAATTCCCCTTCTTCCTACGCCTTCCTTCTACCGCTTGCGCACGAACACCGTGCCGGCGGAATAGCCGGCGCCGAAGGAGCAGATGAGGCCGGTTTCGCCCGGGGCGAAATCGGCGCTCTTGCGATGGAAGGCGATGATGGAGCCGGCCGAGCTGGTGTTGGCGAATTCGTCGAGGATGATGACGTTCTCCTCCGCGCTCGGCTCGCGGCCGAGCACGCGCCGGCCGATCAGCTCGTTCATGTTGATATTGGCCTGGTGCAGCCACAGGCGCTTCAGATGCGTCGGATCGAGACCCAGGTCGGCGGCGTGGGCGAGGATCATGTCGGAGACCATGGGCACCACCTCGCGGAACACCTTGCGGCCCTCCTGGACGAAGAGCTTGTCCTTGGCCCCGATCCCTTCCGGGGCGCAGCGATTGAGGAAGCCGAAGTTGTTGCGGATGTTGTTGGAGAACTGGGTCTTGAGGCGCGCGCCGAGGATGTCCCAGCCGCCTTCGGCGCGGTCGACGGCCTCGAGGATCACGGCGGTGGCGACATCGCCGAAGATGAAATGGCTGTCACGGTCGCGGAAGTTGAGGTGGCCCGATGTGATCTCGGGATTGACCACCAGCACGGCGCGGGCGCCGGCGGCGATATAGTCGGCCGCGGTCTTGACGCCGAATGTCGCCGAAGAGCAGGCCACGTTCATGTCGAAGCCGAAACCCTCGATCCCCAGCGCCTCTTGCACCTCGATGGCCATGGCCGGATAGGCGCGCTGCATGTTGGAGGCTGCGCAGATCACCGCGTCGATCTCGCTGGCCGTTTTTCCCCAACGGGTGATAGCGTCCCTGGCCGCGGCCACGGCGATCTCGGCCAGGATCGAGATCTCGTCGTTGGGCCGCTCAGGGATGAGGGGGGCCATCACCCTCGGATCGGTGACGCCGGCCTTGTCCATCACATAGCGCGACTTGATGCCCGAGGCCTTTTCGATGAACTCGGGCGAGGAATGGATCAGCGCCTCTGTCGTCCCGGCCTCGATGGCAAAGGCGTGCTCGGCGTTGAAGAGATCGACGTAGCGGTTGAAGGTCTCCACCAGCTCGGCGTTCGAGACCGAGTGTGGCGGCGTATAAAGGCCGGTGGCGGCGATGACGGCCGAAGGCAAGGCTTCCCTCCCGAGGATAGGTTTCTGGCGCCCTGATAACACGTCCGTCGCCGGATGGAGATCGGGGCGTCGCTATTCCTTCAACAACGGCAGTGGCAGTCCGGGCGCCGGGCCGGCCGCCAGCACCTCGCGGCGGAAGCGGAAGAGTTCGGCTGGCCGGCCGCCGGTGTCGGCGTCGATGCGGCCCAGGCCCTCGACAAGGCCGGTGCGCTCCACGGCGCGGCGGAAGTTCTGCTTGTGCAGGGTGACCCCGGCGGTGGCCTCCACCGCCCGCTGCAGGGCCGAGAGGGTGAACTCCTCGCCGAGCAGCTCATAGATCACCGGCCGGTATTTCAGCTTGCCGCGCAGGCGCCCGACGGCGGTGGCGAGGATGCGGCGGTGGTCGGAGATCATTGGCGCGCCCAGCGCGGCGGCGAAGGCGTCCGGCTCGCCCGGCGCCCCGCCGCGGGCCCGGGCGCGGTCGCGCGCCGCCTCGGGGGCCAGCCCGGCCTCATAGAGCAGCTCATAGCGCTCGAGCACGCGCTCCTCGTTCCAGGGCGATCCCTCCAGGGCGAACAGCAGGCGCGCGCGGCCTCGCCGCTCGGCCGAGCGGCCGGCCCAGGTTTCCAAGGCCGGCGCGATCACCTCGTCGATCAGCTCGGGCCGGCCGCCGCGCCAGTCCTCCCACGGAAAGAACCGAGACCAGGAAGACCAGGCCGTATCCGGCGCCTCGGTGTCCACCGCCGCCGGGGCCAAGGCGAGGTAGCCGACCGAGATCACCCGCGCCCCGCCGGCGCCGACATCGGCCAGAGGCGCGTCGCGGCCCTTGTCGCCGAAGGTGTAGAGTTGCTCGACATAGCCGAGCTCGAACCTCGTCTGGCGGGTGACGAATTCGCGCAGGGCCAGCTCGAAGGTGCGATGATCGGCCGGATCGAAGGGGCCGAAGGGCAGGCCCTCAAGGGTCGAGACCCGCTCGGTGCGGCTATCCATCGGTCGCACCGTCAGCACCGACCCCTCGCCCTCGCGAAGGGCGATGATCACCGCCGAAAGGCCGATGACGACCGGCGTGGTCATTCGCTGTCGAACGCCGAGGGGGCGCCCGCGTACCCCGCCGCTTCGGAAAGCACGTGGAAGCGTTGAAGATAACGCCGTTCGGCCTCGGGCGGGGGCAGGGGCTCGATGACAAGGGCGTAACCGCGGGGCGCCTGGCCGAACAGGTTCAGCGCCTCCAGGGTCTCGAAGCCGGCCAGCTGGGTCGCCTCGAAAAAGGCGCAGGCCCGGTCGGCGTCCTTGATCAGGGCCTTGATCGGGGCCGGCGTCGCCGTGGGCAGGCCAAAGCGGATATGGATGGCCTGCTCCAGCCGGGTTTCGAACAGGCGGTAGTCGAAGCCGAGCGCCGCCTTGAAGGGCGAGATCATGTCACCGATCACATATTCGGCCGCATCGTGCAGCAAAGCCGCCAGGCGCCATTTGGGGGCCAGGCCCGGGCTGATGTGGGCGGCGATCTCCTCCACCACCACCGAGTGCTGGGCCACGGAAAACGGATGATCGCCGAGGGTCTGGCCATTCCAGCGCGCCACCCGCGCCAGGCCATGGGCGATATCCTCGATCTCGATATCCATCGGCGAGGGATCGAGCAGATCGAGCCGGCGGCCCGACAGCATCCGCTGCCAGGCGCGTGGCGCAACATCCCTGGCGCGTCGGGTGGCCAAAAGCACTTTCCTTTCCGGGCATGGCGCGGCGAGCGGGCACTATAGCCCCAAAAGCGCGCCTTTGTGGCGCGCTTCGTCCCGGCCCCGCCAGAGACGGCGCGGGCAGAGCGTCTGGCGCGGCTGCCTAGGCCGGGACGCCGCCGGCCAGTTCGCGGTGGGCGGTTTCGGCGGCGCGGCGGACGGCGGCTTCGTCGCCAGCCCAGAGGATCGAGCGCGAGGCGGAGACGACGAGGCCCAGGCCATCGGCCCGGGCGCCCACCGTCTTCACCTCGGCGGCCGAGCCGCCCTGTTCGCCCACGCCCGGCGCCAGGAAGGCGAGGTTCGGCGCGGCGCGGCGGACGAGCGCCATGTCGTCCAGGGCCGTGGCGCCCACCACCAGCATGACATTGCCCTGCCGGCTCCAGGTCTCCTCGGCCCGGCGGGCGACGGCCTCGAACACCGGCACGCCGGCGAGGTCCGCGTCCTGGAAGCGATCGGCGTCGGGATTGCTGGTGCGGCACAGGACAACGGCGCAGCGGTCGGGCCGGCCGAGGAACGGCGTCACCGCATCGTCGCCCATATAGGGGTTCACGGTCACCGCGTCGGCGTCATAGCGCTCGAAGGCCTCGCGGGCGTACATCTCGGCGGTGGATCCCACGTCGCCGCGCTTGGCGTCGAGGATCACCACCGCGTGCGGATAGCGCTGGTGGATGTAGTCGATGGTGACGGCGAGATCCTCTTCGGCTCCCACCGCCGCGTGATGGGCGAACTGCGGCTTGAAGGCGCAGACCAGATCGCCCACCAGATCGACGATGTAGCGGTTGAAGGCCAGCACCGGCCGGGGCGAAGCGGCGATCGCCGGCGGCATGCGCTCGATGATCGGGTCGAGGCCGACGCAAAGGGATCCGCCCGAGGCCTCCCAGGCGCGCATGAGTTTCTTGGCGAAGTCCAAGCGAGTCTCTCCTGATCGCCAACCTCTACGGCGCGCGGGACAGCGATTCAAGCCAGGCGGCCGCGCCTCATCCCATTTTGAAACCGCACAGCTTGTTTCCGTCGAGGTCGCGGAAGTAAGCGAAATAGACGTTGGGGTTGCGCTCTCCTGGCGCCCCTTCGTCGGTCGCGCCCAGCGATAGCGCCTTGGCGTGGAAAGCGTCGACTTCCTCTCGGGTGTCGAAGCTGAAGCCGCCCATGGTTCCGTTGCCGATCGTGGCGGCCTTGCCATCGTGGGGACCAAGGACGGCGAACATGCCGGTATCCTTGCCGCGATAGAACCGGCCGCCGGAGGGATGCTCGAACACGCCGCGCCAGCCGATCGAACCCATCAGCTCGTCATAAAAGGCCTTGGCCTTGCTAAGATCATTCGATCCGACGGTCATATAGGTGATGTTGGCCACGGCGCGGTTCCTCCCAAGGTTTTGTCGACCACGATCTCTATCGGCGATCGAGGGGATTGGGAATTGGCTTGTCCGCGCCAGGTCTATTCGTCGGTGGCCTCGATCTGTTCGCCGGCGGCGACCTTGTAGTCGTTCTGCTGCATATTGACCGGGGCGGAGGCCGACATCTGAACATAGAGGTCGATGTCGCCCGTCGCGCCGTCGGCCGAGCCCACGGTCACGGTGGCGATCTGGTCGGCGTCGAGGAATTTGTTGAAGGCGTCGGTTCCGGCCATACGATCATAAACGCGGATGATCTTGCCTTGGCCTTGGGCGTGAACGGTGAAATCCATCACTCTACTCCTTGGATTACTGTCTACCAGGTAGCCGGCGGTCTGCCGGCCGCTTGACAAAAGCATCCCGACGTTGGGGAGTAAATGCAAGGGGATGAACCGCGAGAGGTGAGAGTGCTATGGACTGGGCGAAGATCATGGCGCCGCTGTCGGGCGGCGAGGGAGACCGACGGATCGTCGCCGCCGCGGCGAGCGTGGCCGAGGCGTTCGGGGCCGAGCTTGCCTGCGTCTACGCCCCGGCCGATGTGGCCGATCTCATTCCGTGGATGGGCGACGGCTTCATGGGCGGGGTCCAGGCCACGGCGGTGGAGAGCATCCGCCAGGCGGCGGCCGAGGGCGAGGCCTCGGCGCGGGCCGTGGTCGAGAACTGCGCCTATGACAAGAAGAGCTTTGTTTCGCTCAAATCCCCGGTCTGGTCGGCCCTGGCCATGGAAGGGCGGCTGGCCGATGTGATCGTGTTTGATGACTCGGCCGCGCGGGGCAAGGGCTCACTGGCCGAGATCTTCCAGCAGGTGGTGGCCAACGAACAGCGGCCGACGATCGTCGCCAGGCCCGGGCTGAAGGTCGGCGGAACGGTGGCCGTGGCCTGGGATGGCGGCAAGGAAGCCAGCCGCGCCATGCGCACCTCCCTGCCGCTGTTGCAGAAGGCGGCGCGGGTGGTGATCCTCAGCGTACCGACGGCGTCTTCGCGCAAGTGCGATCCGCCTCGGCTCCAGGCGTTCCTTTCGGCGCGGGGCGTCACGTCCGAGATCGAGACATTGGAGGCCACTGGCGAGGCCGGCCCGATCCTGGTCAAGGCTGCCAAGGCGATGGAAGCCGATTTCCTGGTGGCCGGGGCCTTCGGCCATACGCGCCTCAGGGAATTCATCTTCGGCGGCGCCACGCGCACCTTCTTCAACGCCGACGCCCCGTCGCTCTTCATCTCCCACTGATCCTCAAATCTTCGGAGCGTCCATGCCCCTGTCGCGTGTCGTCATGCGCCTGGCCCGCAATCCGGGCACGGAATTCGCCGGCGGCGACGATCATCGGGGCTATTCGCTGGTGGCGCCGCTAACGCCCGACGGCCACCTCGACGCCGCCGCTTATGCCAAGGATCGCGAAGCCTGCACGGTGCATCGCTTCGCCCCGGACGAGGATCCGGTGGACGGCAAGCTTGGCCGGCGGGGCGAGCGCTGGTTCTTCGACTATGGCGAGGCGGAAGGGCTGGACGACGAGCCGCTCTATCGCCTCGGATCGCGTCGCTTCGCGGTGGGAGAATATGTGACCATCACCGACGAGGACGGCCGGCCGCTGACCTACAAGGTCACAGAGGTGACGGCGGCTCGAGGCCCCTTATCCTTCGTCCCTATCCCCCGACATTGGCTTTGAGCAGATCGCGGACGGCGTCGCGCAGTTCGTCGTGGTCGTCGGTCTTGGCCATCATGGTGGCGACCACCAGCGGGCCGGTCTGGGGCCCGCGGGCTTCGTAGCCGACCATCTTATAGCCGCTGGGGCCGGGGGTGTCGGAGGCCAGGATGAAGCTTCGCCGCACGCCGCCGCCCGGTTCATTGATATGGATCTCGGCGCCGTTGTCGCCGGCGTTGACGGTGACCCCGGCGCCGCCGGCGTGGCTGCCGCTGACCGCTGTCGAATTGCCGACCTTGACCTGGGCGCCGCCGTCGGCGTCGTGATCGCTGCCATTGGCGTGAATGTGGATGCCCGGAAGGTCGATATCGACACGATCCTTGTCGGCCCCCGGCGTCCCGGCGGCCTTGTTCGGGGGCGGTATCTCGCCGCGCAGTTTGGCTTCCAGCGGGGAGAGGGCGGCGTTGGCGTCGCCGCCGTCCAGGGAGACGAGCTGGAGGGTGACCTGGCCGCCGTCGTCGGTGGCGTATTCGCAACTCTTGTTGTCGGGCGCGATGCTCTTGCGGGTGAGATCACCCTCGTCGTCAGGGCAGACAAGCGCGTCCACCACCTTGAGCGGCGTGACCGCATGCGGCTTGGGGTGCGGCGGATTGCAGGCCGCCAGGGTTAGCGCCGCGCCGGCCGCCGCCAATAGACTCAACCTCGAATTCATCGCGCGATCTCCCTCGTCACAGGCCGATGTGGGGCCAGGCGGCGGCTTCGGTCCAGTGAATTAGAGGTAAGGAATGGAGGACCCACCTCTCCTACAGCGGGAGGGAACCATCCCCATGTCGGAGCCATGGGAGGGGTTACGAGACTGGCAACCTAACCCCTCATCTTCCCACGCCTTTCAGGTTCCCACGCCTTTCAGGCGCGGGCCCCTTCTTCTCCCTCTGGAGACGAGAGTCTCTACTGTTGCCCCGGCCTCGCCCCGGAGCCCTCGCGCCTGGCCAGGAACGCCAAGCGTTCGAAGAGATGCAAATCCTGTTCGTTCTTCAGGAGGGCGCCGTGGAGCGGGGGGATCAGCTTGGTGGGATCGCGCTCGCGCAGCGCTTCGTCGTCGATATCCTCGACCATCAGCAACTTGAGCCAGTCGAGGAGCTCGGAGGTGGAGGGCTTCTTCTTCAGGCCCGGCACCTTGCGCATGTCGTAGAAGATGCGCAGGGCCTCGGCCACCAGCTTCTGCTTGATGCCCGGATAGTGGACATCGATGATCGCCCGCATGGTCTCTTCGTCGGGGAAGCGGATGTAGTGGAAGAAGCAGCGGCGCAGGAAGGCGTCGGGCAGCTCCTTCTCGTTGTTGGAGGTGATCAGCACCACCGGGCGGATCTTGGCCTTGATGGTCTCGTCGGTCTCATAGACGTAGAACTCCATGCGATCGAGTTCCTGCAACAGGTCGTTGGGGAACTCGATATCGGCCTTGTCGATCTCGTCGATCAGCAGCACCGGCCGCTCGGGGGCGTCGAAGGCGTCCCACAGCTTGCCGCGCTTGATATAGTTGGAGACGTCCTTGACGCGCTCATCGCCCAGCTGGCTGTCGCGCAGACGGGTGACGGCTTCGTATTCATAGAGACCCTGCTGGGCCTTGGTGGTGGACTTGATGTGCCAGGTGATCAGAGGCGCATCGAGGGCCTTGGCGATCTCATAGGCCAGCACGGTCTTGCCGGTGCCGGGCTCGCCCTTGATCAAGAGGGGCCGCTCCAGGGCGATGGCCGCGTTGACCGCGATCTTCAGATCGTCGGTGGCGACATAGTCGCGCGTGCCTTCGAAACGCTTGCTCATTCACGGCTCCGGAAAACGAGGCGCCAATCGCCCCCTCGAACAGATGTTCGAATTCGCGGCCACCGTAAAGGGCGCGGCGGGACATTCAAGAGGTTGGTCGTCAGGTATCCCTTCTCTTCCCCCCGTGGGGGAAGTACCGGCGAAGCCGGGGATGGGGGCTCCAGCTTGAAGCCGGCGTCTCAGTCCGGCTGGAGCCCCCTCCACCGCTTCGCGGTCCCCCTCCCCCAAAAGGGGGAGGAGAGCGCTGTTTCGACAACCGAGGCGCCTAAGGCTAAGAAGCGCGGTGACCGCCTTCCGCCCACCCTTGATTCTCGCCAGCGCCAGCCCTCGGCGGCTGGAGCTGCTGGCTCAGATCGGGATCGCGCCGGAAGCGGTGGATCCGGCGGATATCGACGAGGCGATCCTCAAGGGCGAGACGCCGAGGCTGGCGGCCCAGCGGCTGGCCGGCGCCAAGGCCGCCGCCGTGGCGGCGCGCCATCAGGGGGCGTTCGTGCTGGGCGCCGACACCCTCGTCTGCGTCGGCCGGCGGATACTGGGCAAACCGGCCACGCGCGAAGCGGCGGCGGCGATGCTGGGTCTTCTTTCCGGACGCGGGCACCGGGTGTTGACCGGGGTGAGCGTGATCGCGCCGGGCGGTCGCGTGGCCGGGCGTCTGGCCGAGGCGCGGGTCAAGATGAAACGGCTTTCCAAGGCCGAGACGCAAAGCCTTCTCGACAGCGAGGAATGGCGCGGCGCGGCTGGCGGTTATCGCATCCAGGGGCTGGCCGGCGGCCATGTAACGGGCCTGATCGGCTCCTATACGGCCGTGGTGGGCCTGCCGCTTTATGAGAGCGCGAGCCTCCTCACCGGCCTGGGGTATGAACGATCATGAGCGAGCGGCGGCTTTATCTGGATGCGGGGATCGGCGAGCGCCGTGGCGTGGTCAGCCTCGATGGCCGGCCCGAGCGCTTGCTGATCGAGCGCGACGGCGACGCCGCCTGTCAGGCGCTGGGCGCTAGGAGCGTGGCGCGGGTGCGGGCCATCGAGAAAGGGCCCGGCCTGGCGTTTCTGGAACTCGCCGAAGGGCCGGACGCCGTGCTCAACCTCACCCCCGAGGCCGGCAAGCTGGCCGCCGGGGCCATGATCGAGATCGAGATCCGCGCCGAGGCTCGGTCCGGCAAGGGCGCCTCGGTCCGCTTTGTCTCGCCCGCCGAAGGCCCGCCGCGCCTCATCGCCGCCGCGCCGCCGATGGAAGAGCGCCTCCAGGCCTTCGCCCGCGAAGCGACGATCCAGACCGGCGCCATCGCCCGTTCCATGGCCGACGGGGCCCAGGACGAGGCGCTGGAAACGATCTTCCCACTGCCGGGCGGCGGCTCCCTGGCCGTCGAGCCGACCCGCGCCCTCACCGCCGTGGATGTCGACCTGGGCGCCCGGGCCGGCGAGGAGGCCAAGCGCGCCGCCCGCGCCGCCAATTTCGCCGCCCTGAACGCCGCCGCCCGCATCCTTAGGCTCAAGGGCCTGGGCGGGCTGGTGGTGATCGACCTGGTGGGCCGAGGCCACGACGGACCGGCGATGCTCTCGGCCGCGCGCCTGGCGTTCTCGCCGGATAATCCGGGCGTGGCCCTCGGCCCGGTCAGCCGGTTCGGCACGCTGGAGATCACCGTGCCCCGCCGCGCCCGGCCCGCGCTCGATATCCTGCGCGGCGAAGAGGGCGCGGTGAGCGCGCTCACCCATGCGCTGGCCCTGATCCGCGCCCTGGAGCGCGAGGCGATCGCCGACGGGGGCGGGCGTTTCGAGGCCGTGGCCGCGCCGGCGACCGCCGAGTACGCCGCTCCGCTGCTGGCGCGCCTCACCGAGCGGCTGGGCGCCAGGCTCACCCTGCGCGAAGACCCCGGCCTGGCCCTTGGCGCCTACCAGGTGGCGCGGCTATGAGCGCGCCGGTCTGCGCGATCTGTGGCAAGCCGGCCCACCCCGACTATCGGCCCTTCTGCTCGGCCAGGTGCGCCAATGTCGACCTCAACCGCTGGCTCTCCGGCGCCTATGCGATCCCCGCCGAAACGCCGGAAGAGGACGACAGCGCCCGCGAGGACGACGGGGAATCCTGAGCCGCGCCGATCCTGGACAAGGCGCGGACCCTTGCCTATAGACACCCCTCCCCAAACCCGGCCTGGGTAGCTCAGTTGGTAGAGCAGCGGACTGAAAATCCGCGTGTCGGTGGTTCGAATCCGCCCCCAGGCACCATTTTTCGTTTCGCCGTAGACTGTGGCTGGGGCCGAAAAATACGCTGAAATCAGCCCGCTATCCGAAGCGGAATCCGTCGACGGCGCACACATTACCCAATCGATCAGCCGGGGTTGGCGCTGCTAGGCCGCCGCCTTGCCCATGTAGGCCTCATCATATATATCCATAAATATACACAAACTCATCTACATTGAGGCCCGCCATGGCGCTAAACGTGAACAATCCGGAGGCCGATACGCTCACGCGCCGCTTCGCTCAGATGGCGGGTGTGGGTGTCACCGAGGCCATCGTCATCGCCATGAAGGAGGCCATCGCCCGGCGACGCGATTCCGAAACCCCGCTGGAAACCGCCGCGCGGCTGCGCGGCAAATATGGCGTTGCGCTCAAGGAGAGGGCGCGAAAGCCGCTCCCCCGCGGCGCTTTCGACGGGATGTGGGAAGATCGCTGATGTTCGTGGACGCTTGCGCGATCATCGCCCTGCTTAGCGAAGAGCCAGAGGCGGAGCGCGTTTCCCGCGCCTTGGCGTCGGCGTCGGCGAGGATCACCTCGCCTGTTGCGGTGCTGGAGGCCGTGCTGGGGCTGGCGCGCGCCGAGAAATTCGACATGGGGGTGGCGGCGGTCGAACCCATAGTGCTGGAATTTTTGGAGGCGCGAGACATCGAAATCCGCGACCTGCCTCCGGCGCCGGAAACGGTGCGTCTCGCCGTGAGCGCGGCCGACCGTTACGGTTCTGGACGCCGCAGGCTCAATCTCGGCGATTGCCTGCACTACGCCTGCGCCAAATATTATCGGACGCCGATCCTCGCCACCGCCGACGAGTTCCGCCAAACCGATCTTGAGACCGTTCCCTGAGAACGGCGAGGCTCGCCCGCCCGCAAAAAGAGGAGGCCCGCGGGGTATGGCGCAGGTTGACGGATTCGACCGCCGGCCCTCACCGCACCTTCAGCGCCAGGATCACCAGCAGGGCCGATAGCCCCAGGTGCACGAGCATGAAGCGCACCAGGACCTGGCTGTTGGACCAACCGAGCTCCTTGCGGCAATGGTCGTGCAGGGGAAACCTCACGCCGGCCAGCACCTTGAGCCTGAAGAACCGCAGGAGAGCGACCTTGACCAGGCCCGTGGCGCCGTTGAGAAGCAGCATCGAGCCCACCAGGGCCAGGAAGAGCGGGTTGTCGGTGGCCACGACCAGCATGCCGATCATCAGGCCGATGGGCCGCGAGCCGGCGTCGCCCATCAGGACCTGGCTCGGCGGGGCGTTGTACCAGAGATAGCCGGCCACGCAGCCGACCATCAGGAAGGCCATGATCGCCCAGTTGGCGCCCTCGGGGATGAAGGGGATGTGCAGGTGGCGCGCCACCTGCTCGTTGCCGAGCACGGCGTAGAGCAGGCCGCCCAGCAGCATCATGGCCGTGGCGCTGAGGCTGCCGGAAACGCCGTCCACGCCGTCGGAGCAGTTGGTGGCATTGATCGCCAGCCAGATCACCCCGGCGGCGATGGGCGTGGCCAGCCAGGGCGAGAGAACGATGGTCTCCTTCCATCCCGGCAGCCAGATGGTGGTCGGCTTCAGGCCATAGATCACCAGGGCCGCGCCGAGGGCGATGGCGAGGTCCATGGCCGCCAGCTGATATTCGCTGAACCCGCCGCGGCGATCGTCAAGAAAGCCGACGATCATGGCCGCGACCATGAAGGGCAGGGTGAGGAGGGGCCGGGCCGTCAGGGGCACGAAGAGCAGGGCGGCCAGGCAGAAGATGGTCACAAAGATCAGGCCGGCGCTCACCGGCTTGCCGAGACTCTTGTCGGCGTCGACGGCGAAGGCGCGTCCGCGGTCGGTGGGAAGGCGGCCCCAGAGCCTGGGCAGCGCGATCCAGGTGGCGAGGGCCGAGACGGCGAAGCCGACGGCGGCGAGAAAGAAGAAGGAATTGAATAGGCGCAGCGGCCCCCAGGCGCCGCCGATAGCCCCGTAGATCCAGTTCAGCATGAGAGGTGCATCGACTCGGCGGCTTTGAGGGCTTTTCAGCCAATACGGCGGCTGTGTCGAGGCGCCCCTTCCGCGCGGGTGAGGGGCCACGCCGGCGCTTGCATCCTACAAGCCGGTCAGGGCAAGCAGGATCGCGGCCGAGCGCAGACGCAACACCGGGGGCGAGCGCCACGCATGGGCCGCGACACCCGCACTGAAAGGGAAGGAAACCTATGACCGATATCCTCGATCTGGGCGGCAGAGTCGCCCTTGTCACCGGAGCGGGGCAGGGGGTGGGCCGACAGGTCGCCCTGCACCTGGGGACGGCGACGGGCAGCGGCGGCGTGGCCGTCAACGACTATGTGCTGGAGCGCGCCGAAGCGGTGGTCCAAGAGGTCCGCGCCGCGGGCGGCAAGGCCATCGCCGTCCAGGCCGACGTCTCCAGCCAGGAGAGCGTCAAGGCGATGGTGGAGAAGACCCGCGCCGAGCTCGGCCCGGTGGGGGTGCTGGTCAACAACGCCGGCAACGCCGGGGCCAATCCCTCCCCGGAGCTGCGCAAGCCGTTCTGGGAGACCGGGCCAGAGGTGTGGCAGAGCTTCATCGGCGTCAATTTCTATGGCGTGATCAACTGCACGGCCGCCGTGATCCCCGGCATGATCGAGCGGCAGGCGCCCGGCCGGATCATCACCATCATCTCCGACGCCGGCCGGTGGGGCGACGCCAATATGGAGATCTACGCGGCCTCCAAGGCCGGCGCCGCCGGCTTCATGCGCTCGGTGGCCCGCACACTCGGCCGCAATGGGATCACCGCCAATTCGGTGGCCATCGCCCTGACCGCGACGCCGGCCGTGCAGCGCACCCTGGAGGGCGACCAGGAGCGCCTCAAGCGGCAAATGGAAAAATATATCATCCGCCGGCCGGGCCAGCCGCAAGACATCGCCAATATGGTGCTGTTCCTGGCCTCGGACGCCTCGAGCTGGATCACCGGACAGGTCTATCCGGTGAACGGCGGCTTTACTCTGGCGCTCTGAGGCGGGGCGCCCGATGGCGTTCAACATGGATATCCGCCCGGACGATCTTTCCAGCGAGGCGAGCCGCGCGCTCGTGCGTCTGCACCTGCTGGGGATGCACGCGACCTCGCCGCCGGAGCATGTGTTCGCCCTGAACCTTTCGGGCCTCCAGGCGCCGGGGGTGACGCTCTGGAGCGCGTGGGACGGCGAGGCCATCATGGGCATGTGCGCGCTCAAGGAACTCGACGCCCGGTCGGGAGAGCTGAAGTCGATGCGGACTCATCCGGACCATCTGCGCCGGGGGACGGCGAAGGCCCTGCTGGAGCACGTCATCGCCGAGGCGCGAAAACGTGGCTATACGCGGCTCAGCCTTGAGACCGGGCGCGGGCCAGCCTTCGAGCCGGCGCTGGCGCTCTACCGGCGGCGCGGCTTTGTCGATGGCGCGCCGTTCGCCGACTACCGGGGCGGGGATTTCAGCCAGTTCCTGCACCTGGCGCTCGTCTGAACGCCCTCGGCGAGGCCCAGCTGGACCCGATCCAGAGCGCCGCCGTAACCGCCAATTCGCCCAGGGAGATGACGGTCTGGATGGCGGTCAGGCCGAGCAAACCGAAGCCCAGCCTCACGGCCACCAGCCAGGAGAGGGGGAGCTGGAGCAGCCACTGGCTGGCGAAGGGGATGATCGCGCCGGTCCGGGTGGCGCCGGCGCCGCGGATGGCAAAGCAGAGGATGCGGGTGCCGGCGTCGGCGACGATGCCGAGGCCCAGGACCCGCAGGGGCGTGACGGCCAGGGCCAGGGTCGCCGGATCGCGCAGGAAGGGACCGAGCAGCAGGCGCGGGGCCAGGAGCGCGAGCAGGCCCAGCGGCCCGAAGAGGACGAGGCCGGCGCCGGCGGCGCGCCAGCCCCAGCGCCTGGCCTCGGCGGTCTCGCCCCGACCCAGGGCCTGGCCGACCAGGGTGGCGGCCGCCATGCCCAGCGCCGCGGCCAACTGCAGCGGCACGGTGGAGAGCGAGACCAGCACATTGGCCGCCGCCACCTGGGCCACGCCCAGGCGTCCGACGATGACGAAGGCGATCATCAGGCCGACCTGCAGCAGGGCTTGCTGAACGCTGATCGGCCAGCCGAGGGACGCGATGGCGCGGGCGTCGGCGTGGCCGAGGTTCGCGCGCCAGTCCCGGAGCGGGCCGCCTTGGGCCGTGGCGAGAGCCAGTTGAATGAAGATGCCGGCGAGGGCGGCGAAGGTGGTGCCCCATCCTGATCCGGCCGCGCCTTGCGGGGCCATGACGCCGACGCCGAAGATGAACACGAAGGTGGCGAGGATCTGGATCGGGGCCGTGAGGGCCGTGACCAGGAAGGCGATTCCCGGCCGGCCGGCGCCGATCCAGGAGGCGTTGATCGGGATGGTGACGGCGAAGAACACCAGGGAAGGGGCGGCCGCCCGGGCGTAGGCCACGCCCAGGGCGGCGACGGGGGAATGGGGAATCATCGCCGGCAGGATCGCCGGAGCCGCCAGCCACAGGCCCCCGGCCAGGAACGCGCCCAGGGGGACCGAGAGGATCAGGGCGCCCAGAAGACTCTGGGCCTGGCGTTGCGCGAGGCCGGCGCCGACGGCGCGGGAGATGGTGGCCTGGACCGCGGCGTCGACGCCATAGAGGACCGCCAGGAAGACGCCGAACACCGCGCCGCCAGCGCCCACGGCCGCCAGGGCGGCGTCGCCCAACCGTCCGAGCATGGCGAGACCCGCCATGCTCACCCCGCTCTGGATGAAGAAGAACAGGCTGAGCGGGGCGGCTAGTCGGCCGATTACCCACGCGGGCGATGGCTTGGGCATCGGCGGATTGGCGGCGCGCGCCTGGAGGGTGATGGTCATCGCCGGAGCTTTCGAACCTTGGGCGAGCTCAGGCTAGACGCGAGGACGATTTCGATACATTGAATTCGCCTGATGGCTGATCTCACGGAAATGCAAATCAGGAAGGTCGATGGCGGCCTGCTGCTGGTGTTCCGCGAACTGCTGCGCCGGCGCCGCGCCACCCAGGTGGCGGACCATCTGGGCCTTAGTCCCTCGGCCATCAGCCACGCCCTGACGAGGCTGCGCGACGTGTTCGGCGATCCGCTGTTCATCCGCCGCTCGCATGGGCTGGAGCCGACCCAGAGGGCCATCGAGCTGGGGCCGAGGATCGAGGCCCTGATCGACGCCATCGGCCTGGCGGTCTCCAATGACGCGGCCTTCGACCCGGCCGCCAGCCGCCGACGCTTTCGCATCGCCTGTCCCGACGAGGTGGCTTCTCTGGTGGGCGACCGGCTGGTGGAGATCTTCCGCCGCGAAGCGCCCGGGGCCAATGTCTCCATGCGCCGGGCAGTGCTGGATCGCGCGCTGCGCGCCGTGCGGCGTGGGGAAGCCGATGTGGCGATCGGGGTGTTCGACCAGGTTCCAGCCGGCTTCAAGGCCGAGGTGCTGTACGACGACGAATATTGCGTGATCGCCAGGGCCGATCACCCCACCGTCGGCGAGGCGGTCGATCCCTATACCTATGGGGCCATTGGCCATGTGTTCGTCGGCAATCCCGATGGCGCCATGGCCGATGAGGCGCCGCTCGACCGGGAGGCCCTGGCGCTGGCCTATGGCACGATGCCGGGGCCGGAGGTGGTGCGGACCCAGGCCTATGTGAACCAGTGGGAGACGGCCATGCTGATCGTGTCGGGCAGCGACGTGCTGGCCGATTGCCCGCGGCGCCTCGCCAGCCGTTTCGCCGCGCGGCTGGGCCTGAAGATCGTCGAGGCCCCGTTCGCGCCGTTCCGCTTCATTGTGCGCACCGTGCGCCGGGCCGATACGCCCGATCCCGGCCTGGACTGGCTCCTGGGGCGGCTGGCGGAGGCAATCGCGGGTTAGGTGGAGGAGATGGCGCCGGTAAACGACGCCCCCTTTAGACCAGCACGTTCAGCCCCTCCAAACCATGGAAGAAAGGCGACGGCCGCCACCGCGCGGGCTCGCCGGGTTCGGCGAGGCGCAAGGTTGGGAAACGTTCGAACAGGCGCTGGATGGCGATCCTGGCTTCCAGCCGCGCCAAGGGGGCGCCGATGCATAGATGAGGGCCGCCGCCGAAGGCGATGTGGGCGCCGTCGCGCCGGGCGATGTCGAAGCGGTGGGGACCCGGGAAGGCGGCCGGGTCGCGGTTGGCGGCGGCGATCATCACCGCGACCACCTGACCGGCGCGGATTGGACAGCCGCCGATCTCCAGATCGTTCGAGGCCACGCGCTGGGTCCCGCCGGTGGGCGGATCGAAGCGCAGAATCTCCTCCACGGCCGGGCCAATCAGCGCCGGCTCCGCGCGCAGCCGCTGGAGCTGATCGGGATGGCGCAGAAGGCGGTTGACGCCATTGGCGATCAGGTCGGCGGTGGTGACGTTGCCGCCCAACAAGAGGTTGAAACAGTTGACGCGGATCTCGCTATCGCTGAGGGCGCCGCTGGCGGCCTGCTCGGCCAGGAGGTCGGAGATCAGGTCATCCCGCGGGTTGCGCCGGCGCGCGGCCATGGCCTCGTCCAGATAGTCGCTCATCGCCTCGCTGGCCGCCTTGGTGGCGGCGCGGCTCTCCTCGGATGGATCAGCGTCGAATATGGCCAGGGCGGCCTCCGACCATGCCCGGAACTGGTCGAAATCGGCGGTGTCGACGCCGAGCAGATGGCCGATCACCGCGACCGGAATCGGGGCGGCGTAGTCGGTGAGGACGTCGAAGCGGCCGGGCGGTAGCGATTCGATGCGGTCGTTCACGATCGTTTCGACGACCGACGCGATCGCTGCGACACGCCGAAAGAGCGCCGCCTGGATTGGCCGGCGGACGCGCGTGTGGTCGGGATCGTCCATCCAGCCGATGCCGCTGTCGCGATCACCGGGGCGGTTCATGTCCGCCGGCTTGAAGGCATGGATGAGCGCGCCCGGCTCGGCGCGGTCGGCGTCCTTCCATTGCGCCGGATCGTTCAGCCAGGCGCGGGCGTCGGCAATGCGGGTGAGTATGAAGCTGCGCGAGGCTTCGTCGTGATGAACCGGATCGTTCGCCCGCAGCTGGTCGAAGACCCCGTGCCTGTCATCGTGCGGATCGGTCATTGGAGGCTCCTCCCGGCCCCTATGAGACCGCAAAGCCGGAGATGAGCCGAGTGAAATCAACAGACAAGTGATTTTGGTTTTGATGAAATCTTTGCGCCCCTAGGCCGTCCACCAGGGTTCAGCGGCTCGCGCGTCTTGCTCATACCTTAGGCGTCGCCGGCCGCTTCAGGCCGGACGGCGGCTCGTTTATTCGTCATGGTGCGGTGCAAAATGCATCGCCGTAGTTAGGAAAATTATGCCTTAAACTTCAATGTTTCCTGAATAATGCGCCGCAATGTAATCCATGTTCCACGAGCGGCCGGATCAAATTTGCGATCCGGTGGGCCTCTTGACGGCGTAAAAAGGGGTTGCCAAAGGACCCCCGCCGCAAGTCTAACAACTCGGTAAGGGGGGCCGACGCGCCGACGGCGCAGAGCCCTTGTCATTCAATGGGCTCGATCAACCAGGAACCGGCGACAGATGCTCGAAATTAGGCGAACCTCTCCCATCATTGCGCTGATCGGCGCTGTCGCGCTCCTTGCGAGCGCTCCAGCCATGGCGCAGACCGCCGCTCCGGCGCCTGCCGCGGCCCCGGCCGCCGCGGCGGACAACACCGCCGCCGCGCCTGCCACCGATACGCCGCCGGTCAACGCCGAAGGCATGAAGGTCGGGGGCGCCGACAACGGCAAGCTCACCCCGATCCGCATGTTCATGCAAGCCGACCTGGTGGTTAAGGTGGTGATGATCGGCTTGCTGGTCTGCTCGATCCTCTCCTGGACCCTGCTGATCATAAAGCTCGTCGAGTTCCGCAGCCTGAGGACGACCTCGGACAAATTCCTGGAGACGTTCCGGGGCGCCCGGTCGGTCACCGAGATGGGCACGATCGCCGAATCCGAGGATTTCGCCGGCAACCCGATGGCCGACATGGCAGCCGCCGCCTCGGCCGAGGTGGAGCTTTCCCGCCAGGCCGGCCTCAGCGTCGCGGGCGAAAACAAGGATTCGACCATTACGCGCGCCACGACCGCCATCGGCGCGGTGCAATCCTCCCTCGCCCGTCGCCTTTCCGGCGGCATGCAGTTCCTGGCGTCCGTGGGCGCCAACGCCCCGTTCATCGGGCTGTTCGGCACCGTCTACGGGATCATGAATTCCTTCATCGGCATCGCCAACACCAACACCACCAACCTCGCGGTCGTGGCCCCGGGTATCGCCCAGGCACTACTGGCCACCGGCATCGGCCTCTTCACCGCCATCCCGGCGGTGGTCTTCTATAACTACTTCCAGACCCAGATCACCGGCTATGGCGCCCGCTCGGAAGGCTTCGTCGCCGAACTGGAGAACGCGATTTCCCGGCAGCTCGACAAGGGAGCCTAGGGCGTATGGCCGCTAAACTCGCAGGGTCAAGCGGCGGCCGGTACGACGTCGCGCAGAACGCCTCGATCAATGTCACGCCGTTCGTGGACGTGATGCTGGTTCTGCTGATCATCTTCATGGTGGCCGCGCCTCTGGCCAGCGTGACGATCAAGGTGGCGCTCCCCACGGCGGCGGCGAAACCCGCGCCCAATCCGCCCAAGCCGGTCTATATCTCGATCAAGAAGGACGGCCGCGTATTCGTGGGCGACAACGCCTCCGACATGGACACCTTGGGCGATGATCTCAAGGCGGCCGTGGGCGCGCGCGATCCTTCCAAGGAGCGGATCTTCATCCGGGGCGACCAGGACGTGATGTATCAGGATTTCATGGCCGTGATGAACAAGCTGCAGGACAACGGCTTCTACAGCGTGGCCCTGGTGGGTGAGGACAAGTCCGGGCTCAAGAAATGACCGATACCCCGCCCGCTTCCGCACCGGCGATCGATATCGCCCACCCCTCGCACAATCCGTTCGATCTGCCGCGCCCGAGGCGTAACAACGGCCTGATCATCGGCCTGATCGTCGCCGGACTGTTCCACGGGATCATCGGCTATTATCTGTGGTCGGCGAAATTCAAGCCGAAGTATGAGCAATACTCCGATGAGAAGACCGATGCGCAGCTGATCAAACCGCCGCCGCCGCCACCTCCGCCGCCACCTCCGCCCCCACCGCCGAAGAACCTGCCGCCGCCGCCGGTTCAGCCGCGTCCGCCGGCCGTGCTGGCGCCCAATATTCCGCCGCCGCCGCCGCTCTTCATCAAGCCGGTTGAGGCCCCCAAGCCGCAGCCCCCGGTTCAGGCGGAATCCAAACCGCCGCCGCAGCGGCCAACGGTGATTTCGAACCCCGATTGGCTGCGCAAGCCTAACGGCGACGATCTGGCCGACGCCTATCCCGAGCGCGCTCAGCGTCTGGGCGTGGGCGGGCGCGCCGAGCTTTCCTGCTCGGTGACGGAAAAGGGTTCGCTTAGCGATTGTAGCGTCGTCTCGGAGGATCCGCCGGATCAGCAATTCGGCGCCGCGGCGATGAAGCTCACCAAGAAGTTCCAGATGCGGCCCCAGACCCGTGACGGTCAGCCGGTTGGCGGCGCTCGCGTCACCATCCCGCTGCGCTTCGTGCCGGCGGCGCCGGAATAGGGCCGCCCGGCTCCGATCGTCGATAACAACCCCGGAGGCGCGTTCTCCGGGGTTTTTCGTGGCGGGTCTCGGCTTGATCGCCACCCCCTTCGCGACTAAACGAGACGCCTTCCCGAAGAATGCCGCCTTAGCTCAGTTGGTTAGAGCGCTAGATTGTGGATCTAGAGGTCCTCGGTTCGAGCCCGAGAGGTGGTACCATCGGGGTATTCGCCAGCCCCGTCAGCCCATGGTGGGCGCGCCGCGCGCCTTATCGATGGCGGCGGCGAGGGCCTCCATGTCGGCGCCGGGAATGATCTCGTTTCCGACGATGAACGCCGGGGTTCCGTCCAGGTGCAGATCCTTGAAGAGCTTGTCGGTGGCGGCGAGCTGGGCCGTGGCCGGCGCGGACGGTGAAAGGTCGGCGGCCTTGGCGCCGTTGGCGACCGCGAGTTTGTTCACGGTGGCGACATCGAGGGGATGGGTGGCCATCAGCCCCTGGTAGAGGCCCAGATAATCGCCGCCGGCCTTCTTCACGGCGATGGCGGCATAGGCCGCGTGCTCGGACGTGGCGCCGAAGATCGGCATCTCCTTGAACACGAACCGGATGTCGGGGTTTTCCTTGATCAGGGCCAGCACCTGGGGCGCGGCGTCGGCGCAGTGCGGGCAGCGATAATCGTAGAATTCGGTGACGGTGATCTTGCCGTTCGGATTGGCCACGAAATCCCGGGGATCACGCTCCAGCGCGGCGCGGTAGCGGGGCAGGGCGGCCTGAGCCTTCTTCAAGGCGGCCGCGTCCTCGGCGTCCTGTTTCGCCTGCAGCCGCTCGGTAGCCTCCTCGATCACCTCCGGGTGGGCCAGCAGATATGCGCGCACCCTGGCGCCGAAGGCCGCGTCGTCGCCGCCGGCCGCCGGCCCGCAGGCGCCAAGGGCCAGGCTGGCGCACAGGCCGGCGGTCATCAGCAGGAAAACACGGCTCATCCTTGGCGTCTCATGGCCTTGAGGTCGTCCGGGCTCGGCTTGGCGGCCAGGATGATGTCGGTGGCTCGGCGCCATTCCGGGGAGTCCTTTTTCAAGAGATCGCGGGCGCGAAGGGCGAAGACGCGGGCGTCCGCCATTTGCCCCAGATAGAAGTTCTGTTCGGCCGCCGCCAGCCGGGCCATGCCATCGTGCCCCTGACTGTCATAGGCCTCGGAGAGCAGGCGCCAGGCGAGGGGATTGTCCGGCTCCTTCTCCAGGGCGACCTTGATGGTGGCGACCGCCTCGTCCACGCGCGTGGGATCGCCCAGCGCGATAAGCGCCTGGCCCAGGTTGATGCGCAGAAGCGGCGCGTCCGGCTTCAGCTCGACCGACCGCAGATGCGCGGGCACGGACTCCTTGGGTCGGCCGGCGTCGAACAGGATCTGGCCCTTGATCTCCCAGAGATAGGGATCGTTCGGCTGCTCCGCGATCAGAGCGTCGATGGCCTTGAGCGCCGGCTCGGTGTCGTCTTGACGATAGAGGGCGATGGCTCTGGCGTAGCGGGCGGGGAAGGACTGGTCGGTATCGGGATAGTCGCTCATCACCTGGCCGGCGCCGTACAGAAAGCCTTCCAGCTTGGCCCGCATGATGGCGTGCTGGGCCAGGGCCTCAGGCGTATCGACGGCGTTCACGTGGGGCTGTTGCTCGACGCGCACCCGCAGGGCCTCGATGCGGTCGTCGGTCAGGGGGTGATCGCGAAAGAACGGGTATTTCTTCTCGTCGTCGAACACTTCCTGATAGCGGAACTCATTGAAGAAATCGACCAGCCCGCGACCGGAAAGGCCGGCCTTTTCCAGATAGGTGACGGCCGACTGATCGGCCCTGGATTCCTGCTCCCGTGAATAGCCGAGGGCCGAGATTTCGCCGAAATAGCCGGAGGAATAGAGCAGCGCCGCGGCGCCTTCGGGCGAGCCGGCGGCGGCGGCCAGGATGCCAAGGCCGAGGCTCAGCAGCATGGGCCCCAGCGCCGCATGCTCCATGTCGCCCGAGCGGGCGAGGTGGCCGCCGGCGACGTGACCGGTCTCGTGGGCGATGACCCCGATCAGCTGGTTGGGATTTTTGGCCTCCAGGATCAGGCCGGTGTTGAGGAAGATCTGCTGGCCGCCGGCCGAGAAGGCGTTGAGCTCCTTGTCTTCGATGATGTGAATCTGGACCGCCTTGGGGTCGAGGCCGGCGGCCACGAAGATCGGGTCGGCGTCCTCGTGCAGGATCGCCTCGATCTCGGTGTCTCGGATCACCGAGGGGGCGGAGTCGTCCTGGGCCCTCGCCGCCGGGGCGCAAACACAGGCGAGCAGGGCCAGGGCGCTCAGGCCCGAGCCGAAACGATGGGAAAACTTGCCGGCGCTCAAGATTGAAGACTCCGATCGCCCCGCTCGCGACTGTAGCGGTTCAGGCCCCCCGGCGCCACCAGCCGCGACGGGGCTGGGCGGGCGGCGCGACGACCTCGGCGGGATCGGGGACGGCGGGGGCGGTCGCCTCGCGCTCGGCCACCAGCACCGGCGCGCGGGCACGGGTTTCCGCTATCGGGGCCTCGGCGTCGGGCGCAACGACCGGTTCCTCGGCGACCACCGGGGCCATCGGCGTCGGCGGCGCTTCTGGCGCCTCCTCGACCGCTATCGGCTCGGCGACCTTGGCAGCGCGGCCGCGCGATCTCGAACGCTTCGGTTTCGCTGGCGCCTCCGCCTTCTCCGGCAGTTCGACCCAGACATCGTCGGCCGCCGGTTCCGGCGCCTGGGCGGCCAGCGGGCCGAGAATGGGCTCGGTCACTGGAGCGATCGCCGCGGGCGCCTGAGACCCCTCGGCTTCAATTAGCGGTGCGCGCTCCACCGGACCGCGCCATTCATAAGGATCTTCGCCCGAGAGCCTCGCCGGCCACGACCATGCGTAGACGTCCGATCCACGGCCCTCGTCGCGCATGCGCCGCCCGCCGCGCCGTCCGCGCCGACGTCGGCCTTGGCTATCCGCCTCGACCTCTCCGGGGGCCGGAGCGACGGCCTCGCGTTCCGCCGGGGCCGCGCCCTGACGGGGCTCGTCGCCGCGCCGTCCACGCCGCCGGCGCCGTCCGCGACGTCGCGCCCCGTCATCCTCGGAGGCGGGTTCGCCGGCGATGGGCGAAGCGACCTCGTTAGAGGCCTCGATCTCCTCGTCATCGTCCTCGATCTCGTCGTCTTCGACGTCCGCGTCGTCGAGATCGGCCTGGGTGTCATCGTGAGGCGCCCCGGTCTCCCAGCTTCGGTCGATTTCATGCGGCACGTTGGAGATGCGATCGATCTCGTGATCGGCCTGAGGCAGGGCCTCGTCGATCACCACGCTGACGAACAGGCCGTGACTGTGGAGGATGCGGGTGAGGTATTCGCGCTTGTGATTGAGGATGTAGAGGCTGACATCGCGCGGCACACGCACATTGACCTCGCCGCCGCCCTTGAGCGCCTCCATCTCCACCGCTCGCAGCACGGCCAGGGCGCTGGACTCCACCGAGCGCACGCGCCCGGCGCCGGCGCAGTGGGGACAGATGTGGGTGGTGCCTTCGAGAATGCCGGTGCGGCGGCGCTGCCGGCTGATCTCCATCAGGCCGAAGGAGGAGATGCGGCCCATCTGGATGCGCGCGCGGTCCAGCGCCAGGCAATCCTTAAGCACCTTTTCCACCGCCCGGTTGTTCTTGGCCTCGTCCATGTCGATGAAGTCGATCACGATCAGGCCGGCGAGATCGCGCAGGCGCAGCTGGCGGGCGGCCTCTTCGGCGGCTTCCAGATTGGTCTTCAGCGCCGTGGCCTCGATGTTGCGCTCGCGGGTGGCCCGGCCGGAGTTGACGTCGATCGCCACCAGGGCCTCGGTCTGGTTGATCACCAGATAGCCGCCGGACTTCAAGGGCACGGTCGGCAGATAGATCTGGGCCAGATGATCCTCGACCTTGTGGGCCATGAACAGGGGCGCGGGGCCGCGATAGGCCTGCACCTTCTTGGCCTGGGCCGGCATCAGCATGCGCATGAAGTCGCGCGCCTCGCGGAAGCCCGCCTCGCCCTCGACCCAGACACCATCGATATCCTTGTCATAGAGATCGCGGATGGCGCGTTTGACCAGGTCCTCTTCCTCATAGATCAGGGCCGGCGCGATGGAATGCAGCGTCGTGTCGCGGATATTGCCCCAGGCTCTGGAGAGATATTCATAGTCGCGCTTGATCTCGGCCTTGGTGCGCTTGGCGCCGGCCGTGCGCACGATCAGGCCCATGCCCTCGGGCACGTCCAGCTCTTGCACCACCGAGCGCAGGCGCTTGCGATCGGTGACAGCGGTGATCTTGCGGCTGATGCCGCCGCCCCGATCGGTGTTGGGCATCAGCACGCAATAACGGCCGGCGAGCGAAAGATAGGTGGTGAGAGCCGCGCCCTTGTTGCCGCGCTCCTCCTTGACCACCTGGATCAGCATGATCTGGCGGCGCTTGATCACTTCCTGGATCTTGTAGCGGCGCATCAGCCGGCGCCGGCGGCGCGCGACTTCCTCGTCGACTTCGTCCTCGTCATCGCCGCCGAGGCTATCGGACTCGTCCTCGCCATTGGCCGCCGCGGTGGGGGCGGGCGGATGATCGTCATCCTCCTCCTCGGCTTCGCGCATCAGGGCTTCGCGGTCCGCGTGGGGAATCTGATAGTAGTCGGGGTGGATTTCGTTAAAGGCCAGAAACCCATGGCGGTTGCCGCCGTATTCGACGAACGCCGCCTGCAAGCTGGGCTCTACCCGGGTGACCTTGGCTAGATAGATATTGCCGCGAAGCTGTTTCTTGCCGCGGCTTTCGAAGTCGAACGCCTCAACCTGGTTTCCGTTGAGCACCACCACGCGGGTTTCTTCCGGGTGGGCGGCATCGATCAGCATCTTTTTTGACATCAGGGGAGTCTCCGGGGCGCGCGGCGGACCAGAGGTCCGGGCGCCGGCTGCGGGCGCGCGCGCGCTTCACGTCACCGTCCGATCGACCGCAAGACGCGGCGGTCGGTATCGAGGTCGGAGCGAAGGCGGCGCAGCCCATGGTTTTTTGTTCTCTGGTCGCGCTCTTCTTGAACCAAGGGCGCGGGTCGGATGGAGCGTCCACGCCCAGAAAGGCGCTGGCCCGACGCGGGGCGCGCAACGTCGCTGAAGTCGTAAAGACGGCGCATGCGCGAAAACACATGTAGGCCAAGCCGTTGCGAAAGGGAAGCGGCGCCGCCTACCGTGCGTCGACGGATGAGGCGGGTGAGCGCTCCCGCGTCGCTCGCCGCCCGTAAATCGGGCAGCGCGAGCCGCCCTAAACGACCATCGAATCGGCTATTCCGCGCGGGCTTAACGCTTTGTCTACGCGCCGGCCTGCATATGGCCCACCTCTTGTCGACGGCGAGGTGTGAGCAACCGCTATGTGGGCCGGGCGGGCCAAGTCCATGGTTTCATTGATGGCGCGGGGGCTGATCGCCGCCGCGGCGGCGATGACGTGCGCCTCCGCCTTCGCCCAGGATGCGCCGGCGCTGCCGAAGATTTCCACCGTTCGTTTCGGTGGCGACGCGACGGCGACCCGTCTGGTGCTTGACGTCGACGCGGCCTTGTCCGCCAAAATCGTTCAAGCCCAGAGCGGACCGCGACATATTGTCCTTGGCCTGCCCAGGATCGAGGCGCCGGCCGGGTTTTCCGGGCCGGGGCAGGGACTGGTCAAGGGCTGGAAGCTGGAGAGCGCCGGCGGCGGCGCCCGCCTCACCGTCGACCTGACGGCGGACGCGACCATCAAACATCGTTTCGTCATCCCTCCGGGCGGTGGAACGGCTGGCTATCGCTATGTGATCGATTTCGCTCCGGCGCCGGCCGAGGTCGTGACGCCGGTCGTCACCCCGGTCGCCACCATCGCCGCGACGGAGCCCGCGCCGGTCGTGGTCGCGCCGCGTCTTGTCACCGCCTCGCCCGCGCCGCCGCCGGCGCATGCCGGCAGAATGGTGGTGGTGATCGACGCCGGTCACGGTGGTCATGATCCAGGCGCCCAGGGAACACTCGACGGCGCCGTCGCCAGCGAAAAGGACATTACCCTGGCCACCGCCTTGGCCCTGCGCGCCCGACTGGAAAAGACCGGCCGCTACAAGGTGGTGCTGACGCGTTCGACCGATGTGTTCGTGCCTCTGGAGACGCGGGTCCAGATCGCCCGCCACGCCGGGGCGGATCTCTTCATCGCCCTGCACGCGGATTCGGCCGGCGGCGACGCCAGCCCGCACGGCGCCAGCGTCTACACCCTCTCCGACCACGGCGAGACTCGGGTCAACGAGGTTCTGGGCAGCCACGAATGGTTCGACAAGGCCGGGAGCCGAAGCGATCCGGCCGTGGGCCGGATCCTGTTGGATCTCACCCAGCGCAACACCCTTAACCATTCGGCGGTGTTCGCCCAGATTCTGCTCGACCGACTCGATGGCAAGATCGATCTCCTGCCGCGCAGCCATCGCGACGCCGGCTATTTCGTCCTGCTGGCGCCCGATGTGCCGGCGGTGCTCCTGGAGATGGGCTTCATCACCAATCCGGTCGACCAGGCGCGCCTGACCGATCCGGTTAAGCGGGCCGAACTGGTGGACGCCATAGGTCAGGCGATCGACTCCTACTTCACCGGCCAGACCCGCGTCGCCGAGCGCTGATCGGGCCGTTGGCGTCGGCGCCGAACGGGGCTAGACCCAAACCCGGCGGCGATGGGTGGTCCGCGGAGGGTTGAGGCGCACTTGCAATTTCTGGGTCGTCGGATCGGCGTGGCGGGCGCCGTCTTGCTGGGCGTCGTGGGCGTCGCGGCCCTGTCGGCGGGGGTCTATGCGGCGTTCCTGTTTCGCGGCCTGCCCGGGGCCGCCGAACTGGTCGACTATCACCCGCCAACGGCCACGAGGGTGTACGCCTGGGACGGCACCCTGATCGGCGAGTTTTCCAAGGTCCGGCGCATCTATGTGCCCTACGATCAGATGCCGCCGCGGCTCATCTACGCCTTCCTGGCGGCGGAGGATCACAACTTCTTCTCGCACGGCGGCGTCGATGTGAGCGGCCTCTCGCGCGCCATGATCAAGGATGTGTTCAACAGCCTCCAGGGCCGCCGGCCCGAAGGCGGCTCGACCATCACCCAGCAGGTCGCCAAGAACATCCTGCTCAATCGTGACGTCTCGGTGGGTCGCAAGCTCAAGGAGGCGATCGTCGCCACCCGGCTCGAGCAATCGATGACCAAGACCAAGATTCTCGAGCTTTATCTGAACGAAATCTGGCTGGGCTATCGCTCCTATGGCGTCGGCGCCGCGGCCTATAACTATTTCGGCAAGTCGATCAGCGATCTGACCCTGGCCCAATGCGCCTATCTGGCCGCCCTGCCCAAGGGGCCCGACAACTATCAGCCGATCCGCCAGAAGGCCGCCGCCATTCGTCGGCGCAACATGATCCTGCAAAGCATGGCCGACCTCGGCTGGGTCAGCCGCGCCGACGCCAACGCGGCCATGGCCGAGGACCTCACCGTCCAGTCCGCCCCCAGCCGCACAAAATACCATGACGCCGACTATTTCGTGGAGGAGGCCCGGCGCGAGGCGCTGCAGATCAAGCCCGTCGGCGCCGACGTCAACCAGGGTGGCTACTACATGCGCACCACCCTGGATCCGCGCCTGCAGACCGCCGCTCGGATCGCCCTCATGGACGGCCTGGAGACCTATGACCGGCGCCATGGCTGGCGCGGCGCCTGGGGCCACGTGGATATCGTGCCCGGCTGGCAGGCCGCGGCCTTGGCCGCCACCCCGCCCTCGGAGCGCAAGAAGTGGCGGGCGGCGGTGGTCACCGAGGCCGGCGGTTCGGTCAGGGCCCAGATCGCCGACGACAATTCGGTCGGCGAGATCGTGCCGGGCGATGTCGCCTGGGCCCGGGCCGGCAAGGGCCTGAAGGTCGGTGATCTGATCTTCGTCGAGCCGGCCGACACCGGCGGCCTTCGCCTTCGCCAGATTCCGGCGGTCAATGGCGCGATTGTCGCCATGGAACCCAATTCCGGCCGGGTGCTGGCGATGATGGGCGGCTACAGCTTCTCGCTGTCCAACTTCAATCGCGCGACCCAGGCCTATCGCCAGCCTGGATCGTCGTTCAAACCGTTCGTCTACGCCACCGCCCTGGAAAGCGGTCAGTTCACCCCGGCCAGCATCGTCACCGACGCCCCGATCACCCTCAAGGGCTTCGACGGCCAGAACTGGAGTCCGGAGAACTATGAAAAGCACCGCTTCCGCGGCCCTCTGATCTTCCGTCGCGGACTGGAGCTTTCGCTCAACACCATGACCGTGCGCATCGCCCTGCAGGTGGGCATGCCCAAGATCGTCAACACCGCCAAGCGCTTCGGCATCGTCGACAAGATGGACCCGGTTCTGGCCATGGCCCTGGGCGCCGGCGAAACCACGCCTTTCCGCATGACCGGAGCCTATTCGGCCCTGGTCAATGGCGGGCGCAAGGTCGATCCGCATCTGATCGAGCTGGTCCAGGATCGCGACGGCAAGGATGTTTGGCGCGCCGACCAGCGCGACTGCCCCGATTGCGACGCCGACTTCTCCGGCGCCGATGGGCCTGACGTGCCTTACGCCGGCGCCCAACTCATCGATCCTATCACCGCCTATCAGATCGACACCATGCTGGAGGGCGTGGTCATCCGCGGCACGGCCGCCCAGGCGGCGATCCTCGGCCGGCCCATCGGCGGCAAGACCGGCACCACCAATGATTTCCGCAGCGCCTGGTTCATGGGCTTCTCGCCCCAGATCGTGGTCGGGGTGTTCGTCGGCTTCGACGACAACCGCTCGCTCGGCAAGGGTGAGACCGGCGCCGTCGCCGCCCTGCCGATCTTCATCGAATTCATGCAGGAGGCGATCAAGGATCTGCCGCCCCTGGAGTTCAAGGCGCCGCCCGACACCAAGTTCGCCATGGTCGGCCCCAACCGCGAGGCTTTCCGTCCGGGCACCGAGCCCAAACCCACGGTGGTCGCGCCCCGCCAGCAGGTTGATGACGAGTCCGTCGATATCGCGCCGGTCGCCCCGCCGGGGCCGGCCGCCCCCCCGCCAGAACCGCCTGGGCCCAAGGCGCTCATCCGCCCGCCGGACGCCACCGACGTTCCGCACTGATTGCGCCGGCGCCGGCTTTCGGCTATCTCGCCCGGCCGTTAACCCATCCAGCCACAAGGCGTTTTTCATGCGCGCGGATATCGAGGCCAACGCGGCCGATATCGAGCAGTCCATCGGTCTGCTCAGGAGGCGTCTTTGACTGGGAGCCGGCGCTGCGCAGGCTCGATGAGTTCAACGCCCGGGTAGAAGATCCCACCCTCTGGGACGACGCCGACGCCGCCCAGGCCCTGATGCGCGAACGCACGGCGCTGACCGCCCAGGTCGAAGCCGTCCAGCGCCTGGAGCGCGAACTCGCCGACACCCTGGAATTCGCCGAGCTGGCCGAGGCCGAATCCGACCAGGCTTCCCTCGACGATGCTTCCGCCCAACTCGCGGCCTTGAAGGATATCGCCGCCCGGGCCGAGCTCGAGGCCCTGCTCTCCGGTGAGGCCGACCACGCCGACGCCTATCTGGAGGTCAATTCCGGCGCCGGCGGCACCGAATCCGCCGACTGGGCGGCCATGCTTCTGCGAATGTACACCCGCTGGGCCACGGCCCACGGCATGGATATCGAGGTCATCGAGGAGACCGACGGCGAACAGGCGGGCATCAAATCGGCCACCATCAAGATCGCCGGCCACAACGCCTATGGCTGGCTGAAGACCGAGGCCGGCGTCCACCGCCTGGTGCGCATCTCGCCCTTCGACGCCGCCGCCAAGCGCCACACCAGCTTCGCCTCGATCTGGGTCTATCCGGTGGTGGACGACAAGATCGAGATCGAGATCAATCCCGCCGACGTGCGCACCGACACCTATCGCGCCAGCGGCTCGGGCGGTCAGCATGTCAACAAGACCGACTCGGCGGTGCGCCTCACCCACATCCCCACCGGCATCGCCGTGGCCTGCCAGAACCAGCGCTCACAGCACCAGAACCGGGATCAGGCCTGGAAAATGCTCCGCGCCCGCCTCTATGAGGTCGAGCTCCAGCGCCGCGAGGCCCTGGCCCAGGCGGTGGAGGACAACAAGACCGACATCGGCTGGGGCCACCAGATTCGATCCTACGTCCTGCAGCCCTATCAGATGGTCAAGGACCTGCGCACCAACGTCGAAACCTCCGACACCGATGGAGTGCTGAACGGCGATCTCGATCGCTTCATGGGCGCCTCCCTGGCCCAGCGGGTGGGGGCGACGCGCGTCGTAGCTGACTAACCCTACCGCATCGCCACCACCGTCGCCTCCTCCACCTTGTGCACCGCAGCCAGGCGCATATGCGGATAGGCGACAACGCCGCCTCTTTCGTCGAAGGCGGCCTTGATCACACGGCTGAACTGGCAACTTCCACAAGGCGCCGTCGCGCACGGAACCGGCGAGCGGCCGGCTCGTTTCCTTCCGCGACAATCAAAGCAAGGCTTCGGCCGCCGCTCCTGGAGGAAAACATGCTCGGCACCATTCTGATCATCATCCTGATTTTGGCTCTCATCGGCGCCCTGCCGAGTTGGGGCTACAGTCGGTCATGGGGATACTTCCCAAGCGGCGGCCTGGGACTGGTTCTGGTCATCCTCATCGTTCTGGTGCTAATCGGCCGGCTCTAGACCATAGACGGGGGCGGGCGGCGCATGGCGGAAGAACGGTCTCTGGCCGGCAAGGTTGCCTTGATCACCGGCGGCTCGCGCGGACTGGGGCGGGCCATGGCCTTCGCCTTCGCCCGGGCCGGCGCCGATATCGCCGTGGTCAGCCGCAAGCTGACGCCATGCCAGGAGACGGCGAAGGAGCTGGAGGCGCTGGGCGTCCGCGCCTTCGCCTACGCATGCCACATGGGCCGGTGGGACGAGATCGAGCCCATGGCCAGCGCTGTCTGGGATCACTTCGGCAAGGTCGATATCCTGGTCAATAACGCCGGCATGTCACCCCTCTATCCATCGCTGGAAAAAGTCACCGAGGATAATTTCGACAAGGTCATCGGCGTTAATTTCAAGGGCCCGTTCCGCCTCTCGGCCCTGATCGGTGGGCGGATGCACCGCGGCGACGGCGGGGCCATCATCAACATCTCCTCGATCGCTTCGCTGGAGGCTTCGCCCTGGGCGCTCCCCTACGCCGGCGCCAAAGCGGCGCTTAATTCGCTGACCGTGGGCTTCGCCGCCGCCTATAGTCCCAATGTCAGGGTCAACACCATCTGCGTGGGGCCGTTCGCCACCGACGTCGCCGAGCACTGGGCCGATCCGCCGGATCATGCCAATCCCGGCTGGACCAAGGCCGGCTGGCGCGTGGGCCTGCCCGCGGAGATCACCGCCGCCGCCCTCTATCTTGCCTCCGACGCCTCCAGCTTCACCAACGCCGCCATGATCCGCATCGACGGCGGCCCGGTGAGAGCGAGGCAAGGCTAGGGAGAGCGCCGCGAGCCTGGGCCTTGGTCGGATTCGTGTTAGCTTCCTTAAATGGATGATCATCCCAAGCCCGGCCCCGAAGAACGCCCTCTGGAACGCGCCCTGCGCTTGAAGAAAGCCGCGATCCAGGCGAAGTCAAAACCACCGGGCGGCGGCAGGAACCGACCCGATCCCGCCGCGGGCGTCGCGGCCGGCCTGTCGAAGCCCTGGATGAAGCGATAGCCGCGTAGCGCGGGAGGGCGTCCTCGTCCAAGGCCCAAGGAGGCATGCCGTGAGCCCGGCCGGCATCGTCAAGCTTGTCCTCACCGGCGGCATCGCCCTGACCGTGTTCGCCATCGGTCTGCGCTCACGGCCGCGGGACACCCTTCTGCTGGTGCGCCATCCCATGCTCGGCCTGCGCGCCATGACCTCGATGTTCGTCCTGACGCCAATATTCGTGATCGCCGTGACCATGGCCGTGGCCCTGGGCCGCCCCGACCGCGCCGCCCTGATCGCCCTGGCGGTCTCGCCCATGCCGCCGATCCTGCCGCGCCGGGAGGCCACGGTCGGCGGGGAGGGCGACTATGCCGTCGGCCTGCAGGTGATGGCCTCGGTGGTCTCGATCATCGTCGCGCCGATCATCGTCTGGCTGGCCGGACGGCTGTTCGGTGTGGCGGCCTATTTCGACACCTTGGCCATGCTGAAGGTGCTGGCCATCACCATCGGCGCGCCCCTGGCGGCCGGCATCGCGATCGCCCGCTTCTGGCCGCGCGCGGCAAAGCTCTCGAAGCGATTGGGCACGCTGGCCCTGGTCCTGCTGGCGGTGGGCGCCGCCTTCGCCCTCTATGCCGAGGGCCCCAAGGTGGCGGCGCGCATCGGCAACGGTTTGCTGTGGGTGACCGCCGCCATCGTCCTCTTCGGCCTGCTCGTGGGCCATATTCTGGGCGGCCCCGATCCCGGCAATCGCGGGGCCCTGGCCCTGGCCACCTCGGCCCGCCATCCGGGCCTCGCCATCGCCCTGGCCGCCGGCGCCTTTCCGGCCGACAAGGACGCCATCGTCGCCACCGTCCTGCTGTTCCTGCTCACCAATGTGATGCTGACCCTGCCATACATGCTGTGGCGGCGCCACGTGATGAGAGCGGCGTCGGGAACTTAAAGAATCAAAGGCTTCGGCGCCGGCGACGCCCTGCTTCTGGTCATCGTCGTTGTCCTGGTGTTAATCGGCCGTCAGTCGATGGCTGAACGAGGGGCGGACATGGCGGGCAAGTACGGCGCGGTTGGATGGGCCCGTTGCCTCACCCTCGCCATCGGCCTTGGCGCCACACTCGTTCGTGCGGCCGTGGCGGAGCCGGCCTCCGGGCCGACGCCCTTCAGCGCCCGCGACCTCTTCGCCCTTGAATATGCGGCCGATCCGGAAATCCGGCCCGATGGCGGCCAGATCGCCTATGTCCGGGTCGGCTATGACATCATCACCGATCGGGCGCGGCGGGCGATCTGGCTGATCGATCCGGCCACCGGCGTTCAGGCCCCGCTGGGCCTCGCCGGCGGCCAGGGCAGTCCGCGCTGGTCCCCGGATGGGACGCGCCTGGCCTATGTCGCCGCCGACGATGACGGCCGGCCTCAGCTCTGGGTCCGCTGGCTCAAGACCGGCGCCTCGGCGCGCCTGGCCGATCTGGCGCAGGCGCCCGGCGATATCGCCTGGTCGCCGGATGGACGCCAGATCGCCATCACCATGCTGGTCGAGGAGCCGCCGACGCAACTCGGCGCGCCGCTGGCCAGGCCCGAGGGCGCCAAATGGGCCGAACCGCTGCAGATCATCACCAAGGTCCACTACCGCCAGGATGGCGAGGGCTATCTGAAGCCCGGCGTCGACCAGATATTCCTGGTGGCCGCCGATGGCGGCGCCCCGGCCCAACTTACCTTCGGCGCCTACGACGTCGGCGGCCCGCTGGCCTGGACGCCGGATGGCCGCTCGATCGTGTTCACCTCGAACCGCGACAAGACCTGGGAGCTCGATCCCCTGATCTCCCATCTCTATCGGCTGGATCTGGCCAATGGCGCGATCACGCCGCTCACCACCCTACACGGGGCGGCCGGCGAGCCGGCGGTGTCGCCGGACGGCCGGCGGATCGCCTTCGTCGGTAGCGAAGACCACGGCCGGGGATATGAGAACGCCGAGCTTTGGCTGATGAACGCCGACGGCTCGGACGCCAAATCCCTGACCGCCTCCCTCGACCGATCCGTGAGCCGGCCGCGCTGGTCGGCGGATGGGCGGGCGATCTTCGTCGGCTACGCCGATCGCGGCGTCACCAAGGTCGCGCGCATCGATCTTTCCGGCCATATGCGGATGATCGCCGAGGGCCTGGGCGGCGCCGAGCTCGACCGGCCCTATAGCGGCGGCGGCTTCACCGTGAGCGGCGCCGGCGCGGTCGCCTTCACCGATGGCGACGCGCTCCATCCCCCCGACGTCGGCCTCGCCAAGGGCGGCAAGACCGTGCGTCTCACCCACCTGAACGCCGGGCTTTTCGCCCAGCGGACCCTGGCCCAGGTCGAGCCTCTGGCCGTGACATCCTCATTCGACAAGCGTCCGGTGGATGCCTGGATCATGACGCCGCCTGGGTTCGACCCGGCGCGCAAATATCCGCTGATCCTGGAGATCCATGGCGGCCCCTTCGCATCCTATGGGCCGAACTTCGCGTCGGAACTGCAGCTCTACGCCGCGGCCGGCTATGTGGTGGTCTACGCCAATCCGCGCGGCTCGACCTCCTATGGCGCCGCCTTCGCCAATGAGATCGACAAGACCTATCCCAGTCACGACTACGACGACCTGATGAGCGTGGTCGACGCGGCCATCGCCAAGGGCTTCGTCGATCCGGACAACCTGTTCGTCACCGGCGGATCGGGCGGCGGGCTGCTCACCGCCTGGATCGTCGGCAAGACCGGCCGGTTCAAGGCCGCCGTCAGCCAGAAGCCGGTGATCAACTGGACCAGCGAGGTCCTGACCACGGACGGCTATCCGGAAATGGTGAAGTACTGGTTCGGCAAGGCGCCATGGGAAGATCCCACGGGCTATTGGCAGCGCTCACCGCTCTCGCTCGTCGGCAACGTCAGCACACCGACGATGCTGATGGGGGGCGACCAGGATCATCGCACGCCGCCCAGCGAAGCCGAGCAATTCTTCCAGGCGCTTCAGCTTCGCGGCGTCCCCACCGCCCTCGTCCGCGTTCCGGGCGCTTCGCACGGAGGCCTCGCCGACCGGCCATCCCAGGAGGCCGCCGAGGCCGCCGCCATCCTCGCCTGGTTCGGGCGCTATCGGACGGGCGCGCGGCCGTAAGGCGAGATCCTACCAGAGCCTGACGCGCGCGTCGGGGGCCAGCCAGTAGGTGTCGCCTGGCGCCACGCTGGGATAGGCGGCGTACCAGCCGTCGACGTTCCGCAGCACGCCGTTGACGCGGTAGATATCTGGGCTGTGCGGGTCGGAAAGCACGATCCGGCGGGTGAGTGCCGGGCGCCAGACGACGCGGTTGCTCTGGCCGTGGGCGACGAAAAACCGCTGGTCGCCGGTCATGCCGCTAAGCACCGGCGCTGGTTTTCCATCCAGGGCGATGTGGTAGGCCTTCAGGGCGATCACCAGGCCGGCGAGGTCGGCGATGTTTTCGCCCAGCGTCAGCTTGCCGTTCACATGCAGACCGGGGAGGGGCTCATACTGGTCGTACTGGGCCGCCAGGGCGGCGGTGCGGGCGTCGAAATTCTTGCGATCCTCGTCGGTCCACCAGCTTTTGAGCGTGCCGCTGCCATCGAATTTCGAGCCCTGGTCATCGAAGCCATGGCTGATCTCGTGGCCGATGGTCGCGCCGATGCCGCCGTAGTTGACCGCATCGTCGGCCGCGGGGTCGAAAAAGGGCGGCTGGAGAATGGCGGCGGGAAAGACGATCTCGTTGAGGGTGTCCTCGTAATAGGCGTTGACCGTGGAGGGCGTCATTTCCCATTCGGTGCGATCCACCGGCTGGTCGATGCGTTTGAGCTGACGGTTCCACTCGAAGCGGTTGGCCGCCTGCACATCGGCGATCAGGGCGCCGGGCTGGATCACGAGCGCCGAATAGTCGCGCCAATGATCGGGATAGCCGATCTTGAGCATATAGCGGCTGAGCTTATCGAGGGCCTTTTCCCGCGTCGCCGGCGTCATCCAGCTCAGGGTCTTGATGTCTTCGGCGTAAGCTTTCAGCAGATTGTGCACCAGGAGGTCGGCCTTGGCCTTGGCCTCGGGCGGGAAATATTTGGCGACATAGATCTGGCCCAGAGCCTCGCCCATGTTGGCGTCAAGCATCCGCACGCCTCGGGTCGGACGATCGAGCTGCGCCGTGCGGCCGGCCATCGTCGTGCCATAGAAGGCGAAGTCGGCGTCGTCGAATTTCTTGGGTAGATCGGCCGAGAAGGCATGCAGATAGCGCACCGTCAGATAGTCGCGCCAAACCGCGACCGGCGTGTCGGCGAACACCTTGGCGAGGCCCGGAAACGCCGATTTCTCGGCGATGATCATGACGCGCGGACCGTGGGCGTTCTCGTTGGTCACCCCGGCGGCGGAGAGATAGGCCGACCACGGGAAATCGGGAGCCAGGGCGGTGAGCTGGGCCAGGGTGAGGGGGTTGTAGGTCTTGTCGGCGTCACGCCGGTCGGCCGCCGGCCAGGAGACCTTGGCCAGCTCGGTCTCCAGATCGAAGACGGCCTGGGCTCGGGCGGCGGCGTCCGGCGTGCCGGCATAGCCGAGCATGGTTGCGAGATATGTCTTATAGGCTTCGCGCGTGGCTGCGAGGGCCTTGTCGGTTCCAAGGTAATAGTCGCGATCGGGCATGCCCAGGCCCGACTGGCCAAGCTGGATGGCGTAGGCGGCGGGGTTCTTGGCGTCGGCGGAAATCCCTTGGCTGAACGGCCCGTCCAGGTTGAGGCCCGGGTCGGCCATGAGGGCGGCGACCTCGTCCTTGGTCTTCAGGGCGGCGATACGCGCCAGATCGGCGGCGGCGGGGGCCAAGCCCCTGGCCTCGATCTGGGCTGTGTCAATGTAAGCTGCATAGAAGTCGCGAAGCTTGATCTGCTCGGGGGTCAGATCGGCGTCCTTCTCGGCGACGAGGCCATCGACGATTCCGCGCAGGCGCTTGTCGTTGGTCTGGATCAGCTCGAGATCGACCCCGGCATAGGCGCGTTCGGGCGGAATGAGGGCGGTCTTCACCCAGCTCCCGTTGGCGTAGCTGAAGAAATCGTTCCCCGGCTTCACGCTGGTGTCCATGTAGGAAAGGTTGACGCCCCAGGGCGGCACCACGGGCCCAGCGTCGGCCGCCATAACGGCGCCGGCGGCCATCACCGAGGCGGCGGCGAGCAGAAGGGTTCGAAGGGTCAAGCGTTTCTCCATTTTCGAACGGGCGGTCGGCGCCTAACGCGGCGCGGCCTCGTCATAGAACCGGGCCAGATCGGCCTTCATCGAGATCAGGGCCACGGTATTGAGATAGACCATATGGCCGGACGGATAATAGGCGAAGCGGACATTGCCCCTTAGGCTCGGGTCGAGCTGCATATGGCCAAGATCGTATTCGGTGCCGAAGAACGGCGTGGCTAGATCGTACAGGCCGTTGAGCGAATAGAGCAGCAGGTGCGGGTTCTGACGCATGGCCTGCGACAGATCGAGGGCGACGTCGGCTGTGTTGGTGTCGCCAGGGCCCCGCGCATTGGGCGACTGGTGCTTGAAGTCCCAGCTAAGGCCCGCCGAATAATAGGTCGGCCGATAGGAAAGGTCGGTGGCGTAGCCAAGTTCGCTCGTCAGATAGTGGTGGAACGCGGCGACGAAGGCCCCGGTGATGCCAGTGTCGGAGGGATCGTATTCGGTGTTCTCGCCGGCCGCGTCGATATCCTGGCCAGTGAAGCGGTCGTCGTAGCGGCCCAGCGTCAGGCGCTGATCACGGAGCAGCTCCTTGCGGAAACGGCCCGGTGGCACGCGAAGGTCGTTGGCCAGGATGAAGGCCGGCGAGAGGCCGGTATAGCTGGCCATCTTCTGGGCGATGGCCGCGCGGTCGGCGTCGCCGATATCCTGGCCTTGGGCGAGGGCGTAGGCGTAGGGGCCGCGAGCCCACGACCGCACCTCGCGCAGGAAGGCCGCGGGATCGGCCGGCGGCGCGGCCAGGCGATTATGATAGGCCGCCGCCGCCGCATAGCTCGGCATATAGTTGATCATCTCCTGATCGAACCCTGGATCTCGGCGCCCATAGTTGAGGATCGAGGAGAGCAGGATCACGCCGTTGAGCTGAACGCCGTCTTCCTGCAGGCGATAGGAGAGGCCGGCCGAGCGGGTGGTGCCGTAGGATTCGCCGAACAGGAATTTGGGTGAGTTCCACCGGTCATTGATCGTCAGATAGCGCTCGATCCCCCGGGCGAAGGCGTCGATATCGGGATCGGTGCCCCAGAAGGCCTGCAGCTTGGTGTCGCCCACCGGACGCGAAAAGCCCGCGCCAATGGCGTCGAGAAACACCAGATCGGTCTTGTCGAGCAGGCTGTCGTTGTTGGCCACGAGACTGAAAGGGGCGTTGTGGGTCGCCGCCGGGCTGTCGGTGGCCACCCGAACCGGCGCCACCGAACCCATGTGCAGCCACATCGTCGAGGAGCCGGGGCCGCCGTTGTAAAGGAAGGTCACCGGCCGGCGCGGATCGCCGGTGGTGTAGGCGACATAGAACATGCTGGCGGTGGGCTTGCCCTCGTCGTCGCGGAGGGTGAGGGTCCCGGCCGTGGCCGTATAGGCGATCGGCCGGCCGCCGATCACGCCGGTGTGGCGGGTGACCTTGCGCACCTCGACGATGGGGGCGGTGGCGATATCGGCGTCGGTGAGCTTGCGGCAGCGCGCGCGGTCGGCGCGGGCGTCGCCCTTGCCGCCCTCTTCGCCGGGGCCGCCGGTCTTGGCGTCGCAATCGGCGTCGACGCGGCCGACGCCAACGGAGACGACTGGCGTATCCTCAGCCCCCGTGTGCGCTCCGGCCTTGGCGCCCGGCGCCGCTTTCGACGCCGCCGCCATGCCGGCGTCCGGCCCACTTTGGGCGAAGGCCGCCGGGGCGGCCGCAAGGAGGATGGAAGCGAGGACGAAAGGCCAGGCGCGCAATAGAATTTCCTTCAGGACACGGTTCTCCGCACGCTCATAGCGCCGATCGCCTCGAAGGGGGAAGGGGTCGGCGCCGGCAGCCCGCTCACGAAAAACGCCGCCGGCCTGGTCGGGCCGACGGCGTTGCTATCCAGATGGAGGAAGGCCTAGGCGCCGACGGCGGCCAAACTGTTCTTGCGCCGCATCATCGCGCCCAGCCCGCCGAAGCCGACCAGCATCAGCGCCCATGCGGCCGGTTCTGGGACGGCGCTCAAGGAAACGGCGGTCACCTCGTTGCCATAACCCGTCAGGCCGCCGGCATCCACCGAGACGAACTCGATCTTGGCCGACGTCAGACCGGTCAACGAGATATAGTTGAACTTCCATTTGCCGTAATTGCTGGCGTTGCTGTAGTCGATCGCCTTGAGGGCGCCGTTGACATAGACGTCCAACTGCTGGGGTCCGCCGCCGGGCCGCGAGCCATAGGCCCAAGTGAAATTATAGGTGTCCGAGGCTGTCAGGCCCGTTACGGTCTGGGTGACCGCGCCAAGCATGGTGGCGTTCACCTCAAGATTCTGACAAGTGCCGGTGTAGCAGGACAGTCCGTAGATAGGGCTGGCCCCGACTTCGATTTGATCGGCCGTTTCGCTGGTCCAGCCCGGAATGGATGGGTATAGGGCCCAGTTGGGATAGATCGCCGGCGAGGAGAAATCCCCGTTGACGATCAGGTTGGCGGCGGCGCTGGCCATCGATGGCGCGCCGGCCAGGGCGAGGACGGCCAGGGCCGAGGTCGCCGCGAGGGTCTTAATACGGGCCATGATGAATTTCCAGATCAAATGAAAGGGGCTCTCCATGAAGGTTAGCCACTAAATTTGTTTGTTAAAGTAATCGCGCCGAAAGTCAAAAATATTTGTGGCGATTTCGGCGAAAAAGCGGCGACTGTGTCATTTGGCCGCTAAAGCAAAGTGGCGACTGTTCAAGGCGCCTTATGGATCGGATCGATCCAGGCGACGCCTTCAGGGACTTCCACGGGGGTGATGTCGAGATTGACCACCATCGCCTCGCCGCCGCTGCGGACCAGGACGCATTCCAGGGTCTCGTCGGATGAGGCGTTGATCTCCTGGTGCGGCACAAACGGCGGGACATAGATGAAATCGCCCGGCCCGGCTTCGGCGGTGAACTCCAACGCGTCGCCCCAGCGCATCCGCGCCCGGCCCTTGACCACATAGATCACGCTTTCCAGCGCGCCGTGATGGTGGGCGCCGGTCTTGGCCCCGGCGTGGATATGCACCGTGCCGGCCCAGAGCTTCTCGGCGCCGACCCTGGCGAAATTGATCGCCGCGGCGCGGTTCATACCCGGAGTCTGAGCGGTGTTGGGATCGAGCCGGTCGCCAGGGATCACCGCGACGCCGTCGCGGCGCCATTTAGGATCGTCGGTCATGGCGTGACGATAGCGTGGCGGCGGAGCGGAGCAAGCGCGGCTTCAGCGGGCGCCGTAAGCGGGGGGTAGGGGCTGGAGAAGATCGTGGCCGTCGAGGAGGGTGAAGTCCGCCTCGTCGGCGCCGGCTCGTCCCTCCTCGTCGAAGGCCATCGGAGAGACCTCGGCGAACACGGCGGCGAGCTGAGCGGCATGCCTGGCTTCGGTTCCCCGCCGCTCGACGATCACCGCGTCGCAACCTTGAAGGCTCGGCGGCCGGCGCAGAAAGCCGAAGCCGCGGGGGTCGTTGGAAAAGACGCGCACCGGCGCGATGTCGCCCACCGCGGCGCCGATCTTGCCGCCTTCTCGCCAGCTCATGGCGAGGATAAAAAGGCAGCGTGGGTTGTTTCGCGCCCGGCTCTCCACCACGGGGCGGAGGTTCTTCCAAGCGAGAGTCTCCAGGCTGGGGTCGCGGCCGAGCCCTGGAAACGCTTCGCCGATCCAGCCTGTGTTCGCGTCAGCGGCCAGAGCGCCCCAGAGAAGGATGAGCGCGGCGGTGGAGGCGATGGTCCAGACCCTGGGCCAGGCGCGGCTCGCCGAGGCCCGCGCAAGAAGGTCGCCCAAAATTGGGAACAGCATCAGCCATCCAGACATCGACCAATGAGGCAGGGCCGCCCCGCTGGCCAGGGCCGCCAGGCCGAAGAAGATGATCGAGGGCGCCCCCAGCATCAAGCATAGCCAGCGGCGCTGGTCGCGAGGCCCGCCCGTGGCGCCGCGCCAGCCGGCGAAGGCGAGGGGGGCGAAGACCCACGGCAGCAAAAGCCCGGCCTGGCCGAGCAGGGAGAGGGCCAGGGCCCAAAGCGAAGGCCCATGGCCGGCCGCGCCGCGCCCGCCCTGGAAACGGAACGACACCCAGCCGTGCTGGGCGTTCCACACGATTACCGGCGAGACGAGGATCAAGGCAAGGACGCCCGCGGCGATGACCGCCGGATCGGCCAGGAGCCGGCGTCGCCCTGGCGTGGTGGCCAGAAAGGCGATCAGGCCCACCCCGAAGAACACCGCCTGATACTTCGACAGGCCGGCCAGGCCGATGAACAGGCCGGCGCAAAGCCAAGCCGTCCAACGCCTCGGCGGCGAAAGCGGATCTTCGGGAAACAGGGCCGCGGCCAAGGCCGTGGCGGCGGCCAGCAGGCAAGCGTCGAGCGGTCCATCGGGCAGGATCCACGCCCCCGCCACGGCGGTGAAGAAGCCTGAAAGGTTCAGCGCCAACGTCGCCCAGACGCCCGCCGCCGGTCCGAACAGACGCCGGGTGAAAAGAAACATCAACCAGGAGGCGGCGCCCGAGATGATGATGAACGGCGCGCGCAGCGCCGGCCCCGATCCAAGGACGCTCTGGAATGCGTGAACGATCCACTGATGCAGCGGCGGATGATCGAAGTAGGAAAGGGCCAACTCGCGCGAGATCGAGGCGGTGTAGGACTCGTCCACGCCAAGGCCGATGAACGGGCTGACGAGCAGCCGCAGGACCACGAAGGCCGCGGTTATGGCGGCGGCCTTGCTCGCTTCGCCGATACGCCTGACCTCCACGCCCCCTCCAAGTTCGTGTTTTGGCCCCCGAGGTCTAACGCGATTGGCCTCCGGCGACCAATCGACGGCCGGCCTATACCCAGCGATCAATCGCCGTGGCGAAGGGCGCGTACTCGACAGCGGCGGCGTCGCCCTTGAGGACCTCGAACCGCGTGACCAGGCCTTCGCGCCGGATAAGCAGATCGAACATGTGCCGGCCGACCCGCAGGTCGCGAAGGGTCAGCTCGTCGAGCCACGGTGGCAGCTCGGGATCGATATAGAGCTTGCCGGCTGGCGCATCGGGCTGAAAGCCCAGAAGCATCTGCAGGAAGGTGAAGCAGCTTCCCGCCGCCCAGGCCTGGGGCACATTGGCCCCCAGATACTGCACCGGAAAGTTGGTCGGATCCCGCTGGAGGCCGGAATAGAGTTCCGGCAGCTGGTGCAGCATGAAATAGCCGGCGGCCCCGCTGATGTCCCTGGCGATCCGCTGGGCCTCGGCGACATAGCCATAGCGCCGAAATCCCATGGCGATCAGGCTGTTGTCGTGCGGCCAGACGGCCCCGTTCTGGTAGGAGTTGGGGTTGTAGGCTACGTGTTCGGACGAGAGGGTGCGGATACCCCAGCCGCTCCACATGTCCGGCGCCATCAGGCGCTTGACCACCTTGGCCGCCCGGTCCGGCGGAACGATGCCGCTCCACAGGCAGTGGCCCGGATTGGAGGCGACGCTAAGGACAGGCTTCTTGTCGCCGTCCAGGCAGAAGGCGTAGTAGCCGGACGCCTCGTCCCAGAACGCCTCGTTGAAGTGCTCGAAAAGCGCCTTGGCCTTCTTGCGCAGGGTCCTGGCCCGCGCCGACTTGCCCAGGAAGTCATAGATCTGGGCCATGCGCAGCCACGCGTCGTAGACGTAGCCCTGCAGTTCGACCAGGGCGATGGGCGTCTTGACCATCGAGCCGTCGGTGTTGACCAGGGCCTCGCCGGAATCCTTCCAGCCCTGGTTGTAGTAGCCGGCCGACGAGCGCGTCTCGTATTCCTGAAAGCCATCGCCATCGCGATCGCCGTAATGGTCGATCCAGCGCAGGCACTTCTCCGCCGCCGGCATGCAGCTTTCCAGCAGGCCCGGGTCGCCGGTGGAGCGCCAGGCGCTGTGCAGCACGATCAAATAGAGGATCGTCGCGTCGGCTGTACCGTAATAGGGCGTATGCGGAATGAGCTTGAAGTGCGCCAGCTCGCCGCGGCGAAGTTCGTGCAGAATCTTGCCCGGCTCGGCGTCGCGATAGTCGTCCCGCTTCGTCGCCTGATAGCCGGCCAGGACCTCCAGGGCGCCGCGGGCGAAATCGGGATAGACCATGGCGTTCTGCAGCGAGACGATCAGGCTGTCGCGGCCGAACAGGGCCACGAACCACGGCACCCCCGCCGAGGGCACGAATTGCAAATGATCGGTGCCCCGGATCGGCAGGCGCAGGGCGTACATGTCGTCCAGGGACTGGCGATAGAAGCGGTATAGCTCTTCGTTACTCGACTCGACCTTCATCACCGCCTTCTGCCAATCGCCCAGCTGGCTGCCCGGCGACGCCTGGCCGACCTCGGTGACGCAGCCGCGCGGCGCTCGCGCGACCGACTGGCCGTCGCTGATTTCGTAGAGTAGGCAGCTGTGCCAGGCTTGGCCGGGCTCCAGGGCGACCTGAAAGCTGATGCGGCCATTGGCGTAGACCGGGGCCGAGGGGCACCGTTTGGCGGTCACCGTGACGATCCGCTGGAAATCCTTGTTGCGGTAGGCCGTGGTGAGCCGCCGCCTCGCCTGCGACCAGGCCGTGGTGATCCGCCCGCGCCGCACGATATGTCCGCTCTTGACCTCGAAGAGGTCGGCGAAGTCGCTGCGCACGACGATCTCGAGATTGAACATCACGGCATGTTGGCCGTTGTTGACGATGTCCAGGTCCTCGTGAAGGCCGCCGTCCAGGCGCCGGCCGATGCTCAGGCTAAGCGTGCCCGCCGCTATGTCGCCGATCTCGGTGGCGATCGTCGGATTGGCCAGAAAGATGCGCGCGGCGAAGTGAGAGATGTTGGCGCTGTTGAGCAGGTTCCAATTGCAGCCGTTGGCGAAGATCAGCCAACTGGAGATCACCCGGGTATCCCAGTGGTAGAAGCCCTTGTCGGTTGGCCAGGGGACCTGGCCGTCCTGATCGGTGATGAGGACGCCATAGCCCTGGTTTATCGCCAGCCTGGGCGGACCGACGGTGACTTCCAGCGCCATGAACCCAGCTCTCCATATGCCTGACGCCCACCTTGAGGACTGACCTAGGGCCTAACGGCGGCGACGGCAATCGGCTCCGCGGCCCGTCAGCTCCCGGCCTTGTTTGGCGCGCGCCAGGCTCTCTCGAAGGGGAGGCGCCAGGCGTGGGGGGCGACGAGCTGGTGGATGGATTTAGGGCCCCAGGCGCCGGGCGGGTAGAGGCGCACGGGCGGCGGCGCTTCGAGCAGGGGCGTGGAGACCTCCCACAGGCGCTCGATGCCCTCGGCGGTGGTGAAGAGGGTGTGGTCGCCGCGCATGGCGTCGAGGATCAGGCGCTCATAGGCCTCCAGCACATCGCCGACCAGGCCGGTGTCGTGCATGGCGAACTGCAGGCTGAGCTTGTCGAGCCGCATGCCGGGGCCCGGCCGTTTGCCGTAGAAGGAGAGCGACATCTTGGAGGCGTCGGCCAGGTCGAAGGTCAGGTGATCGGGGCCCTGGGCGCCGATGCCCGAGCCCACCGGGAACATGCTCTTGGGCGGCTCGCGAAAGGCGATCGAGATAATCCGCTGACCCTCGGCCAGGCGCTTGCCGGTGCGCAGGAAGAACGGCACCCCGGCCCAGCGCCAGTTGTCGATCAGGCATTTCAGCGCGATGAAGGTCTCGGTCTCCGATTCCGGATCGACGCCTTCCTCGTCGCGGTATCCCAGGTATTGCCCACGCACCACATCGCGTGGATCGATCGGCAGCATGCTGCGGAAGACCTTGTTCTTCTCCTCGCTGATCGGGGCCGGCTCCAAGGCGGTGGGCGGCTCCATGGCGGTGAAGGCGAGGATCTGGAAGAGATGGGTGACCACCATGTCGCGATAGGCGCCGGTGGCCTCATAGAAGGCGGCGCGCTTGCCGAGGCCCAGGGCCTCGGGCACGTCGATCTGCACGTGGTCGATGAAATTGCGGTTCCAGATCGGCTCGAAGAGGCCGTTGGCGAAGCGGAAGGCGAGGATGTTCTGCGCCGGCTCCTTGCCGAGGAAATGGTCGATGCGGAAGATCTGGGTCTCGTCAAACACCTCATGCAGGCGGCCGTTGAGAGCGATCGCGCTCTCCAGGTCCACCCCGAACGGCTTTTCCATAATGACCCGCGAGCGGGCCACCAGATCGGCCTCGCCCAGCAGCCTCACGGCCGAGAGGGCGGCGGCCGGCGGCACGCTTAGATAGTGCAGGCGCTGGGTATCCGCTCCAAGCGCCTTCTCGGCCTTGGCCACCGCCGCTTTCAAGGCCGACGCGCCGGCCGAGAGAGGCACATAATCGAGGGTCTTGGCGAAGTCGGCCCAGGCCTCGTCCTTCACCTCGCGACTGGAGAATTCCGCCAGCGCCTGGCGGGCGAAGAGGCGGAACGCCGCCGCGTCCATGTCGTCCAGTGAAACGGCGATGATCCGGCAGCCGGGAATGAAGCCGGCGCTGGAAAGATGAAAGAGCCCGGGCAGCAGCTTGCGCCGCGAGAGATCGCCGGTGGCGCCGACCAGCACCACCACCTGGGGATGGCGTGGGCCGACGCCTGGAGGAATTTTCTTCATAGGCCTCTCGCTTTGGCGGTCCGCGTCCGCTCACCGCGGTGGAGCCCACAACCGCCCGCCGCGCTTGGCAAGGTTTAAAGGCCCGGGCGCGCCACCTTTGCCGGCGACGCCCGCGCTTCAGCCAAACCCGCCCTCGGGCGCCTCGCCATCGGCGGTGGCGATCAGGCGGCGGGGGACGAGGAAGATGAGCGGCATGATCAGGGCGTAGACCACGGTGATGGCGATCACGCAGGCGGTGAATGTGCCGAAATGGTCATACAGGCTGGTCCCCAGCACATCGCCGAACCGCACATCGATGCCATAGGCCGCGGCGGCGAACATCAGGACCGTGCCCTGAAGTCCCGTCGGGCATGAGCGGATCAGGAGATCCATATAGGCGGCCGTCGCCACCCCTCCCATCAGGCCGATCGGCGCGGCGGCGATCAGGGCGGTGGTCACCGAATGGACGAACAACAGCGGAATGAACTGGGGGATGGCCACCGCGGTTCCCCAGATGAGCAAGGTCCGAAGCGGAAAGCGCCGGCAGAGTACGCCGAACAGCAGGAAGGGAGGAATGAAGGAGACGGCGAAGATCGCGTTCCACTGGCCCCATTGCGCGTCCTTCGCGTGCAGGGTGTTCTGCAGATAGTATTGCAGCGAGGTCACCGAGCCCGGCGCGAAGTTCCACAGCAGCCAGATGCCCAGGGCCGGATAGATCGGCCAATGGCCCGCCAGCCGCTTCAGGTCGGCCAGGGCGTGGCCGCGCGAGGCCGCGCTCTCGGCGTGTAGGGTGTCGAACACCGGCTTGGGCCGCCACAGGCCGTAGAGGGCGATCAGGCCCATCACCGCCGCGCCGGTCAGAAACAGAATCCGCGCCGCCATGGCCGCGTTCTGGCCTTCCAGCGTGTCGCTGAGAATCCCGCCCAGGAGATAGCCGATCACCGTCGGCATGCTGGCGACCACCAGCCAGATCGTGCTCACCTGGCCGCTCATCACATGCTGGCGGCCGATCATGGCCGCGAGGCCATCCTTGGCGGCCAGCACGAACAGATAGCTCACGCCCACCAGCATCACCCCGATCAACAGCATCGGATAGCTCACCGGCAAGAAGGCCATGGCCAGATAGATCAAGGCCGTGGCGGCGCCGAACACCGCCAGGAGACCGCGATCCTTCATGCCGAAAAGATTCCACCGGTCGCGGGCGAAGCCGAACAGGAAGCCGACATAGACCGGCGCCGTGGCGATCAGGCCGAACATCGCCACCTCGTGCGCCTTCAAATGCAGCTTGTTCTTCAGGAAAAAGCTGACCGGCAGGCCGATGAGCGGGCCATGAGGATTGCCGTAGGCGATCATGAAGATGAGCACGGCCAGATAGGCCATGATGCGCCATCGGGTGGAGAGCGGCAGCGGGGTGGGCGCGGCCTCGACCTCGATCGCGGGTTCAGCTTCAAGGCCGGCGGCCACTGCGGTCATGCGTTCCCCTCGCCCGTTGTCGCGGCGGGACAGCATATCTCTCAGGCGGGCGAGCGGGCAATGCGCCCGCTCACTTTAGGCGGTCGGCGTCAGGCGGAGAAAAGCGCCCGTCGTTTCGCCCGGCGCGCCGCCGCGCCGATCATTCCAAGACCGGCGATCATCAGAGCCCAGGTCCTGGGTTCGGGCACGACATTGCCGCTCGGCGCGAAGGCGACGCCCTTGAAGTTCGAGTCGGCCCGAGCGGCTGCTAGTTCGGTGAACTGTTCGCTCGAGGGCCCCGTGGTGGCGGCGAGGATGTCGGTGATGCCGTAGAGGTAGGTCTGGTCGGTGTCGCCGATGGTGTAGTTGGTGGCGAAAAGCTCGACGTCGTCGCCGACGACCTCGCCGGTCAGTCCCAGCAGGCCGGTCGTGCCGGACTTGGCGCTATTGGCCACCAGGTTCAGGCCCTTGGCGAGGGTGTAGTCCAGCGTCCAGGTCCCGCCGCTGAAGGTCCACTTCTGCAGGCCGCCGTCGCCCAACGGGCTTTTGCCGGAGGTGTTCTTGGGGCTGCCGCTGTCGGCGACATAGAGCGTCGTCGCATTGGCGAAGAAGTAGTTCTCGGGGCTGAGGTTGATCTGATTGCCGGCGGCGTTGATCCCATTGGTGGTGGCCGCGGTGATCGTCACCTTGCCCTTGCCGTCGCTGGAGCCGAACCCGGGCAGCATCGCCGGCCCGGCGCCCCCGTTGGCGACGCTGGTCGGTGGCGAGCCCTGCGAGCCGAGTGTGCCAATATAATCCCGATTGGTCGCGCCTGACTTGCTGTCGGTCGAGACATAGAGCTGGTTGTTGTAAATCTGCACTTCCCGGGTGTCTTGAGAGGCGCCTCCGCCGGCGTCCAGACCGGTGATCGAAGTGGCCGACGAGGCGCCTTTGGCCGCGTAGAAGACCCCGCCGGTGGCGTCGCCGCTCGTTCCCTGGCCGGACACATAGAATGAGCTTCCATCGGTCGTGTAGACGCTGCGCGGATTGTTGGCGTTGAAGACGCCATAAAGGGCCGTGGTGGTGTCCACCGAACCGCTCTGCCCGATCAGGGCCACGACCCGGGGAACGGCGGTATAGGCTTGGCCTTGCAGGCTCCCCGATTGGCCGAGGGCCTTATTGGTCGGACTGAGGCTATATGCGCCCGGATTGGCGTTGAAGGCGGCGGCGTTCACGCCATAGCCCATGATCGTCAGATATTTCCCGTTGCCCGAAAGCTGCAGCGTGCCCTCCGAGGAGGATCCGTATTCGCCGGAGATGGCGGAATTGGCCCCTGAACTGGCCTGCGGCAGCACCTTGGCGCCGACAAAGGTCGCGCTGCTGGTCCCCGATTGACTGAATTCGAACAGCGTCAGCGGCGCGGCCTGGTTGTCGGTGTAGGGACCACTGGAGGCGCCCTGCACGCCATTGCCCTCGACGCTGACCACTAGGTCGCCCGGGGTGAAATAGGTGATCGCGTGCGCCGATACAGGCGCCATGCCGCCGATCAGCAGCAGAACAAGCGAAGCCGAAGATTTTGCCATGAGAAATCCCTGAAGCGACAAGACTAAAGTGAAGCTTATGCGGCGAGCGCGCCGCCCATCGATCTAGCCGCCGCCCATGACAGAAATATCTCAGTTTTCTCCGCGCGTTGCGTGCGGGCGCGGGCGCTGGCCACGATTTGCAATGAGCCGCGCCACGGGCGATCCTGGCCGCCGCCAGGAGGGCTGAGATGGGGTGTGTATCGACTTGCCGGCGGGTGTTCTTGGCCGCCTTCTCATGGCTGGCCGTGGCGAGCGGGGCGAGCGCCGCGCCGGCCCATACGCCCGAAGCCATCCGCACCGTGTCGGATCTCCTGCGCACCCATCCCAACGATCCGATCCACATTATCTTCATCCACGGAATCCGCACCGAGACGCGCGGCTCGTCCCTGGAGTTTCAGGCCCATCTGTGCGGCCACATCGTCGGCGGCTGTTCGGGGGTGACGCGCAGCCTCTCAAGCGTGCTCTATCTGGGGCCACGGCCGTCCGCGAGCTATCTGGGCGGCGCGATCTGGGACAGCGATGAGACCTGGAACGCCAGCCAGCCGTTCGTCGACCACTATGTCTATGAGCGCCCCTTGGGACCGCCGATCATCGTCGATGAGATCAACTGGTGGCCCCTGGTGTTTCCGATCAAGTGTCGGGCGCTCATCGGCCCCGACGCCCAACTCGCCGGACCCGAGCGCCGGATCATCAATCTTTGCGCCAACTTGGCGGTGAAGAATGGCCGGCTTCAAGCCGCCTATCCCGATCACTACGCCTGGCTGACCCGAGCCGAGGCGGCCGCGCTGGTGGCTGTCAAGCCATGGGGCGGCGGCGCGGCCTGGGCCAACCGGGCGCTCAAGACCGAGATTCTGGACTGGGGCGTCTCCGATGCGGTGATCTCGCTGGGCGTGATGAAGACCTATCTCCACCGCACGGTTCAATGCGCCATGGAAAACATCGCCCAGTTCGATCCGGGGAGCGCGCCGGTGGTGACCGCGACCGATGCCTCCTCTCCGGCGGCGACCATCGCCCACCGGTGTGAGAACGAGGCCAGGGCGCCGCGCGACGCCCGATTCGTCATCGTCTCCCATAGTCTTGGCAGCTTCCTGCTGCTCGACACCTTCGCCGCCGCCGCCGGCCGGGTCGAGGATCTCGACAACGCCGAGCGCGGCCGCCAGACCGGGGCCAGCGCGGAGGCGCCAGGCGCCGCGCCCGCCGCGTTGCGGGAGCTCTGTCAGAGCGAAGAGGCGCGGTCTCTGTGGCGCTTCCAGGCCTATATGGCCGGCCCGGCCAACGCCGCCGACGAGCGGGAGCGGCGCTCGATCGTCACCCAGAACCGCGGACTGTGTTTCGTGATCCAGAACAGCGACAATCTGTTCTTCCTGGCCAATCAGTTTGCCTTGCTGGAGATCGCGCGGCTCCAGGGCCTGTCGCAGCCGGTTCTTTATGGCGAACCTCTCGACGCTTCCGACGCGCGCTCGCCATCCGGCGCGCCGGACACCTCCACCGCCCTGGTGGGCCAGAAACTGGATGACGCCCTCAAGGCCTGGGCCGACATCAAATCCAACGGGTCGAACGGCGAGCGCAAGCAAATCATCGCCTTCAGCGATCCCAGCGACATCCTCACCTATCCGATGCCCCCCATCCACGACGCCACGGTGATCAACATCACCGTCGAGAACGCCATCAACTGGTTTCACCTGTTCGAGCGCCCCGACCTCGCCCACATCGGCTATTTCTCCAACCCGACGGTGCTGAAGACGATATTCGGGAATTGAGGGTGCGCGGGAGGGGCCTCGGCGCGCCGGCGATTTCAGGCCGGGAGGGCTTTCGCCCAATCGCCTAGGATCTTGGCGAACCGCTCCGGATCGGCCTCGTGCATGGCGTGGGCGGCGCCCTGGGCGTCGACATAGGTGAAGTCCTGGCCGGCCTCGCGGACGATCTCGCCCACCTTGGCCGCCTGCAGGTCGGAGACCGCGCCCATCAGATTGCCGGTGGCCGGATCGATCATGCGCATGTGATGGGTGAACAGGATCGGCGCCTTCACCTGCGCCAGCATCCGCTCATGCGGACAACTCGCCGCCACCGTGCCCTCGGTGAAGGCCCGGCCCCATTCGGGATCGTATTCGCGCATGCGCTGCGGCGGCGTCTGGATGGAGGCCATCATGCGGTTGACCGGAAACGGATCGGCCGCCTGGGCGGCGTTGAGGCCCTTCCAGTCGCCGATGCTCCACTGATCGCCCAGGTACTTGGCCCACAAGGCGAAGATCGGCCCGGCCCCCTGGCGGATCGAATGGCCATAGAGCGGCCGGGTCTCCGAGGAAAACAGCGGCGGATCCTCCAGGCAGGCGCCGCGAATCTGGCCCGGCATGGCGAAGGCCGCCAGCCACGCCGAGAGCACCCCGCCGGACGAACAGCCGCTGGCGATCACGGGCCGCTGGATCGCCAGGGCGATGAACTTGACGAGGTCGTTGCCCATGTTGTCGAGGGTGTAGCGCCTCGGCGTCCAGGTGCTGCGGCCCTGGCCGCGCAGATCCACGGCATGGACATGGAAATCCTCGCCCAGCAGCGCCATCGCCTTCTCATACCCCCACCAGGATTCGCTCTGGCCGGGGATCAGGAGCAGCGCGGGCCTATTCGCCGAGCCGGCGACCGCGTAGTTCATCGTTACTTCGCCCAGATCGATGGCGTGTTCGGGCCAGTCGTGCGGCTCGAAGTGGCTCCGCTCAGACGGCGGGGGCAGGGTGTCATTCGTGTCGGTCATGTGTCTCTCCCCAATTCGCCCCACGCTATAAACCTCTCCTCCCCCCACGGGGGAGGCGGACCCCGAAGGGGTGGAGGGGGCTCCGGCGGAGCTCAGGATAAGGCGTGAAGCTGGAGCCCCTATCCCCGGCTTCGCCGGTACTTCCCCCAAAGGGGGAAGAGAAAGATATCACCCATGCCCCACGCACTTCGCCGCGAAACCTTCGAACAGCCGCGCCGCGTTGCCGCCGCGCACCATCGCTTCTTCCTCCGCTGTCCATCTCAGGGCCCCGAACATGCGCTCGGCCATGCGCAGACGCTCGTCCGGCGCGAAGGGGAAGTCGGTGCCGTAGAGGATCTGGCTAACGGGGGCGAGCGCGCGCAGGGCGGCGATCTGCTGGGGCGTGGTCGAGAGGGCGGTGTCGTAGAAAAGCCTCGCGAGGGCGGCCATGGCCGCGCCCGGCGCCATGGCCCGCTCGCCCAGGGCCGGGAGCGAACCGACCGCCGCCATGCGCGGGGCCAGGAACGGCAAGGTCCCGCCGGCATGAGGCAGGATGAAGTTGATCGCCGGCCGCCTGGCCAGTGTCCCCGAAAACAATAGGCTGGCGGCGGTGCGCGTGGTGTCGAAGGGAAACTCGATCATTGGCGCCGGCAGTTCCAGGCCGAAGGCCTCGAAACAGCGTGGCGAGGTGGGGTGGATGAAGACCGTGGCTCCGCGCGCATCCAGCGCCTCCATCAGCGGGGCCAGGCGCGTATCGCCCAGATAGGCGCCCTGCGCATGGGTGGGCAGGGCGACCCCGTCCAGCTTAAGATCATCCAGCGCCCGGTCGAGCTCGGCGAGGCTGGCCGCCATATCGAGCAGGGGCAGGATGGCGTAGGCGCCGAACCGGCCGGGTTGACGCGCGCGGATCGCCGCCGCCTCGTCATTGATAGCCCGGCACAGGGGCGGCGCGCCCGCCGGATCGGCGAAGCTCACATGCGGCGAGGAGACCGACAGCACGGCCCCGTCGATCCCCACCTCGTCCATGATCGCCAGCGCCCGCGCCTCCGACCACTGAGGCACCGGGATGCCGCCATCCAGCGTCTTCAACCCCGCCTCGCGCAGGGCTTCGAGGTAGACCGGCGGCAGGAAATGGGCGTGGACATCGATCGTTTGGGCGTGGGGCATGGCGTCTCCCTCCCTTGGCGCCACAAACGCGCCGCGCTCATGGGCGTTGGAGGAAGGGTAGGTGGTCAGGAAGGAGGCGCCAAGCCGCGTCCCTCCACCGCCGCCATCAGAGAGGTCACCAGCCCCCCGGCGACCTCCTCGGTCGCCGGGAAGCCGAACAGCGTTCGCATATAGAGCGGCGCCAGGAGGTGGTCGGTGATCTCGAAGACGTGGGGGGCCGGCTCGCCGCGGGCCTTGGCGCGGTCCAGCATGGCGGCGATCTGCTCGATCCGGCGCATCAGGGCCCGGGCGCGGCCGGCGCCGTCCTCGGCCGAGGTGGGCGCCGCGCCTACATAGACGCGAAAGAACATCGAGCCCTCGCGGCTGGCCAGGCTGGCCGCGATCGTCCGCGCCCAGGCGTTGAGATCGCCCCTGAGCGAGCCAGTGTCGGGGAGGGGTGAGTCCTGCATCAGCCGCTCCACCGCCACCTCGGTCATCAACGTGCGCACATCGCCCCAGCGCCGATAGAGGCTGGTGGCTGCGAGGCCGGCGCGATCGGCGATCTCGGTCATCGAGACCTGCGACGGCTCCTTCTCGGCCAGGATCGCCTCGACGGCGGCGAACACCGCCGCGCGGGTCTGGGCCGATCGTCCGCCGGGCCGGGTCTTTCTCATGGCGCCTCCATAAACGCAAAAATATTTGCATTAATATCGGATCTGGTGCAAGGGAGGGTATCGGAACGCGAGCGTTTAGGGAGTGAGCGCCATGAACCGCAGAGACTTTTTCGCCGCCGGCGTGCCGCTGGCCATGGCCGCTGGAGCGGCGGGCGGCGCGGTGGCCGCGGATGCGCCAGCGCCAACCCCGCCGGCCGGCGCGCCGCCGCTGTTTCCCGACGACGCCCAGTTCTGGTTCGAGACCCTGCGCATGTTCGGGGCCGACGAATACGGCGGCGCATCCCCCGGCGAGGTTCTGGCCGTCTCATCGCGGATCAAGGCCGGTGACTACGACACCTGGTATGCGGCCTGGAACGGCGCGGCCGACGCCATCGCCGCCGAGGGCGAAGGTCAGCTCGCCAAGGGCCACAAGATCAGCGCTCGCGACAGCTTCCTGCGCGCCTCCAACTATTATCGCTGCTCGGAGTTCTTCCTGCACGCCACCCCGGCCGACCCCAGGGTGAGCCGGGCCTATCGCCGCTCGGTGGAGACCTACAAGGCCTGCGCCAGGCTGTTCGACCCGCCGATCGAGCCGGTGGAGATTCCCTACGAGCACACCACCCTGCCGGGCTATTGGCACCGGGTGGATGGAAGCGCGAAACGCCGGCCGCTCCTGATCATGCACACCGGCTTCGACGGCTCGGCCGAGGAGATGCACGTCAGCGGCGCCCGCGCGGCGGTGGAGCGGGGCTATAATGTGCTGGCCTTCGACGGCCCAGGCCAGTTCGGCCCGATCCATCGCGAGGGCCTGACCTTTCGCCCGGACTGGGAGAAAGTGGTCACGCCGGTGCTGGATTTCGCTCTCGCCCAGCGCGGCGTCGATCCCAAGCGCGTGGCTGTGATGGGCGTCAGCATGGGCGGTGAGCTCGCCCCGCGCGCCGCCGCCTTCGAGCCTCGCCTGGCGGCCCTGATCGCCAACGACGGCCTCTATGACTATTCGGCCCCGTTCTTCGCCGCCGTGCCGGAGGCGCAGCGCCCCATGTTGATCAGTATACTGAAGGCCGGCCCCTCGCCGATGGTCGACAAGCTGATGGAAGGGGTGATGAAGACCTCGCCCACCGCCCGCTGGTCTTTCATCCACGGCATGTACAGCTTCGGCGCGCCCACCCCCAGCGCCTATCTGTATAAGACCCTCGACTATAATCTCAAGGATGGCGTCGCCGAGCGCATCAAATGCCCGACCCTGGTGTGCGACGCCGAGGGCGACCTGTTCTTCAAGGGTCAGCCCCAGCAACTCTACGACCACCTTACGTGCCGCAAGACCCTGATGAAGTTCACCGTCGAGGAGGGCGCCGGCGCCCACTGCCAGGTCGGCGCCGGCCGCCTGGCGTTCGCGCGGATGTTGGACTGGCTGGACGAGACGCTGGCTTAGAATCTCCGGCGCCGTCCGCTCAATTTCCGGGCCACGGGATCGCTTTCCGAGGCAGGGCGGCGGGCCGTGTTGACAGCGGGTTTGGCTTGTCTAAAGACCGAAAATCCGCCGTTGGACGGGGTGGCCAACCTCCGGTCCGCCTCGGTTGAGACCGGCGCGGTCTTCCAGGGGGCTGTCATGTCGATCAAGATCATCAACGGCACCACCATCACCACTGGCTATGTGCTGTCGTCCACCTATTCGGGTCTCAGCATCACTTCCACCGGCGCCATCGATGGGAAGGCGGGCACGGTCGGGGCCAGCGGTCAAGCTGGCGGCGGTGGTGGAATCGCCCTGGTCGTGTTTAGTTCGGCCTCGATCGGCAACGCCGGCAAAATCATCGGCGGCGCCGGCGGCCAAGGCGGCGCTGGCAGCTGGAGCGGCAAAAGCCTGGCCGGCGCTGGCGGGGCCGGGGGCGTCGGACTCTTTCTGGACCCGATATCTCCCGGCGTGATCAACAACTCCAGCGGCCTCATCATGGGCGGCGCCGGGGGCGCCGGCGCGATGTCGTACGAGGAACACGCGGCGGCCTCCAATGGCGGCGCCGGGGGCGTTGGCGTTCTGGCGGAGGGAGCGAGCGCGAACCTCACCAACGGCGGGACGATCGGCGGCGGCGCCGGGGGCAAGGGCGGCAACCCCGGAGCCTATACGATCGCCCCCCGCAATCAGTACATCGATGGCGGGGCCGGCGGCGGCGGCGGGATCGGCGCCGACCTTGCCACCAAATCCAGCACCCTCAGCAACACTGGCAAGATATTCGGAGGCGCCGGCGGCGCCGGCGGCGGTTATGGGAATGGCGCCGCCGGCGCCCGGGGCGGCGCCGGCGGCATCGCCGTCTATGTAGCGGCTTCGGGTGTCGTCACCAATGCGGCGACGGGCCAGATTCTCGGCGGCGCCGGCGGCGCCGGTGGAGCGAGCGAGGACCTGGCGCCGGGCTTTTCGGGGGGCGACGGCGGCGGCGGCGTGAGTCTCGCCAGCGGCGCCACCATGACCACCGCCGGAACAATCGTGGGCGGCGTCGGCGGATTGGGCGGCATTGGCTATTACATGAATAGCGGCGTGGGCGGCGCCGGCGGCTTCGGTGTCTCGGTCGCGGCAAATGGGGTCGTCACGGCCACCTCGGGGTCGATCAGCGGCGGCGCCGGCGGCCAGGGTGGGGCCGACTTCAACGGCTTCGGCAATTACGAAGTCAGCGGCGCTGGCGGCGCCGGCGGCGTGGCCGTGGCCCTGGCGTCGGGCGCGTCGCTCACCAACGCCGCGGCAATCATCACCGGGGGCGCGGGTGGTGATGGCGGCCAGGTTCTTTCAGACGATGGCCCGGGCGTTGGCGGCGGCGGCGGCCAGGGCGTCAGCCTGGCTGGAACCGGGACGCTCTCCAATGGCGGGACGATCATTGGCGGCGCCGGTGGAACCGGGGCCGCCTCGGACCGCTATAATGCAAACGGCGGCGGCGGCGGCGGCGGTGTCAGCTTCACTGGCCTCGGCAGCTTGACCAACACGGGTCTGATTCGTGGCGGATCGGGCGGGGCTGGGGGATACGGCAACCGAGGCGGCGATGGCGGAAACGGCGGCGACGCCGTCGATTTCAAGGCCGTCGGCATCTTGAACAATGCTGGCCACATTGCCGGTGGAGCGGGTGCGGCGGGCGGGAACGCGTTGGGCTTCCCTGGGCACGGCGGCAACGGCGGCGCCGGCGTTGATTTCTCGGCGCTCGGCAGCCTGATCAACACCGGCTCGATCGCTGGCGGAGCGCTTGGCGCCGGCGGGATGAACCCCGCCTACCCCGGCAACCCGGCCTACGAAGGCGCGAACGGAGTCGGGGGCGATGGCGTGATCCTGGCGGCCGGAGGAATGATCACCAACGGAAGCGCCGGGGTGGCCGCGGCGCTCATCCAGGGCGCCGTTGGGGTCTACGCGGCGGCCGGAGCGCCGGCCACCGTGACCAATTTTGGCGCCATCCAGGGGACGGCGGGGGACGCGGTGCTCTTCAAGTCGGCCAGCGACCGGCTGATCGTGGAGCAGGGCTCGAGCCTGGTCGGCGCGGTTGCCGGCGGCGGCGGAACGCTGGAGCTGGCCGAGGGAACCGGCACGATCTCCGGCCTGGGATCCGCCAGCGGCTTCACCGGCTTCGCCGCCTATTTCATCGATGCCGGCGGGTCCTGGAGCCTGACCGGAACCAACGCCATTGGGGCGACCCAGAGCGTCACCGACAACGGCGCGCTGATCGTCGCCGGGTCCCTGACCAGCCTCGGCTCGATCACCGGCGCCGGCGCCGCGGTGGTCATGGCGGCGGGCGGACAGCTCACCAATGGGAGCTCCACCGTGGCCACCGCCCTGATCAAGGGCGCCACGGGGGTCTACGCCTCGGCCGGGGCCGCGAGCGTCACCAACTTCGGCACGCTCGACGGAACGGCGAGCAACGGCGATGGGGTCGCGCTTCTGGCCGGCGGCCATTTGACCAATGGATCGAGCAAGGCGACGGCGGCCCTAATCGAGGGCGGTTATTTCGGGGTGCTGCTTGGCAATTTCGCGGTCGGCGCCTCGGCCAGCCTCACCAACTTCGGCGCGATCGAGGGGACCACCGGCGGCGTCGTCGACCGGTCGAACGGCGGCGTCGTCACCAATGGAGCCGCCGTCGACACGACGGCCCTGATAAAGGGCGCCACCGGCGTCTTCGGCTCAAGCCTCGGGCCCCTCACCCTCACCAATCAGGGCACGGTGCAGGGGGTGGGCGGCAATGGCGTCTGGCTGGCGGGCGGCGGCAAGGTGGTCAACGGCGCCAGCACGTCGACCACGGCGCTGATCACCGGCGCGACGGGCCTCTACAGCCAGGCCGCCGCGACGGTGAGCAACTTCGCGACGATGAGCGGGAGCGCCAGCAAGGGCGATGGGATCTGGCTGCAGGCGGGCGGAAGCCTCGACAACGGCTCGGCCGGCGACACCGCGGCCTTGGTCCAGAGCAGCTACTTTGGCGTGCTGATCGGCAATTCGCTCGCCGGGGCCTCGGCCAAGGTGGCGAACGACGGCACAATCGAGGGAACCACCGGCGGGGTGGTCGATCGATCCAACGGCGGGGCGGTGACCAACGGGTCCGCCTCCGACACCTCGGCCGTGATCGAAGGCGCGACCGGCGTGTTCGGATCGAGCCTTGGTCCCTTGTCGGTCGCCAACTATGGCGCGATCGATGCGACCGGAAACGGCGTCTGGCTGGTGGCCGGCGGGACCGTAACCAACGGAGCGGCGGCTTCAAGCGCCGCCCTGATCGAGGGGGCGATCGGGATCTACGCCCAGTCTTCCGGGCCGACCACGGTGAACAATTTCGGGACGATCTCGGGGACCAGCGCCTCGGTGGAGTTCAAGTCGGCGAGCGATCTTCTGATCGCCGAGGCCGGTTCGCGGCTGATCGGCGTGGCCGAGGGCGGCG